>Ga0153999_1000775_pt1 | contig 13451 bp, 21 predicted proteins | sample TSNC083MetaG_FD_104675 | JGI IMG/M metagenome (GOLD analysis project Ga0153999, IMG submission 104675) | Attine ant fungus gardens microbial communities from North Carolina, USA - TSNC083 MetaG | ecosystem: Host-associated > Fungi > Mycelium > Unclassified | place: USA: North Carolina, Lumber... | reverse complement strand
GTATGTGTTTCCACTCCAGATAACTAAGAACGTGAGATCAGGAGTACATCATATGGTCATAGCCCTGTATGTTCTGTTCTATAGCTTGAGGCAGTTCATGTTCGAGCGCTCATTTGAGCCATAAGGGAATAGTGGGCCCTCAATTATGACTATAAATCTGAAGACACCATAACAAGCACTCATCGACAAAACTACCCCCGAGTCTTTAACATCTTTGGCTCTCTGTATATTTTTTCAAACATGGTCCAGAACATTGCCTATAGCGCTCCAAAGTCTATTACCTTTTTGTTGCCAGACATTTTGGCTGATTGGCCTTATGAGCGACTCTTGCACCCCGACTACGGCACTGTCGATGTGGAATCCACGAACTGGGTTAACCATAATAATCTCTTCAGCGAGAGAGCTCAACGGTCTTTTAACAAAGCCTATTTTGGTCAGTGATACTATGATTAGTTATTGTATTCAGATTTTCATATCACTTCAGGTCTCCTGGGTTGTCTTGCTTTTCCTCGTGCTACCAGAGGTATTCGACTTGTTTGATTTTGCAACCAAACAATTGATAGTTCAAAGGTTTCTGTCGTTCAGGTTGTGATCTTGCGAACATTTTTTTTGCTATTGACGAATACTGTGACGTCGCTGAGCCTAAGGTCGCGACTCGGATTCGTGATATTGTGATCGACGTCTTTAACAATCCATACAAAGAGTGCAAGCGAGGTGATAAAATAGGTATCTTTATACAGGGGTGAGTGCTTGCATGAATCATATGATCACCCCACTGAAATGATTTTACAGTTTCTGGCAAAGAGCTCTTGCGTTGACTACGCCCAAAGATGCTTGTGTCAGCCGCTTCATCAGAGATTTTGACCTGTATATGAAGTCTATGAGACAAGAAGCTGAAGATCGGGAGAAGAAACGAGTCCGTGCCGTTGATGATTATCTGCAGCTCCGCCGAGAGACCTTCGCTGCCCAAGCGTCACTCTCGTTTCTAAGCTTCGGGTTGGAGCTTCCCGAGGAAATTTTCTCACATTCTGTCATGCAAACTATGACAATTGCAGCCATGGATCTTATATGTATCAGTAACGTGAGTTGAAACCTTGTGGCAGAACGTACAAGCTTACAGATGTCTCAGGACATACATTCCTATCCTGTTGAGCTCTCCCGAGGAATTGCATTCCACAACATTATCACATCCATCATTCACGAGCATCATCTGGATGTTCCCGCTGCGATGAAGTGGTTGGAGGAATTTGGCAGGCACAGAGTTGCTACTTTCCTGAATGGTATCGAAGAACTACCATCATGGGGACCTGAAATTGACGGAAAAGTACGCCAATACATAGATAGCATAGGTTATCTCGTTCGAGGGACAGATACCTGGTGCTATGAGTCTGAGAGATATTGGGGAAGAAAAGGAAAGGAAATCCAGACCACTCGAATGGTGACTATTTGGCCGGGAAAAAGTCAAGAAGGTCTATTGACTAAGAAAGAACTCGAAGTGGCTATAACGCTGGAGAAAAATTAATGTATAATCGTCATTTGATCGGTCCCGAGCTGATTCATTTGAGAATCTTACTGATAGTATGATTTGACAGATGAACAGTAAACTTGTATTGAATTATCTATAGCTCATATATTTGTATCTATTTGTACATTATAATTACTTCTGTGTTCAACGTCACTGTGGGTCATAAATTATTGACATGAGTTCCCTGTCCTTTCTTGTGACTGAACTTCAGGTATGCTGCTGACTTTATTTTCTCGTTTTTCTCACACAATTGTAGGCACTTGCAAGTGAAACTCGTCGAAAGCACCCCGACGTTCGGGAGGTTAGGCCTCTAGCTTCTAATCGCTAATTTGTCACTGAGGAGTTTTAAGGCTGCAGAAAAGTCATTAACGATCCTGCGTGCATCACCGGAGCAGTCTACGAGCCTTGCCACAGGTGGGTTGCTACTGGCAGTTCATTTCTCAGCGTTCAAACACTTGAATCACTAGGTGTGTCCAATCCGGCGCCATCTTACACATACTCATGTAATCTAGATGGACCACAATCTGAGGAGCTTCTTCGACCCGTGTTTATGGGGTGTGCTACAAAAAATGCAAAGGTCGTTGTAATATCACTCGGCTCACTTCAGCGCCTGATCTCGCTGCGGGCGGTTCCTCAATCTGCTGTTCCCCACATAGTTTCGATCATGAGTGATGCCATGTCACAAGGGGTCGACATTCAGCTTCGGATTTTGCAGACTTTGGTTTCTCTCATCCCGAATTTTCCTCACATTCATGGAGAACTCTTGGCGGGCGTATGTCATATATTGAGGGCCTAGATTTGGAGAGCAGTATCTCACGTATTCAACAGGCGTTATTACTTTGCTTCAAGCTCCAAGAGTCTCGTATTGCTGTTGTTTCATCGACTGCTGCAGCCACTCTACGTCAGCTAGTGATGTTCGTGGTGGACAAAATGGTCTCAGAGGATCAGCAAGAGGATTTAGATCCAGCACTTCTCATTGAAATTCATCTTCCAGATGAATCAGTCAAGTATCTTGGCCCTTCTGCTCATGATACCTTTGCCGTTTTCGAAGATCTCTGCCTCCTCGCTAATGGTGAAAAACCTAACTTTCTGCACCTGGAGTTTCTTCACAAGACGTTTGCTCTAGAGCTGATTGAGAGCGTTCTTGCGAATTACTTCGAGGCATTTCGCAAGGTGAGTGCAACATGCTTGTGTTTTTCTCCCTCATCACGACCTTCAGCATACCGAATTGATCCTGCTCCTGCAACACCACCTTTGTCCTCTTCTCCTGAAATCCCTTTCTGATCGCCCGTTATTTCCCCTCATCCTCCGTTGTACTCGTGTTATCTTTCTCTTAGTCAAGCAATTCTGCCCAGAATTGAGAACTGAAGTTGAAGTCTTTCTCATGCATCTGATTAAGACTGTTTCGGATGATGGGGATGCCGAGTCTTCTCATCCTCCTAGACCTTCTTGGATGAGAGTCCTCGCTATGGAAATCATGCGAGGGTACGTTCGACGTATGACTCTTAATTTTCGCGTTCTTATCTTCTCTGCAGGTTGTGTAGTGATGCGGAGCTGATGAGGAACATTTGGATGTGTTATGATGGACAAGGATCGCAATCGAACGTTTTCGGTTCCCTTATAACAGCATTGAAGAGATTGATTACAGAAAAACCGACGCTCCTCGGAGTGTCTCAATACATGTTTGGTGTCGGTGTACCACATGACAGTGCGACATCATTAAGTTTGGATGGTGTTGCTGGGCGTGTTGCCACAGTGGCAAGTGCAACGGTTTCAGGAGTTGTTGGTATGATGCATTCAACTGCAGGCCTGAGCATACAAGGATCAGCCATGAAGCTTCAATGGTGTGTAGTTCGACTTTCGGGAACCATAAGATGTAGCTCAATTTTCTTAGTATAGATCAACTTGATAAAGCAGATGCGCCTCCTATCCCGGAAGCCTACGTCTATCTGCTGGCCTTGCAGTGTCTAGTCTCCTTGTGTGAAGGTTTTGCTGCATTCGCTGGGCCTCTTTATACTACTCTTGTTGTCCAGAAGCCACGAATGCCTGGAGATGCTGCTATCCGTGCTCCACCTGCTCTTGATATCACAACCCTTTCTCCTGATGAATACTCTACGACACACCTCTTGATTGTACGCGACATCATAGAGGGTGGCTGGCCAGCCCTCCTTGCCGCCCTTTCTTTCATTGTTGCTACTAATCTCTCCGACGAACTTTTCGCTGGTGTACTGGGCAGTTACCAGGCAATGACAAATGTTTCAGGAATGCTGGGGCTAGTAATTCCCCGAGATGCGTTCCTCAATAGTCTAGCCAAGTATGCAGTCCCGACACGCGTCGTTTCGAGCCTTGAAACCTATGTGGAACCTCAAACACCACGTTCTGCAACTATACAACTGACAGACAGCGTGGGGTTGACATCGCCAATGCAGGCTCCAGGTCTTTCTGAGCGCAATATAGCTTGTTTGAAGGTTTTCGTTTCAACTGCGTTATTCCTCGCTGGGAGCCTGGGAGAGAGCTGGTTCGGAGTTTTAGAGGTTCTGCAGAACGCGAATTATGTCTTGACGTACAGATCTGGGCACCAGAGTACACCGAGCAAGAAAGGGGTACTTCATCCCATTCCGAGCGGTGGGGGGAACTCTGTAGCCCGATCCAGCTCAAATATATCTGGTACCCCTGTTGTTTCTCGTCACCCTCTTTTGGCCGATCTTGATCCGGATTCGATGCTGGGAGGGATTCAACGCTTGTTCGACGCGTCGAAGAATTTGGAAGATTCGGCATTTAAAGATTTTGTGAACGCATTGTGTCGGTTGAGCGGAGAGATGGTGGGTATGCAGACCGCAGGCCTATCTAGATTTGAGTCGGAGGAGAGTTTGGAAGAAAAAGCTCAGCTTTCGCCTATTACCAAAGGTGAAGCCATCAATAGAAGGAGGGTCAGTGGTATTAATATTCCTCGGACTTTGGTCAGTAAACTGTTTGTCTCTCGTGGGTTGTTAAAGCTAATGCCGACCTCACTTCTCCGATTTGCAGAGAATGGGAGACTTTGGTATCTCAAAGTTAGGTGAGATATCCATGCTCAACGTCCACAGACTCATATATCGATCGCCTGACATTGCTTGGAACAAAATTACTACGTATCTCCTCTCTGTCATTCATTTCCCTCTTGCTTCCCAGCCCATTCGAGTACAAGCGGCTCGAGTATTAAACGAGATCCTCTTTTCTATTCCTCGGAGCATGTCGTTGGCAACCAGTGAGGTCCAAGTTCAGGTCCAGAACCGCGTACTGGGTGTGCTCGCCCAGCAAGTTGTACCTGATGTTGTTCCTCCTGCGTCGGATTCGAGCACTGGAGTTGAGTTACGAAGGATGGGTCTTGAGACATTGCATCAAATACTAGAGAGTTCTGTCTATTCGTTGGTAACGGGATGGGAGACCATTTTCCATATACTAGAAAGCGTTTGTCTACCGGTACCGCCTCCGCCTCCTCCTCCTCCGCCATCCGCGGATCCCATCTCTCCTGGCGTGGCCCTGTCTTCAGAAACGCCATCGAAACCTTTTGTGCTGGGCATGTCACCACGAGGAAGGAACCACACTAACCTCGTGAAGATCGCTTTCCAATCGATGACGCTCGTTTGTGATTCGATTTCAACGCTGTCTCCCGAGCATCTTCGTCTGTGCATTCGTACCCTCGGCCAGTTTGGGAGACAGGCGGACACGAATATTGCGCTGACGGCTGCGACGAGTCTTTTGTGGAGCGTTTCGGATGCTATACAAGCGAAGAGGAAGGACGCTGAGCTGGAACCTGAGTATAGTGAGCTGTGGATGTTTCTGTTGTTTGAGCTTTTGAAACTTGGGACGGATCCGAGGCCAGAGGTTCGTGATGGTGCGATACAAACGCTGTTTAGGACGATTCAGTTGTATGGGTCGACGTTGAGCTTGGAGACGTGGGATGAATGTGTTTGGAAGGTTTCGTTTCCGCTGTTGGAGTCCCTTACAGAGGAGATCAAGAAACACCGAATTGAACTTGGTGATGATGATGATGCAGAGGAAGTAGAGAAGGAGGGAGGAGGAGGAGGAGGAGGAGGGGATTCAAGTGGGCTCACTGAAAAGGCGTGGAACGAGTCTCAAATTCTAGCGCTGACTTCGCTGGGCTCGATTTTTCAGGATTTTTTGGAGAGTGCTGTGATTGAGCTTGACTCGTTCGTTGAAGCATGGGATAGGTTTGTTGGACATGTTGAGAATGTGGTGTTGCATGATCATCCGATTGTGAGTGCGCCTGCGCTGAGATCGTTGGAAAAGGGGATCAAAGCGGTGATGGTGAAGGAGGAGGAGGAGGATGAGGTGAAGATGAAGGTTGAAAAAGTCGAAAAAGTGCAAGAGATGTTGAGAAGAACCTGGGAAGCGGTCGTTGTGATAGGTGATTGTATTATCACGAACCAGCCTGCCAGTGTGGTGGTGGTGGTGAGTGGGAGAGCGTTTACGCAGGAGAGTTTAGTGGCGTTTGTGGATTTGATTCAGAACACGAGAAGGGTGAGTCGGGGATTGATGGGGATGGAATGGGGGCTTGAACAGTTGACTCAATTGGCGGCGATTGTGAAAGGTTTGGAGTTTTTTTTTGTCCGAGACATGATTTCTCTCTCTGATTTTTTTTCCTCCGAAAAACAAAGGTGTATTGACATATGCGGGTTCTATGGACTATAGACCTGATATTGACAATCTCACGCCTGTTCAGGTGAGGCTCTTCTCTTATTTTAGTTTATTTACCTACTTTATTGCAGTCGGTTGTTTTGGAAACGTTGTCGAGTATTGATCTTTCTGTTCCTGGATCCGTGTCGCTGGTGATGAGAGATCTTTCAGAGTATGCGACGCTACCTTTTATAGCTGCCTTTGATGTGAAGAAGAAAAAGATAAAGAGCGCGTATCCGGAGATGCAGAAACGAGTGACGTATATTGGTATTTCCAAAAAGACGATGCCGATGTTGGTGGAATTGTTGATGCGGTTTCATCAGTGTTGTCCGGAGATATATGTGGATGGGACTTTGGAGGCTGTTTTTGGGGTGTGTATATCGCTTTGTTTTTTTGTGGACTGACATATATATGCATACGGGTAGGCATATGCGATTCCTATGAAAATGAAGTATGAGTGTCCGGTGTCGTCCAAGTTGGGAAAGGATTTACCGTTGTGGAAGACGGCGACGCGGTGTTTTTTGGAGTGTGTTACTCTAGCGGTTCCTAATTTGAAACAAATGGGTCGAGGTTTGTTTTTTTTTGTCGGGTTGGAGTGATTGATCAAGCCTCTTTTTTTTTTGAGTGATGACTGATGATCGACTTGCGAGGATATGGCATCGAGTTTTAGATTGTTTCAAGGGGGCTATTTTAGCTGATTGGTAAGGTTTTTTAAATTTTTGTTTACCTCTTTTTTATTTGTGTTAACTTGCAGTTCTACTGCTCTGGCGTTTCCATTGGACGTTCAGGCGGATGAAGAAGAATTTGATTTTGCGCTGTTGAAGGCGCTTCGGGAGCATGTGGTACCGTGTATCGGAGCGGTAGGTGTTCCTGATGTGTTGGTTTCAGAGATGGCGCGGATTTTGTGTAGAGGGAGCTGTGTTGTTGGGTTTGCTGGGGATGATGATGAGGAGAGATGGGTGAGTACAAAAGTGGGACATGTTGAGAGTGAGGAGAGGTGGGCAAGTACAAAAGTAGGACGTGTTGTTCCTCGGGAGAGGTTTTCGTATTGGTGTTTTGATCTTTTGTTCCTGATTTGTTCGAGGAGAGAGGATGATGATGATAGCAAGAGACTGGCGGTATTGAGTTTGCCAGAGTTGTTGAGTCGATGTCGGATGGTTTTGCAAGGGTATGTGGTGGATGAATCTGTGCGTGGTCGTTTACCGTTTTCAAGGTGAGTTTTTATTTTTTGAATGGTTTTTTTCAATCTTGTCTATTTAACTCATGTTTTCAGGTGAGTTAAAAACTTTGTTGTGAAATTTTGAACTCATCTATTAGAGCGCGAGAAAACGAACTGTTATATGTTCTCAAGAAATTAAAGAGTATGCGTGTATGGCCAGGGACGTTGTGGGCAGCTTTATCGAATGATCCGAGTAATTATGTGAATGAGCAACCAAGTGCGTCTCTCTCTCTCTCACACACACACACAAAGAGAAAAAAGAAAGATTGATGATGATGATGTGTTAGGTGTTGATAGTGTAGGTGTTGGAGAGATTTTGTCGGATGTGGTGAAACGATCGTCTGTGGGGATATTGTTTTATTTTTATGGATGGTTGTGTGAGATTGTAGCGATACCGAGGCGGTTGCCGAGTACTTGGAATGTGGTTGAGAGTGATGGGGATGGGGATGGTGATGGCAGTGGGGTGAGAGTTGAGATGGATGATGCAAGGCGACTTGCAAAGGATTGTTTACGAGTGGTGGGACGGGAGATGGGTGTTGTGATGGACTAGTTTTTTTTTCTTCAAGTATATAATTTCGTAGTATACATGACCCTCTCTCTCTCTCTCTCTCACACACACACACGCACATTTGTAGATCCTTTATTGAAAAAGTCAAGATTTTGCCTCGACTTGAGCCTGGATTTTTGTCTGGAAGAGGGAGACGACGTAGTTGTGATTGTCACGCTTTTTTGTAATGAGGTCTTCGAGAGAGGAGAGGTTTGATTCGAGATAGTCGACCTTTTCGTTGTAGTAGGTGGCGGCTTGAGGACGTGTCTGTGGGAGGGGTTGGGTGTGAGAAGAAGGAAGGAAGGAAGGAAGTTGTAAAAAGAAAAAGGAACCTTTTTGACAAAGTAGCCGGTGCCGACGTCGACGATGACATGGTCTGGATCTGAGAGATGGCCTGGGACGTAGAGTGAGTTTGTGAGTGGGACTAGGATAGTTTTATCTATTGAAGTCTGAGTAGTTGGAAATTGTAAAAAAACGAGAAGAAATACGCTTGTTTTCGGAGGTGATGTGGCGGATGTTGTGAATGCAGGATTTAAACTTTGCCTGAGCCTGCCTGAGTTGGGCAAAAGAGGAAGAGAGATGAGCGAGTTCCTGTAAAGAGTCAGATAATAAAATATGAGAGAGAGAGAGACAGACATCGTCGAGCTGTTTCTTGGCATCTGCAAGCTGTGAGATGTCGAGGTTGGCCATGGTGTGACAGTGTGACATTGGACCTAGGATGTCGCATCACCCTCGGGATCTGGGCATGTCCTCCTTTATTCCAGAGATTTTTAATACTGAGAGAAAGGGTCAGTTGCGATATTCCATGCGTCTTTTCATCCGACAGAGGGAAATATTCTGGACTGGACTCTGAAAGCCAGTGACGGTGTGTTGTCTGTCTGTTCAACAGTGGCTCACTCACAGCCAGCAGACCTCAGTCTTGATCATCTCGAGTTTAATGCTCTTCCAAGTGGCCTTCATCTCGTTGACCAGGACGTCATGTGCGCTTCTGCTTTCTTCTTTAATCCTCTTTTCAATTCTCTTCTAGCTACTTTACAAAAGACGGTCAGCACGGCGTCTGTGTCTTTTCCAGACGAAAATCAACAGAGCAGGGCCACAGAGGCTTTAGACTCAGCTCCCTCGGCATTCTCCTCGCAAAGTCCAAGAGACCCCGTCCGTGGCGCCATGTCCCTGCCCTCAAGGACCTCGCAAAGTCCATCTACGCCAAGATAGTGTCCGCTCAGCCCTCCGGCAGCGACTGGGACCCTGCAGAAGCTTTTTTTGCTGCACGAAAAATTACGAGGCCTGACCTTGGTGGTGCTGGAGATTGGAATGGATGGTCGGATGAGTTGGACGTCGTGCGGCCTCTTTTTCTCTCTTTTTCTCTCTCAATACTTATGATCATTCAGAACAGGGCAGACATCCTCAACGTTCCAATTATCCATCTCCCTCATTTATTGCGCATCATCGGCCCCTCTTCTTTGACTCTATTCAAACACGTCCTCGGAAGGCAGCGCATCCTCATCTATACCCTACCTCCCGTCGAGGTCGCCTGTATCCTCTGCCAAGCAGCTGCTGACATGTGCTACCAGATCCAGACTGCTCCAGACCCTAGCGGAATCAAGGCCCGCAATAGAGACCCCATTTGTGTATTGGGAATGGTCACCTTGTCCGATCTCGACCGCTTGCACTTGGAATCAAAATCGACCCGTGGCTGGATCGCCTGCACGACGGATGCTCTTTTTCTTGAAAAACCGTTGCATTATGATTTGCTCATTGACCTCACTACATCGACACTGCATACTAGACCCACCTTTTACGCTTCCAAACCCGTATCATCATCGCCACGACACACCAAACCATCCACTCACCGCCTTTCTACAATTAGATTTGCCTGGAGTGACGTTAAACTAGTGAGTCCTTATTCTTCCATTCTGACCTCTAATCTCATCTTTTACACAAGTGGAACGAGATCGAGCGTATATTACAACTCGACGTGGATCAGTCTGGTTGCCCATTGTGTTGTGGTCCTTCCTCCTCTCCTTCTCCTGCATCAGATGCTTTCCCCCCGCTCAAATCGAAACTTGTGTCCACATGGACAGACACATGGCGCGTGTATGAAGATGTGTGGATCATATGTGCTGGGCTGTGGGTGGGCACGTGGCGTGGTCATTCTCTGCAGTCGTGTTCGAGTGTGAAGGGACCGGAGAATTGGGGCGCGATTCGATTACAAGGGGATGAAGATGAAGATGAAGATGGAGATGGAGATGATGATGGAGATAGTCTCACGATGATGGGGTCTTATGTTCGGAATGTGGGTATGGGTATTGAAGGTGGACCACAAGTGAATGGGAGTGCTGTTGGTTCTTCTGTTGGTTCTGCTTCTTTTTCTGGAAGGAGAAGGAGGAATGATGTTGATCATTATTGGCTTAGTTCGTCGTCGTCGACTTCTCGAGCGACGTCTAGGAGTCGATCAAGGCAAGCGTCTCCCGTGGTGTCGCGGCATGATGATGTTCATCATCATCATCGGGATGGACAAGTGACGATGACGAAAGCGTTATTACAGACATTTCACGTCCACGCGTCGTTCCATCTCTCTGTACTCGCGTCTTTACTTCCCCCTTCTCAGTTGATAGATTCACATTCAAACCACGACGGAGTGCGGCAGGAGGAGGAGGGACCGATGCCGATGCCGACGCTGCAGATGACGCCGAGGGATATGACGGTGTTTGAGTTGGGACCGTTGAGTGGATTGGATGTGAGGTATGTGACGTGGTTGGTACAGGAGTATGCGAAGGAGTATAGGTTTGTGATGAGAAGAGGGTGGAGGGATGTGTTGAGTGTGATTTTTTTTGGATATGGTTGATGGTGTTTGAATTTGAATTTCGGTCGACTATGGTTTTTTTTGAATTTGTGTTAATCTATTGTTTGTGTTTTGGATATGCTGCCCTTTGTGTGTGTGTGAGTGTGTGGTTTTTTGTTTTTTAGAGAGATGGATGAAGGGTGGCTATTATGGGATGGGATATGATTTTAGGATTTTTGAGAGAAGAAAGGAAGAGAAAGACCACGGTCTGTGGTTTCTATATTCCATGGTGAATGAACCTTCATTCTATAATTTTCACATTCATTGATGACCCATTATGCTATGACTTGCAATCGTCATTGCTACAGATTTCTGTACATTTGCTCTTCTGTTCAATGGATACATTCGTAGTCATTTATGTCTTTCTTGCGTTCAAACCTATATGGGGAAGTCATCGAGAAGGAACAAAGAATATAGCTCGTGATGATGATACAATGTCAGGGATGCAATCAAAGTTGAACTGATTAGGGAATGGAATGGTGGTGATAGTCGGTTTGGAAAGAGCTCTCTTTCTCTCTTCTTTTGTTTTTTTATTGAGATGATTCTTCTTCTTTTGGTCTTTTGGGAATGTGGTGTGGGAGAGGGGGTTCAATTTGGGCGTTTTCACACACGCACACCTGAGAGAGAGAGAGGGAGGGAGAAGGTCAGCTGCGGTGTGTGTGTGCTAGTAAGGAAAATGTCTTCAGGTCCGAGTTGATAGGTCCGATTTATCGTCAATTCGCATAAAGTCATTGGTCTTGTACAACCCCCTTGTGTACGTGGAGTTTCTCTTCTTCCTTCTTCTTTTTTGTTTGTTGGACTCTCATGACACTTTTTCCAATACCTTACCCTTACATCCTTACATCATTTTCTGGAAGGACAAATAATGAGACACCTTGATAAATGGTCTTGTCTCAATGTGGATGTGTTGTGTGTGTGTGTTCTTGTGCCAAGCAAGAAGAATGCGCCACACGCACACGCACACGCATAGCCTCTGTTTGTTTTTTTCCCTAGCACTAGGTTTCTATTCCCAAAGAAAGAAAAAAGTAGACTCGTAAAGTTGTCTAGATGTCGCTTCTTTCTTTTGATATAAATCTCTCTGTGAGAGAGGGAAAGGGAAGGAGATTGAACCTACCACTCAACTCTCTCGCTCGTTCACTCTCTGTCGCTTCAATTGATTGATTGCTTTTTGCTTTTTGTTTGAGGCGTCGATTGTGTGAATAACGTTATGGGTCATCCTGAAGAAGTCGATGTGATCGTATGTGGAGGTGGTCCTGCCGGTATTTTCTCTCAACCTTTTTTTAAATTTCTTCCATTTTCACCGTTTGTTTGTTTGCTTGCTTTCTCCCCCCCTTTTTTTTTCAACTTTGGCTTTGACGGCAAAAAGGATGTGTCACTGCAGGCCGTCTCGCCTACGCTGATCCTAATCTAAAAGTGATGCTCATCGAAGGTATTTGATTCTTTTTTTAAAAAAAATAAATAAAACACACTCAAAGGAGATAGGTGGAGAGAACAATCGAGACGATCCTTGGGTTTATAGACCTGGTATTTTTGTGAGGAATATGCAAAAGGATGGAATGTGCGTGATGCGCTTTTTGCTTTCTCTCTCTCTCTCTATGTAATGCTGATGCTGATGGTGAGGGGGGGGCGTTTAAAAGCAATAATAAAGCCACGTTCTATACCGATACTGAAAAATCGCCTTTTCTTCGCGGCAGACGCTCAATTGTCCCGTACGTCTCTGTCATTTTTTTGGGTGCAAGCGCAAACTCGGGATATGATTTATTAGGTGCGCGAACATTCTTGGAGGTGGGAGTAGGTGAGTTTCTCTGTATATTTTTTTTTGCGAATGGACTTGATTTAATTGAGTATAATAGTATCAATTTTCAGATGTACACGAGGGTTAGTTTTCTCTTTTCTTGAAATAATATTTGTTTGTTGATTTCAACCGAACGAAATTAGGCATCTGCATCCGACTGGGGTAAGATAGCTTTTTATTTGGAAATAGCACTCGAAACTCACTTGTTGGGATCTATCAGATGATTTCAAGCAGCCTGGATGGACAGCAAAAGGTTGGTTCGCTTTTTTTTTTACGCTTCTCTCGGATTTAATTTTGAAAATAAAATACAGATTTGGTTCCACTCATGAAACGTGTAAGTTATCCCAACAAACAGACACTGACTTGATGTAACTCATCTTGCGCCGTCAGCTTGAGAATTACCAGAAACCAGTGAACAATGATACTCATGGTTACAGTGGTCCTATTGCTATATCCAACGGTGGAACGACCACTGCTCTCGCACATGATTTCTTGCGCGCCTCCGACTCTCTTGGTATTCCTTTTAGTGGTATGTTTTTTTTTTTCCTTTTTTATTCCACAGACTTGCAGACGTCATTGTTTTTTTCCCGTCAGATGATATCCAGGACCTTCAAACTTCTCATGCATCTGAACTCTGGGCCAAATACATCAACCGACACACCGGTCGCCGTTCCGATGCCGCAACCGCCTACGTCCACAGTGTGATGGACATTCAATCCAATCTATACCTCCGCACCAACGCGCGTGTTAACCGTGTGATTTTTGAAGGTGATAAAGCTATTGGTGTCGCCTACGTTCCTGCGCGCAACCGTGCCCATGACGGGAAATTGATGGAAACCATCG
>Ga0153999_1000774_pt1 | contig 13466 bp, 9 predicted proteins | sample TSNC083MetaG_FD_104675 | JGI IMG/M metagenome (GOLD analysis project Ga0153999, IMG submission 104675) | Attine ant fungus gardens microbial communities from North Carolina, USA - TSNC083 MetaG | ecosystem: Host-associated > Fungi > Mycelium > Unclassified | place: USA: North Carolina, Lumber... | reverse complement strand
TCCAGTTTGAAATTGCCAAACGGACTTCCGATTTGGATTACAGGAAGCGAACGATAGAAGAACGCTGTGGCTTTTTGGAACCGCTGCCAAGGGAATTAATTAAGAAGCTGGATTTTGAGAAAGAAAAAATCCTGTGCCAAACAAAGCAAAAAGACCTTGAGAAGCAAATGCAGCAGGTAAAGAAACAGGAAAATAATTTAGCGCGAATTGAATTTGGGCTGGAGGAGTATCGTGATTTTGCGGCTCAAATCACAGAACCCGGAAACATCGAAGGAAACCTGGAGGAATATGTATTACAGCTGATTAAAGACTATAAAGAATGTACGGTGCTTGTGAATCATAAAAAGAATGAGATTGCGTCTTATTATCATGAGCTTGAAAATGAATTTGTTCCAAAGGCAGAGATGTTTAAAAATCTATTTCGTTCGATATTAAACGGCGAGCGAAAATACCAGCCATCGCATGCGTTAAATGCATTCAACAGAGTATTTTTGCAAATTGATCGGAAATTAGAGCAGCATGCCATCGATATGAAAAAAATGGATGATATGGAGACGTATATTATTGATAATACATTGAGCTATCTGAAAAACGTATATGATGAGATGGATCATATCGACAGAAATTCGACGATTGAATTCGATGGTAAGCGCTGCAAAATGCTGATGATTAGTCTGCCGGAAAAAGATGCATTAGAAAGTGTGTCACTGAAAGAATACCTAAAGAGCACGATTTTAAATTGTACCGACCTGTACAAACAAGGAAAGCCAATGGATACGCTCCTATCAAGCGAAATCAATACCTACAATCTGTTTGACCGCTTTGTCAGTGTTAATAAAATCGAAATCACTTTGATGAAAATCGAACCGAATAAACTGAAAAAGAAGAGCTGGCGGCAGGTAATATCGGAAAATTCCGGCGGAGAATTATTTGTGAGTGCCTTTGTTGTGTTTATTTCCCTCTTAACCTATATGAGGGGAGATAATCTGCTAAATGCCGGCATGGACAGCAAAGTATTGATTATGGACAATCCTTTTGGTCCCATTACATCGGAACATCTCTTAAAGCCTTTATTTGAGATTTCTAAAAAATATAATACGCAGATGATCTGCCTGACCGATGTGAAAGGACATGCGATTTATGACCGCTTCAATTTGATCTATTCATTGAATATTGAACGTGAAGTGGGAAGAGAAGATGAATATATTGAATTAAAGACGATTAAAAAAGACATTCTTACCGAGGAAGACGAGGTATTATCGGCATCAATGTTTAAAATTGAGGACAAATCAAGATTTGAGCGGGCATAAGCAGCGAAATGGGTGAGGTTATGAAGATTAAAAATGAACCGGTAGATTTTAGTAAAACGACGTTTTATAAAGGTGCGCATGCGGACTTTGGGAAGGTTCCGGTTGGCTTAGAGGTCTGTCTGGTGATTTTGGAGGAGAATTTTCTGACAATCGGGTTGGCTGCCGGATTTGACAAAATGTATCCGGTTAAGGACGTTGACCATTTTTTGGAATCCTTTGAGAACCAGCGACCGTATCATTTTAGTAAAAACTTTATCTTTGAGCCGGAAAAAATGTATTTTCAAGATACCGACAGGCGGCTTCTGGAATTTTTGTGTCATTTAAAAATGCGGCGAACCTATCATCCGACGCAGCGGCAAACACCGCCTTGCGGTTATGAGCAGAAATTGCATAAGCATGAAATCATGCTCGCGGAAGACGAAAGCGAACGCTTTTTGGATTTCATTTGGAAGGATATAAAAGACATCAAGTTGCATAAGGATTCGGACAGGCTTTCTTTTGAAAATGATATTCATTTCAAAATAAAGGTTGAAAAAAGCGGCGCCGCCAATTTAATGAGCGTGGATTACACGGAGTATGGAGATTTTGAGCCTCTTGTCATTAATTATCGCTATCTCTATTTTAGAGACAGAAGTCTGATTGTAAAGCTTCCGGTGGAAAAAATAGAGTTTATTAAGGTTTTGTACCCATTTAAAAATAGCGGGCACATCGTCTGCTTTCAGATTGGTACGGAGGAAAGACGCTTTTTTCAGAAGAATTTTCTGGATAAATATAGCAGCAGCCTGGGGATTTCCATCGACAAACGGGTCAAAAAAGAAATTGAGGCAGACCGCCTTTTGACAAAAGTCTATTTCGATATTGCCGAAAAGGGTATTGTATCCAAAATGGAGTTCTGCTATGATGATAAAATTATAAATCTGCTGGATGATGATGGTATTGACAAAAGCTTCCGCGAGATTGACCGGGAGAATAAAGTATTGACCCGCTTAAAATCCTTTGGTTTCCGGGAATATGGGCGGCTGTTTTTGCTTGATGATGTAGAGCAGATCATGTTTTTATTAACGGATCGGCTGGCAGAATTAAAAAAAGTGGCCGAAGTCTATTATTCGGTCGATTTTAAGAAACTGTATGTAAAGAATCTTGACAGCCTGGGCCTTTCTCTGTCAGAGGATGGTTCGGTCATCCATATGAATATTAACCTTGAGAATGTAACGGATGAAGAATTGGCCGAGCTGCTTGAGGCAATCAAAAAGGGCAAGAAATACTACCGGCTGAAAAATGGCTCCATCGTAAATCTTGCCAGTGTCGAAAGCAGCAGACTGGTTGATTTAATCAATAGCCTGGATATTGATAAAGACAAAATTAATGGTGGTATTTTCGAAATGCCATTAAACCGCGGCATGTATATCGAGCGTTATCTGAAAGAAAAGAATGTTGACAATGTGACAGTAGATTCCGAATTAGGATACCTAATGAAAAAGATTTCCCATCCGGATACGATGGAGATAACGATTCCTGAACATTTAACCGGGGTTTTGAGAAATTATCAGGAAACCGGTGTAAAATGGCTTCTGACGATGGCGGAGTATTCCTTTGGCGGGATTTTAGCCGATGATATGGGTCTGGGAAAAACGCTTCAGGTATTGGCATTTATAGCTTGTGAGAAACGAAAGCAGAATGCAGGACGGCTGCCGTGTATTGTTGTGGCGCCAACCTCTGTTGTATATAACTGGAAACTGGAAGCCGAAAAGTTTACGCCGGAGCTGGAAGTTCTGGTGATTACCGGAGCAAAGGATAAAAGGAATCCGCTGATTGCTTTGTGCCGGGAATATGATTTGGTCATTACCTCTTATGGCTCCTTAAAAAATGATATTGAGAGCTATCAGACCATGAAATTTCGATATATTTTTCTGGATGAGGCGCAGAACATTAAAAACCCAGCAACCTTAAACGCCCATAGTGTGAAAAGCCTCACGGCAAAATGTGCCTTTGCCCTGACGGGAACCCCTATTGAAAACAGGCTGTCAGAGCTTTGGTCGATATTTGATTTTATCATGCCCGGTCTGTTATTTGACTATGCCCGCTTTGTAAAAACCTATGAAGATCCTATTATAAGAGAAAAGAATAAAGAAAAAATGGAAGAACTCTCCGGTATTATCAAGCCATTTATTATCCGGCGCATGAAGCAGGAGGTGCTGACAGAACTGCCGGATAAAATAGAAACCAACTATTTTGTTGAAATGAAGGAAGAGCAGAAAAAGCTGTATGCTGCTTTCTATAAAGAGTTTAAAAATGAACTGATACCTAAAATTGACAAATCGGGAATTGCTAAAAATCAGATGGCAATATTTTCGGCATTAATAAGGCTTAGGCAGATATGCGCTCATCCCGGCACCTTCCTTGAAGATTATGACGCCGGGAGCGGGAAGCTTGATTTTGCAATGGAGATTATTCATCAATCCATCGGCGCCGGACACAGCATTCTGTTATTCTCCCAATTTACAAAGATGCTTAAAATTATCAGGGACAATCTGGAAAGAAATCATCTAAATTATTATTATCTTGATGGAACCATGAAACCGGAGGAGCGAATGATTGAAATTGATAATTTTAACCATGACCGGGAGGCGGTATTTTTAATCTCTTTAAAAGCCGGCGGAACCGGACTGAACCTGACAAAAGCAGACGTCGTGATACATTTTGATCCCTGGTGGAATCCGGCAACGGAAACGCAAGCAAGTGACAGAGCCCATAGGATTGGGCAGAAAAACGTAGTTCAGGTCTACAACCTGTTGACGGAAGGCACCATTGAGGAAATGATAGCGAAGCTTAAGGAAAGAAAAAAGGACTTACTTGAGAACCTCATTAAGCCCGGGGAGGATTTCTTGTACCAATTAAGTGAGAAGGAGATTAGAGATTTGTTTGGTAATTCATAAACATCTCTGTAACGAACTAATTAGGTATTTCAAAAGAGCCTGATTCTGTGAGGGTCTTATCTCGTAAGGGATAGGTCTACTCGACCCAATTTTATTACAACAAGGGTTTCCCGAAAAGTAAAGTTTAAAGATTACGGAATCGGCAATGAAGAAGCGATTAATCTTGTTATGCTTGTTTTGTGTTATATTATGGAAAAATATCTGGTAGAAGAAATCTGCACAAAAAATGATGTGGCCGTTTTCATAAGAAATTCAGAAGTAGAGTCTTAAATAGTACAAGATGGTTTTGTAATGCAAGTACAGCACTTCTTTGGAGGTGCTGTTTTTGCAGTGTCCCAAGCTCCTAGTACAGCGGTCGCTAAAAATTAAGAGGTTGTGAAATAAAATTTTATTATTCAAATAAAAAATAAATAAATTTGTGAAAAATAAACAAAAATATAATAAAATAAAACTAATGTATTGACTAATTAGGAAAAGATGATAAAATAAAATTACATTACATATACACGACTTAAAAAATTAAAGGAGAAAAAGCATGAAGTTAAGTATTCTTATGAAAAAGGTATTGGCGGTTGGTTTGATTGGAGTTATGATGGCAGGACTGGTTGCATGCGGAGGAAGCAATGACTCAGGGGAAACCAGTACTGATACCACAGCGGCAACTGAAACGGCAGGCAGTGATGTAACCTTGAAATTTCAACAGTGGTGGGGCGCGGAACTCCCAGAAGGTTATTTGGAGGATATTTGCGCTAAATACGAGGAAGCGACCGGCGTTAAAGTTGAACTGTTAACAGCACCCTGGGCAGATACTAAGACGGCTATCACAGCAGGTGCAACAAATGGTACGATTGCGGATATCGTAAGTGTTGACGGTGCATGGCTCTCAGAGTTTGTTGATATGGGTGTTTTGACTGATGTTGAAGGAGCGGGTGTAGACAGCAGTCTGGCAAGCGATATCTGGAGAGTGGATGATACCGGTTATGTTGTTCCGATATTGAATTTTGCGTATCCGATGTACGTCAACATGGATATTCTGGAAGCTTCTGGTGTTGAAGCGATTCCAACCACCTGGAGTGAATTGGAAGATGCAGCTAAAAAGATTACCGATGCAGGATATTCTGCATTTGCATTAAATCTTGGAACAACTAATGCAAACGGAATTCAGAACGTATTCATGGGAACTGGCTGGGGATCAGGAATCAGTCTGAAAGATGACAGTGGCGTATACAAAACAGAAGGCAACGAAGACTTAGCTTCTCTTGCAGAAATGTTCAAATCACTTTACGATGCAGGTTCCTTATACCCAGGTATGAGCACACTGGAAGAATCTGAAATGACAAGTAACTTTGCAGCAGGCAATTGTGCATTTACGGTAGCATCTGCAGCGACGATGAGTCAGTTTACAGATATTAATTTTGAAGCTACTACGATTCCGGTAAAAGATGGATTCACAGATCAGAGCGGCATCTGCTATGCAAGCTGGGCTGTAGGTATTTCGGATTCTTGCGAGAATAAAGAACAAGCGGCGGATTTTATCAATTTCCTGCTTGGCGGTGCGGATGGAACAGATGGGTCGGCATCTGCCGGATTGGCAGCTACAATGTCAGCATTCCCGAACAGTACTGTTGCTGAACCGGATTATAGTGAAGCACCAGAACAGTTCCAGTCATACTATGAAGTTTACAAAGAAAATTATGTTATCAACGAATTCATTGGACTTCCTCAAGCATCAGATGTAATGACGTCTATGACAAATGATCTTGTATTATATCTCGAAGGTGATTTGGATTGTGATACAATGCTTGCAAATTGGCAGGGTTACCTGGATGATGCAGGGAAGTAAGGAATTTATATGTAATTGATGAGAGAAGGGTTAAGGATCGAAGGTAGAGCTTTAACCCTTCTTTAAGAAATGGTTTTGGCTTAAGACCGAATCGGATTATTAGGAGGGAACGACTTTGAAATTAGTAGGAAAGAAAACTGCTCCTTACAGATATCTTGCACCGACGTTGATATTGATGATTGTTTTCATGGTAGTACCTATCTGCATGGTGATTGGTTACTCTTTCGTGGATAGGGCTGTCGTTTCACAGAATCCAGCTTTCGTGGGGCTGGATAATTATAAAACATTATTTGCGGATAGTCAGTATTGGAATGCAGTAATTAATACAATTATTTTTGTACTGGTAAGTGTTGCTGCACATTTAGTTTTGGGTATGATTTTTGCAATGTTACTGAATTCAAAATATTTTTCAACCAGAACAAAAACGATTGCTCGTGTTGTTTATATTCTGCCATGGGTGTTTACAGCATCTGTTGTTGCAATTCTGTGGAAATTAATGTTACAGCCGTCTGGTATTGTGAACTATATTTTGTCGATTTTCCCACAGATATCTAAAAACACAGAGTGGCTGAGTAATAAGGACATAGCATTGGCAGTTATTTGCTTTATTAATATCTGGTCTGGTTATCCATTCTATATGATCAGTATTCTTGCAGGTCTGCAGGGGATTTCGGAAGATTTGTATGAAAGTGCGGCTATTGATGGTTCTACTTCTACAAAGAGTCTTATATATATCACCATTCCACAATTGAAACCTATTTTGATTAGTATCGCAATGCTGGATTTTATCTGGACGCTGCAATCCTTTAACGTTATTTGGATGTTAACCGGAGGCGGACCGGTAAATTCTACAGAGACGTTGAGTATTTATATTTACAAGCTGGCGTTCCAAAAAGTGAACTATAGTATGGCAGCAACAGCAGCAACAGTATTACTTATCGTTTGTATATTCATAGCAATCTTCTATGTAAAACAGCAAAAGAAAGTGAGGGAATAGGATATGGTTGGAAGTTATAAGAAAATGACGAAGGTCATAGTTACTATTCTTTTGATTATAGGGGGGATATTCGCGGGATTTCCAATCCTGTGGATGTTTTCTTCTTCACTGAAAAGCAATTCGGCTGTTTTCTCATGGCCGCCTAAACTTTTTGGTGAAACAGCCAGCTTATCATCATACATATCAGTGTTGACCGATCCCACAAAGGTTCGCTTCTTTATTAATAGTTATATCGTAGCTGTTTGTGTAGTGGCATTGACATTGTTTGTCGGAATACTTGCAGCATATGCGTTTAGTAGATTTGACTTTCCGGGGAAAGGGATTTTTAATTCACTAATTGTCAGTGTACAGGCGATTCCCCCAATTGTATTGTTGATTCCATATATGGGACTGATCGTGGCAATGAAATTATTTAATACATATTTTGCGTTGATCTTTACGTATCTGGTAACCACATTGCCGTATTGTATTTTGATGATGACCGGTTATTTCAACACCCTATCCAAAGACCTGGATGAAGCGGTTATGGTTGATGGAGGCTCCAGATGGAAAGCGCTTTGGTCAGTATTAGTGCCTGTATCAATACCAGGGATGGTCTCGGTCGGAATGTATACTTTCATGCAGGCATGGAATGAGTATTTGTTTGCACTGGCATTGACACAGACAACAGATATGCGTACGGTGCCAATTGGTATCAATTTATTAATGGGACAGCATGCATATGATTGGAGCCAGATGATGGCGATGAGCGTATTGGGCTCTGTTCCAGTATTGATTTTGTTTATCTTTTTCCAGAAGTATTTTATTGCCGGGATGTCTTCCGGTGGGGTAAAGGGCTAATGGAGAATGAATATATAATGAAAGAAAAGAGGAAAAAATATTATGTTAATGAACATGAAAGATTTACTTGCTGTAGCTAATGAACACAACTTTGCCGTACCTGCTTTTAACATTAGTGATTACAATATGTTTAACGGTATTATGGATGCATCAGAAGAAAAAAATGCACCTGTGATCATTGCAATTCATCCGGATGAATTGAGTCATATTACGACTGAGATGGTTAAGGGGATTATCGAAAGAATTCATAATTCTGCTATACCGGCAGTTGTTCATTTGGATCACGGCGGAACTTTTGAGCAGGTGATCACAGCAATTCGCGCAGGATTTACGTCTGTTATGATTGATGCCTCCGGCGAGTCATATGAAAACAACGTCGCAACCTGCCGGAAGGTTTGTGAGGCTGCACATGCAGTAAATGTTTCGGTAGAAGGCGAGCTTGGAACCATTGGGAATACAGACTCTGTAGAAACAACAGCACCAGATGAAATCTTATATACAGATCCGGCACAGGCGAAAGACTTCATTGAAAAAACGGGTATTGATTGTCTGGCGATTGCAATTGGGACTTGTCATGGTATCTATCCAAAAGATAAGAAGCCGGAACTTCGTATTGACATTTTAGATGAAATTAAAAAGATTGTTGATGCACCGCTTGTACTTCACGGCGGATCCTCTAACAAAGATTCGGAGATTGCAAAATCAGTAAAGCATGGTATTAATAAGATCAACATTTCCAGTGATACGAAAGTGGTTTACTATCAGAAGATGAGGGAGGTTCTTCGGGATGCATCTCTTCGCGAACCCAATATGATTCAGCCTGCATGTGTAGAGGCGATGAAAAAAGTGGCTTTTGATAAGATCGAACTGTTCCGGGCAACTGGAAAGGCTTCACTTTATTAGAAAGTGAGATATAGAATGAAGGAGAGAATTGCACTGGGATTTCATACCTGTGTAGACTATGAACTGGAATGGAGCACACAGGTTGTGGAAGCGCAGATTAAGGCACTTAATATTCATGCAGATGAATTGAAAATGGATATGGATGTAGATTCAGAGCGCGCAATTTGGCTTGTGAGTCTTGCGCATTTACAAGCTGGTATTGGCTGCGAAATCATACCTGATATATCAGAGTTGTGTGTGGACTTTGCAAATCATTTTGAGTATGAGGTGACACTGGGAGGAACCCCTACCCGTGCGGCTATTGTTCTTGATCGCTTGGGATATCCCAGCATGCTGCAAACTAGCTGTTACAATGAGTATGTGGAACGACTGATGCCTGCAAGTGTTCGGATTTTACCGGGGGGAAACGCTGATTATAGTGGGATATTTCCCCATGTTGTGTTACAATGCTCAGGGGGAATGCGAATTCAGGCAAATGATATTGACTTTGTTACTCCCAGAGAAAACAGAATATTAATTTCACGTGATGTAGATAGCCTTAACATGCCGGTTCTGGTTGAAGAATATGGAAAAATGATTAGCGAATGTGAGATTTTCCTGCTGGGTTCATTTACACAGATTCTTGATTCGGAGATACTGAAGGATAGAATGGAGAAGACGAAACGGTTGTTATCCCATCTGCCTGGGGATGCATTTGTAGTTATGGAGGATGGATGTTATATTAAAAAAGAATTTCGTCATTATGTTCACCGGCAGTTGGCACCTCAAATCAATATGCTGAGTATGAACGAAGATGAATTGCAGCAGTATATCGAAACAGCAATTGATATACTTGACCCTGAGGCGGTAAAGAAAGCCGTGGAATATGTCTATAACAATACCGGTATTAAGAAGATTCTAGTTCATTCTGAAGCATGGGCATTAGTCTATGGAGAGGATGCTGATTCTATGAGAACCTCTTTAGATGGAGGAGTCATGATGTCAGCAACACGTTTTCGGATGGGCGATGACTTTACGCCGAAAGACTATGCACAGACAAAAGACATACCCGATAAAGCGAACAGTGCTGCATTCTGTGAAAGAATGGGTGAGATGCTGGGAGATAAGATATGCTGCATTCCCTGTAAAGATTTGAGCTATGTGAAGAATCCAACAGTCGTTGGGTTGGGAGATGCTTTTGCCGGAGGACTTTTGCCAGGCTTGTTGAAAGAAAATAGAGTACAATAGACATCATATGAAGGAGGAGACATAATGTTTGAGAAAACGGAAAACATATTAACGATGGCGAAAGAGAGTAATACTTCAGTAATCGCATTCATCTGTATGGATTATATAATGGCGCGGTCGGTTGTATATGCTGCGGAGGCAACCAACACACCGGCAATGGTAATGCTGTATCCGGAACATGTTACAGTCCAGCATACCACAGGTTTTGCTAATTATGCAGCCATGGTAAAAGAGTTGGCAAAAGAAGTGAAAGTGCCGATTGGCTTACATGCGGATCACGATTTTAGTTATGACGCTATTATGACAACTATAGGTGCGGGATTTGAATCGATTATGATTGATGGTTCGATGAATGATCTGGATGCCAATATTGAGCTGACCAGGAAGGTGGTTCTTAAGGCACATGAATTGGGAGTTTGTGTAGAGGGCGAGATTGGTCATGTTGGAACGGCAGCAGATGGTGATAATGCCAATGCAGATTTGTACACAAAAGCAGATGCTGCTGAAAAATTCTGCCGGGAGACAGGAGTCAATTCTCTGGCGGTATCTATCGGAAATGCACATGGTGAGTATAAGGAGACACCGCATTTGGACATTCAGCGTTTGGAAGAGATTCATGCAGCTACAGATGTATCGCTTGTACTCCACGGAGGCAGCGGCATACCGGATGAACAGCTGTTGGAAGCATTTTCAAAGGGAGTCAATAAATTTAATCTTGGGACAGAATTTCTGGGTAAATATTATGATGCAGTAGCGGCATTCTCGCTGGAAAGCGCAAATGATCCGGATCCGGTTAAGATTATCAATTTACCGGAGTATACTCAGTCTAAGCTTCAGCCTTATTTAGAGGAACGTATGAAAACTCTTTGTCACTTTTAATAATCTGATTTTTTGTAGAGGTGGGAGAAATTGGAGAAAGATAATATATTAAACTTGGAAGTGCTTGATGTTATAAAAGCAAAATATGAAGAAATATTTGCGGCAGAAAAAAAGGTGGCGGATTTTGTTATGCAAAATCCACAGAAAACGGTGGATTCCAACGTTTCGGAATTGGCAAAGCAGAGCGGTGTCAGCGATGCTACAATTGTACGCATGTGTCATCATATTGGGTATACAGGATATTATCAGTTCCGAATCACCCTGGCGAGAGATCTCGGCAAAAAACAGTACAAAAGAATAGAGAGTTCAGAAAGCAACGGTGCGGTAGGAAAGTTCTTTCAGGACTATGCGGAAAATATGCTTGCACTGGGTAAAAGGATTGATCCTGTAACGATGTGGAATTGCGTGAAGCTTTTGAAAACATGTAACGAAGTACATATTATAGCCCTTGGCAACACTTGCGTTTTAGCGCAATATATGGGATTTAGATTGGGTCGGATTGGAGTTAAGAGCAGCTATGGGATGTCAGCTGAATATTATATGAATCATGTAAACCTGGCAGAACCGGAAGATATTATTCTGGCCATCTCAAAATCAGGTACATCAAAACCGGTGTTGTTGGGAGTAGAGTTGGCGAAAGATAAGGGACTGAAATGTATTGCAATTACCGCCCATGAGCAATCGCCGTTGTCGGAAAGTTCGGATTATGTGTTGTTGGCGCAGGATAAGGATCAGCCCTTTGATGATTATATGGATTATGCCCAGACAAATATGATGGCGGCCATTGATGCCCTTTTGACTTTTGTTACAAATGAAGAATGGATTAAGAAGAAACAAGCTGATAAGCCAGAGACTATTTTGTCGGAATACAAATTATAAGAGTAATGCATGTAAAAGAATAAAGTGGGAGGATTATATTTTGAAACGTTCAAGAATCAACCAGGTTATTAAAGATATGGAAGCTTTGATCAGAGAATACCGATTTGAAATCCCACCGTTTGCAAAGCTGCCGGCAGAGGATTGGCAGAGCATTGGTCATGAATATGAGGAAGTTCGAGACAACTGCCTTGGATGGGATATTACAGATTATGGTCTTGATAATTTTGATAAGGTGGGATTTGCGCTTCTTACTATTCGTAATGGGAATCAAAAGCTGCCGGAAAAATATCCGAAACCATATGCAGAAAAGCTGTTGATGTTATATGAAGGACAAACAGCTCCGATGCATTACCATTGGAATAAGATGGAGGATATTATTAACCGGGGTGGAAATGATATTTATATTACTGTGTATAATGGTGCGGAAGATAAATCCATACTGGATACAGATGTTACAATAAACACAGATGGAAAAACGGCAGTAGTGCCGGCGGGTACAAAAGTTTGTTTAAAGCCTGGTCAGAGCATTACGATAACGCCATATATGTATCATGATTTCATAGTTCCGGAGACTGGTGGTTCTGTACTGCTGGGGGAAGTGTCCATGTGTAATGATGATGATAATGATAATTGCTTTTATGAATCAATTGGAAGGTTCTCGGAAATAGAGGAGGATGAGGCGCCGTATCGTCTCCTTTGTAATGAGTATCCCGAATTTTAAAGGAGATATTTAGGTTAAAATTACTGTGCAAAGTCCCAATAGGTGTCTGATGAAAATCAGATGCCTGTTTTATGAATGAGATATCTTAAGTTGTTGGCTGCCCGGGAGGCTGCTTTACGATACGGAATCAGGACATTGTAAAGACGATTCAAACAAATATAATGAAATTACAGAATACTTTTACATCGTTGTAAGCACGTAATTATCTGTACCGTGTTTTAAGATTATATTTGTGATAAACTCTCCTTAAGTTAAAAAGGGAAGTATTCATAAATAATGAACGATAATGATTTCTAAAGGATTAGGTATGTTTAATTTTGTAAGAACTTCAATAATTTGATTCTTTAAATCGGATGACATTTCATATAAGCCACTTTCAGTACACGGGCATGTTTTAAAAATAGCAAAACCATCGTTTAGACTTTGATAGAGGCGATTATTTTCACGTTTAAAAAGCTCTATCATATGCTTATCCTTATAAGAGTATATTAATTGCGCTGTTACTCCATTTCCAGTTAATAATGCCTTTTTCAAAATAATTCACCCTCTTATCTACAAATAACTACCTATAGCCACAACGACAACCTCTATATTGTATAGCTAATACTAAATTTCCCATGAGGCTTCCTTTCCGCTAAAGCATACGAGTAAACAGTATGTCTAAAACCCTTCTGTATCCTCACAAACTTTCTTTTATCCGTCTACCTCAATTCATCTTCTAGCGGAACGATAATTTCATCAAGTACCTTTCTCCATTGGCGTTTCATTTCCGGATTATATTTCAGTTTCCTTACATCCGGATGCAGCAACTTATACTCATCAAAGCGAGCGCTACTGATGATACCTCCAATATTCGGTATCGGTTCTGTACCAATCATATACTGCATAGCGGAAGAATGCAGTTCATCAAGTGAAACAAACCAAGTATTGG
>Ga0153999_1000772_pt1 | contig 13479 bp, 10 predicted proteins | sample TSNC083MetaG_FD_104675 | JGI IMG/M metagenome (GOLD analysis project Ga0153999, IMG submission 104675) | Attine ant fungus gardens microbial communities from North Carolina, USA - TSNC083 MetaG | ecosystem: Host-associated > Fungi > Mycelium > Unclassified | place: USA: North Carolina, Lumber... | reverse complement strand
GTATCGGCTGCTGCTGGAAGGCATAGAACCTGAAAATAAGAATCAGTATACCGATATTGTAATTAAAACGAAATACAATGTTTAAAACTGGAGCGTGTTTGAAAAATCATTCCCGCAACTAGTGGATATTTTCAGTTGACAAAATAATGCCATCACCGCTGCAGGCACATCTGCAGCCGGTGGTGGCATTACTTTTGCGCCTATGCGTTCGGGTGAACGCATAGGCGCAAAAATTATCATAATCAGTCGGCGTAATCAATAAAATTATTATTTAATCATATCGGATTGAATTATTATATAGCTGTAATAATAACAGAAAAGGATGCATTAATTATAACAAATTACTAAAAAAATATATGAATGATTAGCAATTGTGCCAGTTGCGTGCACGCGAACGCAATGTTATAATGGCAGCAGAGTTAAGAAATCCAAAACTACAATAAAGAAAGGCAGGAAGGTAATATGTTAAGAGTAGGTGTAATTGGCTGCGGCGGAATGGGACGTGACCATATTAAAAGACTGACCGGCAAGATTCAAGGGGCAGAGGTTGTAGCTGTTACTGATGTATCTGAAGAAAGCGCTCAAAAAGCTGCTGCGCTGTGTGGTGCAAAGGTTTATAAAAGCGGAGAAGATTTAATCAACGCCCAGGATGTGGATGCTGTTTTTGTGGTTTCCCCTGGCTTTGCCCATGTTGAACCACTGCTGCAGGCCATCGAGGCGGGCAAGCGCATATTCTGCGAAAAACCGCTTTGCACAACGGCGGCGGACTGCCTGCGAATTGTAAAAGCGGAAGCCGCAGCAGGCAGGCATTTGATTCAGCTTGGCTTTATGAGGCGATATGACCGCGGTTACCAGCAGGTTAAGAAGGCTTTGGAATCAGGAGAATACGGTGAGCCGCTGATACTCCATTGTACCCATCGTAATCCGGAAGTGGGAACCGGTTATACTACTCCGATGGCTGTACATGATACTGCGATTCATGAGATTGATGTACTGCACTGGCTGGTTGATGACGAATACGAATCCGTTCAGGTGATTATGCCGAAAGTGACAAAATATTCTCATTCCGAGCTGAAGGATCCGCAGATTATGTTAATGCGTACCAAGAGAGGTGTCTGTATTGATGTTGAAGTGTTTGTTAATTGTAAATTTGGCTATGACATCAATTGTGAAGCGGTATGTGAAGATGGTGCGATAAAGATGGCTTCTCCAGGTTATCCATCGGTACGTAAAGATGCAAAATCATCGGCTGCAATAGATACAGACTGCTTTGTAAGGTTTGAAGAGGCATATGATAAAGAGGTTCAGGACTGGGTAGACAGTGCGGAGGCTCAAATTATTACCGGCCCGACTGCCTGGGATGGCTATCTGGCAGCGGTAACAGCAGATGCATTGGTTCGGGCGCAGGAGACCGGAGGAATTGAAAAGGTCGTAACGGCAGTAGAAAAACCTGAGTTTTATAAATAATTAGAAAGAAAGAGAAGGTGACAAAAATGAAGACAGGATTTAATCAGGCAACAGCTTTGGAATGCAAAGGCCAGTCATTGCTGGCAGATTTGGAAATGTGCGAGAAATATGGATTTGATTACATAGAGATTCGTTTTGACTGTATCAGAGAATATTTGAAGGAACATAGTCTTGCCGATTTGGCTGAATGGTTCCGCACTCATAACCTGAAGCCCTGGGCTTATAATACCCTGATTTTCTTTAACCAGCGTGATGCTGCCGGTGAGAAAGAGATCGATGATGAGGTTGATTTTATCATGGAAGTGTCAAAGGCGATTGGGATGAAGATGCTGATCACTGTCCCCACCTTTGGTGTCAAGGATAAGACAATTCCGGAAATAAAAGAAGAGGCGGTGGCACGGCTTAGATATCTGTCTGATAAAGTTGGATCGGATATGAAAATATCACTCGAATTCTGTGGCACTCCCGAATGCTCAATCAATCAATTCGGCACGGCTTATGATGTGGTAAAGGCGGTTGACCGTGACAATGTCGGGGTAACGGTTGACTCCTTCCATTTCCACGAGATGTGCTCTAAACTGGAAGATTTAGAGGCAGCCGATGCCAGTAAAATATTTGCCTACCATCTGAACGATTGTGAAGACCTGCCGCTGGGTTCCTGCGGTGATGATAAGAGATTGTGGCCGGAAGAGGGCGTCGTCGACCACCCTGGAATAGCAGCAGCACTCAAAAAGATCGGTTTTGACGGAGTCTGCACCATTGAGGAATTCCGTCCGGAATACTATCAAATGCCACATGAGGAAAATATCAAGAAAGCTGCTCAGGTGACCAAAGATTTTGTAAAAAAATATTTCGGATAACTGGTTCGACACTTTTCAGCTAGATAATCCGCAGACAGGGGTTTGGATATCCTGGTGATGATTGCCTTCTTCCTAAAACTGTTCGATGCAAGCTGGAAGGATGCTATTTGACCCCTGTCTCACTGAAATTACGAAATCAGAAATTATAAAGAGAGAGGAGTTTGGCTGTGAGAGGGGGAGGAATTGCAGAGGTTTTAAATTTTAAACAAAAAAATAAGGATTTGAATGAGTTTATTAAGGTGCCCGCAGCGGAAAAGCTGGCGTATTGCTTTGGTGATCCGGCGCTGACTTTAATGTATACGATGACTTCGACACTGCTTATCTATTTCTACACCAATGTCGTCGGCATGTCATTTGGAGCAGTGGGTATGATTATGCTCATTTCCCGCGTCTTTGATGGATTCTCCGATGTATTTATGGGGGTTATTATCGACCGGACTCATTCAAAATACGGAAAGGCAAGAATCTGGATTCTGCGCATGACGGTTCCTTATGCACTGGCGGCAATAGCGCTGTTTACGATGCCGCCGCTGGAGAATACGGGAAAGGTTATCTATGCATTTGTAACCTACAATATTATGAACACCGTCGTATATACCGCCATCAGCCAGCCCTTCCATGCCCTGGGATCGTTGATGAGCCGGGATCGGCGGGAGCGGGATGTGATCTGCAGTATCAGAATGGTCTTGTCAATTGCGGCCAGTATGATCATTACAGCCTTTACACTGCCCCTGATTAATGTGGTTGCACGGATGATTGATAATAAGCAGCTGGCGTGGATTCTTGTGACTGCGGTTTATGCACTGCTGTCGGTATTTATCTTGCTGAATACATATATGACCTGTACAGAACGGGTACAGGCTGATAAACGGGAAAAGAAAGCAGATATTCCTTTCCGGATCGCTTTTAAGGCAACGATAACCAACCGTTATTTCCTGATTGCGCTGGGATTGATGATTTTCTATACGGCATATCAGATTATTGTCGGAACGGATTTGACATATTACTGTCAATATGTACTGAATGATGTGAATTTGGTCATGCCGCTTTCGGCGTCAGAGAAGATTGCGACCATCGTGGGTATTGCCATGCTTCCCAAAATTCTGCCGCGGTTCGGGAAACGGAATCTGATTTGTGCCGGCTGTCTGCTGGGAATTGCCGGGCAGTTGATTTTTCTGCTGAACATTACAAGCGTCCCGCTGGGAGTAGTAACCTGCATGATGCGGGGATTCGGAATTGCTCCATTTTACGGGGTGCAATATTCCCTGCCGAGTGACGCGATTGAATATGGTCATTGGAAAAATGGTGTTCGTGTCGAGGGACTTATGTTTTCTTCAATGAGTATGGGACAAAAGGCCGGCAGCGGGCTGACTTCGGCGATTATGGGAGCAATTCTTTCAATGGCTGCGTTCGATGGCGCAAAAGCGACGGCGGCAGAACAGAGTGCCGGTGCCATTGAAGCAATTAAGGGATTTTATCTATATGTACCAATCGCCATCTGGGTTATAATGTTTCTGATTACATTATGCTATAAGCTGGATAAGATCTATGATAAAATAATTCGTGATCTGGTAGCCCGGGAAGGCAAAGTGCAGGCGGAATTGACAGGTGATGCAGTTAAGGCAGAAAGCAGCAATCGGATAAATGTTGCGATTGGCCGTCTGTATGGCAGCAGCGGCCGCCGGATCGCCGAGGGAATTGCCGGGCAGCTTGGATGCCGTGTGTATGACCGTCAGATTATTTGTCTGCTGGCAGAGAAGCTTGGGATGGAAACGGCCAATTTGAATGAAGTGGAGAGATATCTGGATTTTGAAACCGAAAAGAGGCGCAGTGTTACATTCTCACCGTATCAATATGCGACAGCAGGAGCGGCGAAAGATTACAGCGGGCTTGAATTGTTCGATGAACAGAGCCAGTTAATTACAAGTATTGCACAAAAAGCGCCGGGGGTTTTCCTGGGAAGGTGCGCGAGTTTTGTACTCGCCGATGTGCCGCATACATATTCCTTCTTTATCTATGCCGATGATGAGTACCGGATTAAAGAAGGGGATGAGTATTACCGGGGGCAGACACTGGAGGATTTAAAAAAGCGTGATCAGCAGAGAGACAATTACTATTACAAATTTACGGGCCGGTACAGAAGTGATCCGAAAAATTATGACCTGGTGATTAATGTCTCAAAAACCGGTGCAGACGGTGCGGTTTGGATGATTTTGGATTATATTAAGGAAAAAGAAAAGGAGGGCGGCAAAGATGTTGAATAAAGACAGAGTTAAGCTGGGAATAGCACCGATTGCCTGGACTAATGATGATATGCCGGATCTGGGAAAAGAAAATACCTTTGAGCAGTGCGTCAGTGAGATGGCGCTCGCCGGTTTTACCGGATCGGAAATCGGCGGAAAATACCCCAAGGACGTGGAGGTATTAAAAAGGGCGCTAAAGCTGCGGGGGATTGAAATCTGTAATTGCTGGTTCTCGTCATTGCTGCTGGCAGAACCATATGAAAAGACTGAGGCGGAATTTATCAGGCAGACTGATTTCCTGCATGCTTTAGGTGCGAAGGTTATCGGGGTATCTGAGCAAAGCTACAGTATTCAGGGCAGGTTAGACCAGCCGGTCTGGGAGGGGAAGTATGTCATGAATGAGGAAGAATGGCAAAGTCTTGCAGAAGGGCTGAATAGGCTTGGGAAGATTGCCAGAGACAAAGGTATGATCATGACTTTTCACCATCACATGGGAACGGTAGTACAGACGGAAGAAGAAATTGACCTGCTGATGGCGAAGACGGATCCGGAATTGGTATATCTGTTGTTTGACAGCGGCCACTTGTCATTTGCCGGGATTGATCCGGTGAAGGTGCTGAATAAGTATATCAATCGTGTCCGCCATGTGCATTTAAAAGATATTCGAAAGAATAAGGTGGAATTATCATTGGCAGAAAAATGGAGTTTCTTAAAAGGTGTGCGGGAGGGTGTTTTTACCGTGCCGGGAGACGGTGATGTGGATTTTGAACCGATTTTTGATATTCTGGACAAAGCGACGTATGAGGGCTATGTTGTGGTCGAGGCAGAGCAAGATCCGGCTAAGGCCGATCCGCTTGAATATGCTGTCAGGGCGCGCAGGTATATTGCTGAAAAAACCGGTCTGTAGGAGGTGTAAAATTGAAAATAGCATTTGATGTTGATGTTCTGGCAAAACAAATGGACATTAACCGAATGGTTCATCAGGTCGCAGATTGGGGATATAAATATATCGAACAGTCACCTCATCCGCGGATTAATCCATTTTACAAGCATCCGCTGTTCTCGGAGGAATGTGAACGGGAATACCGTCAGGCATTACGTGAGACAGGGGTGGAGATATCTTCGTTTATTGTTGTGTACCGCTGGTCGGGGCCGACAGAGGAACAACGCAGGATGGCTGTAGAAAATTGGAAAAAAATAATCCAAATAGCGGTCAATATGGGGGTTGCGGTCATCAATACCGAATTGTCGGGTGATCCTAACCAGGAAGAAATATGCAATGGGATGTGGTTTCGCTCAATGGAAGAGCTGCTTCCGATTATTGAACGGGAGGGTCTGCGGGTCGAAATTCAATCCCATCCGTACGATTTCTGCGAGCTGAATAATGAAACCTGTGATTTAATTAAATCGTTCCGGTCGAAGTATTTGGGTTATGTTTATTCGGCACCTCATGGCTTCTTTTATGATAAAGGAAAAGGCGATGTGGATTCAATGCTCCGTTATGCCGGTGATGAATTAACCCATGTCCTGTTTGCAGATACCTATAATCATGCCTTGGACTGTCGTTATATCATGAATCCGCCGTGGCTAAATTGCCGAGGGGCGGCTGATGTGACCGTACACCAGCATTTGGCAATGGGGGAAGGCGATGTGGATTTTCCCGGCATCTTCCAGACCCTGCGGGAGATGGATTTTGCCGGCAGGCAGCTGAGTCAGGCGGCACCGAAGGCCGGCGGCGATAATATTGCGTGTGTATCAATGTTTGGATTTCCTGAAAAAATGGATCAGCAGGCACCGGCGGCGCGCGAGCGAATCGAGCGGGAGCTGTTGGGTAAATAATTCTTTTTATAAACTTAAACCACCGGCAGCCGGTGGTTTTTGCTTGCATTGCCGGCAGATTCGGTATATAATGTGTAAAAAAGGCGTGCAATGCGTGCGCTGTGCGGTACGTGACAGACAAAGGGGGGGTATATATGGCGACGATACAGCAAATTGCCGACCGGGCCGGAGTATCCCGGGGGACGGTGGATCGGGCTCTGAATGAGCGGGGGCGGATTAATCCGGATGTGGCAGAGCGGATCCGGCGGATTGCCGATGAGATGGGTTATGTTCCCAGCCGGAGCCGGTACAACCGGCAGGTAAAAAAACAAGCAAAGATAGGGGTTCTCACACAGCTGGCGAAAACCTCCTTTATGAATGAAATCCAGCGGGGGATTGAGGAAGCAGGCCGGGAGCTGGCTGATTACGGAACCAGGCTGATTCTGCGGGAAGTCCTGACGGTGGATGAAAAGGAGCAGCTGGCGGCGATCCGGTCATTGGTTCGGGAAAACATTGACGGACTGGCTCTGATGCCGGTGGACTGTGAGCGTGTGAGGACGGAGATCAACCGTCTGGTGGAGACACTTAATATCCCGGTTGTGACATTCAATTCGGATATTGTCGGGACGAAACGAACCTGTTTTGTGGGGATGGATAACACGCGGAGCGGGTATGTGACCGCCGGGCTGATGGGAATGCTTACCAGAGGGTGCGGAAAAGTTTTGATTATAACAGGTTTTTTCAGCAACTTTGCGAACAGTGCCAGAGTCGACGGATTTTTAAAAGTGCTGAAGCGGGATTATCCTGCACTGGAGCTGGCCGGGGTTCATGCCAGCTTTGACGAAGTATTAGAGGTGGAAAATATTATTACAAAATCGATGCTGGATGTGTCGGGAATCACAGGCATCTATGTGGCATCGGGCGGGCAGGAGGGAATCGCCCGGGCCTTTGGTCATCTGAAGCTGGAGAAACGTCCCCACGTGGTCATCTATGATAAAACACCCGAGAATATTGCCCTCCTGAAAGAAAATATGGCCGATTTCCTGATCGATCAGGAAGGGTTTTACCAGGGGTATCACACGCCCCGGGTACTGGCCAATATGATTATTAAAAATCAATATCCGGAACGCGAGTATCTATACACGGATATTAAGATAATGACGAAATTTAATATTTTATAAACGGAAAGTCTGGTATGAAATACAAACCTGGAGGCGGCCGCGCAAAAACAGCGGGACACCTCCATTTTTATTTGGTGGAATACATATAAGAAAGCAAATGCGTGTGAATTTGCGTGCATAATAATATACGTTTGCTTTTTTACTAAAAAAAGAGTTTTCTGCTTGTGATAAATAACGAAATGATACCGTGAAGAATGGAATTGGTTGAAATTATAATGCGTGTGTGTTAGTATAAACACATAAAGCACATAAAAGCACGCAAATGAAATGCACAGGGAGTTAGGAGGACAATTTATGAAGTATCTGGAGTTTGACCAAACGAGGCCGCTGGATCTGGTACTGCTCGGCCGGGTGGCAATCGATTTTAATCCCGCTTACAATGATCAGGTCAGGGAAGAGTTTAAACCGCTGAAAAAGGTACATATGTTTGAAAAGTTTGTCGGTGGTTCGCCGGCCAATATTGCGGTGGGAGTGACCCGTCATGGGCTGAAGGCGGGATTTATCGGAAAGGTTTCGGATGATCAGTTTGGCGATTATGTCACCGAATATTTCGATGAGCAGGGCATCGACACCACGCAGATTACCAGGTGTACCAATGGGGAAAAACTGGGACTGACATTTACAGAGATGCTTTCCCCCAGCGAGAGCAGCATTCTGATGTATCGCAACTGCATTGCTGATTTGCAGCTGCATGTGGATGACATTGATGAGGAATATATCAGGCAGTCGAAAGCGCTGTTGATTTCCGGTACGGCACTGGCGCAAAACCCATCCCGGGAGGCGGCTTTAAAAGCGGTGATGCTGGCAAGGCGGAACAATACCCAGATTATCTTTGATATTGATTACCGTGCCTATAACTGGCAGAACGAAGATGAGATTTCTATCTATTATTCCGCAGTTGCCAAAGAGGCAGATCTGATTATGGGCTCCAGAGAAGAGTTTGATCTGACCGAGCGGCTGATCAGGCAGGGTCTGACGGATGAAGAGAGTGCCAGACTATGGCAGGGTTACCGCGCCAGGCTGGTAGTTATCAAGCATGGAATGGAGGGATCTACGGCCTATACATGCGACGGCGAAAGCTACAGTATCAAACCGTTCCCGGTCAAGGCCAGAAAAGGATTCGGCGGCGGTGACGGTTATGCCTCCGGCTTTCTGTATGGCCTGTATCAGGGCTGGGATATCATCGAGTGTCTGGAATTTGGTTCGGCCGAAGCCTCTATGATGGTGAAAAGCAACAACTGTTCCGATGATCTCCCCGGACCGGAGGCGGTAAAGGCATTTATTGCGGAGGAAAAGCAGCTTTATGGTGAAATGGTTGCCAGAGGATGACTCCGAACATGCTGCATTAAAAGCTGGAATTATATGATGAAGGAGACTTAACATGAGTGTAAGACGAATGACAGTCGCACAGGCGATTATAAATTTTTTAGATAACCAGTATGTGGTTATGGACGGGGTGGAGACAAAATTCGTGGCGGATTTTTTTACAATCTTCGGGCACGGCATCGCCGTTGGCTTGGGTGAGGCGCTGGACACCGATCCGGGTCAATTGCGGGTTCTGCAGGGGCGGAATGAGCAGGGGATGTGTCATGCGGCCATCGCGTTTGCTAAACAGAGCGGAAGGAAGAAAATCATCCCCTGTGCCTCATCCGTCGGACCGGGAGCAGCAAATATGGTGACAGCCTGTGCCACTGCAACGGTCAATAATATCCCGCTGCTGGTGTTTCCTGCCGATACCTTTGCCTCCCGGCAGCCGGATCCGGTTCTTCAGCAGTTAGAGCAGAGCAGCAGCCTGGCGGTAACGACTAATGATGCGTTTAAACCGGTCTGCAAGTACTGGGACCGGATTACCCGTCCCGAGATGATTATGACGGCTCTGATAAACGCCATGCGGGTGCTGACAGATCCCGCCGAAACCGGGGCTTGCTGTATCGCCCTGTGTCAGGATGTTGAGGGAGAATCCTATGATTTTCCGGATTACTTTTTCCAAAAACGGGTTCACCGGATTACCCGTCCGGCAGCCGTGGAGGAAGAGCTTGAGGATCTGGCCCGGATCATTACCGGGTCGCAGAAGCCGCTGGTGATCGTTGGCGGAGGTGTCCGCTATTCGGAAGCCGGGGCAGCAGTAGAGCATTTTTGTGAAGAATTCCGTATTCCATTCGGCGAAACCCAGGGCGGAAAAAGTGCCTGCCGTTCCAGCCATCCGTACTGCCTGGGCGGCATCGGGGTAACCGGTACGTTCGCCGCCAATATCATTGCCAAAGATGCGGATACCGTAATTGCCATTGGCACCCGGCTTTCGGATTTTACCACCAGCTCAAAGCATTTGTTCCAAAATAAACAGGTTAAGATTGTGACAATCAATAATTCCCGTTTCCATGCATACAAAATGGATGCTGTGAAGGCAGTGGGGGATGCAAAGGCTACCGTTGAGGTACTGGCTCAAAAGCTTCGCCAGGCGGGTTACTGCTCCGCCTACCAGGAAGAAATAACGGCGGCTAAAGCCATATGGGATCAGGAAATGAAGCGCATCGGCACGATTGTATATACAGGTGCAGGTTTTGAACCACTGATCAGCGCCAGAGATCCCCGGACTATTCCGGAATTTGTTGAACTAACAAAAGGGAAAATCACCCAGACGGCGGCTCTCTATGCAATCCGTGAGGTGCTGGATGAGGATGCCACGATTATCACAGCCGGCGGTTCCCTGCCAAGCTGTATGCAGCGGATGTGGACGACGGATAAACGGGGCGGTTATCATGCGGAGTACGGCTATTCCTGTATGGGATATGAAGTCGCGGCAGCCCTCGGTGTGAAATTTGCCGAACCGGATAATGAAGTATATTGTGTGGTCGGAGATTCCAGCTTCCAGATGCTTCACAGTGAGATTATGACAATTATACAGGAACGGCAGAAAGTAAACATTCTGGTTTTTGATAACTGCGGATTCGGCTGTATTAATAATCTTCAGATGAATCACGGTATCGGTTCCCTGGCGACAGAATTCCGCTATACAGATGGGAAAAAGCCGTGCGGGGACTTAATCCCGGTGGACTATGCCAAGATTGCCGAAGGGTACGGTCTGATTGCTTACACCTGCCGGACAATTGCCGAATTGAAAGCGGCGCTGGAGGATGCAAAGACACAAACAACGGCGTGCTTGTTTGACTTAAAAGTGATACCTAAAACGATGACGGACGGCTATGAATCATGGTGGAATGTTGGAATTGCAACCACATCGGTGAAAGAGTCTGTCAGAAACGCCTGCGGACAGGTATTAAAAGGCCGGAAAGAATCCCGGGATTATTAAACGGGAATTGTGCTACCGAAAAAAGAAGATTACAGGAAGGAGCTGTCGAATGAAAAAGACATTTGGATATGGGAAATATGATAAAAATGGTGTTATGACTTTGACTACTTACGACAATGAGTACCGGGATATGATGATGGATATAAGCGTTTACCGTTTGAATCCGGAAGAGGCCGGAACATATCTGGCTAACGGTGAAGAGACGGCAATATTGCTGCTTGGCGGCGAGGCAGTTTATGAGTGGCAGGATGGCGCGGCGGCGAGGCAGAAAAAAGTGGCCAGAAGGGATGTCTTTACCGACGGACCATGGTGTCTGCATATTTGTACCGGTCAGAAGGTTACGGTCACAGCCGTCCGGGAAACAGAGCTGCTGGTGCAGCGAACCAGAAATGAGGCGGTATTTACACCGCGAATGTATGCACCGGAAGATGCACCATGGCAGTATAGCGCAATCGGAAAGTTTGGCAATGTTGCCAAGCGGCAGGTTAATACGATCTTTGATCATGACATTGCGCCATACTCAAACATGGTGCTGGGAGAAGTGCTCAATGACCGGGGCAACTGGTCGGGTTACCTGCCTCACCGTCATCCCCAGCCGGAGGCTTATTTCTTTCGCTTTGATCATCCTGAAGGATTTGGCGCAAGCTTTGTGGGAGATGAGGTCTATAAAAGCGTAAACAACAGTTTTTCCGCAATTCCCGGCGGCGCGCTGCATCCGCAGGCGGCAGCACCCGGATTCCGGATGTATACCTGCTGGATGATCCGCCACCTGGATAACCGGCCGTGGCTGCAGACTGATCGTTGTGAGGATGAGCGCTATACCTGGCTGCATGAAGCAGTTTTTTAACTGCATTCAGAGACAGCAGCTGTCCGCTGACGCTGCATCGGAAAATGACACGATACTCAGAATAATATAACCGGCCTGATAAGAGGTCAGGAGGAAAGGTGTAAAAATGGCAAGAGAATTTATTGTACCCGGACAGATGATAACCGGAACCGGCGCGCTTAATATGGCAAAGGATTCATTAAAGCAGATGGGAAACCGGGCTTTGGTTGTGACAGATCAGATGATGGTGGACTTGAAAAATTATGAGAAGGTGGAAAATATCCTGAATGAACTGGGAATTGCCTGCGTTGTTTATGCCGGCATTAACGGTGAACCCACCGACGACATGGTGGCAGAAGGACTAACGTTGTTTTGCCGGCATGAGTGCGATTTTATAATTGCCCTTGGTGGCGGCAGTCCGATCGATGCGATGAAGGCGCTGGCTTCGCTGGTGGAAAAAGGCGGTTCTATTACGGATTACATGGGAAAAACGATTGATGTGAATATGCCTCCGATGGTGGCTATTCCCACCACCGCCGGTACCGGCTCGGAGGCGACTCAGTTTACCATTATTACTGATACAAAAAAAGATATAAAAATGCTGTTGCGCGGCCGGTCATTAATACCAAATCTGGCAGTGATTGACCCGGTGTTTACGTTGACGGTACCACCGGGGGTTACTGCTGCGACCGGACTGGATGCGCTCTGCCATGCAGTGGAGGCATATACATCAAGAAAATCCCAGACCTTGTCCGATACCTTTGCGCTGTCGGCAGTCCGTAGAATCTTTAAATACTTACCGGTGGCATTTCACAATGGGCCGGATATGGCGGCCCGGATTGAGATGGCGATGGCCGCTCTGGAGGCGGGAATTGCCTTTAATAATGCTTCGGTTACGCTGATTCATGGGATGAGCCGTCCGATCGGCGCACTGTTCCATATTGCCCATGGTCTTTCCAATGCCATGCTCATGGAGGAATGTCTTTCTTTCGCATTATCGGGGGCTTATGACCGGTTTGGGGAATTAGGAAGGATGATCGGAGCGGCCGAAAAGCAAGATGATGATAAAACAGCAGCCCAGGCATTTATCGGTGCAGTGAAGTCGCTGATTACAGAGTTGGAAATACCAACACTTGCCGAATATGGCATTGATAAGGCTGTGTTTATGGATTCGGTCAGGAAGATGACACAGGATGCAATGGCAAGCGGCAGCCCGCAAAATACGATCAGGGAGATCAATCCTGACGATATAGAGCAGATGTATAAAAATCTTTGGGTGAGGTAAGGCGAAAAAACTGATTTGTGAGGTGATGGAATGGCTTTAGTGAAGATGAAAGATTTACTGCAGAATGCAGCCGCGAAGCATGTCGGAGCGGGAGCTTTCAGTATTGGAAATATGGAGATGGTGATGGGGGTTATACAGGCGGCTGAGGAGTTGAACACTCCGGTGATTCTGCAAATTGCCGAGGTGCGGCTGAAACACTCACCGCTCCATCTGATCGGTCCCTTGATGGTTGCTGCCGCAAAGTCGGCGAAGGTTGATGTAGCGGTTCATTTAGATCATGGCATTTCTATTGCAGTTGTAAAACAGGCATTGGAGCTGGGTTTTACCTCGGTGATGCTGGATGCCTCCAGGGCATCGTTTGAAGACAATATTAATCTGACCAGGCAGGTGGTTGAGATAGCCGCCGCCTATCATGCTACCGTGGAGGCAGAGCTGGGGCTTGTGGGGGGGAGCGAAGATGGCAGTGAAGATCATGGAATACGCTGTACC
>Ga0153999_1000771_pt1 | contig 13492 bp, 12 predicted proteins | sample TSNC083MetaG_FD_104675 | JGI IMG/M metagenome (GOLD analysis project Ga0153999, IMG submission 104675) | Attine ant fungus gardens microbial communities from North Carolina, USA - TSNC083 MetaG | ecosystem: Host-associated > Fungi > Mycelium > Unclassified | place: USA: North Carolina, Lumber... | reverse complement strand
CTAGGCCTCCCGCTGGGGTTGGTAACCGGTACGGATGCTTATTTTTACGGGATTATGCCGCTTGTTATCGGAGTTGGAGAATCTTACGGAGTTGCTGGAGTTAATACAGCATTGGCGATGCTGCTTGGCAAGAATGTTTCACTGCTGATCAGTCCGATGGTTCCGGCAACTTATCTGGCGATTGGTTTTACCGATGTGTCACTTAAAGAGCACATCAGTTTTAGTTTCAAATGGTTGTTTGCCGTCAGTTTGATTATGGTATTTGCCGGTGTGGTGATGGGGATTGTTGCCATATAACCGGTCAGATCCGAAAACAGATTAGAAGCTCTTGTCCTTTTTTCAGGGGACAAGAGCTTATTTTAATAATCATTGATAACTCAGCTCAACAGTTACCGATATTCTGACATCGTTAATAAAATCGCTGAGCCGGTTCTGGTAGCGCAGCCATGTCCGGCGGCTTTTATAACTGCTTTGTTCATAAAGGTTGAGGAAGTCAATGTTATCCCGTTTCATAAAATCATTCAGTTCGGTTTCAATACAGTCTTTGATATAGTTATTCGTCTCATCCATGAGAAGGGGGCTGTCTGGGGCGGCAGTCCCGGTTCCGGGAAGGATTCTGGCAGAACCGGTGATGTGAAGATTGATACCTGGACCCTGATCAGTGAGTTCATAGCTGGCTTTGGTTTTGACTTCTCCGATCCGGATCAGATGATCGGAGGCGGTTCGGATCAGATAATCTCTGCCGATTCCTCCGGCAATATAGTAGAAGTCGCTTTCTGGCTGGGATACCGGGCGCTGCATCTGGTTATCCCGAAAAAATATGCCGCCGTTTACGGCAATGGAATTTTCCCGGTTGGTTAAGGCGGGGATGAACAGGGTCCGATCATTTTCAATACAATCGATCAGGGTACCTATTTTGGCTGGTTTCCGTCCGCCGACAAAATTATTTTTATTCATCTTATTTAAATGTTCGCCAATACTGCCGTTAATTCCTTTCGTATCCAGCAGAGCTCTGACATCGGACTCATAAAAGTAGACCAGTACATTATGGGAAATATCATAGTAGTCATCAATCTGGATTAGCAGTTCTTTCATTGCCGCCGGTTCAGAGCAGACCGAAGAGTCCAGAACTATAACCTGCAGGTGCCGGTAATCCAGTCGTTTTTCGGAATTTAAATTATAGGATTGTTCGATCTCCCGGATGGATTTTCCGGAATAGGTACGCAGCAGGGTGCTCTTGTCCGTGGGATGGGACTGCCCGGTTACTGTGCCAAGATCGGGCAGACAGTAGGTGATCCGGTAATTTTCATCGTCATAAGAAATACCAATTGCCAGGACAAAATCCCGATCCTGTATTTCGGCCAGATCGCCGCAGCCGGACAATATTAGGGTGCAGACAATAAGCAGCAAAAATAAAAGGCCCGTTTTAAACCGGATCGGATGAGTCATGTGTCCGCCTCCTTTCGGAATCTGCCCACCAGGATTACCAGCAGCGGCAGCAGGATCGATTGGGGAAAGCCGATGAAAGCAATGTATTTTCCAAAATAATAAGCTAAGGCTTCCAGGTTCAGCGGCCGCATGGCAATCAAAAACAGGACAGCCGCATATGCGCCCATAATATAACGCTGCTTCGTTATGCCGGTCATCGATTTTGTAACATGGCAGAGATAATAAAACAGTGTGCTGGTAATCGTAAAGATGCTGCTCAGCCAGAGTGAGAGCATCAGTGCATCCTGGCGGTGTACGAAGCCGCCGGGAATTTCGATCATCTGCATTACGGAAATCGTTGACCACAGCCGGGACGATGCCCCGGACACACCCAGCAATCCGGTGACAACTACGAATACGACCAGGTTGAAGACGGAAGCGAGAATGATAGCCTGGATGACTTTGCGCCGGAACTTATTGTTTTCATCGGCTCCCGATACGGAAGGAGTAGCAAACAGAATCAGTTCGGCGGCCGAAAACGTAAGCAAGACGGCATAGCCGGTTTTTAAAACGGGGGTGGTTCCGGTAATGGCAAGCGGCAGCAGGTTGGCTGGGCTGATCTTGAAAAAACCCAGTAAAAACAGCAAAAGCAGCGGGATTAAGACCGGATAATAGAGAAGCTCGGCTATTCTGGCACGGACTTCCATCATTTTTGAAGCATAATAAACAGAAACAAGCAGCAGCCAGAATAGAATCACCCGGTTGTCGGTATTAGCCAGCAGCGTCTCATGAATGACGGACGTAAACAGGCTTAATACAAAAACAGCGGAACAGAAAAATTTCACCAGATAAAACAACCCGAACAAGAAGAAAAAAAACTTTCCAAGGGTATTTTGGCTGTAGCTGATATAGTCTATTTTTATCTGTTTGCAGAAGCAGAGCATCATAAGCCCATAGCAGACCGCTGCCGCTCCGGCGGCAATGATTGCAAGCAGGCCGTCTTTTCCGGCACCGCGGGCGGCAATGCAGGGAATGATAAGGATCGAAATACTGATGAGGTCAAAAAGCAGCATTTTTTTTAACTGCCTATCGGAAATTTTACAATTAGTAAACATATAGATCTCCTGCTTAAGATTTCATATGCCTGTCATATCCGGACAGGCGGCGTTTATTTTCTTTGACAGAATAAATCGGACGAAACGGTGATTTGAAAATTGGAAATTTTAATAGGGAATCCGACAACGGGTGGTTTTTCTCCAGATGAGAGGCGACAAAAGGAGAAAGATAAGGGATTCCAAAGCTTTTTAAAGCGGCCAGATGAACCAGCACCAGCATAATGCCCAGGATGAATCCGTAAAGCCCCAGAATTGAGGATAAAAACAGAATCAGGTATTTGATTACCCGGAATGCTGATAGAAAGGTTTCATTCGGGATGGTAAAGGATGCAATAGCGGTAAAAGCCACTATGATAACCACCATCGGGCTGACCAGGTTGGCACTGACGGCGGCATCACCGATAATCAGTCCGCCGACGATTCCGATGGTATTTCCCATCGGACTGGGCAGGCGGATACCCGCTTCCATCAGCAGCTCAAAAGCCAGCAGCAGGATGATTACTTCCACCAGAATGGAAAAGGGAACACCTTCTCTGGCCGCAGCAAAGGAAAGTGCCAGCGAGGTGGGAATCAGTTCCGGCTGATAACCGGTTACCACCATATAAAGCCCTGGAAAACTCATGGCAAAAAAAGCCGCAATATAACGGAGCACCCGGACGAATGACACGAAAGGCCAGCGGCCGTAATAATCATCCGCGGCCTGGAAAAAACAGTTTAAAGTGACGGGAAGGATCAAAGCCATGGGAGAATTGTCCGCCAGTAAAACAACTCTTCCTTCCAGCAGCGCGGAGGCGGTTTTGTCCGGCCGTTCGGTGGATTGAAACTGGGGGAAAAGGGAGTACCATTTTGTTTCGATCAGATGCTCCAGCATCCCAACATCAAAAATCCCATCAATAGTAAATCCCTCCAGCCGCTGCTTTACTTCCCGGATCAGAGCCGGTTGGGCAATTCCTTCAATATATGCAACAGTAACAGCTGTACGGCTCCGGATTCCGATCTGCATATTTTCCATTTTTAGACTGGTGTCTTTAATACGCTGCCGGATCAGTACTTTATTGAAAGCGGCCAGTTCCGTAAAGCTGTCTTTTGCACCCCGGACGGTTACCTCGGTTTCGGCAGCCTGAATGCCCCGGCTCGGAAATGATTGCAGGGACAGCATCAGGGCTTTATTGCAGCCGTCAACCAGTATCACTACGTTCCCGGACATAGCTGCCTGGGTGATTTCATCCAGGGTCAGCAGTTCCTTGACCTCTGCTGACTGAAGAGCATGCTGTTTCAGATATTCAAATTGGCCGGCGGCCGGAATATCGTCCATGTGGAACATAAAATTTTTTATGATATCCTGCTGCAGGCTGGCACGGTTTATCATATTATCGGTATAAGCAAGATAAATGGCAGTCGGATGAGCTTTTCCAATGGCAAAGCGGCGTTTAATAATATCATCGCAGTGCCGGAAAATATCATCGAAAAGCTCAATGTTTTTTTTTAGGTCAAATGACAGGGAAGCGGTAATCCGGTGCTGCTTGTTGTGATACTTTTCCATAAGACACTCCTGTAATTAATGTTTGGTATTATGTAGAGTAATATAAACCACCAGGCTGATTTTTATACGGCATTTACAAAAAGCAGCCGTATTTCCGGAAATCCTGTTATGTAAGGAAAATGTAAGAGAATTTAAGAGCAGTGACTATTGTAATCGTTTCCGGATTGTTTATAATTAGGAGTGTATGCAGAAAAAGGAGGCAAAGAAAATGGTAAGAAAAAATATCGGGCGGCTGAGTGCTGTGTTACTGTTTGCTGCGGCCATTACGGGAGCGATCGGAATCAATGCATGGGCGACCGCTACGACGGCAGCGGCAGAAACCCAGGCAGAAAAACCGGCACCCACTGAGTTTGCCCATATCACCGGCTGCAGTATCCAGGGCGGCAGTCAGGTTGCAATTACCGGGCAAATGGAAGGAACCTGGTCTGATTCCAATTATTATGATAATTATCTGTATTTGTTTGAACTAAAACCATATCAGAATGATCTGAACGGAAGAACCGACTATTGCGGATGGATTGCCAAAGGCGACGCTCTTTCATTTGCTGTTTCGTTAAATAAGGAGACGGCGAATGACCGGCTGTATTCCCGGTTTGTCGTAGCGGTATATGACGGCAGTGCCTATACCCAGGTCAGTAATACCGCCTATGTAACCAATCCGGAATCGGTGGCGAAGCATACTGACGCATACCGGACGGCGCAGACTAAAAAGGGTCTGCTGATTGAAAATACCACCAGTATGGTAGCCGACGCATTTGAACTGGGGGTTAACCATGTCATTGTCAATATCCCGTTTCATCATATTCTCGGGGAGGGCATCAATTATACCTATGACGGAAAAACCTACAGTTTTAATAAGGCACTGATGGAGAATTATGATAATACAATCCGCAGAATGTCGGAAAAGAGCATGACGGTAACTGCCGTTATCCTTAATGGCTGGAATGACAATACGCCCCAGCTGATCTATCCGGGGGTAACCAAACAGCCGGAGAATCAGGTGTTCTACTATGGCTTTAACGCTTCGACCCAGGAAGGCTATGAGACGATCAAGGCGATTGCCTCCTTTCTGGCAGACCGCTACAGCAGCCTGGAGTCTCCCTATGGAAGGGTATCCAACTGGATCATCGGCAATGAAATCAATAACCAGCAGTGGAACTATATGGGAGATATGAGTCTGGAGAAGTATATTAAAGAATACGAGCGTGCGTTCCGGGTATTTTACACAGCTATTAAGAGTACCAGCCAGAATGACCGCATCTACTTCTCAACGGACTACCACTGGATTTATAATGCCAACGGGAAGAGCAAGTATAATGCCAAGGATGTCATTGACCTGTTTAACGCAAATGTCCGTGCCGGCGGCCAGATGGACTGGGGACTGGCTTACCATCCATATTCCCTTCCTACCACGGAACCGGAATTCTGGGATGACGACCAGACCGGGCTGGTTACCACGGACTACAGTTCACCGATCATTAATTTAAAGAACTTAAGTGTCCTGACGGATTATCTGCAGCAGTCCCATCTGCTTGATTCAAAGGGTGAAGTGCGGAGTGTAATTCTTTCCGAACAGGGCTTTACATCAGTCAGTGCGACCCGTGGCGTGAATGAGAATCTGCAGGCGGCGGCAATTGCCTACGCCTACTATATTGCCGACAGCAATCCGCATATTGATGCCTTCATTATGAGCCGGCAGGTGGATGCGCCGCTGGAGGCAAAGGACTCCCTGTATTTAGGACTTTGGAATTGTGATATGAACCAGCCGGATCAGATCCTGCCGACAACCAGAAAAAAATCATGGAGTGTTTATAAGTACATAGACGACCGGAAGACAACAATGGAAACAACGGAATTCGCTAAATCCATCATCGGAATTGAAAAATGGAGCGATGTGATTCCCAACTTTAAGTGGCGTTCCCAGGAGAATTAATCCTCCCGGGAGACAATCCGGACCAGAACCCGGTTGGGACGGCAGGCGATCATCTGTCCGCTTAACTGAATGCGCCCCTGGTGGATACAGACCTTGTCCGGGCAGGAGGCTTCGTCAATCCAGGTCATTCCATCGCGGATGACCAGGTGGTTGGTGCCGTTATCAAAGCCCTGGATTGCCAACGTGGTATCCTGAGTGATATCCAGAGTCGCGACGACCTCGGCATCGACAGTAACCTCCACCCAGACGGCCGGTTTCAGGCCGTACAGATAATGAATGACAAACCCTGCTGCGGCGATGACCAGAATTACGGCTATCAGCAGCAGGTCTTTTTTATATTTTTTCATAAAATTCCTTTCCGATAAATACAATCGGGTGATATAATGGAAACAAAATATTTTTTGCCTCTGGCATTATTATATATCATACCTAAAACCTGGAATATTGTCAATTTTAAACAGGTGGAAACGGAAAACGTCAAAATGGAACGAAGTAAAAAAGTACAGTACATAACAAGATACGGAATGCTGATTGCACTGGCATTTATTTTCAGCTACATTGAAGCCATGGTTCCGCTCCCCACACCAGTATCGGTGAAGCTGGGACTGGCTAACCTGGTATCCGTCGTCGGTCTGTATACCATCGGAGCGGCCGGAACAACGGCGGTAACTCTGGCCCGCATTATTCTGGCCGGTTACACATTTGGCAATATGAGCAGTGTTCTGTACGGGCTGGCCGGAGGAATCCTGAGTCTGGCAGTGATGATCGGAATGAAGCGGACCGGATGGTTTGGAAAAGTCGGTATCAGTGTGATGGGGGGCGTGGCACATAATATCGGACAGCTTGGTGTGTTTGCACTCGTGATGCAGAATGCCGGAGTCCTGGCCTATCTGCCCTATCTGCTGACGGCCGGAGTCATAGCCGGAGCCGTGGTTGGGATGCTGGGCGGTATTGTGATTAAAAACGCCGGCCGCTATATGAAATAAAAGATAATCCTATTTTCATCCAATCTTTTTTGTGATATGATTACAATTGGATAAAGGGCTTAAACTTAATTTAAGGATGGGATTTCATGGAAAACAGAAAAAGGATACATAAGCCGGCTGCCAAAGGTCTGATTCTGGCGGCAGTATTAGTGCTGTCCGGTTGTACCACTCAGAGTACGCCGGCGCTGAATAAATATGAAGCGCAGTATATGGATTATTTTAACACTGTGACCAGTGTTACATTGTATTTAGAAGATGATGCGAAGTTTAAGAAAACGGAAGCAATGGTACAATCTGAATTTGAACGGTATCATCAGCTATATGACATCTATAATAATTACAAAGGTATAAATAATATTAAGACTATCAATGATAATGCGGGAATTATGCCGGTAAAGGTCGATGCCGATATCATCCGCCTGGTTCAGTTTTCGATCGATCAGTATGAGCAGACCAATGGAAAAATGAACATCGCAATGGGCAGTGTTTTGTCGATCTGGCATGAGTACCGGGAGGCAGGAATGAAAAACCAGCAGGGGAATCAGATTCCCGACCTGGAACAACTGATGCGGGCTAATAAGCATACGGATATCAGCCTGATTCAGATTGATGAAGAAAAGTCAACCATTTATCTGCCGGATGCCGATATGAGTCTGGACGTTGGATCAATCGCCAAGGGGTATGCAGTGCAGCAAATCGGCAAAAGCCTGTCTAAGTCAGGAGTTACTTCCGGCCTGATCAGTGCTGGCGGCAACGTTCTGACGATCGGGAGTAAAGGCGACGGCACCCCCTGGAGAGTTGGCGTCCAAAATCCGGATATAAATGCCGAAAAAGGTTATCTGCACGCGTTAGACCTTAAGGATATGGCGCTGGTAACCAGTGGTTCTTACCAGCGGTACTTTGATGCCAATGGCATCCGTTACCATCATATTATCAATCCCGATACACTAATGCCGTGGAATGAGTATGTATCCGTTACGATCCTCTGCCGGGACTCCGGCATTGCCGATGCCCTGACCACAGCTTTATTTAATATGCCGCTTGAAGAAGGAATGAATCTTATTCAAGGTATGGAGGAGACCGAAGCGATGTGGGTTTATCCCGACGGCAAAGAAGTATACAGCCCCGGTTTTGAGGCTTACATTGACGACTAGGAGTACGGAAAAATGAAGAAACAAAAATCCTGGCACAGCAATATCATGCTGGTTCTGACCGCTTTAATCTGGGGAATTGCTTTCGTCGCCCAGAGTGAAGGAATGAATCATGTCGGTGCGTTTACATTTAATGCCTGCCGTTTTCTGATCGGTGGTCTGATGTTACTGCCCCTGATCTTTTTTTTCCGCAGCAGCAATACCGGCCGGAATGCAGCCGGAAAAGAGCTCCGGACCGGAATTACCGGCGGTCTCTGCTGCGGATTTTTCCTTTTTATTGCAAGTACCCTGCAGCAGATGGGTATCGCCTATACAACGGCAGGAAAAGCCGGTTTTATCACATCCTTATATATCATTATTGTCCCGGTGCTGGGACTTTTGGCGCATAAAAGGGTTGGCTGGAACATTTGGATCAGTGTCCTGGAGGCAGCGTCCGGTATGTATCTGCTCTGCGTAACCGATAGTTTTGCCATCGGAAAAGGGGATACCCTGATTTTCCTATGCGCGCTGGGCTTTTCTCTGCACATCCTGATCATTGACTATTTTTCTCCGAAGGCCAGTGGGATCGTAATCAGCTGTGTACAATTTTTCACAGCCGGCCTGCTCTCCACAGCCTTTATGTTTATAACCGAACAACCCAAATGGGGCGGCATCTATGCAGCCGGAATCCCTATTCTATATGCCGGAATCCTTTCCTGTGGAGTAGCATATACGCTGCAGGTAATAGCCCAAAAACAGGTAGCCCCGGTAATCGCCTCCCTGCTTATGAGTCTGGAATCAGTTTTTTCCCTGCTGGCCGGAATGCTGCTGCTGGGCGAACAACTCACCCCCCGGGAAGCTGCCGGCTGCATCCTGGTATTCGGAGCGATCATCCTGGCTCAGATACCAATAAAACAGCTGGCCGGAAGGTGCCTCCCCAACGAGTAATACCGAAACACTCCGGCCTGAGCTTCCTATTTTTCTCCCGCTTCCGCCATCTTCATCGCCCTTACCTTAAGCGGCAGCCCAAACAACGTAATAAACCCTTCCGCATCATGATGATCATACAGATCTCCGGTCGTAAAAGAAGCCAGCGATTCGCTATATAAAGAATAAGGTGAAGAAGTACCAGCCTTAATGATATTTCCCTTATAAAGCTTGAATGTAACCTCTCCCGTCACATACTGCTGGGTAACAGCAACAAATGCCTGGATCGCTTCCCGAAGCGGCGTAAACCATTTCCCTTCATATACAATCTGGGCAAACTTATTCCCCATATCCTTTTTCACTTCCATAGTCGCCCGGTCAAGAACCAGCTCCTCCAGCTGCTGATGCGCTTCCATTAAGATGGTTCCGCCGGGAGTTTCATACACACCGCGGGATTTCATTCCGACCACCCGGTTTTCCACAATATCAACAATCCCCACACCGTGTCTGCCGCCCAGCTCATTCAGTTTACAGATAATATCCGAGACCTTCATTTTCTCCCCATTCACGCTGACCGGGATACCTTTTTCAAAAGTCATAGTAACATATTCAGGCTGATCCGGTGCTTTTTCCGGGGAAACGCCCAGAACCAGCAGATGGTCATAGTTTGGTTCATTGGCCGGGTCTTCCAGTTCCAGGCCTTCATGGCTGATGTGCCACAGGTTGCGGTCGCGGCTGTAGCTGGAATCAGCAGAGAAAGGCAGGTCAATGCCATGCTGGCGGCAGTATTCGATTTCATCCTCGCGTGACTGCATGGTCCAGACATCGGTCATGCGCCAGGGAGCAATGATTTTTAAGTCAGGAGCCAAAGCCTTAATGCCAAGTTCAAAACGAATCTGGTCATTGCCTTTTCCGGTCGCCCCGTGGCAGATTGCGGTCGCCCCCTCTTTCCTGGCTATATCCACCAGACATTTGGCAATTGCCGGACGTGCCATGGAGGTCCCTAATAAATACTTATTTTCATATACGGAACCGGCCTGGACACAGGGAATAATGTAATCATCGCAAAAATCATCAACCAGATCTTCGATGTATAATTTTATAGCCCCGGACAGTTTTGCCCGCTCTTCCAGGCCGTCCAGCTCATTTCCCTGGCCGCAGTCGATGCAGCAGCAGACAACGTCGTAATCAAAGTGTTCCTTAAGCCACGGGATAATGGCGGTGGTGTCCAGTCCGCCGGAATATGCCAGAATTACCTTTTCTTTCATGTTATTGTTCCTCCTTGATTTATGTTGCTATGATAAACTTACATAAATATACAACACTTTTACAATAAAATCAAGGTTAAAAGGTGGAAATTTAAAAAACTTATTGCATATTATGCATTATAGATGTATAATTATAAAATCCTATTTAAAGATAAGGAGATAAATATAATGATAAAAGCAGGAATTGTCGGAGCAACCGGATATGCCGGGGCGGAACTGGTGCGTCTTTTACTGCAGCGGGATGACGTCGAAATTGTATGGTATGGTTCAAAAAGTTTTGTCGGCCAGGAATTTGCTTCTATTTATAGAAATGTCATACATATGACCGCGGACATGTGCCGGGATGATGATATGGAGGCAATTGCCGATGCGGCCGATGTAATTTTTACCGCTACGCCGCAGGGCTTTTGTGCTTCCCGGATCAGCCGGACGATTCTTAAAAAGGCTAAGGTAATTGATTTGAGTGCCGATTTCAGGTTAAAGGATGCGGCCGTTTATGAATCGTGGTATCAGATGGCGCATGCCGCGCCTGATTTTATAGAGGAAGCGGCATATGGACTGCCGGAAGTGAACCGAAACCTGATTAAGGATGCCCGGCTGATTGCTAATCCGGGCTGTTATCCGACCTGTTCTTTTCTGACGCTGTATCCGTTGGTAAAAGAAGGAATTATAGATACCGATACAATTATTATCGATGCCAAATCGGGGACATCGGGAGCCGGGCGAAGCGCTAAGGTGCCCAGCCTGTACTGTGAGGTAAATGAAAGCATGAAGCCCTACGGTGTGGCTTCCCACCGGCATACACCGGAGATCGAACAGCAGCTTGCGCTGGCGGCGGGAAAACCGGTGACTATCAGCTTTACCCCGCATCTGGTACCGATGAACCGGGGCATTCTGGTGACGGCCTACGCGGCAATGAAGAAACAGCTGTCGGCAGCAGAAGTAAAGGCTGTCTATGACAGTTACTATCAGGATGAGTATTTTATCAGAGTGCTGCCGGAAGGAATGGTGCCGCAGACCCGCTGGGTGGAGGGCAGCAATTTTGTCGATGTTGCTTTTCAGACAGACCCGCGGACTAACCGGATTGTCATGATGGGAGCCATTGACAATATGGTTAAGGGAGCAGCCGGCCAGGCCATGCAGAACATGAATCTAATGTTTGGTCTGCCGGAGAATACGGGGCTTAAGCAGCTTCCGGCGTTTCCGTAAGAGTGAAGGAGAAGAATGGGTTATGTCAGGTACAATGGAAGTCCATATCCGGGAGATGGCAGCAGAAGATTATGAACAGGTTTATGATTTGTGGATGAGTATCCGCGGCTTTGCAATCCGTTCGGTGGATGACTCAAAGGAAGGCATTGTCCGGTTTATCAGAAGAAATCCGACGACCAGTGTGGTGGCGGTTCAGAACGGGCGGATCGTCGGTTCCATCTTGTGCGGGCATGATGGGCGGCGTGGCTGCTTTTATCATGTATGCGTTGCCCCGGATTACCGTCAGCATGGAATCGGTGAACGGCTGGCGAAGAAGGCACTAGAAGCGCTGAAGGAAGAGGGAATCAGCAAGGTGAATCTGATTGCTTTTAAGCAGAATGAAGCCGGAAATGCTTTCTGGCAGAGCCTTGGCTGGCAGATGCGGAAAGACTTAAATTATTATGAAATGACGCTGAATGAAGAGAATATATCGAAAATTGTAAAATAAAAGATAGGAGGATTCAGGATGGAAGTAATAAGCGGCGGAGTGACAGCGGCAAAAGGGTTTCTGGCAGCATCAACGGCAGCAGGAATCAAGTATCAGGAGCGGCCGGATATGGCGATGATTTACAGCCAGGTGCCCTGCCGGACGGCCGGAACCTTTACGACCAATATCGTCAAAGCGGCACCGGTGATATGGGATCAGGAGTTGGTGGCCGGGGCATCTGATACTCAGGCAGTGGTGATTAACGCGGGTATCGCCAATGCCTGCACCGGAACCAAAGGGTATGGTTACTGCAAGGCAACGGCAGAAGCAGCGGCTATTGCTCTGCGGATACCGGCAGAGACGGTATTGGTGGCATCTACCGGGGTGATCGGCAAGCAGCTTCCGATGGAAAAGCTGGAAATGGGAATCCGAACCATGGCACCGCTTCTGACAGCCAAAGCGGAAAGCGGCAGCCGTGCCGCCGAGGCGATTATGACGACCGATACCAAAAAGAAAGAAGCGGCTGTCACCATTGAAATCGGCGGCAAGACCGTAACGCTCGGCGGAATGTGTAAGGGTTCCGGCATGATCCATCCCGATATGTGTACGATGCTGGCGTTTATTACCACCGATCTGGCAATTTCAAAGGAGCTTTTGCAGGAAGCCCTGAGTGAGGATGTAGCGGACACCTACAATATGATATCTGTGGATGGTGATACCTCAACGAACGATACGGTGCTGCTGATGGCAAACGGCATGGCAGGCAATCCGGAGATAACAGAAAAAAATGCGGATTATGAAGTTTTTAAACAGGCACTGAACTACATCAATGAAACATTGGCTAAGAAAATTGCCGGTGATGGCGAAGGCTGTACGGCTTTATTTGAAGTAAAGATCATTGGCGCTGCCGATAAAGAGCAGGCTGTGACCCTTGCTAAATCGGTCATTACCTCAAATCTGACCAAGGCGGCTGTTTTCGGGCACGACGCCAACTGGGGCAGGATTCTTTGTGCAATGGGGTATTCCGGTGCCCGGTTTGATCCGGAGCAGGTGGATTTGTACTTTGAAAGCGCCGCCGGAAAAATACAGATTTTAAAAGACGGCATTGCCGCCGGCTACAGTGAGGCTAAGGCAACAGCAATTTTATCGGAACCGGAGGTTACGGCGGTGGCCGATCTTAAAATGGGAACCGCTGCGGCAACGGCATGGGGCTGTGATCTGACATTTGATTATGTAAAGATCAATGCCGACTACCGTTCTTAACATTTGCAGGGAGGAAACAGGATGAAAATGGATCAGGAAATTATGCATAAGGCGGAAGTGCTGATTGAGGCACTTCCTTATATCCAGCGGTTTAACCGTAAAGTGATTGTGATCAAATACGGCGGAAGCGCGATGGTAGATGAGGAACTCAAACGGCACGTAATTCAGGATGTTGTGCTGTTAAAGTTGGTTGGCTTCAAACCGATTATTGTTCATGGCGGCGG
>Ga0153999_1000770_pt1 | contig 13505 bp, 13 predicted proteins | sample TSNC083MetaG_FD_104675 | JGI IMG/M metagenome (GOLD analysis project Ga0153999, IMG submission 104675) | Attine ant fungus gardens microbial communities from North Carolina, USA - TSNC083 MetaG | ecosystem: Host-associated > Fungi > Mycelium > Unclassified | place: USA: North Carolina, Lumber... | reverse complement strand
GTTAAAGCACCGGTCTTGCCTACTAAAAGTAACAATCCACTATATTTAATATGTCAATTTATAGGCATTGTATAATAAATCAACAAACAAGTCAACAATTATATGGGTTTTTTAATTTATTTTGCTGCATCCTGCTAATCCAAAGAAACATTACGTGTGCATATTTTTTCGGCCAAAGGACCAGAGTGCGTCACCATCACAATTCCCATTTGATTGGCCTGAGCATAAACTCTCAAATAATTCCATATCTCAGCTTGTGTGACTGCATCCAGCATCGTTGTAACGTTACCTTGTTTTGGTTTTAAATAGCCGGCCAGTACCTTCAACAATGTACTTTTCCCTTGCCCGCTTGGGCCAACTAACCCAACTATCTCATTACTTTTCATAGAAAAGTTAGTGTTTTGAAAAATCCATTCTGCGGAAAAGCAAGATATAGTGCCCGGGAAAAGGCGTGATTTAATGCTTCTCCCTGATCGCAGAAAGCCTCCACCGGTGCAGTCTCCGCAACTGTTCCATCTAAAAATACAGCAACGCGATTTGCAGTCTTTAATGCCATTTCAATGTCGTGTGTAATTAATATAATGCCGGCTCCCTGATCAGCAAGTTCACGAAACAGGCGGATTGTTTCATCAATTGACATCTGATCCATTCCTGGTGTCGGTTCATCGGCAATAATCAATTTCGCCTTGCTTGCCGCACTGGTGGAAACTAAGACCCGGCGTTACATTCCTCCCGAAAGCTGGAAGGGGAAATACTTTAATACTTCATGTTCCAAATGATATCTTTCTAAAATTTCCCTTGTTTTTTTCCAGCGGGCTTTTTTTCCGCCATCAGCTTTTTGTGGAACAAGAATCTGATGGCCAACCCGCATCAGTGGATCCAGATAATTTACGGACTGGGGAATCAAGGCGATCTCCTTGCCCCGCATCCTTTCCTTATCTTTCTGTGTCAATACATTACCTTCAAGTTCAATATTACCTTCAGTCCAGGCATTTTGAGGAAGGATTCCGAGAATACTGTGTGCTAAAACACTTTTCCCGGAACCTGATGCACCTACTAAAGCTCCTGTGATTCAAGAACCTTTTTGTAATCGGAATCACCGCACCGGATGAGGCTGTCAATGTTTTATCAGACATGCTCCCCCCTTCCCGTATTCTTGGATCAAACACATTGTACAAAATATTGGCAATAAAATTTCCCCAAAAAACAAATACAACACTAAATAAAACAATTCCGAGCAGCAGCGGAATATCTCCGCTCAATCCGGCCTGGGATACAGTTCCCCCCAGTCCGGGATAGGAAAATACAGTCTCGGCTAATACGGAGCCGCCGAACAATTCGCTGAATGAAGCAAACTGCAATGTAATAACCGGTAACGCAATATTGCGAATGCCATGGCGGCGCAATATCATAAAATCAGACTCTCCCCGCGCTCTGGCAAACATAATATATTCTGTTCCAGATTTCAACCAGCTTCTCACGTGTATGTAAAGCTATATTGGCAACACCTGTTATGCTTAATGTCAGGGCAGGCAGAAATATGTGGTGTACCTTTTCTAAAAAAGATACCTCTTCTGCCATTTTTCCCATGGGCGCCCCCATACCTATTGGGAACCATTTCAACCATACGCCAAATATCATGAGCAGAAGCAGGCCGATCCAGAACGTTGGTGACGATGCTAACGTAACACTATAAAGACGAACCAGCTTATCTGCCAGACCTCCCTGTTTGATACCGGCGATAATTCCAAGAAGAAAGCCTAAAACACCTGAGAGCACCCACGCAATACCCATAAGTGCTAAAGATGCACCGGCACGTTGGACTATGATGTCCAGCACATTACGATTGTATAGTAAGGAATGACCCCAATCACCATGTAACAGGCTGCTGATCCAATGCAGATACTGTTGAAAGACCGGTTGGTTAAGCTCCCATTTCTCCTCCAAAACAAGCCGTGCCTCTTGTGTAAGACCAGACATACTGTCGCCGCCGATATAGGCCATAACAGGGTCAATTGGCGATGCCTTTGCTAATAAAAAAGCAAGCAGGCTTGCTGCCATCATCAAGGTCAGCATACGAAAGTTAATTTGATATTTTAGGATAACAGATGTATTGTAGACTAATTTCATGGAGGCTGCTACTCCAAAAAGTACATGCTCCAAAATTAATGAAAGGAAACCAATGATGAATAACATACATCCAACAATTGAGAAACAGCAATATGGTGAAATTGTCCGCCGCATACTGGCTCCAGGATTATTCCTTGAGTTTCAGAAATGTGAGCAGGAAACATGTTCCTTAAATGATAGAAACCTTCCTTGTAAGCTGGTGCTTGAAAATGTTTATTGTCAGGCAGGAGGTATCATCTATAACAGTGCCGAAGATAAATCGCCATTGTTATTATGCCAGAGCCAATGCATGGCTTGTCCTTATTGCAAAAAGGGGGTATGTACCCTGCCGTTTGGGTTTTACCGGGGCACCTTCACCTTTTACAAATGCAGACAGCATCTCAGGCTCTTCGAAATACAGAAGACTTTATAATAACAATTGCCTGAATGGTAGGATATGCTAATCCCAGTAAATTTGCAGCTGCCTTCCGGGAATTCTCCGGCCTTACACCCACAGAATATCGAAAACAATATGGCAAAGCTTAATAGTAAAAGTAACATCAAACTATCTGTCACATAAAATGTAGTAGGCTGGCCTTGTTTTATTCTATGAGAATAATTTATGAAAAAACAGGTGCCTGAACTTTTTTGAAGATGGAGATGAATGATGAGTAGTTATGGAGCAACAGCTTATGGAAAAAAAACATTGGAAAGCTGTAATATGGCAGGGAGCAGGCAGCAATTTTCTTCGTCGCCGGTTAATATTATTGACTCAATCGTGATAACCGAAGAATTGGAACCAAGCATAATCCTGGCGGAATGGATCGCATACGACCCCAATATAACAGTATACAGTCAGTTAAGAGCTACACAGGCAGTCAAATTGTTTATCAACTGGTCTGACCGAAACGGGACAGTAAACTTAAACCAGGGTGACTATTTCACATTTATTGTACCTGATATTTTTCAGTATGATTACATTGATAATGTATCCAATGTTCCTATTACAAATGAAGCCGGGGAGGTTGTAGCGACCTACTCCATCTACGATAATAACAATAATATGAAAGAAGTAAACATAACCTTTACGGACTATGTTGAAAATCATACAGATATATCGGGAAATTTTTGGATGCTGCTCTTTGTCGGAAATGTAGCTTCCACGGAGCAAAAAATCTTAGAGTTTGTTATCAATAATAACTTGACGGCTCAAGGCGAGGTAACTGTAATTCCGCATGGTACCCTTACTCCGAGGAATCATAAAATTGGTTTCAGTTCACCAACAAGAAGCGCAGGCGGTTTTTATATTTTCGAGTGGCTTGTTTATGTCAATATGGGTGAAAATGCCGTTAACGGATTTAATACGCTTGAGGGTTTCTCTTTTGAGGATATTATTCCTGCAGACAGCCCGCATATTTTTTTATCGGACAGGATCAGACAGGAATTGGGGATCTTACCTACCGATTATCAGGCCGAAATTGGTGAGTATACAGGAGCGGATTCTGTTCCACCCGGAATCCGATATGAAAGGTTTCTTTACCAATACAATAGTACCGGCTCCGACATATGGTACAATGATATTGATTGGAACACTCTGGTCAACGGCCTTACAACTGCCGGCATAAATGGCGGGGTCGGTTTGAATGTATCCGGCATTGAAGTTTCTGATAAATTATTTTCTGCCACTCTCGGAAATTTGACAAGACCGACTGCTATCAGGTTTTTTACAATATCAACTGTAAGAATGACGGAAAGCGCTTTAGGCGATTTGGAAGTTATCGGATTATTCAGAAATACTTTCAGGGGCAGTTACGGAGAGGATTTGAGTTCGTCTTTGTCTCTGTACCGTTTTGAGGTTGGAGGCAGTGCTCAGGGGATCTTTGGAGAATACAGCTTTTCGTTTAATAAAGTGAATGAAGAAGATGCGGTACTTCCGGGTGCGATGTTCTCTTTATTTACTAGTGAAAACTTTGAGGCAGGCGCAGACAGGTTTGTTTTCAGCGGCGATGACGGAGTGGTCGCTTTTAATAACCTGCCGGCAGGAACCTATTATCTTTTGGAAACGATCACTCCTAACGGCTTTATTCCGAACAGCACAATCTATAAGGTAGTAATAAACAGCCAGGGATTTGAGATTTATTATGGCCAGAACTTCGAAAACAGACTCAGTGACATAGGGAATAGAATAGTAAACAATCCGGAATTTATAATTCAACCTACTCTGGTAATCCTATCGGGAAAGAAGAACCTGACGGGCAATGTCCTGGAAAACGGCAGATTCTCCTCCGTTGTGAAAGACAATGCGGGAAATATAGTCGCGACCGGAATAAACTATGTGGACGGCAGTATTCAGTACAGTAGTATTGAGTTTGATGCAGCAGGAGTATACACCTATACAATTGAGGAAGTGAGGGGGACGGACTACCGGATCATCTACGACGGTTCCATATTCACGGTAACGGTGACAGTGACGAGTGAAAACCAAAACCTTGTAGCTAAGGTAGCCTATCCGGAAGGAGGCGTTGTTTTTAACAACCGCTTTGTCGTAACACCTGTTTCAGTAATACTGGAGGGAACAAAGAACCTGACAAGCAGAACCTTAGAGAACGGTATGTTCAGCTTCGTTGTGAAAGACATTGCGGGAAATACAGCTGCGACCGGAACAAACAATGTGGACGGCAGCATTCAGTTCAGCAGCATCGTATTTGAAGCACCGGGCATATACACCTTTACGGTTGAGGAAGTGATGGGTGCAGACAGCGGGATAATCTACGACGGTACCATATTCACAGTACCGGTGACAGTGACAGTTGACAATAACGGAAATCTCGTGACCGAGGTAACCTATCCGACTGGGGGCATTGTTTTTAACAATCGCACTGTTGTAACACCTGAAAAGCCGTGTTCATGCTGCAGGCCTTGCTGCCAGCCATGCTGCACACCATGCTGTAACCCGTGTTGCAATCCGTGTTGCAACCCGTGTTGTAAGCTGCATTGACGCCGTGCCCCAACACTTATGACGAACACGCTCTAAGAACAGAGATGAAATTTTAGGCTCTGTTCTTAGCAGCAATGTTAAGTTATCCCCGGACAATTTCAGCCAGTATTTCCTGATTGCATAGGATATAACGGCCGTCCTGACGGCAAATAATATTCTGATCAGCAAGATCATGGAATATTTTATTAACCGTAACACGGCTTGCATTGGCAATGTTTGCCACGTCCTGATGGGTAAAGCGAATGCTGATTTTAAGCCCCTCCGGAACTGCTACGCCATATTCCCGTCCGAGGTTTAGCAGCACATTAACTACCCGCTGATAGGATTGTCCGAAGGACTGATCCAGTGCCTGCCGGGCAAGGACATTATTTTTGCGGCTGATAATTCCTGCCATATTCCTCATGAGCTGCCAGTTCTTTCGCGCTTCAACCTCAAACTCAGAAAAGGGAATGACATAGATCTGCGATTTTACAATAGTCACTGCCGATGTACTGAAATGACCTCCAATAAAGCAGTCACTTTCACCAAAACAACATCCCTTTTCCACAATGTACAATTGCTTTTCATTGCCGTTGCGCAGGTAAGAGGTTATTCGTACCCGCCCGGACTGGACAATGTACAGCGTTTTGGCCGGCTGGCTTTGTTGATAAATAATGGTATTCTCATTAAATTTGCGCAGATATCGTTTTTCCAGTAAATTCTCCCAGACATCCATTTCTATCCTTATCCACGGAGAGCTGCTTGCCATACTTTGTTTCTTTTCCATTTTCTTATATCCTCCTGCTTCTAAGTTATTTTATATGGGCACGATGCTGTCACCGCAGGAGCTGATTATGAATTGGAAAACTGTTGTTATCTCCCTGGTCAGCATAGCAGGTCTTACCATCCTGCTGCTGACGCTGGGAGGCCTGCTGATGGACTGGAATACAGTTATCGTTGCCATACCTCGTTGGCGGGCGGCATGACGGCAGCCATTATCATGCAGAACGGTGCGGCTGCATTAGGTTACGAAACACTGGCGGTTCTGGCCATTGTGGTATATGTGGTACAGGGCTTTGTCGGATACCCGCTGACTGCTATTTTCCTCAAGCGGGAAGCCCGGCGTCTGATGGCCAGCTTTCCGGAAAACCGTGAAAAATGGCTGGCTGCAAAGGGGAGTGCGGCCAACCGGGAAGATGTACAGCGAAAAAGGCTGATTCCGCCGGTTCCGGAACAATACCGTTCTATATACCTGTCTTTGTTTAAGGTATTTGCCACAGTTTTTATTTCTATCCAACTGGAAAAGCTGACTGCTGGTGCCGTCTCCCGTTATGTGTTTTGCCTTTTACTCGGTGTCATTTTTGCAGAGATCGGTATTCTTGAAAAGAAGTGCCTGGATGAAACGCAAGTAGCCGGTTCCATTGCATTTAACATGACTGCCGCCATGAGTGCCCTTGACTGTTTCACAATTACGTTGATTGGCAAAGGCGGACATGGATCGATGCCGCATAAATCGATTGATGCCATTACCTTATCGGCACAGGTAATAAATAATATTCAATATATTGTCGTCAATGCAACCCACTGGAACCACTGGTGATTACCATTGGAACCATCAGCGGTGGATTTATGTGGAACATTATTGCCGATTCTGTAAAAATGACCGGTACGATGCGCTCATACAACAATCAAGTACGGGAGAAGGCACTGCGGGAACTTGAACAGTGTATCAGGGCAAGCTGCGACTGTGTAGGCGCTGCCTATACATTTGAAAATAGTCCTGCCGTTAACCCGTTAGTCAACCACATGTCAACCAGCCGGCTGCTGGAAGAAATAGCAACGGATCTGTTGGGCTCCGAAAAAGTAAAAATAATGGAGCAGCCGCATACCGCCTCAGAGGATTTTTCTAACTACCTGTACCAGGTACCCGGGACTTTTATGTGGCTGGGATGCTGTTCCGGCGAGAGCACCGGCTATCCGCTGCATCATCCCTGTTTCAATATGGATGAATCAGCGCTGAAGAATGGTGTGGCAATCCACCTTGCCATAGCGGATCGTTTTCTTAACACGGAGGTTGAATTGTGACGCAGCACCACCAAACGGGCATATCACCAAAGCGGTGATAGCCCGTTTCTTCAAGTGCATCCGAAGCCGGTATGTTTTATTTCAGAAGATGGATAAATAAACCGCTGCGGAGCTTTGGCTCAAACCATGTGGATTTAGGCGGCATCAAAAGCCCTGCATCCGCTACGGCAAATAGTTCCTGAATGGAGGTGGGGTACATGGAAAATGCCACCGCCATATCCTGGCTGCATCGCTTTTCCAATTCCTTCAAACCCCTGATTCCTCCGATAAAATCAATTCTATTATCCGTTCTTGGATCGCCGATTCCCAAGATAGGACCCAACAGATTGTCCTGGAGGAGGGACACGTCCAGACCCTTTTCCGGATCTGAAGATTTCAGGGAGTCTAAAACCTTTAAACTATACCACTTATGGTTTAAGTACATTCCAAAAGATCCTTTATTCCCAGGTGCGAAGGCTTCGGTTCCTGTGCAGGCCACTTCAAAGGACTGCCCTGCCCTTTGAAGAAACTCATCTTCTGAAAGTCCGTTTAAATCCTTTACTACCCGGTTATATGACATGATCATCAGCTGGTCATCGGGAAACAGCACGGAAAGAAAATAGTTAAATGATTCCTCCCCTGTATAACCCGGATTCTCCATACGCCTCTTAAGTCCTACCTTTACAGCGGAAGCCGCTCGGTGATGCCCATCTGCAACATAGATAGAGGGAACCGTGCGGAAAGCCTCTTCAATAAGGGAGATCTTGTCTTTGTCATGAATCCGCCATACCCTGTGGCTGATCCCGTCTTCCGCCACAAAATCATACAACGGCTCTGCCTCTGTTACTACTTTCACAATTTCGTTAACCGCTTCAATGGAACGGTAGGCCAGGAAAATTGGGCCGGTCTGGGCATTGGTAATATCCACATGCCGGATCCGGTCTGCTTCCTTTTCTGCTCTTGTGTTTTCGTGTTTTTTTATGACCCCATTTATGTAATCATCAATGGAAGAACAGGCCACAATCCCGGTCTGACGCCTTCCATCCATCGTCAGTTCATAGATATAGTAGGCTTCCATAGAATCGTTCTTAAAAGTCCCGTCCGCTATCCAACTTTTCAGCATCTCTCCGGCTTTTTTATAGACACGGTCATCATAGGTGTCCACATCATCGGAAAATTGGGTTTCCGGTCTGTCAATGTTTAAAAATGACCTTGGGTTTGCCGCCGTTACCTGGCAAGCCTCCTTCCGGCTGTATACGTCATAGGGAAGAGCAGCTACCAGATGGGCATACCGAATATCAGGTCTCACGCATTTAAATGGTTTTACAATTGCCATGTCATCTCCTTTATTTACTGTTCAATTTAATTATCAGTAAAATATACCATATTAATACAGGAAGATCAACTATTTGTTGTCACATTTTTATTCCCATCCGTAGGCCAGGCAATTGATCCATGCCTGAAAAAATTCGAGAAAACCATAAAAAGAACTTGATAATAATACAACAAGAAAAATAAAAATATGTTAATTATAAACAAAACAAAATAAATCCATTATATTGTTTTGTTAACATTGACATAAGCCCGTCAGAGTGTTAATATAGAAAAACAAAATAATTTTTAGGATTATTGTTCGTTTCGTTAAAAAAATAAAATCAAAAGAAAGGGTCTTTGCAATGGATACAAGAAAAAGGGAAGAAAGGCTTAGGATCATCCGGCAAAGTGAAGCAAAGCCGGAAAACATTCTGGAAATTTTAATTAATCTTCAATTTAATTCGGAAGAAGGCTATATTGACCGGGAAATTGCGGCTATAGTGGCACAGGAGCTGCATATGGCCGAAACCAGGGTGTATGAGATTATCAGCTATTATGCCATGTTAAAGGATAAGCCAGAGGCAAAATATGTCCTTAAAATCTGCAATAGTACGCCCTGTCATTTCTCCCGTTCCGAAGAGGTGTGTTTATCCCTGAAAAGAAAGCTCGGCGTACCCATGGGAGAAACTACGGAGGATGGTCTTTTTTCCTACCACTATATTCCATGTGTGGGCGCCTGTGACATGGGGCCGGTCATTAAAATCAAGGATACGGTATTCGGTAATCTCAGCGACGAAAAAATATCTTCTCTGATTGATGACCTGCGCAGCGACAAAATTGCCGTCTAGGTGGAAAGGATGAGGCAACATGGTAATGAAAGAACCGGTTCTTTTAAAACGGGTTGGGAAAATGCTTGATCCCACTTCTGTTGAGGAATATATAAAATACGGCGGTTTTGCAGCACTGCAAAAAGCCGCAGCAATGAACAGGGAGGATATTTTAGGAGAATTGGATACCGCTTTGCTTCGTGGAAGAGGCGGGGCAGCCTATCCCCTGGGGCGCAAGTGGCGCCATTTATATGGAAATAACGATACCCCAAAATACATCGTCTGTAATGCCGATGAAGGGGAACCCGGCACCTTTAAGGATAAACTGCTGCTGGAGAAGGATCCGCTGAGTATTGTTGAAGGCATGCTGATCGCAGCATATGTATTTGGCTCCAATGATGGTTACATTTATATCAGGGGGGAATACCGTCATATTCAGGCAGTATTTAACCAGGCTGTTAACAACGCCCTGGCAGATGGTTATCTGGGTGATAAGATTATCGGTATTGACGGGTTTAACTTTAATATCCACATTGTTTCCGGCGGCGGTGCTTATGTCTGCGGAGAGAACTCGGCGCTCCTTAATTCGGTTGAAGGAAAAACCGGGCGTCCCAGGGTGAAGCCTCCCCACCTGGCTGATGTGGGACTTTACCTGAAGCCAACACTTGTGAACAATGTGGAATCCTTTGCATGCGTTCCGGCAGTCATCAATATGGGCGGAGAAGCATTTTTACAGCTGGGCACCCAGGATGGAGGAGGCACTAAGCTCATCTGCCTGTCCGGGCATATAAAAAACAGGGGCGTATATGAGATCCAACTGGGCACACCCCTTGATGAGATTCTTTACAGCGATGAATACGGAGGCGGCACCGCCACCGGCAGACCCATTAAATTCTGCCATTTCGGCGGGCAATCGGGACCAATAGGAACCAGCAGGCAGATCACCGGGCGGCGGTATGATTACGGCGATTTCTGGTCCAATAAGCTGACAGTTGGCTCCGGTGCCATCGTAGTAATGGATGACAGCGTGAGTGTTGTGGATTATATTACAAACGTTTTAAAATTTTTTGTTCATGAGTCCTGCGGCAAGTGTACCCCCTGCCGGCTGGGCACCACGCGGCTGTTAGAGCTGCTGCAGAATTTCCAGCGCCATCAGGGCAGGCATGGGGATATTGAAAGACTTAAAAAAATGCTGGAACACATTACTTATTTGTCCGCGTGTGGACTAGGCCAATCGGTATCAATTTCTGTGAATTCTGCCTTAGTCGGTTACAGAAGTGAATTCGAAGCCTGCATCAGTTAATGGAGAAGGAGGATAATACTGTGTTAGCAACAGAAAAAAACAACGCTATAGTTGAACTGGAAATCGACGGATACTGCATTGCCGTGCAGCAGGGAACCACCATTTTGGAAGCCTGTCAGACACTGGATATTGAAATTCCCACCCTTTGCCATATGAAAGAGCTTGCTCCGGACGGCTCCTGCCGGATGTGTGTAGTGGAAATCAAAGGGGGAAGAAAAGGCGGGCTGGTTCCTTCCTGCTCCGAGCACTGTACCCCCGGAATGAAAGTATCGACCAGATCGGCGCGGGTGGTAGAGTCCCGGCGGTTTATCCTGGATCTCCTTTTGAGCAACCATGAGCTCAGCTGCTTTAACTGCGCAGCCAACGGGGACTGCCGGCTCCAGGATTACTGTCTGGAATACGGTGTGGAGAAAACCAGCTTCCCCTATGGAAAAAGGGTCGGAACGAATGAATCGGACACCAGCAATCCTTTCTTTTTCTTCCAACCCGAAAAATGTATTATGTGCCGGCGTTGTACCAGAGTATGTCAGCGGCTGCAGGGGCGTGATGTCATCAGCATTTCCAACCGCGGTTTTGATGCCCGCATGAGCCCCAGCTATCAGCTTCCGTGGAGAGAGTCCAGTTGCGAATCCTGCGGTAATTGTGTGTCAAACTGTCCCACCGGGGCTCTTTTTTCAAAGGATCAGCAGCGGCATTACAGAGCCTGGGAGGTTAAAAAGGTTCGAACCACATGTCCCCATTGCGCCACCGGCTGCCAGATGGATCTTCTGGTGAAGAATAACCGGATTGTCGGAATTAATCCCGCTGACGGACCGTCAAACAGGGGACTTTTATGCGTAAAGGGCAAATTCGGTTCCTATAAGTTCATTCATTCCGGAGACCGTCTCACCCATCCGCTTATCAAACGTAACGGAAAATTTGAGAAGGCTGGCTGGGACGAAGCACTGGACTTAATCGCCAGCCGGTTTACAGAAATCAGAAAGAAGTATGGAGCGGATGCCAATGCCGGTTTTTCCTGCTCCCGGGCTCCGAATGAGGACAATTACATATTCCAGAAAATGATGCGGGCAGCTTTTGGAACCAATAATGTGGATAACTGTGCAAGAGTCTGCCACTCCGCTTCTGTCCATGGCCTGGCCACGACCCTTGGTTCCGGTGCCATGACAAATCCCATCCGGGACATTACCGAAGATGTCGACCTGATTTTACTCATCGGCTCCAACCCTACCGAAGCCCATCCTGTGGTCGGTGCCCAGATCCGTCAGGCCATCCAAAAGGGTACACAGATTATTGTGGTGGATCCGCGTAAGATTGATCTGGTTAAGGATGCTGTCATCCATATGCCCATCAAAGCCGGAACCAATATCGCTTTTGCCAACGCAATGATCCATGTTATTATAAAAGAAGGCCTTGCAGATATGGACTATATTCGGGAGCGGACCGAAGGTTTTGAGGAGCTGGCTGAAATCATAAAAGATTATACACCGGAAAAGACAGCAAAGATCTGCCATATTGATGCCGAGGATATCAAAAAAGCCGCACGGTTATATGCCGGAGCGAAAAAAGCTCCTATTATCTACTGTCTGGGCGTCACAGAGCATTCCACCGGCACAGAGGGTGTTATGAGCCTTTCCAATCTGGCTATGGTGGTCGGGAAAATAGGAAAATCAGGCTGCGGCATCAATCCTCTCAGGGGACAGAATAATGTTCAGGGCGCATGCGACATGGGATGCATGCCCTATGATTTCCCGGGATACCAAAAGGTGGCCGACAAAGATATCCGGGGGAAATTCGAAAAGGCATGGGGCGTTGCCCTGAGTGAAACTACCGGGCTCATGTCCACTCAGGTGCTGCCGGAAGCTATCGAAGGTAAGATTAAAGGGCTCTATATTTTTGGAGAAGACCCGATGGTCACAGATCCCGATACGGGACACGTCACCAGAGCCTTGGAAAGTCTGGAATTTCTGGTGGTTCAGGAGCTGTTTATGACAGAAACGGCTCAGTACGCCGATGTGGTTCTGCCCGGAACCAGTTATGGGGAAAAGGAGGGAACCTTCACCAATACGGAACGCCGGGTGCAGAGAGTTCGGAAGGCTGTGACTCTTAAAGGGGAAATGCGCCTTGATACAGACATCTTTTACGATGTAATGAATCGTATGGGCTATCCCTGCAAAAGAAAAACAGCTGCTGAGATTATGGATGAAATTGCAAGTGTAACTCCCTCCTTTGGAGGCATCAGTTTTGCGAGGCTCGATTCCGGGGAGACGCTTCAGTGGCCATGCCGGGATAAGGGAAGTAAAGGCACTTATATTATGCATGTTGGAAAATTTTCACGAGGGCTTGGATATTTTTATCCGGCAAAATACCGGCCGTCCAGAGAGCTTCCTGACAAAGACTATCCGTTTATGATGGTCACGGGCCGGATGCTCTATCATTACAATACCAGAGCCATGACAGGACGCACAGAAGGCTTGAATGAAATATGTGGCAACTCCTACATTGAGATTAACCAGGGAGATGCAGCCATGCTGGGGATTAAGGATGGGGATAAAGTAAAGGTTTCCTCCCGCCGGGGTGAAATTAAGACCAGGGCGGTGGTTGGCGATAAGATGATGCCTGCTGAAGTATTCATGACCTTTCACTTCGCAGATGGAAATGTAAATAGAATCACAAATTTTGTGCTCGATGATATCGCCCGTATTCCGGAATACAAGGTGTGTGCGGTGTCTGTTAAGCGCGCATAGACCTGTCATTTGATCCGGCGGGAACAGTGAAAATAATAGTCCGGCCAGGTGCCATAGCCACCTGGCCGGACTATTGTATTATATTAATTATCAGGTGCCGGCTGAAAGTTTTGTTTTCAGCTTCTGAATTTGCGGCTGATCCATTCCAATCGATGTCAGATAGCTTT
>Ga0153999_1000768_pt1 | contig 13519 bp, 16 predicted proteins | sample TSNC083MetaG_FD_104675 | JGI IMG/M metagenome (GOLD analysis project Ga0153999, IMG submission 104675) | Attine ant fungus gardens microbial communities from North Carolina, USA - TSNC083 MetaG | ecosystem: Host-associated > Fungi > Mycelium > Unclassified | place: USA: North Carolina, Lumber... | reverse complement strand
TATTCCATAAAGCATTAAATGTTGATTTATAACGTGATTTCTACTGGTTATTACGCCAAATATCACAAATACGACTAAAAAAACGGTTGTAAAAAGCGCATTGCAGAATAATAACTTTAAATTTAAGTTTCTTATTGATATTGGCGCAGCAAGGTTTCTTCTTTTGATGGATCGCTTTTGAAAGGTGGCCATAATCGTTCCAATAATTAATATGAAGCTGGCAACCATTACATAAGATAAATAGTTAAAATAGGTTTCGTAGTATTCATTATCATTTTTACTATGCAAAGAATCAAACAGGGATACGTTTGATTCCAATGCCATGTTCGTTTTTAACACATCCACCAATTCCGCTGTATTTTTGAAACCAACATATGTCTTTATAATTGCTGCTGTATTCAAATAATTATTGATAGCTCCGTTGATTGCCATAGATGCAAAGGAATCGGGAATACTTTGCCTCTTAACGAGCGCCTGACCGCCGTTAAAAAAGCGTTCTTCAAACCCTTCCTCTATTTCAATTACATATTCCACTTCCCGTATAAAAAGTGCATCATCAATCTTTTCCTCCGGCACTTCCATAAATTCGCAATATTTATCCAGATATTCATACAACCCCTGTGACAGCAAACTCCCCTTATCCTTATTAATAAAGGCGGTTCTGATTTTGGTATCCGTAAACGTTTTTGATTCATTGGCCGATTCTTGCGAAAGCATAAATAAAACACCTGCAAAAATAAGCATATATATTAATATCACAGATGATTTATTCTTGCATATTTTGATATAAGCCTTAAAAACTCCCATGCCTTCCCCTCCTCATATACATAACAATCATACCGCATAAAATAACAGCTGTGATGATCAACACGATCATGTTGTGTGCGTATTGGCTTAGATCGCTATAGTAATACAAACTATATAAACAATCTGTAATAAGATGTACCGGATTAACAAATGTAAGTGCGGAAAATTTGCTTGCCACGATATATTTAATGGAAGGAATCATTAATCCAGCTAAAAAGCCCCATATTAATGTGATGCATGTTAAAAAGGCGTCTTTTTTCTTCTCCGTTCCTTTCATAAGCAATGCTGTTAAACAACCAAATAAAATACCGATCATTGAGCCAACAAAACACACACATATCACATACGGCAATTGCGTCCCAAAATCGATCTTCAGAACGTTACTCATAAAAACAATCACAAGTAATACACCTGTAAAATGCAGGGCAAGACTTGCCGATAAGTTGCAAAACAACAGTTTTTCCATGCTATAGGGTGATATGTTTACCCTTGCCCCTCTTGCGGATAATGACGCGCTAATATCGATCCCCTCCCGAAGTCCCCAATTCCCGCCATAAATACATACCATGGCTAACAGCGCATAAAAGTAGATAACGGTATAGTCCATGTTGGCACCGGAAGCCTCTTTCCGGTTCTTCAGGTAATACTCCCGGTCAACCATATCATTCATAACAGCATTATAATTGACGGCTTCACCGCGTGTCTCTTCTGCTATAATATCTGCAACACCATGCATTTGCCTGTAACTGTTTAGTACATTTTTGGCGATTGTCGCTTTTATATCCGAACCCTTTACAATAAGCTCAGGCACTTCTCCCATAACGATATAGCCTGTCACTTTATTATGATCCAGCAGCCACTCCGCCTCTGCCTTATCAACAAAGACAACATTAAAAATAGGGAGTCCATTTTCAAATGCTGTATCCTGCAATGTTTGTTTTAGTGTTGCCTCATTGCCGCTCCCTGTGCTGACTGCGGCAATGTCTATTGTTTTAAGCACATCCGCCTTTCCAAGGTCAGCAAATGCATAATGATAAATGATTGCCAGAAAGATCGGAAACAGCAATGCCCAAAATAAGCTTTGCCGGTCTCTATATAAACACTTTATTTTTGTGCTGAATAGTGTAAGCATTGTTAATATCCTCCTACCTTAATTCTTTGCCGGTAATCTCCAGAAAGACATCATTTAGAGTTGGCATATCAAAATATATTTTATGAAACGCTACATTGTTTTGCTGTAAAAAATCGATGAGTCCGATGAAACTGTTACTTTCCTTTTTCGCCTTAACCTTTAGAACATTATCAAAATATTCTATAGAACGATATTTCCCTGATGATTTCAATTTATTAATCACAGCATGGTTTATTTGCGCTTCAACAACGATGGTTTCCCCCATATTTATGCTATCCGTTAAGGTTTTCTTGGTACCCAGGGCAACCACATTTCCTTTATCAATAATCGCTATATTGTTACAAATCTGCTCTACTTCCTCCATATAGTGGGTTGTATAGATAATGGTAGCACCTTGTTCATTCAGTTTTTGAATGCCTTTCAGTATTTTATTACGGCTCTGCGGGTCAACGGCCACCGTAGGCTCATCCAGGATAATGAGCTTTGGTCTGTGGGCAATGCCGCAAGCTATATTTAATCTTCTCAAAAGCCCCCCGCTTAGCTTTTGGGGATAAAAAATTTTAAAATCCTCAAGGGATACAAAAGAAATGGCATCTTCTGTCAAATCCTTTACTTTCTTTCTGTCTTTAACATACAGGCTGCAAAAATATTCAATGTTCTCATATACCGTTAATTCTTCAAACACAGCTACCTCTTGCATAATCACGCCAATCTTCCTTTTTATGGCCACTTCAGATTCTTTCATCGTGCTGCCGAAAATATTAATTGTGCCTCTGTCATACCTGACCAGAGATAAAAGGCAATTAATGATTGTTGATTTCCCTGAGCCATTTGGCCCCAACAAGCCAAAAACTTCACCTTCTTTGATTTTTAAGTCTATGCCATTGACTGCGACCAGGTTACCGTACTGCTTGTATAATCCACGAATATCCACTGCCGTTTTTTCTTCCATGCTGCCACTCCTTACCATATATTTTGTTGCCATTTCCATCATACTGATGATTCATCCGCCATTCAATAGCAAAACGTTGAAGTACATAATTTCAAGGTTAATGTGCACAGAAATAGAAAAACAACCTGAAAACGGCCTTTATCGCCATGTTCAGGTTGTTTTAGCATGTTCCGCATTTTATGATTTATTTCTTAGCCGCATTTTTTTAATACTATTATTAATATCGTCTGCATCCCTTCTATTCTCCAGCACCATAACGCCAGATACGCATAAATAGGTGCAAATACATACCATAGCAGTAATAATCGAATCCTTATAGGAAAAGGATATATTTTCAAACACAACTCCCCATAACCATACGCTGATTAAAATATCCATAATGTGAAAAATTCTTTTGATGCCTTCACCTTTGCGATTCCATAACCAATCTGTTAAAAACATCAGAAAGGCAATTGTCGATGTAATGATAAAAAGCTGAATGCTTACGGAAATATTCATATCTTCTATGATGCCTGTCCATACCAATACAGCGTTTATAAGAATCAAAACGGTGAAAGAATAGCAATCTATCTTTAAATAATATTTCATTGTTTCCATCTTTATCTACTCCTGCTCGTTTAATTTTTGCTTTAACAGCATGACATAATTACGATTTACAATTACTTTCTCACCGTTTTCTAACGTCGCCTCTAACCTGTAGTTGATAATCGGCCGGACACTAACCAGCTTGTAAATATTGATGATACAATTTTTGCTGATCCGCTGAAAATTAATGTGTTTTAGCTGTTCTTCAATTTCCCATAGCCTTTGTGCGCATTCATACACCTCTTTCTCGCAGTATATATAAGTTTTTTCATCTATACTTTCAAAGTAGAAAATATTCTCGATCTTGATTGAATGAGTTTCCCCATTCCTTTTACCGATTATAGAAAAACCATATAAACGAATCTCCTTAATGATTTTTTCTAAAGTCAGGTCGATCTGGCCGCATTTAATAAATATTTCTGTCGTTGCATATTGGTCAGATTGCTCTATGGTTAATTTCACTTGTTTACTCCTTTAACTAATTTCTTCCGGCTTCAGGCAGAATAACGCATACAGTGGGATGCTCTTGATCTCATTCTCGAACCCAAAGTTTTTTGCGGACACCCGTATAGAATAGGGCGGCTTATACAGTGATACAAATGTTTTCAGGCTCTTTGAGCGCACATTATCGGCGGATTTTCCTTCCAGAGGAATAATCCGGCCCTGTTTATCCTGAAAGACAAAATCAACTTCAGCCTTCCCCTGAGAACTCCAGTAGAAAGGTTCAAATCCATTCGTCACCAAAACCTGCATAATATAATTTTCCGCTAATGCTCCTTTAAAGCCGTCGAAACTGTGCGGGCTGTTCACAATGACGTTAGCAGAAATCCCAAACTTGGAACAGAGCAGCCCTACATCCATCATATATATCTTGAAGGAGGCATTATCTGCATAAGCGGAGAGAGGCATCTTTCCTTCGGAAATCCGGACGCACTTATTGATGATTCCAGCTGCTTTCAGCCAATCAATGGGAGTTTCATATTCATAAGCCCGAGCTCCTGACTTAATCACTTTATACTGAAATTTGTGATTTTCTTTTGCGAGCTGTGCCGGCACACTGCTCCATGCCGCCATAATTTTCGTGGTTTCCTGTGGCGTGGCATATTTGGCCATGTCTGCAATGTAGGAGTCATTAAGCGTCTTTTGCGCTGCGAGCACAAAATCAAAGTCGCTTGTATCCACATATTCCAATACAGCTCTGGGCATGCCTCCCACTACCAGGTAGGTTTTATAGAGATCCATTGCCGTATCGTGAAAAGAAAGCGGTGTGAAACCCGAATAAGCCTGCTTGATTAATTCACACAGCCGATCATTTCCCGTTGCCCAAAGGAATTCTTCAAAATCCAATGGATACATGGGGAATGAGTATTTTTCGCGGTTTATTGCGACGCCCAGCAGGCTGCCCGCCGCAATGAGATGATACTCCGGCGCTTTCTCACAAAAGTACTTCAAAGAGGTAAGAGCCCGTTCACAAGCCTGGATCTCATCAAAGATAATCAATGTATCACCCTTAAAAATTGACTGGCCGCTTATTGCTGACAGTTCCCTGATAATGCGCTCTGGCTTCAGGTCGCGCTCAAATATGGCGGTAATCTCTGAAGAATCCTCCATGTTAAAATAAACCGTATTTTTATAATACTGCTTGCCAAAAGATAAAACGGTATAAGTTTTACCAACCTGCCTTGCGCCATGGAGGATCAGGGGCATGCGTTTTGGGCTGTCTTTCCATGAAAGAAGTTTTTTTACTATTTTACGTTCCATAAAGTGTAATCTCCTTTCACTTATTATACCCAATGTGCACCCGAAATGCAATACCCAATTGCTCCTGGACGAATATACAGCACTATTATCCTACATTATATTGACTTGCCGCTTAATTGTAGGGTATAATATTAATTGAGGTATAAGAAATGAGTTTAATCAAGACTATGTTGGAAAAAGAACGTTCCCGCAATGAATATATGCGAGAGTATTACAGGAATCAGATAGCTGCGTTGCCCAAAGGATCCGTTGTGGCAAAAAAAGCAGGGAATAATATCTATTACTACCTGCAATATCGAAACGGTCCAAAGGTCTTATCGGATTATATCGGAAAAGAGTCCGAAAAAGTAGACCGGGTACGCGAACAAACCACGAAACGGAAACATTTCGAGGCTATGTTATCAAAATTAAACAAGGAAAATACTGAAATTCAAAAAACGCTTGAGGTGATCAAATGAGAATATATCACGGAAGCGATGTGGTTGTTAAAATACCTAAGATCCTGACGGCAAACAGACTGCTGGATTTCGGGGAGGGCTTCTATACCACATCGAATTATGAACAGGCAGAGGCGCAGCAATGGATAAATTGAAATTCGATTCACTCTTTCCGATCATCATATCCCATTTAACGGATAAAATTGCAAAGGAAACGAACCTCACAGAAGATGCGGCAATTGCGGAGTTATACCGTTCCGGCCTATACGCCGCCCTGGAAAAAGAAGAAACCAAGGTGTGGCAGTACAGCACAGAAAAGTTATTTGACCTCTATTTAGAGGAAAAACAAACCGGAAAGCTTGAATTGCCGGAGTATTGAGGTGAAAGAAATGAGTAAAACACTTGAATTTAAGATTTTCTGTCTGGAAAGTTACAAGACAGCTCATAACATGAACGGAGTATCCGTACTTGATGTATTCAACAAATACAATGTGTTTGATTACATCGAATCATTTTATGACGTTCTGCACTCCACCGGACAGCAATATATCGTTGAAGATATTGACCTGTTTATGAAAGCCCGCAAGTCGGCGGAGTCGTAAGCCGCATGAAGCAAAGGACTTCATGAACAGCTATCGGTGACCGTTCCTTAATTAAATCTTTTGAAAACTACAATGGCTTGCCCATACATTTCTGTATTAGCAAGCCATTCTATCGGAAATGCGCTTAACGCAATGCTTCCTTAATTGGAAACAGCAAATCAAATTGCATTTTTCCAGGGTCAAAGTCAGGATTATGTAGATTTCCCCAATAGTTCAACTGTTCTTCAAGGCATCGGTCCATATCGTCCTCCAAAGGCGAAACTCTGACGGTTTTCCAGTCATTCTCGTATTGTTCGCTCTTTGTCACCCAATCAGCCAGCAACTTCCAATGGTCAAAATCTCCCATCTTAATCATATGTGCGGCATATAGCCCGCCTGTAAACGTGCGTTTTACAAGCGGCTCCGGCACATCCATGTCTTCGGGTATTGTCACCCACATTTGATATTTATGTGAGTTTTCGCCAATGCCTGTTGCGCCTTGAGAGCAGTCAAATCCGAAGTGGCGAATATCAGGCTTCATTTTCAGCAAGTCATACTCTTTCACAAAGCGGTCAATAATGCCTGTGACAACGCCCTCACATCCATTCCCTGTTGCGCTTGCAGCAGCAATGGTCATTGGCGGCAGATAGATGATTCTTACATCTGTCAGTTTGTTCAGATTTTCATTTGCCATGTTCAAATCTTCCATTGATTTTTCCTCCTTTAATCTGTTTTTGGGGAAGGAAATGCTGTCCACAATGGCAAATACGGAACTATCATTAAGATAATCAAGCTGCAGGCGCATATTCGCCCTATTATTCAATTCCTGGACAAGGTTACTCAAAATCGACTTCACTGTTGATAAGGCTGTGATTTCCTCGTCCAACTCACTTATATTGCGCTCAAATACCTCAACCACGCCTGCTGCATCGCTATTACCAAAAATCTCACGAATTTGCTTAACTGGAACGCGAAGCTTCCGCAGGATGATTATTTGCCTAAGCCTGCGTATCGCATCTTCATCATAAACCCGGTAGGCATAATCATCCATGCGGCTGCTTTCGATTAAGCCGACTTGCTCATAGTATCGGAGCATACGGCTTGATATGCCAAGGCTTTTCGATACTGTGCTGACGGTCTGCATTTGGTTCATGGGTTTTGCACCTCCTTTCCACTTAAGCATAAAGTACGACACGGTGTTCGTGTCAAGAGGAACTCAAATGGTGTTTTATTTTTTTACGACTGGAATCCAGATTTCCACACCATATCTCGATTCCTCCTTGGGTATACTCAAGGCCGTGTACGCAGAAGGCGCGTTCTGCTTATCTTCTGTGGAGTATCGTGACGAGTCAGTTAATAATATAAAAATCCGATAACGGCCAGCAACAGTAAATGGACCGGATAGAACCAGTACATTCCATATTGCAGCGCCTTACTGATTTTGCCCTTCTCTCCGTTATAAAAAAAAGTAATAAAAACACCCAAATACGGCCCCAATGTATTTAGCAAAAGATTCATACTATTTGTACTCCCGTTTGAAAAATCTTCTATCGTAAATAAAATCAATCTCCAATGTGCAAGTAGTAAAATTGGAATCCAGATAATTATTTTCTTGGGTTTTGGCACATTTCTTAAAATATAGAACATGAAAATAATCAGAATATATGCCTCACTGCCTTCCATGTGAAGAAAATGGGCAAGAACAGCAGCCAATCCAACTGGAGATAATGCTAAGACGACATTTTTTACTCTGAGCCGTTCAAAGAAATAAAGAGATAGTAAGGCTGTTCCCAGTGTGAACAGAATATTCAAGGACACTTCGTAAAAAGGTGTCAACTCCATACCGTACATTTTATCTTGCGCCTGATTAAATAAAATATATGGGACTTGTGCAAGTATCGCAAACAAAAATATGCGACCGATATATTTTTTTAGATTGCTGGTATAGAAGTATCCAATAGTAATGCAAAACATAAAAATGGGCGCGGCCAGCCTACCGATAAACTTCAGAACAAAAGGCAATATTTCCAAAAGGACTGTAACTATGGTTTCAGCATGTTGTGGATATTGCATTTCCAGTTTGATGGCTAATGGCAAAAGTAAGTTCTCAAACGGAAAAATCCTTGTAATATGGTCATATGCCATTGATAATATCGCTATGATTTTCAGTTGCTTTGTATTCATATATCCTCCTTCTGTAAGCTTTAAATCTCACTGAATCCTACTTTATTGTACCATAGCATAGATATAAAAAGTTATAAAAAGAAATATCTTTGATAACATTGACATTTTTAGATATGTAACATATACTATTTCATATCGAATATTTTAGATATGAGCTTTTTGCGATGACAAGCTGGTGAGCTATGTGCCTGTAAAATCCAAGAGCAATTACCAATCGGAGAGGAATAAGATATGCCAGTTAAACTGCAGCCGAAATGCCATATCTGCGGCAAGGATAAAATCTATTTTGATAGCGAAATGGAAGTTGTAAAACCGTGTGCTATTTGCGGCGCGGAATTTGAAGCAGACGCTACCTGTGAAAATGGGCATTACGTTTGCCATATGTGCCGGCAAAAGAATACGCGCGAAGCTATTATTACATATTGCCTAAACAGCGAACACAAGCAACCGCGCACTTTGGTGCTGGAGCTTATGAAACTGCCCGAAACCGCCATGCACGGCCCCGAACATCATTTGCTGCTTACGGCGGCACTTCTTACCTGTTATTGCAACGAAAAAGGCCGCCCTTCCGATTTGCCGGATTTCCTCACGGCAGCAAATGAACGGAGCATTGGCGTACCGGGCGGCGCGTGTGGTTTTTGGGGCATGTGCGGTGCTGCGATTGGCAGCGGTATCTACATGAGCATTATCACGAAAGCCAGCCCTTTCGCGGAAACGGAATGGAAAGTGACCGGGCAGTTGGCCGCTCTTTGTGCAAATGCAATATCCTGTGAGGGAGGCCCACGCTGCTGTAAACGAGATACATTTCTATCAATTAAAGAAGCTGCTGCTTATAGCAATACCGTATTGGATACGCATTTTACTGTTTTAGATGATATGCAATGTGAGTTTTATCCCAATAATAAAGAATGTAAAAGATTAGATTGTCCATTCTTCCCGGCAAGAGCACATATTTGACTATGTCTGTTGCTTCAGGTCGCACTCACCTCACTCCTCAAAATCCGCCGTGAGATATCGGCAATAAGAAGCATCATCAAACCAACCGCAAGCACCGGAATATACAGCGTGGCGCTGAAGGACTTAAGCGCCACACCATATATGACCTGACCAAGGGGCGCGGCGCATTGAGCCACCGCCATGATAATCGCCATAACCTTTCCTAAATTCTCGTTAGACGTTACTTTTTGCACCTTGGCAATGATAAAGATCGAGAGCATCGTCGCCACTGCTGCTATGGGAATTGCCCCCGCCATAAAAAGAAGGAACGAAGGATAATAGCCAAGCCCAAGGACAAACGGTACGACAGACAAAGCGATCGGCAAAAGCATTATTGTAATGGCAGCAATCCAACGGTAAAGTGTATTCACTTGCATCCTTTTGGCGAAAAATCCAATCGTCAACGCCCCCAGTATAGAAGCGAAGTTTATAATTCCCATTCCCACGCCGTACATTGTATCCGTGCTTTTCATAGTGACCCGCAATATGATGGGGCCGCCAACAATCAACAGCGGAGTTAAAACCAAATTTATGAAAGCCGCGAGAATCATGGATTTCAAAATCAACGGCTGTTCTGCCACATAGGCAAAACCGTCTTTCATATCCTTTGCGATGGTTGGTACGATATGACCCTCCTGCGCCCGCCTGGTAAACGGTATCTTGATGAATATTTCCATTACTGCTGACAGGAAAAAAGCAATACCGCTAATGACAATGAGGGCTTTCACACCAACAATTCCGTATAAAATACCGCCTAAAATCGGTGCCGCTACACTGGACAATGCCTGCACCGCCTGAACTATGCCGTTTGCGCTCTCCAGTTTGTTTTCCTCCACCAGCAAAGGGATACTCGCAGTGACGGCAGGTGTATACAAAGCGCTGACAATGGACAGCAGTACCATGATAACGCCAATCAGCACAACGGAAGTATCCCCCGTCGGCATAAACCGGAATAGGCAAAGTACAATCGCGCTGCTGGTAAAATCAAAAATCACCATCAGATTACGGCGGTTAAACCGGTCGGCAATCGCTCCGCCCAAAGGCGCCAGCAGCAGGGGTATATTGGATATGGCAAACAACGCGGCAAAAATATCTTCACGTCCGGTTATATCCAAAACATAAAGCGACAGGGCAAAACGTAAAAGAGCCGACCCAAGGATTGAAATGACTTGCCCTAATACCATTAAGTTAAAATCTTTAGATGAGGGTTTCATTGTTGTCTGCATAAATAATTCACCTTTCATATCGGATATTGACCGGCGCACTCAATAAAATCACTTACATTAATATGTTTATCATGTCACTAAAGCATCCTTTTTCCGCACCAAGAGCAATCTCCATTATATGGATAAACGCCTGCACTTTCGCCATTTTTTCTTCGGGGTTCCAATGGAACAAGCCTTCGTCAAAAATAACCTGTGCAGAAGCAAGTAAAAATTCAACCGTTTCCTGCGGGTAATCCGTCGCCATACTATTTTCGTGGATCCCCTGCGCAATGACCTGTGTTAATACCGGCGTTATATGCAATATCGACTGTACCAAACTTTTTTGGTGCATTTCAGCATTGTTAGGCCGATGAAACTGCTCCAGCATTTTTTCTTTACCACTTCCGCTTTGCGGTTTTTGTGCTAAAAGGATTTGAAATAGCTTTTGCAGCGCGGACAAGCCGGTATCATCCGCTATTTTTTTAGCCGCCGCTACATCCGCGCTGACAATACGCATGATGATAGCGTCCATAACTTCTTCTTTTGATTTGAAATAGTAATAGAATGTTCCCTTGGCAATACCAATCTCATGTAAAATATCCAATATCGTTGTTTGGTTATATCCCTTTGTAGTAAAAAGCCTTTCGGCAGTGTCCAAAATCTCTGCCTTACGCTCCTCGGGGTCTTTTAAGGTTCTCATACGCAGCCTCCTTTGTTTATAGACCGTCGGTCGGTCTATAAACATTATATGCATGGAGAACTGCTTTGTCAAGGCCTTTACCGCTTAAAAATGCCGCACCTGCTCTGGCGAAAGCGTGACTCCTCAAGCCCCCGGAAGAATCACTTTAAATTCAAATCACCCCATTGTTTTATCGTTTCCAAAACAGACATAAAGCTTTCCCCTAATTCCGTTAATGTATATTCTACATGTGGGGGAACTTCTTTAAAATCATGCCTGTTAATAAATCCGTCAGCTTCTAATTCTCTAAGCTGTTTTGTTAATGATGATTCTGTTATATCTCCCACGTGGCGGCGCAATTCCCCAAACCTGCGCACATTCTGCATACCGATATAGTATAGTATTTCTATCTTCCATTTACCGCCTAATATTTTCTGGACAGTTGAAATAGTAACACACCTTTGTATTGCCTGCTCGTTTTTCTTCATGTTTGTTCAACTCCTTTTCTCTATTATACATAATGTACACAGAAAATCAACGTACAACATTTTAATACAGTACTACAAAAAAGTTCAGTACTTTTAAAATTATTGTACCATGATATAATTTGTACATAAAAAGCAAAAGGAGAATTTTTATGCATTACACAGGAACGGTTTGGAGACCACCTTATGAAGCGTCTTCATTACTTTTAGAGGTAACAGCAGGCTGCACTCATCATAACTGTAAATTTTGTACATTGTATGATGATATCCCTTTCAAATTCAGAATGTCACCAATGGAAGATATAGAAGCGGATTTGAAGGAAGCCCAGGGGCAATTGGGATTATGGAAATATAATAAAGTTTCACGTACCTTTTTAGTTGGGGCAAATCCTTTTGTATTGAAGGCGTCACGGTTATTGGAAATTGCAGATCTTGTACACCAGTACTTTCCACACAATAAAACACTTGGCTGCTTTTCAAGAATAACCGATATTACTCCAAAAACGGATGCGGAATTGCTGAAATTAAAGCAGGCCGGATATGACGGTCTTACGATCGGAATTGAAACGGGTGATGATGAAGCATTAGCGTTTATGCACAAAGGGTATCTCTCTAAGGATATTCTTACACAATGCCGACGGTTGGATCATGCTGGCATCAGCTATCACTTTTTTTATCTTACAAGTATTTCTGGTGCGGGCAAAGGTGAAAAAGGAGCAAAGGCTACAGCAGATGTGTGTAATCAGTTACACCCTCAAATAATTGGTGCAAATATGTTGACGATTTACCCCAATTCGGAACTTTTCCAGGAAATCCAAAATGGAAATTGGCAGGAAGAAACAGAAATAGAAAAATACAAAGAGTTGAGAACCTTAGTAGAGAACTTAGAGATTCCTGTCTGGTTTGTTGCTGGTGGAGCTTCTAATGCAATACCCATTCAAGGTACATTGCCAAAAGATAAGAAGAAGGTCTTATCTGTATTGGACGAAATTATTAAAAGTGTAGATGAAGATGAACTGAGAAATTATCGAAAAAATCTTCGTCATTTGTAAAAGGAGGAATTTTGTCTTGCATTTTACAGGAAGAACATGGCGGCCCCCTTATGAAGCCAGTTCATTTATTATACAGGCGACTTCTGGCTGTACTCACAATAAATGTCGCTTTTGTAGTCTTTATAAAAACGAATGCTTTCATATGTCACCACTAAATGAGTGGGAAGAAGATTTAAAGGAATTAAGTTCTTACCAGCCTGCTGCGCGGCGGATATTCTGGACGGGTGCAAATCCATTTGCCCTTAGTTATGAAAATTTGAAAACACGAGCCTTAATCGCTCATGATTATCTTGCTGAATGCCAGACTATGGCTATGTTCGCCAGTATCAGAGACATCAAGGATAAAAAGGTCTGGCAATTAAGAAAACTAAAAAGTCTTAGTATCAATGGACTTAGTATCGGTACCGAGTCAGGAGATGATGTTACCTTGCGATTAGCTAATAAAGGATATTCCGCAAAAGATATCATAGACCAGTGCCGAAAACTTGATGAAGCTGGTATTGAGTATTACTTTGTGTACATGACAGGGCTTGCAGGAAAAGGAAACGGCATCCGTAATGCAATTAACAGTGCAAAAGTATTCAGTAAGTTAAATCCACGCTTTATCTCTGTAGACTCATTGACGTTATTTGAAGATACCGAGTTATTTCAAATGGCTCAGCG
>Ga0153999_1000767_pt1 | contig 13537 bp, 14 predicted proteins | sample TSNC083MetaG_FD_104675 | JGI IMG/M metagenome (GOLD analysis project Ga0153999, IMG submission 104675) | Attine ant fungus gardens microbial communities from North Carolina, USA - TSNC083 MetaG | ecosystem: Host-associated > Fungi > Mycelium > Unclassified | place: USA: North Carolina, Lumber... | reverse complement strand
CTTATGTTCAATCGTATCCCAGACAACCTCCGGGGACACCACTTCGGTATAACCGATATATACTCCCAGCATAATGACATTCAGGACTTTGGCATTTCCCAGTTCAAACGCCAGTTCGGTTACCGGCGCTTTAATCAGCTTCACATCCTCCCGTCCAACCGCCCCGGGAACAATTGAGCTGTTGATAAACAGCCGTCCGCCCGGTTTTACACTGTCTAAAAAACGGTGCAGGGATGGTTCGTTCATGACAATCAAATCATCCATCACATCACCCAGCGGAGCTCCAATGGTTCCATCGGAAATGACGACAAAGCAGTTGGCCGTTCCGCCGCGCTGTTCCGCTCCATAGGAAGGGAAAAAGGTCACATTTTTATCTGTTGAGTCACAGGTTGCCGAAGCCAGGAATTTTCCTAACGTCATAACGCCCTGTCCGCCGAATCCGGCTACACATAGGTTTGTTTCCATGATTACCTCCTTTACCTGTCTCTGATTACACCCAGCGGAAATTCCGGCAGCATTTTCTCTTCGATATAATCAAGTGCCGCCAGCGCGTCCATGCCCCAGTTGGTCGGGCAGCTCGTAATAATCTCAACCATTGAGAAGCCTTTTTTGTCTAACTGATTGTGAAAGGCATTCTTAATTGCCCGCTTCGTTTTCATGACATTTCCCGGTGTGTTGCAGCTGGTCCGCTCCAGATAGGCCGGAGCTGTCAGCTGATTGAGAATCTCACACATATGCATCGGATAGCCATGCTCTTTGGCGCTGCGTCCCTGCGGCGCAGTGGATGCCCGCATCCCGATTAATGTAGTCGGTGCCATCTGTCCGCCGGTCATCCCATAGATTCCATTATTGATAAATATAACCGTAATGTTTTCTCCCCGGTTAGCCGCCGACATGGATTCCGCCAGTCCGATCGATGCAAAATCCCCGTCTCCCTGATATGTAAATACAAGACTGTCCGGGCTTGCTTTTTTGACCCCGGTAGCCACCGCACAGGCACGGCCGTGGGGAGCGGTAGTATTGTCATATGCCATATAATCCATCTGCAGGCCGCAGCAGCCAATTCCCAAGACACAGGCTGCCCGGGAGGTCAAATCCATTTCCTCCAGCACCTCGCCAATCAGCTTCATCACCGTACCATGCATACATCCCGGGCAGAAGCCTGATACTTTATCTTCCTGAATTGTTTTTGTTCGTCCATATATCCGTTCCATTATCCGACCTCCTGCTTCCCGCAGATGTTTTTTGCTGCTGCAATGACTGCCTCACGGCTGATAATATTGCCGCCGGAACAAAGACAAGTCTCTATCGGACAGCGTTCCCTGACTGCCCGTTCCACATCGTACAGGTACTGGGCAGGAATTGACATTTCCACGTCGATAATGGCTTCAACAGTTCCGTAATCAAGTGTCTCAAATGACTTATCGGGGAACGGATGAACCGTCACCGCCCGGATCAGCCCGGCTTTGATTCCTTCCTGGCGGAGCTGATCCACAGCCGATTTCGCCACCCGGGCAGAGATGCCATACGCCGTCAGAATCACCCGGGCATCCTCTGTCCGGTAAAGCTCCGCCTGAGCCTCCTTCTCCCACGACCGTTACAAGGACGCGGCTTCCTCATTAGCTCTTTGCATATCACTGGTTTTCCAGTGCCCCGGCTGAATCCATGCGCGGTTTTGATAATTAAGCGGATGTCCGGTAAATGCCCATTTTTTCTTAGACTGTTGGATCTGTGCGATTTCCTCATCACTTTTCATCTCCGGCAGCACCACCGGCTCCATCATCGTTCCGATGACTCCGTCGGCCAGAATTAATACCGGATTCCGATCCCGGTCGGCATAATCAAATGCCGCATACGTCATGTCAACCGCCTCCTGAACGGTCGCGGGGGCAAATACCAGCATTTCAAAACCACCGTTGCCGGAGGCTTTCGTAGCCTGATAATAATCCATCTGAGCCGGCTGGATTGAACCAACGCCCGGGCCGCCTCTGGATATATTAGCATACACCATGGGAATGCGGGCCGCTGCGCAATAGGATATTCCTTCACTCTTTAATGAGATTCCCGGACTGGAGGATGAGGTCATCGACCGGACACCGGCGGAAGCCGCCCCGTAAACCATATTTACTGACGCCACCTCTGACTCACCCTGAACAAAAGTGCCGTTGACCTCCGGCATTCTTCTGGCAAAATACTCCGGTATCTCATTCTGCGGGGTAATTGGATAACCGGCAAAGAAACGGCACCCGGCTCTGACTGCCGCCTCCGCAATTGCTTCACAGCCCTTCATAAATACTCTGGACATTCTTTCGCTCCTCCCTTTATTTATAAATTTCGATTGCGCCGTCCGGGCATATCCGGCCGCAGATACAACAGCCGATACAGTTTTCCATATTGACCGGTTCCACGTACTCATAGCCTTTGGAATTTACCTTTGTCCCAAGATCCAGAACCTTTTTCGGACAAAATTTAATACAATACCCGCAGCTTTTACAGCGCTCTGAAATCACCTTTACCTCTGCCATGTGCTCATTCCTCCTTCTATCAAACCTGCCATATCTTTTCGTCTGCCCAGGGATATGTAAGATACAGCCGGATCGGCACCACCGGCACCGAAACCTTCGGCTTCAGCCGCTCATAAAGTTCTTCTTTAACACAAAGATACTCAATTTCTTTATAAGGCGTGATCAGTTCCACCGTCTGTTTAAAACCTCTGATAATATCTTCCTCATTGGTATCCGGCCCGATATTGGGATTACAGATGATATGGATATTCTGCAGTCGGATATGCGACACCCCCAATATTTCTCCCAGTATCCGGTCGATATGATCCAGGCTGTCAGACCAGGGCCGGAAAGCATTCACCACATAGCCGATAAAGCTGTCCTCCCGGTTCACTTCTTTCGAAAAACCACCGATCGACCGGGCTCCGATATAATCGCCGCCCACATCCATCACGACATAGGAATCAGGACTTCTCATCAGTCTCCTGACCCCGCTTGCCAGCGTCGGCGCATCCATAAACTGTTCTTCAAAATGAACGGTGATTCCCGATGCCATAAGCTGCCGGCAGACATCCCGGGAACGAAACAGTGGTTTTGTCATATCCATATCAAAAAAGTCGACGGGCTTACCTTTGTTCCCATAAAGATATCGGGCAGCATTAATTGCAACTTCACTTTTTCCACTGCCCGCCTCACCGATAAATATAAAATTTTTATAGTTCCCTGAAATTACGTTCGGCTGATCCATTTAAATACCTTCCGCATACCCATTTTCTTTAAGCACTTTGTATGTTTAATTTTAGCTTGTTGAGAATCAATAGTACACTATCTATATGCTCATGCTGTGACCAACAAAATGATTATGGTAGTTTTTGTACGAAAAAAAAGCATAACCCACTTTGTTTCGTGAGTTATGCTAGATTATGTTGTTTAATGATCCATAACATATTTTGCAACAGCGGTCCATACCATTTTATTCTGGTACCAGATCCGCTCATACTGAGATAACGGCAGCGGACAGGGTACATTCCCCGTCTCAATCGTCAGTCCGGGAATCGGATTTTCCTTAATCTGAGTCCAGTCTTTATAACCTCCGTGGCCGCTGCTTCCGGCCGGACGGTATCCGGTTTGGGCCGCCACTAAATCCACCAGCTCTTTGGAGGCCTGATACTGCTGGTTGCCTTCATAATCCCAGTAGATCACTTCCCCCATGCTGTGGTAGCTGATGGTTGCCGCCCAGCTCCGAGAGGAGGTTAGGTTTGCAAGGGCAATTGATTCCGGCTCGGACAGCGCCGATGCCCCTTTATAGGTGGCATATGACGGCAGGGAGGAACTGGTTACCAGTTCCCAGTTTGCCGGGAAGTTCTGGTTTAAGTCAACGCCTCTGGCATTTGCCTTCCAATAAAGCAGATAGTGCTCAAAAGCCGCCTGAGTCCGGCCTAAGGCAAGATCATCGGCATAACACTGCCGGACGGCCTGACGGAGCTCTTCGGAACGGATGTAGCTGATTCCGAACTGGCTCAGCCCGATCCCGTCGGGATTTACCATCGGCACATAGTGGATGGCCACTTTATCCAGAAGATTAGATAACGGCTGCCCATCGTAGCTTCCTTTTTCATAGAATTCGAGACCATACTCAAGCTGCTTCATCACCAGCAGCGGTGTCATATATTCTCTGGCGTGAATTCCCGCATGAATCAGGATATGCTTTTGGGCATTCTGGTTTCCCAGAATGATTTCATAAAGATTCCTTCCATCCATAGTCGTTCCAAATACATTCGTTTGCATTTTGCTGCCATAACGGGACGAAAGTGTTTGGATATCCTTTTCCATCTGTTCGTAAGAATACTTTTCAACCACCTTTACCACCGGATTTGACACGGTTTCTGTAAAATAATCGATTCGTCCCGGTATTTCCGGCAAATCACTTTCCGGTTGTGTAAAAACGGCACCGGGACCCGTATTCTGTGAACTTGGCGCTCCCACGCCCGGTCCGACCACTGCTGATGCAAGGGCCGTACCGGCGCAGGAGAGAGCCAGCAATGATGCGATTGACGCGATTGCTATTCTATGCTTCATCGGTATTCTCTTCCTGTTTATTTTTCTCAGCCAGATCCTTCGGTCTCATACTCAGGCTGATTTTTCCCATTTTATCCACATCCATGACCCGGACAGTAACAACATCACCCAGGTTCAGCACATCTTCCACTTTCTCCACCCGTTTATCGGACAGCCGGGAAATATGAACCATGCCGTCCTTCTTCGGTTTCAATTCTACAAAAGCACCAAATGGCATAATCCGTACCACTTTACCGGTAATGAGCTGTCCCGGTTCGATATCGGTCACAATACTTCTAATGACCTCCTTGGCCTTTTCAATCATCGCTTTATCGGTTCCGCAGATTGCCACGTTTCCGTCCTCGGCAATATCTATCTTGACACCGGTTTCTTCGATGATTTTGTTGATTACGCTGCCCTGTTTGCCGACCACATCACCAATTTTAGCCGGATCAATGCTGATCTGGTCAATCTTCGGCGCATATTTGCCCACCTCTTTACGCGGTTCGGAAATTACCGGCGCCATGACCTCATCAAGGATATACAGTCTGGCCTCTCTGGTTGTCTTAATTGCTTCTTCAATAATCGGCCTTGTCAGCCCGTGGATTTTAATGTCCATCTGGATGGCCGTAATCCCTTTGTGAGTGCCGCCTACTTTAAAATCCATATCGCCAAAGAAGTCTTCCAGCCCCTGGATATCTGTCAGCACAATATAATCATCATCGGTTTCACCGGTCACCAGGCCGCAGGAAATACCAGCTACCATGGCTTTAATCGGAACGCCGGCTGCCATCAGAGACAGGGTAGAGGCACAGATACTGGCCTGAGAGGTGGAACCGTTGGATTCCAGTGTCTCAGATACGGTCCGGATGGCATACGGGAATTCTGCTTCATTCGGAAGAACCGGAACCAGTGCTTTCTCGGCCAGTGCTCCGTGGCCGATTTCCCGGCGCCCCGGCCCCCGGGAGGGTCTAGTCTCGCCGACTGAATAGGACGGGAAGTTATAGTGATGCATATAACGTTTGGACGTCTCCATATCGTCAATGCCGTCCAGCTTCTGGCGTTCGGACAGCGGTGCCAGGGTGCATATATTAAGAATCTGGGTCTGGCCGCGGGTAAACATACCGGAGCCGTGAGTCCGCGGCAGCAGGTCGATTTCTGCCGACAGCTTACGGATCTGATCCATTGCACGGCCGTCCGGCCGTTTGTGATCCTTTAGAATCATTTTGCGGACTGTCTTCTTCTGGTACTGGTAAACTGCTTCATCCAGCACTGCCAGCCATTCCCCGTTCTCAGCAAACGCCGTTTCCAGCTTATCTTTGATCTGGCGGATGTTCTCTTCTCTGACCTGCTTCTCATCGGTAAAAACTGCCGCCTCCATCGATTCCGGAGGAACCAGTTCTTTAATTGCCGCAAACAGCTCTTCCGGTACTGCACAGCTGGTATAGCTGTGCTTTGGCAGGCCGCATTCGGCAACAATAGTGTCAATAAACCGAATTACTTCTTTATTAACTTCATCGGCTTTAAAGATCGCGTCAATCATCACCTGCTCTGCCACTTCATTGGCTCCGGCTTCGATCATGATGACCTTTTCTCTGGTGGACGCAACCGTAAGAGCCAGATCGGATGACAATTTCTGAGCCTGGGTCGGATTAACAACCAACTCACCCCCAACCAACCCAATCTGGGTAGTGGCACATGGACCGGCAAATGGGATATCGGAAATTGCTGCCGCTATGGCCGAACCCAGCATTGCCGTCAGCTCCGGGCTGCAGTCCTGGTCAACGGACATGACGAGATTGCTCAGGGTAACATCATTGCGGTAATCACCCGGAAACAACGGGCGCATCGGCCGGTCAATCACCCGTGAGGTCAGGATGGCATTTTCTGATGCCTTCCCCTCCCGGCGGTTAAAGCCGCCCGGAATTTTTCCGACGGCGTATAATTTTTCCTCATACTCCACACTCAGCGGGAAAAAGTCAATTCCCTCACGGGGTTTGTCAGATGACGTCGCCGTCGATAAAACAACGGTGTCCCCATAATGCATCAATGCTGCCCCGTTCGCCTGCTTTGCCACTCTCCCCACTTCGACAGTCAGAGTTCTTCCGGCCAGCTCCATACTAAAACTTTTATACATATTAATCTCCTTTGGACTTGATTTTATATCCCGCCTCAAACGCCGAAACTACTGAGCAGCACAGGAAGCATTTCATGCGCTCCTCAGCAATCTCGGAAGCTGTCTTCCGGCAGAATATGTATTTTTGATTCTTTCCTTGATACAACGATAGGGTGGAGAATGCCTCCACCCTAATATCGACATTATTTTCTTATGCCTAATCTTGCAATCAGTGTACGATAACCTTCCAGATCGGTTTTCTTCAGATAATCAAGCAAACCACGTCTCTGACCTACCATCTTCAGCAAGCCGCGGCGGGAATGATGATCCTTCTTATTATGCTGTAAATGCTCGGTTAATTCCGCAATTCTTGCCGTCAAAATTGCAATCTGTACTTCCGGCGAACCGGTATCGCCCGGTGTTCTGCCATACTCAGCAATTATGGCAGCCTTCTTTTCCTTTGAAATCATGTTGATTTCCTCCTTCATTCTATTACTTACCGCGAACTAAGCTTTTGGTTGGAGCCCTCCAATAAACCGAGTTTCGGCGTTAACTCATACTGATTTATCATAACACAGGATTTCTTATGTGTCAAACATTTCTCATATCGGAAATGGGAATCCTGCCGCCATGAAACAGGATTCCGTCAGATATGTATGGCTGATGATAAGAGCATCATCGAGGTGTAATATAATAAAAGTATCACATTCGACATTTTTTGACAATTAGTTTGGGATAAACACCCTCTTTTTTTGTGTATTTACCCTGTTTTTTTGTATTTTCCTTCCCTTCTGACATAGGCCTTTACCTCATTCATAACAAATTTCCTTCGTTTTTCACTGACCGGTATTTTATCGCCGCTGCGCATAATTACTTCATGCCTTATCAGTGATTCCACCCCTCCCAGATGAACCAGATAGCCCTGATGCACCCGAACCATCGGCAGTTCCTCCAGCCGCCGTTCTTCTTCCTTCAGGGTCGAACGGATCTGATATACCCGCTGGCGGGTGTGGATATATGTTTTGCGCTGCGAGGTATGGATATAGCAAATTTCGTACTCCATTAATTTAAGCATCCCACCTTTACATTTCCATAAAAATTCCTTCACTTCTTTCACCTCTCCTGCCATAACAAAAATACATCCATGAAACTTAAGTTTCATGGATATATTAATAAACGATAAAGAAGTTTTTTTATAACCGCCTATTCCGGTATTTTTAATCAAATATAGTAACCATGGATGATGATGGCGATGATAATGCCCAGTACCGCTCCAGCCAGTACCTGCAACGGGGTATGACCGACAAATTCCTTCAATTTCTGCTGGAACTGTTTATTGCTTAGATGAAACAGATCCTGTTCCATAATCAGATTCAGAAGCTTTGACTGCTTCCCGGTCTCCTGACGTACTCCGATCGCATCATACATAACAACCGACGACAGGACAAAGCACACCGCAAATTCCGTAGATTCAATTCCTCTTATTAATGCCGCGGCAACCGTCAGGGCGCTGACCGTAGCTGAGTGAGAGCTGGGCATTCCCCCTGATCCCACCAGCCGTTCCAACGACAGGGTCCGGTTTAAACCAAAATCAATCATTGTTTTTAAAAACTGCGCCACCAACCAGCCGGCTACCGCACTGACCAGCATTTCATTTTCCAGTATCTTATTCCAGAATGTCATTCTATGCTCCTGTTTTATCCAACTTAATATCCGATCAGCCAGTCATACAACTCCTGATACTTAAGCGCCGATGCCTGCCAGGAAAAGTCCTTTGCCATCGCCCGGTCAATAATCTTGTTCCATTCCCGCTTTTTGTTGTCGTAGATATATTTGGCATACTGAATGGTACTAAGCATTTCATGCGCGTTATAATTTGCAAATGAGAAGCCGGTTCCCCTGTTATCAAACTCATTGTAAGGCTCCACCGTATCTTTCAGCCCGCCGGTCTCGCGCACAATCGGTACCGTCCCGTAGCGCAGTGCCATCAACTGGCTTAAACCGCAGGGCTCAAATAATGACGGCATCAAAAAGGCATCACAGGCGGCATAAATTTTATGGGACAATTCTTCCGAGTAATAAATCTGTGCCGAAACGCGGTCATGAAACTTCCAATCGTAATGACGGAACATATTTTCATATTTTGCATCCCCGGTTCCCAGCACTACCAGTTGAATATCCTCATTGCAGATATCGTCAATGACGCACTGAACCAGATCAAGCCCTTTCTGGTCGGTCAGCCGGGAAACGATCCCAATCATAAAACGTTTGTCATTTACCGGCAGGCCAAGCTGATCCTGCAGCGCCGTTTTATTTTTTGCCTTTTCCTTACGGAATGTTCTGGCATCATAGTTCTTCACAATCAGCCGGTCTGTCGCCGGATTAAACTCATCGTAGTCAATTCCGTTGACAATCCCCCGCAGGCTGCCTGCTCTGGAGCGAATCAGGCCATCCAGACCCTCGCCGTAAAACGGCATTTTAATCTCTTCTGCGTAAGTCCTGCTGACAGTTGTAACGGCATCGGCAAAGACGATACCGCCCTTAAGCAGATTGCCGTCTTTATAGGCTTCCATTTTATCCGGGGTGAAGTAATAATCCGGAAGCTGGGAAAGCCACTTAATTGTCTTTATATCCCATACTCCTTGGAACTTCAGGTTATGGATAGTCAGAACGGTTTTCATTTCGGCAAAATACTCGCCGCCGTGGTACCGGTCTTTGAGGTATACCGGAATCAATCCGGTCTGCCAGTCATGACAGTGGACTATATCCGGCTGGAAACCAATAACCGGAAGTGCAGACAGCGCCGCATTGCTGAAAAAGCAAAATTTTTCCAGATCAAAATACAAGTCTCCGTATGGCTTCATCCCTTTAAAATAATATTCATTATCAATAAAATAGAAGGTAATCCCTTCATAAATATATTCTAAAATCCCCACATAACGGCTCTGACCCAGATAATCCATGTAAAAATGGTTTATATAATTCAAACTATCCAGCCATTTACGCCCCATACATAGGTATTTCGGAATAATCACCCGTACATCAAAATATTCTTTATCAAAGCATTTAGGCAGTGAGCCTATTACATCGGCCAGACCACCGGTCTTTATAAATGGAACTGATTCTGATGCCACAAATAGAATTTTCTTCATCGAAAAACCACCTCGCCCATTATCTTTTAAAACCTAAATATTATAATAAGTATACAATATTTCCTTCGATTTAGGAAGAGAAATCTTAGATACTTTTATAATCCAGTCTGATTTTATCGGAAACCAAGGCAATAAATTCCGAATTAGTTGGTTTTCCTTTTCCGGTGTTAATGGTATAACCGAAAATATTATTGATCGTCTCCAGCTTACCGCGCCCCCAGGCTACTTCTATTGCGTGCCGGATTGCCCGTTCGACCCGGCTGGACGTAGTCTGATGCTTTTTAGCAACTTCCGGGTATAGAACCTTGGTTACGGAAATTTGGGAATCCTCTTTTGTTACCACCATCAGGATTCCATCCCGCAGGTACTGATAGCCCTTGATATGGGCTGGTATTCCGACCTCATGCAGCATCAGAGTAATATCGGTTTCAAGGTGCTTTTCGAGATATTCTAGTTTGTCCGCATAAGGTTTTACCCGCTTCAGTTTTTCACAGCCGTTTAGTTTATTCATTTCGGTGCAGGCTCTGCGGATCTTTTCCAGGACAACCTCTTTATGGAATGGTTTCATGATATAATAGCTGATTCCGGAGCCGAAGGCCTCTGCCGCCACCCGGTCGCTGCCGGCTGCCGTCACTATAATATACGCCGGTTCCTTCCACTTCTTTCCATGCTGTGCCTGCTTTATTTTCTCAATTACGGAAATACCATCCAGTTTCGGCATTATCACATCCAACAACACTACATCGGGCTGGGTATTTAGAATCATGTCATATGCTTCCTCGCCATTTTCCGCCTTGCCTGCCACACAGAGTCCTTTTTCTTCCTCAATCATCGTATTTAACACCTGTAACATCTGTGGGTTATCTTCTGCAATTGCAACTCTTAAATCCGGCATAATTTTTAGTCCCTCCTGTCTTTCCTTGTTGTAAAAAGTATTATAGCCGTACGAATATCTTATTTGCAACGAGATTAAATCGCAATATTCGACATATATATAAACGATGAAATGCCGGATTTATAACAAAAAGTTCTCCGCGGTTTCAATTTTCTGCTTGATTTAACATATTTTCCAAAAAAATACCATATCCTTTAGTCGCATCCTGGATAAAAACATGGGTAACGGCGCCCACCAGCTTCCCATCCTGAATAATAGGACTTCCACTCATTCCCTGGACAATACCGCCGGTCAGGGCAAGCAGCTCTTCATCTATCACTTTAATTACCAGCCCTTTATTTTGATGAATGGGATTATAGTCCACCCGCTGGATTTCAATTTCATAATCTTTAATTTCTCCCGATACACCGCTTCTGAGCCAGGCCGTTCCTTTGCTTACATCCTGACGGTACCCCACCGGAATGGCTTCCCCCTGAAACGCTTTCAGGGCTTTCTGATCCACAGTGCCGAAAATACCCACATCAGTATTTTTTACGATACTACCGAGGCGGGAACCGGATCCATAATAAATAACTCCGGCCATAACACCGGGATTTCCGGCACTGCCCTTTTCAATCCCAAGAATTTCTGTTTCATATAAAGCGCCCTCCTGAGTTTCCACCAGCTTTCCTGTATCACTGTCACTGATCCCATGCCCCAGCGCGCCAAATTGTCCGTTATCATCTAAATAAGTCAGCGTTCCGATTCCCTGGGTATCATCCCGAACCCAGGCACCAAGTTTGTAATTGCCGTCCTCGGCCTGTACCGGATTCATTCGCAGCTCCATGGTTTCGCCGCTGCGGCGGATCCGCAGCAGTGCCTCACTTTCTCCGATCCGGTTTAAATTGGTAATCAGTGCTTCTTTATTTTTTAACGGCTCTCCGTTAATTGCCTCAATATAGTCCCCGCTGTGCAAAAGTCCGGCGGCCGGCTCCATCTCCTGTCCGTCGGTCAAGGCAATCCGCCCGGTACCGATCACCATCACCCCCTGGGATTTTAAGTATATCCCAGCCGGTGCACCGCATGGAACGGCATAACGGGTATCAGCCACTGCCACTTCGATTTCTTTTAATTGAATCGTCCCAAACAGCTTCAGTCCCAGCCGGTATGTTCCCTCGCTTTTAGCATAAAGGGAAAACGGCTCATCCACCTGCAGGCGAATTTCCTGAGAGGGAATATTGGAATTATTGCCAATTGCCACCTCTTCACTGTCACTCATCAGGGTTATATCAAACGGAAACCGAAACTGAAATTCATTTTTCTCATCGGCTACCAGGCTGATCCGGTTCGGAATACAGCGTTCAATCTGAAACCAGGAAAATCCAATTGTAAACAGGATACTGGACCAGAAAACCACGATCAGGTAACGGCGTAATTTTTGCTTTCCTGTCATTCACATACCTCCTCTAATTTATAAACATGCCCAAAAAAACGCAAACAATAATAAATAGTTGGCTCGTTGTTTTAGCGCAAATAAAAAGAGCTCATTCATTTAAGCTCTTTTTTAGTATGTGAAAAATCAAAAAATCAACACTGTTATTTTTTAGATGCCAGTTCTTTCATCTCGCGGGCATTCCTAACAACAGCTTCTGTAATCTTAGCTCCGCCAAGCAGTCTGGCCAGTTCTGTAACCATTTGTTCTTCATTTAAGCGTTTAATCCGGGTCATAGTTTTGCCATTATCTGCCAGTTTTTCAATTTCAAAATGGCAATCTGCCATTGCCGCAATCTGGGGCAGGTGAGTAATACAAATGACCTGATGGCTGTCGGCAATAATCGCCAGTTTCTCCGATACCATCTGGGCGGTCCGCCCGCTGATCCCGGTATCAATCTCATCAAATATTAAAGTTGGAATATCATCACTTTCGGCCAGTACCGTTTTGATGGCCAGCATAATTCTTGACAGCTCACCGCCCGAAGCTACCGTTCCCAGCGAACGCATTGGTTCACCCGGATTGGTGGAAATGACAAATTCGGCTTCATCAAAACCATTTGCGGTATAATGGTTCAGTTTGTCAAATTTCATGTCAAATAATACATCCAAAAAATTAAGGTCATGCAGGCCGGCCGCAATACCTTCAGTCAGGGATGTGGCCGCTTTTTTTCTTTCTCCGGATAAATCTTTGCAGAGTGCGTCCAGCTTACGCGCCGTTTCTTCAATTTCCTGCTTTGTCCGGTCTAAATATTCGTCATAATGCTCCAGCTTAAGAAGCCGCGCCTTCTTTTCCTCCAGGGAGCAATAAATCTGCTCCGTAGTGGCTCCATACTTGGCCTGCAGGCTGTGGATCTGGTCAAGCCGTTTTTCCATCTGCATAAGCCTTTCTTCGTCAAAAACAGTTTCATCCAGGCAGGCGGCAATTTCATGACTGACATCACCGATAATTGACTCCACATCATACATCTGGTCAAGAATACCCTTAAGGCGCGGATCAAAAGAAACAATCTCGTTCATCTGGCCGATGGCGCGGCTGAGCCCTTCTATCGCAAGCGCCTCATGAGCTGCCGCCAGGGCTGTTAAAATTTTTTGCCCGGCATTTAAGCGGCGGTATTCCCCGGTCAGACTTTCTTCTTCTCCCTCTTTCAGTCCGGCCGTCTCAATTTCATTAATCTCAAATTTCAGGAAATCCATTTCCCGCATCCGTTCATCCTGATCCAAATCTGCCTCTTTAAGTTCTGACCTAAGACTCTGATACTGGCCATATTTAACGGCTATTTCCTGCTTTAACGGGCCGGTCCGAGTTTTGGCATAGCTGTCCAGGATTTCCAAATGCTTG
>Ga0153999_1000766_pt1 | contig 13632 bp, 22 predicted proteins | sample TSNC083MetaG_FD_104675 | JGI IMG/M metagenome (GOLD analysis project Ga0153999, IMG submission 104675) | Attine ant fungus gardens microbial communities from North Carolina, USA - TSNC083 MetaG | ecosystem: Host-associated > Fungi > Mycelium > Unclassified | place: USA: North Carolina, Lumber... | reverse complement strand
CCTGGCCCTTGTGATTGGCAAACATCAACTGGCCAAGCACGATCAATTCTTCCGGGTGCTCTTTGGCCACGTTGTGGAAGTTGATCAGGTCGCCATTGATGTCGGCCAGCAGGTAGGAATCGAAGTCGGTGTTCAGGAAAACGGTAGCGGAACCCACAAATGGCTCCACCAGGCGGCGGCCTGGTGCGGTTGGCAGGTGTTGGCACAGGGTGTCCATAATGCGGCGCTTTCCGCCCACCCATTTCAACGCGGAATTCAGCATAACTACCCCCGGTAGTGGCGTGATTTTGTTTCGTGAAGTTCCTGGCAGCTGGCGCAACGGGCTGCACCAGGAACGGCAAGGCGGCGTGCCTCTGGGATCTGCGCGTCGCACTCTTCACAGAGAAAGGCGGAAGGGGCGGCCGGTTTCCGGCGCGCCTGTTCGATTTGAGCGTCCAGGATCAGCTGCTGGCGTTCCTGTTCGATGTCCATTGCGTCGGCCATTAGTGCAGCTCCATCGCCTGGTTTTGGATGAATTCGGCTTCGTGGCGCAGCAGCTCTACGGCATCGCGAAGGCTCAAATCCTTGGCGATGATGGAGTTGGCCAGATTTTCCAGCCTGGTGGACATCACCGAGGCCTGGTTCTTACGCTCATCCATGCGTGCGCGCTTCAGCATTTCTTCCAACTGGTAGGCGGTCTGATGTACAACTGAAACATCGTTGCCGGCGGCTGGATCGATACCAATGTTGATTGGCAGTTTTTGTATATTTCTCATTGTGGTTTTCCTTTCTTCAGGTAATAAAAAGCCCGGCGGGTTTACGCCAATTAATTTCTGGTCAGGTTAAAAAGTTATTTCTCTCGGCATGCTTAAATGCTTCGGGAATAAACTCACGACTGCGCGGAATTTATTCATTGCATCGACCAATGCTTTTTTCTCCTCACTCGTCAGTTCATTGAAATCCAGCCCGTGGCGCTCTTTCTTAATACCAGCTAAAAAGAAAATGGCGCTCAGAGCCCGGATGTTGCCTTTGTTTCGTGGATCGCTTTCGTCGCGCACGTCTGCCAAAAATCGATTTATTTCAGCGGTGCTGTCGCACTTGAAAACATGCCGGCGCAATTCGGCGATGTGCTGTAAACCGTCGGCCCGCTGGCCCGGTGTCAGCGGCACAGCGCGCGCAGTTTCAGTAAAAGCCATATCATGATTTACTCGTGATTGCTTTGTGACCAGCTTCATAAAGACACTCAGCCAGTACATCTGCCAACACAGATGTATCAGCATTGGCCAGAATTTTGCGCCACTGAGCCTTCGCTCTTACACTGTCCATGCACAACCCAAGTTGCATCTCAACGGTCATGCGGAATAACCTATACAAAGCGTCGTATTCATCTTTTTTTTCAGCAAGAGTAGGTGTGGTCATGTCCAAAAGCTCCAATATTGATTTGTTTAATGAAATAACAGGTAAGACATTGGCTTTTCTCTATGAGAATTTCCCACTTGAAAAGACCATTCGTATAAAAAATCTTATTGATGATGCCCCCATTGATGTGACGCTGGAAAACGGTGCCACAGTGCCAAGCAAAGAATGTGAAATCGCATTTGCAACAATAAAATGGCTTGTCGAAGCCGGATATATTTCTGCTAAAGGTCATCCATATGCTTCGTTTAGCGATGCAGTACTTACGGCAAAAGGCCTAGAGTTACTGAAATTGACGCCTGATTCATTGACGGAATCCTTCGGTGATACTCTTTTGGCAGCGAGTAAAGGAGCAGTGACTGAAGGCACTAAAGACGTCATTGGGCAAGTCACTTCCAAAGCACTAACCGCAGGTTTAAGTATCTTGTGGCAAGGCATTTCAACGCTTGGATCCTAAAAAATGCAAATACCTCTGATTTACGGCTCGCAACCTTTTCCTCTTGTTTTATCTCTAGTCGGCACTGCACTGGGTGCCAGCGTTGACCGTTCTTGAGTTCTAACCAACCGTGGCCAAAGTGGCGGAATTGACTTTGCTGCTTGAGCAGGGGAGCAATAGAAATTGGCATCATGTTCACCTCAGCTCATGCCCAGTGACGCGCCAACGGCGGTGATGGCATCAACGGTTGAGGCCATTGTCGGGTTGGCATGGATGCGGGACTGAATGGCAAGTCCTGCCAGCGTCATGTAACGAATGCCGGCATTAACGCTTTCGCGTATCGCACCGCGGCGCGCGGAGGTCATGGCGCCATCTGCAACGGCCTCGGCCGCGACCTTGCCGATTTCGGAGGTGGCCTTCAGCACATACGCCGCGACTTTGCCGCTGGATAGCTCATTGATCGGTACGCACGGCTGGCAGTGCAGCTGCGCCAGCATCCCATCGATCAGCGTCGGGTCTTCGGTGAGGTCGGTCAGCGTCAGCAATTCCTCAACCGTCAGGCGGTGCGGCTGGTCTGGATTCAACTTGTTACGCAGCACCTGCGCCGACATGCCAGCATCAGCGCTCAGCTGCTTGATGTTGTGCTTTGTCGCGAATCGGCGGCAGGCTTCTTCGTAGTGCGCCTGTTTAGAGACTTGATAATCAAACATGGTTTAACCCTTCAAAATTCGAATAATCGAATTAACCGCGGATGTAACGGCATTTGATCGCAACCTGGCGGTTTTTCTCGCGCCACGCTTCGAGGTTGATCAGGGCGTTACCGTGTTTGGTCATCGTGACCTCTTCGATCACGCCGGTCTTCCGGTTCTTTCGGTTTTGTTTCACGGTAGTGGTAGGGGTTGGCGCCAGCAGCACAACGCCGTTTGCGATCCATTTCTCCAGCACGGATGCGCTGATGCCGTTAACGGCAATGAAGTCCTCTTTGGACATGGTCGGGGAGGTGTGCATAGCAACTGCGCGCTGCACTGCTTCCAAAATGGCGCCGTTCAGACCGGGCAGAAGCATATTTGCAATCTGCACAGGTGAAAAAGGCGTGGCAGGGGCGGCCTGGGGGTTTGCAATATCATGAGACATAAAGCAATATCTCCGGTTAGTGGCTTGTGTTCTACGGTGTTACATGTGGTGTGTATCTATCGTAGATCCGTTTTTTGTATCTGTAAATACGAAAATCGAATTTAAGGTTATCTTGATGCGCATAGAAAACGCCGTGGCGTCAGAAGTTTTAGAAAGAATCCTTTCTTCTTATGGGTTTAGCATGCAGAAAGAGCTTGCTGAAAAACTGGAGATTTCCAGTAGTAACGTAGGCGGGTGGCTTTTGCGCGGGCAGGTTCCGGGCACGGTAATTGTGCGATGCGCCTTGGATACTGGCGCTGATGTTACTTGGTTAGTAACCGGGAAATTTGCAAATTCGAATATTGAAGTTGGCAAATCCACACTTCGTGGCAAAGCCTTATATGAAAAAATCCAAGCTGCAGGGGGAAAACCTGTGCTGCGAAGGATGCTAGATGCGTACGGGTTTCGAACTCAAAAAGAGCTCGGTGATTTTTTGGACATTTCAACTGCAACAATCAGTACTTGGGTTAGGCGTGAATATTTTCCCGGCGATGCAGTTGTTGCGTGCGCGTTAGATACCGGCGTGTCGTTATTATGGTTGGCTACAGGGCAAGGTAATCCTGGCAATCCAGACGCTGTATCTTATGAAAGTGCCTATGCTTCTATTCCCCGAATGTCTATTGCCTCTGGTTTGTTAGTAGAAATCGGTTCTTGGGTATGTGATCCGTCCTTTATCCCTGACAGTGCGGACATGATACGGTTGGTTGAACGTTCTAACGAGTCTTGGCTGGTTGATTTTGGGAAAAACACCATAGGTAACGGTAGCTGGTTGCTTAGTATAGATGGGGTACATGATATTTACTTAATTTCGCGTATACCTGGTAATAGGATAAAAGTTACAGGTCTATCATCAAATTTTGAATGTTCTGTTGATGACGTTAAGTGTATTGGTGAAGTAAGAAAAACAATTATAGCAAGCTAACATATTTCTGGAGGAAATATGGAAAATTCTAACAGCTATAATTATTCAAGAAATAGAGAAAAGTTATTGATAAATTTGATCAAAATAATTGAGGGGCTTACTTGCGATAGCAAAATTGATGAACAAGAACTGCTCTATTTAGATACGTGGCTATTAGAATCAGAAATAATTAAAGATAATTATTTTTCTAAATTGATTAGAGAAAAAATAGCACGTATCCTTGATGATGGAATAATAGAGAAATCTGAACTTGATAAGTTCAAAAGTGATTTGATTGAAATCCAAACAAAAATGCTAGATATTCCAGACATTGATCTTTATTCAATAGAGTCAGATAAACACCTTCTAGAGGGATTGTGTAAAGGTGTTGTCGCCAATCAATCATTAAATGATGCTGAGATAGGCTATCTTAATTGGTTTCTTACCTCTAATGGCGCTTTGAAAAGTAATTATCCGGGAAAATATTTATACAAGTTAGTTAAAGATATACTCGATGATGGAGTAATCACTGAAGAAGAACGATTGCAGCTTATGCAGGCTTTATCTTCTTTTGCTGGAGTTGAAATGAGTTCAGGTATTGTTGACGGTAATGCGACACGATTGCCAGTTCAGCATATCGATTCTTTAGAGCTTAAAGGAGCAACTATTTGTTTTACCGGTAGATTTCTTTGCGGCAGTAGGGATGAATGCAAGTCTGCTATTGAAAGTGCAGGTGGTATAGTTGTCGAGCGAGTTACTCAAAATTTAGATTACTTGATCATTGGTGCTCTAAGCTCGAAAGACTGGCGATACAAAAGTTATGGAAGAAAAATTGAGTTAGCAGTTGATTATCGAGATAATAGAAATTCGCCAATAAAAATAATAAGTGAGGAAGTTTGGAAATATTTTTACATGTAGAAATGCGGCGATAGTTTCTACTATCGCCTATTATAACTGATTTGATGCTAATTGTTATTCTGATTTTTCGGTTGGCTTTTTTATTATGGATTCATAATATTCTTTAATTTTTTTATATCTTTCAATGTCAACGCTTTTGATGAATGAAAGTATACCTTGTATCTTGTAAGTGCTATATTCATCATCTTTTTTTACTAATATGAATATTTCTTTACGATAATGATTATATTTTTCTCTGCCAAGGCCAACTTTTGGAGTAACAATTAATCCAGTAACTTTTCTCTGCGATTGAGGACCTGATAAGATCTCTTTGTTTTTGTTTATGAAATAACCTTCGCTTTCTATTATGAGTCTGACAATACGCCAAGCTTTTCTTATTACGGCCAGCTTGTTTCCTGAAATGGTTATGTCATCTGCATAACGAGTATAAGTTAGTGCTTTATTATCACAATATTTCCCTATTCTTTGATCTAATCTTAAGCAAACTAAGTTTGACAAAGCAGGAGATGTTGGCGCACCTTGTGGAAGTACTCCATTCAATGTGCAAATTGATGTTAGGGCATAAGATATTTTTTTCGAGTAACCAACAGCCTTAAAAACAGTAAATACATGTGATGCTTTTACAGTGGAGAAAAAATCTTTGAGGTCTATAGATAATATATACTGGTTTCCACTGTGTGGTGCTGCATTTTCAGTGATTGAGATTCCTTTAATGAAACCCTTAGCATAGATAGACGGAGATAGATTTATTAGTAAGTTTTTTAATATCCATCTTTGCAAAGCTTTTAACTCTACATTTGGGTTGTCAATTGGCCGGAAACCGCCTGTTTTTTTCTTGAGAACTAGGTGTTTATAATATCTGGTATTATTCCGCAAATATTTAGATATTAAAGAAACTGGGAGTCGAGTGCGTATTGCCAAGTCATCGATGCTTTGTAGGATGGGTAAGGATAATAATCTCTGCGTGAATAATCCTTGATAGCGGTTTGCCATCGTACATTCTCCGAATTTACTTCTAATTATTTTGATTTATGAAGTGCTAGCTCCTAACGACTAAAGTGGTAGGGCCGCTTAGCCGCAAGGCGTTTCGGCCTACCGAAGTGCGTACGAGGCACCGAAACTACATACGTGGTTTCGGTGACTCGATCGCACGCCAGTGCGAAAGTTAACTTGTGGGTATAGAGCAACTGATTCTCTATCCACTAAACCTCACTGTTTATGCATAAGGCCTAGCATTAACAGCTCGATCCCGCTTAGGAGCTAGCTCTAAGAATATTACATATTTTTGCTTAATTGTCTACCTAATTGTTTGTTCATGATCTTGATTCGAATGGCATTTATTTCATTAATTGCATAATATCTTGCGTTGATGTCGTCAAAACCTTTCTCTTTTATTTGGAAAGTTTCGTGATTTTTCTCTATTAAAGAAGAACGAATTAACGAATGTAATGCTGCTTTGCTTGCTATATAGTCTTGATTTAGTAGTTTTCGCTCGAGAATGATCCCAAGTAATTTGTTCAATGATGACTGTGTCATGTTGTCAAATAAATAAATCAATAGCAATATATGATTTTGATACATGAGTATATTATCAATGTTCCTTTTTTTTCTTCTTGAAGGAATCATTTTACTGACTTGCTTTAATATTGGGAGAGAGTGCGCACTGCGTGATGGTTCAAAATCAGTAGGTATGTCTTGTACATGTCCCTTTGCCGATCGAATTAGGCGTATTGGCCCGTGATTTATAAAACTTTTATCCGACTTATACTTGCCTTGTCTTAAAACCAACATTTTTTTTGCTAGCTCTTGTCTCATTGAAAAAGCACCAAGTTCAGCAAATGAACCAGGGCTTTCTGGTATTAAAATTATTAAGTCGACGGCTTCGGCCAACTGTTCTTCCAAAGCTAAAAGGCTATTACCTGCTTGTCCTTCTAGTAAATCTTCAAAAAGGTCCTCGGGGTATGCAAGTTGATAGCTTTTTTCTTTTTCTAGAAGTAATGAAATTTTATACCGATAGCTATTTTTATCGCTTTTATCCTTTCCACAAATAAATATTATTTTCTTTGAATCATCAAGCCCATTCTTTATCACGCCTTTTATTTCTTTGGCCAGAGAGTTAAATACTGTTTCATGGATATTATTGATTATCATTGTTATTGAATCTTAATGTTTTTTCTTTCTTTAACACTTTATTTCTATCTTTGCAAGAAATCAATAGGGTTCAGGGTGGGGAGTGTGTAGCCATTTTGTAGTCAAATAAATGATTAAACTATTTTAACTATTTGATAAATAACAGTAAATTATAATATGAATCGTATTCGGTCTTTTTTTGTGTTTGATTTATAAGCGTATTTTAGAAATTAGAAAAAATAAGCTGCAACCCCGGCTTTCCCCAGACTCAAATTCCGGTAACAAAACGCGCTACAGAGGAAAGATCGTTTTTTTGCATGATAGCTACGAGGGGGACGAGAGGTGTTGGGTGGGATAACGTGGTGATCTGTCAGCTTAACAGTGCAACAGATACATCAAGCCCTATTGGCTGAAATAGGGCTTGCGCGGGTGGCTAAGCTTTCCTGTTAATGATTCAAAACCATCAGCGATTTGCAGCTCCCGCCCGGAAGGGATAAGCGGCAAACAGCGCGGCTACCGCCTGTTGAAGCTGCGCCTGGCTGGCAGGTTGCGCGTCTGAGTTGAGCGTGTCGCTGGCGGTTCCGCGCCAGACCAGCTGTTTCTTCTTGCTGTCCACCAGATCCACCGTCAGGGTGCCTTCGGTGTAGGTCCACAGCGTTTGATTGTATCCGCCCCAGCCGGCATAGCCCCAGCGGCCAATCGGCGCGGGGGAGTCATTTACCTGCACTTTGTTTTGTTTCATTGCGCTGCTGTAAACCAACAGGTCTGGGGATGCGCTCAGCTTATAGCCGCGCTGCTCCATCTGTTGCGCTATGGCGCTATGAATATATTTACCCGTCAGCGTTAAGTACTGCCCCTCGGCCTCTGTAGCAAAGCCGTAGGTATGGTATTGGCCAAAATTGGTGCTGTGGTCATAGTCGCTGGTCACCTGCGGCTGGTTGGCGCAGCCCAACAATAAAGCCAAGGAACTTGCGAGCAAAAGGCAAGAAAGCGAACGCATAGAAAACCCCTGTAGGATTAGTAGTTTCATAAACTTAGCCCCAGAAGGTGAGCTTGGCAAATCTGGTTGGCAGGGGCGGGCTGTGTGTACCGTATGAACTAGAAAAACCCGTAGTGGCCGCGCCAGAAATAGCGGGCGTATTTTTGTTCCGTAGGGATGTGCCATCATGCGATTCAGGTCGCGGATACCCAAACCTGTAGCGATTCGCCGGAGTTTCGGCTCGTTCACTGAAAATTAAGAACATGCTGCTGGCCGCGGTGGCAGTGGCTTTGTTACTATCGGCCCACCTAAAGTCTCAATGGTGCATTACGTTGAAAATCAAAGCGTTGTTATTTATCGCCTTAGTCGGCCTCGCCGGCTGCAGCCAGGAGGGAGCGAAAGTGAGCCAACCCGTGAATAAAGACGGAGATCATACGGAAGTGTTGCTGGTTAACAGCGCGCTGGTAGATTGCATGGGCGTTGCCCCAATGAAATGCATGCAGGTTCGCCACTCTGTACAGGGGCAGTGGGAAATGTTTTACAGCCAGATCGAAGGTTTTACCTTCGAGCCCGGTTACCGCTACCGCCTGAAGGTTAAAGTGACCGAACTGGAAAACGTCCCGGCTGACGCTTCTTCACTGCGCTATACGCTGGTTGAGCAGTTGGAAAAGAACAAGGTCTGATAGCCGTATGCAGGTCAGGGCTGAATGTCCTGACCTGATAACCTCAAAGCGATAACCCAACGTCCGCCGCTACCTGCTCAATCTGATAGCGCGAAGTCCGCGCCAACGCAGGCTCTTTTTCAGCGTAATACGCATACGCAATCACGCCAATCGACAATGCCCAGGCCCGGCCACGCAGCCAGGTGGCTTTATCGGTATCCACGGCGCGTTTAAAATCCTCGCTGTTGTCCTGACTCAATAAATTCCACGCGACAATCAAATCCACCGCCGGATCGCCAATCGCCATACCGCCCCAGTCGATCACCGCTGCTAACTTACCTTCGTTGACCAGCAGGTTGCCCGGCTGGATATCGGTGTGGATCCAGCATGGGGTAGCGTTGTGCTCCTGTATCTGGCTAACGGTTTCCCATACGTGCAGCAGAATGTCCGTATCGAGATAGTCACCACATTGCGCTATCGCGTTGCGGGTGAGGGTGTCTCTGGCGCCAAGCGGGCCGCCACGATAGGAGGTCAGGCTCTTTTGCAGCCCAGGCTCGGTAACAGGGATGGTATGCAGTGCGTGGACAAATTCCCCCAGCTGTTGCGCCAGCCCATGGCTGCCTTCGCCGCAAACCGGCATTTGCCCCTGGATCCAACGGCCTACGCACCAGTTGAAAGGGTAGCCTGCTTGCGGCTGACCTTGCGCCAGCGGAACGGGAACCGGGACCGGCAGATAACGGGCTAGCAACGCCGGGTAACGGTTTTCCCGCTCAAGCGCCGCCGCTGCAGACGGCGTGCGCGGCAGACGAATATAGAGCTCGTCGCCCAGCCGCAGCATCACGTTATCGGTACCGGCAATAGCGACCGGGGCTATCGCCAGCGCCGCCCACTGCGGAAACTGGTCGGCGAGCATGGAAGTCACCAGGTTGAGATCAATATCCACTTCGTCGGCGTGTAATTTGGCGATAAAACTCACGTGCGCACTTCCTTCAAGGCTGAGATTTAACGAGTGAGACTGGTCTGCTCACTGGGCTTGTTGCAAATCTGCCATGCACCCAGCTTAAGTATATTGATAAAATCAGGTATATTGTCCTTCGGTTTTTAGCTACCAAGAAAAAATTACTATGATTATCAAACCTAAAATTCGTGGTTTTATCTGCACTACCGCTCACCCGGCAGGTTGTGAAGCCAATGTCCGTGAGCAAATCGCCTACGTTAAATCACGTGGCGAACTGAAAAACGGGCCGAAAAAAGTGCTGGTGATCGGTGCTTCCACCGGTTACGGCCTGGCGTCACGTATCAATGCCGCTTTCGGCAGCGGTGCGGCCACTATCGGCGTATTTTTTGAAAAGCCGGGCAGCGAAGGCAAAACCGGTTCTGCCGGTTGGTATAACTCTGCCGGTTTTGACAAGGCAGCTAAAGAAGAAGGCCTGTACGCGAAAAGCGTTAACGGCGATGCGTTCTCCAACGAATGCCGCCAAACGGTCATTGACCTGATCAAACAGGATCTGGGCCAGATCGACATGGTGGTTTACTCACTGGCTTCGCCGGTGCGTAAAATGCCGGAAACCGGTGAAGTGGTGCGCTCTGCGCTGAAACCTATCGGCGAACCGTACAAATCCGTGGCGCTCGACACCAATAAAGACGTGCTGGTTGAAGCCGTGGTTGAACCGGCCAACGAGCAGGAAATTGCCGATACCGTCAAAGTGATGGGCGGCCAGGATTGGCAGCTGTGGATGGACGCACTGGAAGAAGCCGGCGTGCTGGCAGACAACGTGCAGGCAGTCGCTTACTCCTACATTGGTACCGATCTGACCTGGCCAATCTACTGGCACGGTACGCTGGGCAAAGCCAAAGAAGACCTGGATCGCGCGGCGCAGGCCATCGATCAGAAACTGAAGGCCAAAGGCGGCGCGGCTTACGTTGCCGTACTGAAGTCGGTAGTGACTCAGGCTTCCTCCGCTATCCCGGTCATGCCACTGTATATCTCTATCGTTTTCAAAATCATGAAAGCGCAGGGGATCCACGAAGGCTGTATCGAGCAGATCCAACGTCTGTTCGCCACCAAGCTGTACAGCGGCACCGCACCGGATACCGATGAGAAGCACCGTCTGCGTCTGGACGACTGGGAACTGCGCGACGACGTGCAGAACACCTGCCGTGAAATCTGGGCACAAATCGACGACAGCAACATCAACGAACTGACCGATTACCTGGGCTACAAGGCCGAGTTCCTGCGTCTGTTCGGTTTTGGTCTGCAAGGCGTTGATTACGAAGCCGATCTCAGCGGTGAAGTTAAGTTTGATGTGATTGAGCTGGTCTAAATCCATCGAGCATTGAGAAAAGGCCGGGTTTCCGGCCTTTTTTACGCCTGTCACCCAGCCGCTCATCAGTCCAGTTGATCGTTGACAGCAATAAATTATCGTTTTACGATAACTTATTGCTGTTTTTAAGGATGAAATTGCTATGGGCGCTGCGCCACGGATCCACCTTCCGCTTTATGTACGTTGCTTGTGTTCGTTGATCATGACGATGCTGATTGTCAGCACCGGCGTGGAGATGTTTATGATTGTTCAGGGTTGGGTGCAGGGCGAGGCGTTCGACAGTATCGTGGCGTCCTACCGTGACTATTACCCAGAACTGAACGCCTATGCCGTTCCGCAGCAACGCTGGGCTTTAGTGGCCACCCTGTTGTTGGACATGTTCGCCTACGTGCCTTATTACAGCGCATTACTGTGCGGCGCCGGGTTGTTTTACCAGTTCTATCGCGGCAACGTTTGGCACCGCAACAATATGCTGCTGTTACAGATCATCGGTATCCTGCTGATTGTCGATGTGCTTTTCCCCTCGCTGGCCGGGATGTTGCAGGTGATGATACTGACGGCCAATGAAAAAATGCTGCTAATAATTTATTATGGTATCAACAGCGAATCGGTACGTTCGCTGATCGTAGGCTGCGCAATCCTGGTGTTTAGCCGGGTGTTCCTGGAAGCGTTGCGGCTGAATGAAGAACAGCTTTCTTTCGTGTGAGAATAGAGTGGCGATAATAGTAAGTCTTGATGTCATGTTGGCCAAAAGGAAGATGCGTTCGAAGGAACTGGCGGAACAGGTGGGGATCACCGAACAAAACCTGTCCCTGCTGAAGAACGGCAAGGTGAAGGGCGTCAGGCTGGAGACGTTAGACAAAATCTGCCGGATCCTCGACTGCCAGCCTGGCGATCTCCTGGCCTGGCAACCGGATAACCAAGACTAGCGCGGTGGCGTGCTTTGCGCGCCATATCGTCAATATATTGATTAATTATTATCGTCGGTACTGTAAGCCTTTTTATTGTCAATTAAATCATTAGTCACCTTATTTAAAATTAATAAGGTCTTTTTGACGTTGCTCGCGTTTGAAGGGGGGTTATTAAACTAAAAAAAGTCATTTTTTATTTAGCGTTGCTAACGATAGCGTTTATTTTAAAGGAGGATATATGAAATTTCACCAAGGGATCCCGGTATTGTTAATCATGCTAAGCGGTTGCAGCAATATTCAACCCGGCTTTTCGTCTTCAAGCCCTGGCTGGGAACAGCCAAAGCCGGCGACACGTGAGCAACGGCAGCGCATCAGCGCAGGAGAGTCGGCTTCTGCGGTGCTTAACGAGAGAGGGCCGAGTATCGGTGGAACCATCGATTGGTCAACATTGTGGGATCGCTAATTCACTAAATATATTTATCCTGCGAATTATAAACCCAATGGCACTCATTTAATTAAGGTTTACGCTTTGCCAGGTAATATGTTGTTCTTCTCGCGTTGTTTATCTTAACAGCAATAAGTGCTTTTCATTATTTAATGGGAATGAGCGCCATTATGGGTCTTATTACAGGAGTTTATTGTGGAAAAAGGCATCCCCGTTATTTTCATATGTCTATTGTTGCCCTGGTGCCAGCAGGCTGCCGCCGCGCGTTATGAGCGGGAGCATGAAGGCGTCTCTTCGGTGCTGTTTCGCAAGAAACTCAAAGAGGTGGCTCATGACTTCTGGGACGAGATGGGCAACGAGAAACAGCGACCTCTGATATCGACGCAAAGTGAAGACAATACGCTGGCTCAGCGTAAAGCCTGCAAAGGGCAGAGGGGCAAGGCTGCCGCCGCGAGTGAACCGCATCCATCGGCATTGCCGCGCGAAGAACAACTGCTGCTTATCAACGGTTGCTAGCCTCATGCACTAATGGAGTTTTTGCTTTTGAAATTGACCTCTTTGATGACAGCGGCACTCGCCCTGTTGGCGTCTTCTTGTTGCTATTCGTTTGTCGACAAGCACGCTCAGCGCGCCGGTTTCGAGACGGGGGAAAGCCGCGTGGATTACCGATTACGGTTTAACGGGCTGTTGCAACATCTGTGGTACGTAGAGCAAATACGTTCGGAACAGGCGCGTCTTGCCGTGATACGCCTTGAGCGCAAAACGCTGGAGTCCGCGATGTTGCCGCGTGTATGTCGGGCAACGCCTGTGCCGCTGTTTTTAGTCGGTAAGAGCGCCATAGCCAGAAGATAGTTTTGTGAGTCAACAGGTGAATTTAATATCGGGAGTCTATCAGTGAAACGGATTTTTCTTGCCTGCGTGGCGCAGTGGTCTTGCTTCTCATTGCAGGCGTCGGTTGACTGGCAATACCATGCCGCACAGCCGCTGGATAACAAAATCTCTGAGGAGTACCAGCAAAAGCGCAGCGGGTTAAAACATAAAGTATGGAGTGCCGAGGGCGTGGCGTTGGCCAATGAGAAGGCGCTTGAATTGGAACGGCAACGCGCCGCCGCCGAGCAGGCCAACCGGCAGCAGCTTAAAACGCTGTATGGCGAGTACCACTACCCTTGTGGCAGGTGGAAACAAGAATACCGCAAATTGTGCAACCTGCCGCGCGGGATGACGGATTTTCCCGGGCACAAACGCCACCCTTAGTTCCCTGGCAACTGGCTTGGCATCTGCGCCAGCAGGATGTCGATCGCCGCCCGCGTTTTGGCCGGTAAATAACGGCTGTGAGGCCAGACGGCGTGGATTTCACT
>Ga0153999_1000765_pt1 | contig 13638 bp, 8 predicted proteins | sample TSNC083MetaG_FD_104675 | JGI IMG/M metagenome (GOLD analysis project Ga0153999, IMG submission 104675) | Attine ant fungus gardens microbial communities from North Carolina, USA - TSNC083 MetaG | ecosystem: Host-associated > Fungi > Mycelium > Unclassified | place: USA: North Carolina, Lumber... | reverse complement strand
TTTTTTCAATGCTCGGAATTACTGCCGGAGGCATTTTAAATATGGTGCTGGATCCGCTGTTTATCTTTACATTTCATATGGGTATCGCCGGTGCGGCAATCGCAACGATGCTAAGCCAGATGATCAGCTTTTGTATTCTGCTGTATCAGTGCGGCAGCCGGAAAGATTGTATTCGCATCCAGATATCCCGGTTTCGCCCGGATAAGGCCACCATTGGGGCAATCGTACATGCCGGAATGCCGTCCTTCTTCCGCCAGGGGCTGGCCAGTGTGGCAGCGGTGGTGCTGAATTTTGCCGCCGGCCCTTATGGTGATGCGGCGATTGCCGCAATGTCCATCGTCAACCGTTTCATGATGTTCATTAATTCAAGCCTGATTGGCTTCGGTCAGGGCTTCCAGCCGGTATGCGGCTTTAATTTCGGGGCCAGGCGGTATGACCGGGTGCTGGAAGCATTCTGGTTCTGTGTCAGGGTGGCGGTGGTGATGCTGACGGTCTTTGGCATAGTGGCTTTTATTTTCAGCCGGCCGATCATTGCGGCGTTCAGACGGGAGGATCTGGCGGTCATTGAATACGGTACTCTGGCACTGCGGCTGCAGCTGCTGACAATGCCGTTCCAGGCGTGGTTCATTATGGTGAATATGCTGACCCAGTCCATTGGCTATGGGTTCCGTTCTTCCCTGGTTGCCATATCCAGACAGGGGATGTTCCTGATTCCGCTGTTATTCGCCCTGCCGCGGTCATTTGCCTTTCTCGGGGTACAGATGGCACAGCCGATTGCGGATATACTGACCGCTGCTTTGGCGACAGTGGTAGTCGCCGGGGTATTAAAAGAGCTGAATCAGTTAAAAAATAAACAAACGGTGTAGGAAGCGTTGTTTCTACAAATAAGACTTTACGAAATCGGTGTTTTATGAGAAAATAGAACCAAGTATGAAGTCTGACAGAAGATGCAGAAGTTAAACGCGTACTTTACACATTACAAAGTTGAAAGGAGTTTTAACATGATTTATTCACATGAAGTAGAAGAAATGTGCATCGTTGCACAGGGCGTTCATCATGGCGCTGCTCCAATTCCGGAAGAAGCAAAGTGGGTACAGGCCAAACAGATTTCCGACATTTCCGGTCTGACCCATGGTGTGGGCTGGTGTGCTCCACAGCAGGGTGCCTGCAAGCTGACTCTTAATGTAAAGGAGGGCATCATTCAGGAGGCTCTGATTGAGACTATCGGCTGTTCCGGTATGACTCATTCCGCGGCGATGGCTTCCGAAATTCTACCAGGTTTAACATTGTTAGAGGCTCTGAACACGGACCTGGTATGTGACGCGATCAATACCGCTATGAGAGAATTGTTTTTACAGATTGCCTACGGCAGAACCCAGAGTGCTTTCTCAGAGGATGGTTTGCCGATTGGTGCCGGTTTGGAAGATTTAGGAAAGGGACTGCGTTCCCAGATTGGTACCATGTATGGTACTCTGAAAAAAGGTCCTCGTTACCTGGAGATGGCTGAAGGTTATGTAACCGGCATTGCTCTGGACGCAGAAGATCAGATCATTGGTTATCAGTTCGTCAGCCTTGGCAAGATGGCTGATTTCATCAAGAAAGGTGATGATGCAAACACCGCTTGGGAAAAAGCCAAAGGGCAGTACGGCCGGGTTGCCGATGCAGTAAAAATCATCGATCCACGCAAGGAATAATTAAGGAGGACACATATCATGGCATTATTTGAATCATATGAGAGACGTATCAAACAGATTGATGCTGTATTGAACAGCTATGGCATTGCTTCCATCGAAGAAGCAGAGAAGATAACCAAAGACGCAGGTCTGGATGTATATACCCTGGTAGAAAATATTCAGCCGATTTGTTTTGAAAATGCAAAGTGGGCCTATATCGTTGGTGCTGCTATTGCCATCAAGAAAGACTGCCGGAAAGCTGCGGCTGCGGCGGCGGCAATCGGCGAAGGCCTGCAGGCATTCTGTATTCCCGGTTCCGTTGCCGACCAGCGTAAAGTAGGTCTGGGACATGGTAACCTGGGCAAGATGCTGCTGGAAGAAAAAACCGACTGCTTCTGCTTCCTGGCCGGACATGAGTCTTTTGCTGCCGCCGAAGGTGCGATCGGTATTGCGGAGAAGGCCAACAAGGTTCGTCAGAAACCGCTGCGGGTTATCCTGAACGGTTTAGGTAAGGATGCGGCTCAGATTATCTCCAGAATCAACGGCTTTACCTATGTAGAGACTCAGATGGATTATTACGCCGGCGAAGTAAAAGAGCTGTGGCGGAAATCCTACTCTGAGGGACTTCGGGCGAAAGTAAACTGCTACGGTTCCAACGATGTAACCGAAGGTGTTGCCATCATGTGGAAAGAGGGCGTGGATGTTTCCATCACCGGTAACTCTACCAATCCAACCCGCTTCCAGCACCCGGTAGCAGGTACCTATAAGAAAGAATGTATGGAGAAAGGCAAAGATTACTTCTCCGTAGCTTCCGGCGGCGGTACCGGCCGTACCCTGCATCCGGACAACATGGCTGCCGGTCCTGCTTCTTATGGTATGACCGATACGATGGGCCGTATGCATAGTGACGCGCAGTTTGCCGGTTCTTCTTCCGTACCGGCTCACGTTGAGATGATGGGTCTGATCGGCGCCGGCAATAACCCGATGGTGGGGATGACGGTGGCTGTGGCGGTTGTTATTGAGGAAGCGGCGAATGCCGGGAAGTTCTAAGGTAAACGGAACAAAATAAGGATTTTTTGAGACTGCACTGACTGTTGATGGTTAGTGCAGTTTTTAATTAAATTTTTCTGGCTGAAAGGTATATAGTGTGCTATAGTATTAGAATAAATACTTTAAACGAAATGGAGTGTTATTATGACCAATAATGGATTTTTTGTCGAAATAAAGTATTAACCCAAGGAGGAGTCAAGTGATACTGGCAGATAAAAGAGATTACTTGTGTGGATACAGAAAACACTATTCAGCCTACAAGAGTTTACATAATGCAAATGATGCAATTGTTAGTAAAAGACTGTTGTTGGCGTATTGTGTCGAATGTGGATTGAAATATTTATTGATTGATCGGTGGCGAATAACTAATTTAAAATTACTGATAAACAACAATGAGGATAATCGCAGTACAATTATTAAAAGTCATAATCTTGAGAAGATGCTTAAAGAATTAGGCCAAACAGGAACATTTAAGTTTCCACAGATTGTTACAAATCATAATGACAATATTACATCAGAGAATTTTCATCAATTATGTCGATATGGCATTAAGGTTATTGAAAAAGACAGAAGTAAGGAAGAGACATACGAAGAAGAATTAAAAAAAATTGCAGAGTGGATTGCAGAAGGGATTTGATGATATGTTATTTTATACATGGAAAGATGTCGATCGTTACATTCAGCTAAATCAAAAAAAATGGCAAGGAAAGATAATTGATATAGAAGTATATTTTTCGGAAATTATTGTTTATTTGTCATCTTTGGATGATATTAATGGAGTGGAAGAGATATTAACAGGACTTTTTGAAAATAAATATGATCCTCAAGATAGCATATTACATCTAGATTTGGGAGATGATTCTTTAAATATTCTGTTTGAACAAAGTGAAGAAGTGGCTAAGAACAATAACATTACTCCATTATTTAACAAAGTATTATATCAGGAAACTGCTTATTATGAGGAGATGTTGACAGACAAATCTCTTGCAATACCAGTAATTGCTTTTCATTCTTATAAAGGTGGAGTAGGTAGAACATTATCCTTGCTTGCATTTGCAAAGGCATGGTCTTCTTTAGCAGAAAAGAAAAAGTTATTAATTGTGGACTCCGATATAGAAGCGCCAGGTCTGACATGGCTTTCTGAGCAAGATAGAGAAAATTTTAGCTATTTGGATTTATTGGAAATCATTCAGGGACAAGATGATATAGATGTTATAATTGATTTAGTATCAGATAAAATAGCGTCTTTATCAATTACAATAGATACAGAATTGATGAAGGTTGAGCATATATTACTTCCAACGTATCGATATTTTGCACAGCTTTTGGATATGTATTCGAGTCCGGAGAGTATTGTAAATAGCTATAATAAAAAATATATAATTGCGGAAGTATTATCGGCTCTGGGAGAAAAACTGGGAGCTTCAGCAGTACTGATAGATTTAAGAGCTGGTATTAGTGAGTTCTCGGCTCCTATTTTATTTGATCCCAGAGTGAAAAAGTATATAGTGACATCTACTTCATACCAATCAATAAAAGGAACAGAATTGTTATTAGAACAGTTAAATAAAGGATTGCCAATAGAGGAGAATACTGTTCTTCCGGAAATTTTTATCTCAATGGTTCCAGAAGGTTTTAAAACGGATGATATAATAAGCGATTTGGTTGCGATATATGATCAAGGAAATGTTGGTAGAGAAGTATCTTTGACAGATAATTTAGTGACTGAGTTGCCTTTTGCAAGTGAATTGGTACATTTAGAATCTCTTGAACAAATCATGAAGAGTTTAGAGGGACGTGATTTTTATAAAAAAATATATTCTATTGTGAACAATAGTTTTCTTATGGATGAGAAAAAAGTTGTGGAAAACAAGGGGTTCAATAGAGAGGATGTTATTTATAAAATAAATACTTTATCAAAAAGTCAAATTACTGCAGAAGGGAACGTGGATTTCAACATATTAATGACTCAACCTATCAGTAATCTTATTAAAAAGTTTTCTGTTAATGTTCCAACAGTGGTAGTTATGGGTGCAAAAGGATCTGGAAAAACATTCTTATATAGAGAAATCCTTAAAAAGAAATATTGGGAAAATTTTTCTTGTGAATTTAGCAGTCAAGGACAAAAAACAGATAGTAAAACATTGGTGATTCCGTTATTAGCATCACAAAATGCCAAAGAATTTAATGACATATTGCAGGACGTAGTTGCTAATTTTAATAGTAACTTTAAGGATAATATGTTGAATAATTCTTATTGGATAGATAATGGAACTAAAGTTAAAGAATATTTAAGAGAAGAACATGATGATCTGGAGTGGAATTATTTTTGGAAAAATCTTATATTAAGTACAGTGAATGGAATTGAAACATTTGAAGAGTTTGAAATTAAGCTAAAAGAGAAGAATAGGAGAGTCGTATTTTTAGTTGATGGCCTTGAAGAAATTTTAGTTAAAACGTTAACTGATAGAAATGAAAAGGATGCGGTAAAGGCATTATGTCAAGATACTCTAAATGAAATAAGCGCTAAATATAAGAATATAGGATGCTTGATATTTTTAAGAAAGGATTTGGCAAGATCATCTATTGAAACAAACTTTGAACAATTTAACACGTTGTATAGATCTGTAGAATTAAATTGGTCTCGAACGGAAGCACTTAGACTGGTTGTTTGGTTAGTGAATCAGGCGTTTCCGGGGTTTTATAATGAAACTATTGATATTGAAGTAGCATCGGCGGATATAATAGAAAAAAACCTTATTAAGTTATGGGGATTGAAATTAGGTAAAGCTAATTCCAATGAGGCATATTGTTCAAGATGGATACTGGCGGCACTTTCAGACTTTAACGGACAATTGCAAGCGAGAGATATTATTCGTTTTCTTATGCATGCAACAGAATCTGTGGGAAAAAATATTTATGATGATCGCATTATAATGCCAACAGAAATAAAGAAAGCAGTATCTAATTGTTCAAGTGATAAGATTAGTGAAGTAAAGCAGGAGATAGAAGTTTTGAAACCAATTTTTGACAAATTAGATAATGCACCTGAAGAAAAAAAGACGTTACCGTTTCGTAGTGATACTTTTGAGTTATCCTCAACAGAGGAAAAATTGTTAAAGCAGGAGGGTTATTTGAGGATTGACAATGATAAATATTATTTACCTGAAATAGTTCGCCATGCTTTAAAATTCAAATATGAAAAAGGAGCGAGGCCCAAAGTACTTTCGTTATTGCTTAACGGTTAGCAAGAGATTTGATAGAAGCGGCGACTTCAGGGAAGTTCTGAGGGGAACTGCAAAAAAAGGGATTTTTTGAGACTGCACTGACTGTTGACGGTTGGTGCAGTTGTTGCGATATTTTGAAACAGATTGGTCAGAAGGTGCCTGACCAGTTTTCATAACAAGAGAGGAAACTATGAGTCTGATGAAAGAAATTCCGGACAGCTTCTGGAGTCTGTTTCGCTCCGGCAACCGGGAAATATATATGGAATCATTGCTTAGAATCAATGAGGAATATGAATACAGCAATTATTATTTAAGTCGTGAAGTTTGTATTCAGATTCTTAACGAGTACTTTTCCCAGAGGAATGTAAGTTTTCTTCGGGATGAGTACGAAGTGGATCTGGATGCCCTTGAACCAATGGCAACCCGGGTATTAAACAGGTTGGTCAATACTGAATGGCTTCGCAAGGTAGAGGATTATGTCACCCGGACGACCAATATCGTCATACCGGATTATGCGGCGATTATGATTGAAGCTTTTGAAAAACTGGCGATAGATGAGGAGGATGTGACACAGGTATATATTCAGAATATCTATGCGATTTTATTCTCACTGAAAAATGATGCCCGAGCTGGCATCAGTCTGCTGGATGCAGCACTGATTAACACAAGAAAATTAAATAAAGCCCTACAGGATATGCTTCATAATATGGATAAATTTTTCGGTAGTCTGTTAGAGCAGAAGGGGTATGGAGAACTGCTTCAGGAGCACCTGGAAGGATATGTGAAAGAAGTGGTAAAGAAGAAGTATCATATTTTGAAAACCTCGGACAATTTCTACATTTACAAGGCGGATATCAAACGCTGGCTGGGGCAGATGCGGGAAGATGGTGAATGGATCGCTGGTTTGTGTGCTCGTAGTTTAAGAGGGCAGAACCCCGGACAATCAGGAAGCCGGAAACCAGAAGTGGATGAAAGTACCATACTTGAGAAACTGGACTGGATCGACCGGGGATTTGATGACATTGAACATCGGATCGCCAATATGGACAAGGAACACAGCCGGTATGTCCGGGCCACGGTGTTCCGGCTGAATTACTTGTTGAATGAAGATGATGATATGAAAGGGCTGGTGATCCGCCTGCTAAACCGCTTGGCAGCTGATGAAGATAAAGAAAACAAGATTACTGCTGTAGGTGCCAGGATGAACCTGTCTCAACTGGATATTTTGTCAAACCAGTCGTTATCCAAACGCCGGAAGAGGAGAGCCGGTTTTGAAGAGGGGTTGACAGAGGATGAGGTAACAGAGGAATTGACGAGAGAAGATCTGCTGGACATTAATAAAATCAAAAAACGGTACAGCCAAAAGCAGATTGAAGCGTTTATCACCGACCGGATGAAAGACGGAGTACTGGAAGTGACGGTTCAGACTGTGACGGGAGAAGAGGATTTTGAGAAACTTATACTGGCCTATGACTATTCCATACGAAAAAAAAGTGCCTTTCAGGTCGTGGTAATGGATGATGAGAGCGGCAGCGGAGATGGTATGCCAGAGATGCTTGAGAGCCATGGTTACCGTTATCCCAGACTGACTTTTATAAGGAGAAAGATATGATACCATATTATGATGAACTGATGCCAGAGGAGCAGACGGAAGTAACGGATATGATCCGGCTTCTATACCGACAAACTTTTGTGCTGGAACGACGGTATGACCGGCGGACCGGAAGATACCAGTATAACAAGGAGTTTCGCCGCTGTAATAAACATTTGGAATTTATTCGGGAATATTTAAAGATCAGTGGCGTGGAAGTGAGAGAAAACAGTCAGCTGGGCGTGATTTACATCCAGGGAGAAGGTCAGGTGGGAGACAAGCTGCCTCGGTTGGCAACCTTGTATATTCTGATTTTGAAACTGATTTATGATGAGCAGATGGCAAGTGTGTCCAACAGTATTCACATTATCACCACATTGGGAGAGATGAACGAACGGTTAGGCAGTATGGGGCTTCTGGAGAAAAATCCGGCAGCTACGGAGATCCGTCGGGCGATCGCGTTGTTAAAAAAATATCAGATTATTGACCCGTTAGATATGATGGAAGGTGTGGATCCGCAAAACAGGATGGTGATTTATCCCAGTATCCATGTCATTTTATTTGGTGAGGATGCCAGAGGTTTGCTGACTTCCTTTGGTGAAGAAGGCGAGTCCGGAAAAGGGGAGGAGGGCGAGATCGATGACGAAGAATCGATTTGAGGCATTGTCCAGAATTGCTTTGAATAACTGGCATTATATTAATCATCGAGTGCTTTCCTTTCACGAAGGGATTAACTTTTTTACCGGTCATTCGGGCAGTGGAAAGTCCACGGTGATTGATGCCATGCAAATCCTTCTTTATGCGAATACTGATGGCCGGAGGTTCTTTAATAAAGCGGCAGCGGATGATTCTGACCGGAATCTGATCGAATATCTGCGCGGTATGGTGAACATCAGTGAGGATAATGAATTTTCTTATCTTAGAAATAACAATTTTTCCACCACCATTGTGATCGAACTGCATCGGACGGATACAGGGCGTTATCAGTGTATTGGTGTGGTATTTGATGTGGAAACCAGTACCAATGAGATTAGCCGACTGTTTTTCTGGCATGAAGGTCCGCTGTGGGAAAACTGCTACCGAACAGGCAAACGAACGATGACCACGGAAGAGGTGAAAGAATATCTACAGAGTCATTATGGGAAGGAAGATTATTACTGTGGTTCCCACAATGAGCGATTCCGCAAACAGTTGTATGATATCTACCTGGGTGGACTGGATTCGGAAAAGTTCCCGCTGCTGTTTAAACGAGCTATTCCATTTCGGATGAATATCAAAGTGGAGGATTTTATAAAAGAATATATATGTATGGAGCAGGATATTCACATTGAGGATATGCAGGAAAGTGTTATGCAGTATGGGCGGATGCAGAAAAAAATTGCAGATACCATAGAAGAAATCCTGGTTTTAAAGGAATTGGCAGAATATCACCACAATCTGGAAAGCAAATTGCAAGAACAGGAAAAACAGCTGTATTTTTATCAAAAGCTGGAACTGAAGAAGCAAAATGCAGAGATCCGGGCGCAGCAGGACCGGATTAAACTGGACGAGGAAACCTGGCAGCAGAAAACGAAGAGTATCGAAATTCTTGATCAGAATATCAAGGAACTAACGGGGAAAAGCGAGGAACTTCTACGACATATTGCAGCATCTGGTTATGATAATCTGAAAGAGAAGCTGGCCAGTGTCAATGATCTGATTCAGCATCTAAACGGAAGCAAAGCGAACTACGAAGGAACCGTCCGGAAGCTGAAGGCTTGGGTGGATCAGGATGTTACCTATAACTCTATAATCTGGGCCATTGAAGAATTTGAAAAGAGGACGATAACTAAAGGAGAGATCGAAAAGCTACAGCGAGAGTTAAAAGAGGTGCAGGAGGAAGTTCGGGAACAAAAACAGGATGCGAAAAACAAGCTTCGTGAGCTGAATAAAGAGAAGAAGCAGGGCGAAGAAGAGTTGGCGCTGTTAAAGACCGGCAATAAAGCTTATCCGAAAGAAGTGGAGCTGGCCAAAAGTCATTTGGTCCGGCGCCTCGCTCAGGAAACCGGAAAAACCGTGCGTGTGGAGGTACTGGCAGACCTTTTGGAAATTTCGGATGACCACTGGCGCAATGCGGTGGAAGGTTATCTGGGAGGAAATAAACTTTCTTTGATTGTAGAACCCCAGTATGTAAAGAAAGCAATGGAAATCTATCGGGAGCTGGATCCCAAACAATATTATCGGGTGGCGGTACTGGATACAGAGCGGGTGTCCCAGGAAGAGCACCAGGTGCTTGATCATGCCCTGTCAGAGGAGGTAGTGGCTAACCGGCCTTATGTCAATGCTTATATTAATTATCAGTTGGGACGCGTAATCAAGTGCGAATCCATCGATGAGCTGCGAAAGTGCCGGATAGGTGTTACCGCGGACTGTGTTTTGTATCACAGCTACCGGATGCAGCACATGAACCCGGACAGCTATACGAAATTTGCTTATATTGGAAAAAACAGTGCCAAACAGAGAATGAAATTATTAAAAGAGCAGTTGGAGCGAATTGCCGGAAAAATCATGCCGGAAGAAATCGTTATAAAACAATGTGAACAGATACTGGAACTGGAGATGCTTTCAAGCCCGATTTCTGTTTATACAGGATGGCTGGCTGATATGGAATTGCTGAAAGGGAAGATGAAAGAAAAGAGCCAACTGGAGAAAAAACTGGAGGAGCTGCGATCACGGAATGTAGAGCAGTGGGAGGAAGAACGCCATGCGCTCATCGCCATTTGCGAAAGTAAAAAACGGGAGCGGGATATAGTTAACCAAACGCTGGCAATTCTGGCGGATCAGATTGAACAGAATAAATTCAAAATCATCAGCAGCGAGGAAGCATTGTTGCAGATGGAAGATGGAATTCTGAATATGACCCGGAACCGGGAAGCGTTTTTCCAAACGTGTGAAATAGAACTTCAGGCATGGCTGGCCGAAAAGGAAAACACCAGGTATGCCAGGTTGATGGAAATCTGTGAAGGAAAAAAAGAACAGGCGAAGGTAGAAGCAGAGAATGCCAGAAATCAGCTGGTAGATGCCCGGACAGCTTATTTGCGGCAGTATATCAACCGTACGGCCCTTTCTCCTACAGAAGCAGGAAATCAGAAATACGAAGAGCTGTTAGAGAGGCTATCCTGTGAACGGCTGGAGGAATATCAGCAGATTGCAGGCGAGCAGGCCAAGGCGGCGGTGGAACATTTTAAGGATGACTTTATTTTTAAAATCCGAAATGCCATTAAGGAAGCAATTGCACGTAAGGATGAGCTGAATAAAGTAATCAGTAAGCTGGATTTCGGAAAGGACAAGTACCAGTTTTTGATTGGTAGAAATAAGGGGGCTTATGGCCTTTATTATGATATGTTTACAGATGATTCGCTGGAAGTTAATCCGGCGCAGTTGAACAACAATATTGACTGCCAGATGAACATGTTCTCCATGGAACATGAAAATCAGTATGGAGAGCTGATGAATGAACTGATTCATGTTTTTATTCCACCGGAAAATGCTACGCAGGAACAGATGGAAGAGGCAAAACGAAATATGGATAAGTTTGCAGATTACCGAACTTACCTGTTTTTCGATATGCAGCAGCTGATTAAAACTGAAGATGGGGTTATGAAGATTGACTTAAGTAAGATGATCAGGAAAAACTCTGGCGGAGAGGGGCAGAATCCGCTGTATGTGGCTCTTCTGGCCAGCTTTGCCCAGGCATACCGGCTCAACCTGACACCGAAGTTACAGCGGAAACCTACCATTCGTCTGGTGGTGCTGGATGAAGCATTTTCAAAAATGGACTCGGAAAAAGTGGCCAGTTGTATTGAACTGATTCGGGGGCTGGGATTCCAGGCACTGATCAGTGCAACCAATGATAAAATACAGAACTACCTGGAAAATGTAGATAAGACGTTTGTGTTTGCCAACCCAAGTAAGAAATGCATTTCCATACAGGAGTTTGAAAAGACAGAGTTTGCTGTATTATCCCAGGAGACGGAAGAGAATGAGTGATATGGCTGGATATGTGATTGAAAAGATAATAGAAAAAGCGGAAAAAAGCACTGTTGACTGGCATAAAGGAGCTGCGGGAAATCGCAGCTTTCCGCTTAAGGAGTACAATGACAGGGACTGTAAAACAGTGGGGCGAAGTGAATTTGCCGGGGAAGCGAGAGCGCTGGAGCAACAGGGGATTTTGACTTGCAGATGGTATCAGCGTTATAGTGAATTGACGGAAATAAAATACCGTTTGGAAGATCTTCCGGAATTTTACCGCATGGCCGGAAGACGGGAAAAAGCGGACCGCATGGAACTGATGATCCGGTATCTACAATGGCAGCAGTTTCAGATAAGAAAAAAATGGATTAGGGAGTTCCTGGAAGAGTCATTGAATCACCTGAAAGAGGGGAAGATTCCAGTGGAATTAAAGGCGGTGGATGTTTTGCTGTGGGATCGCGAGTATCCGGTGGAAAACTGGCCCGGGGAGGCAGAAGATAGCGGGAAACTGGAACTGTTTTCCCTACTGCGTGGTTTGGATGCTTTAACAGAACCGATTTACAAGCGGATTTTCAGCAGCAGGCAATTAAAGGACCGAAGGATGAATGGAAAGGTGGTAAAGGCATCGAAAGGATTTGAGGCCATTTATCAGGGAAACATTATTTCTCTTGCCAGGCATTTCCATCCGGATGTGGATGAGAGCATGGACGATACCCAGGTGTTAAGCCAGTTGTATCTGGAAGAATACGCTCAGGAGCTGAAAGTGAAAGGCTGTCTGAAGGTGGAGTTGAACAGACAGATTATCGATTTGTCAGCCTTTACTTATGGGGCTGTTTTGAACAGTCAGACCCTGAAAAATGGGAGGCCGGGATGTGATCAGCAAATAAAAAAGATTATTACGGTAGAAAATCAGGCAAATTATGAAGCAATGGAATATGAGCAGGGAACCTTAATTATCTTCAGTCATGGATATTTCACACCCAAAGAACGGGAGTTTTTGATCCAATTGCGAGAATGTCTGCAGGATCAGGCGGTGGAGTATTATCATACAGGGGATCTGGACTATGGCGGTATCTGCATATTCCGGTATATCCGGGAGCGAATTTTTCCGGATGTAAAACCGTTGTATATGGATATCCAACAATATGAGCGGTACCAGCACAAGGCAGAGCCGCTTGACACTACTCTTATTGAGAAACTGTGCCAGCTGGAGGAGCCGCTGCTTCAGCCGTTGATCCAACGGATGGTAACAGACGGGGTGGGGATTGAGCAGGAGAATTTTATTTCTTAGATAATAATAAATCGGGCTTTTTTGAGACTGCGAAAAATGATACAATATCTAATATGGAATTTGGGTGTAGCGAACAGAGGCAGGGGAGTTGGAAATGGATCAATTGAAAGGAAAGGGAAGCATTATGCCAGAATTACCGGAAGTAGAAACCGTCCGCAGGACATTGAAAAACTTTGTAATCGGAAAAGAAATCCGGGAGATCGAAGTATATTATGATAAAATTATCAATGGTGACACGAGTGTATTCATCAACACGCTTAAAAGTCAGACAATTCGGGATATTGACCGGATTGGAAAATATCTGATTTTTATTTTTGATCATGATGCGGTTATTTCTCATCTGCGAATGGAAGGCAAGTACAATATTGCAGATGCTGCCAGGCCGCATGACAAGCATGAGCATATTACGTTCCGTTTCAGCGACGGTACCGAGCTGCGGTATCATGATACCCGGAAGTTTGGCCGTCTGGAGTTGGCAAACAGGGAAACTTACCGTTGTGAGCTGCCTCTTAGCAAGCTGGGGCCGGAGCCGTGGGAGGCAGATACGAATACGGTATATGCGAAGATACATAAAAGCAGTCTGCCGATTAAAGCATTATTGTTAGACCAGGGTATTATGGCGGGGATCGGCAATATCTATGCCAATGAAATCTGCTTTCGGATGAGTATGAATCCGAAAACCCCGGGGAAGCGGGTCAGTAAAAAGCGTGTGGAAAAGCTGATCGAAGTATCGCAGCAAATATTGGAAATGGCCATTGCCCAGGGCGGGACGACCATTCACTCTTTCGATGCTAA
>Ga0153999_1000764_pt1 | contig 13643 bp, 16 predicted proteins | sample TSNC083MetaG_FD_104675 | JGI IMG/M metagenome (GOLD analysis project Ga0153999, IMG submission 104675) | Attine ant fungus gardens microbial communities from North Carolina, USA - TSNC083 MetaG | ecosystem: Host-associated > Fungi > Mycelium > Unclassified | place: USA: North Carolina, Lumber... | reverse complement strand
TTCATTCAAAGCTTCAATAACGGATACCGGTTTCTGGGAGGTAGCTGACGAATCGAGATAAACCAAAGGATGACCATTCACTTCCTGGTCAAGAATTGGAAATTGCTCCCTAATGGCGCGTACATCCATTACTTAATCTTCCTCTCGATTACGCTTGTCAATTGCTTCTTAACAGAATCAATTGGCAATTCAGCAACTACTGGCTCTAGGAAACCATGGATTACTAGACGCTCAGCTTCGCGTCGTTTCAAACCACGGCTCATTAGGTAGTAAAGTTGAAGTTCATCAACACGTCCTACAGAAGCTGCGTGACCTGCAGTTACATCATCTTCATCGATTAGAAGGATTGGGTTCGCATCACCGCGTGCCTTTTCAGAAAGCATCAAAACACGTGATTCCTGAACAGCATCAGAACGTGTAGCACCATTTTCAATCTTGCCAATACCATTAAAGATAGATGACGCTGCATCTGTCATAACGCCATGCTGCAAGATATGTCCTACAGAATCTTTACCGAAGTGTACTGTTTTAGAAGTGATGTTGGAAGTCTGCTTCCCACGACCTACTGTTACAGCTTTCATCGCTGTAGAAGAACCGTCACCAATAAGATGTGTAATGTTCTCTGACACAGTATTGCCGTCGTTCATCAAACCAAGTGCCCAATCAACTGTTGCATCGCGGTATACAGCTGCACGACGATTTACATAAGTTGTTGTTCCTGCTGCGAACGTATCTACGCCGCCGAACTTGATCTTAGCATTATCAAGTGCAATTACTTCAGTGATAATGTTCGCTACAGTAGCTTCTTCTTCGTTATTTGAGATGTAGTTCTCAACATAAGTAAGTTCGCTTCCTGTATCAGCTACAACAAGTACATGGTTGAATAATGCCGTTTCAGGATCTTCTTGCCAGAAAATTGTCTGAATTGGTGTTTCAACCTGAACGTTTTTAGGAATATAAACAAAAACTCCACCGTTCATAAGCGCTGCATGAAGTGCAGTTAAGCGATGCTCGTCCACTTGAACAGCATCTTTCATATAATATTTCTCAACGAGATCGCTGTGATCACGAAGCGCTGTGAAGATGTCAGTGAAAATAACACCTTTAGCAGCCAAATCCTTGTTGAGAGAAACATAAGCTGCAGACTGGTTACGCTGAATGAATAGGTTCTCGGGTGCATTTTCCTTATCAAGGAAAGCCTCAAGTTCTTTTGGAAGTTCTTCTAAAGAAGAAATCTTCTGCCCTTCAGCAGCATGCTTGAACTGTGAGAAGTTCCACTTGGAGATATTTGTTTTGTCCGGCTTTGGCATATCAAGCGTATCTGCTTGATCGAAAGCTTTTAGACGCAACGCTTTCATCCATTCTGGTTCATTGTTACCTGAAGAAAACTGTGAAATATAGTCTTTATCGTATGGCAGTTGTGTCACTACAGTCATGTTGACCCTCCTATCTATTGAAAAGTTATTTTATGCTTCCTGTTCTGCTTCGTCTTTAATTCCGAGTTCTTCCTTGATCCATTCGTAACCTTCAGCTTCAAGACGGTGTGCAAGTTCAGGTCCGCCAGACTTAACAACGCGGCCTTGCATCATGATGTGCACGAAGTCAGGTGTGATGTAGTTTAGGAGGCGCTGGTAGTGAGTGATGATCAAAGTACCGAACTTGTCATCGCGCATTTTGTTGATACCTTTAGAAACAACCTTAAGAGCATCGATATCAAGACCTGAATCGATTTCATCAAGAATTGCAATTTCCGGCTTAAGCAATAGAAGCTGCAAGATTTCATTACGCTTCTTTTCCCCGCCTGAGAAACCTTCGTTCAAGTAACGCTGAGCCATGTTCTTATCAATTTCAAGATAGTCAAGTGCTGCATCCATTTCTTTAATGAACTGCATCAAAGAAATTTCATCGCCTTCTTCACGACGTACGTTCATAGCAGAACGCAAGAATTCAGAAGTAGTTACACCGCTGATTTCACTTGGATATTGCATTGCAAGGAACAGACCTGCACGAGCGCGCTCGTCCACTTCCATTTCAAGTACATCTTCTCCATCAAGAGTGATGCTTCCTTCAGTAATTTCGTAGCTTGGGTGGCCCATAATTGCTGAAGCCAAAGTTGATTTACCAGTACCATTGGGTCCCATTACCGCGTGGAACTCTCCGCCTTTTATTGTAAGGTCTACGCCTTTTAAGATCTCCTTGTCCTCGATTGATACATGAAGATTCTTGATTTCCAAAACTGATCCTGCCATGAATGATACCTCCAGATTCTATTGTAGAAATTTGTGGTGTGGACTTTATATCCATTCTAATTTGATTCTCATTCTCATCTTATATGATTTCAAATCTTTTATCAACTCTTTTGGAAAGTCACCTAGCTTTTCGTCTGTAAATTCCAACAAAATATGCAAATTTTTAGCTAAAACTTTCCCTTTTCGTGTCTATCTATCATTATAACAGAAAAATGCCAGCGCCTCCATTCCTGAGAAACACTGACATTTTCGAGTCAATTTTATCTATGAATCTTGCCATCCATTTGAGCAGCAAGATGCTTGCACGCGGCATATTCCTGCTCACGCTTTTTCTCTACATCCAAACGCTTATCCAGTTTCCTGCAATACTCCGCGTACCCAATTTTATGGGAATGCTGCATTGCTTTTTCCATTTCAGCGGTATAATCCATGCTTATGCCAGTGTGGATAGAAATCTCCCTCTCCATATCTGTCTATAAATATTTTAACATAGATTTTATTTCCCTAACAACCGCTATTCAAACATTTGGGCGCAAAATCCGCGATGGATTATGCGCCCAATTTTGTTCTATTTACCGTCAACTGGTACAACTGCACCTTTGTATTTTTCTTTAATAAAATCTTGGATTTCTTTTGAATGAAGTACGTTGACAACTTCTTTAAGGTCTTTATTATCTTTGTCCTTCTCCTGAACTGCAATTACGTTTACGTATGGAGATTCTCCGCCTTCAATGAACAATGCGTCCTTCAAAGGATTTAACTTCGCCTGAATAGCGTAGTTCGTGTTGATTGCAACAAGTGCATCTTCTTCTTTGCTGTAGATTTCTGGAAGTGCTGGTGCATCAACATCAGCCGAGAATTTAAGATCTTTTTTGTTTTCTACAATATCCTTTACAGTTGCTTTCTGTATATCTACACCGTCTTTAAGCTTAATTAATCCTTCTTTTTCAAACAAAGCTAGAATACGACCGTGGTCAGCAACGCTACGGCTTAGGACAACTTCAGTACCCTTTTTAATATCCTTTACACTTTTAACATTCTTGGAGTACACGCCCATTGGTTCAATATGAATACCGCCGATATGTGTAATCTTATAACCTGTTTTCTCTTTTGTATCTTCAAGATAAGGAATGTGCTGGAAATAATTCGCATCAAGATCCCCACTTGCTAAGTCATCATTTGGAAATACATAGTCTTGATATTTTTTAATTTCAAGCTTAATACCTTTCTTCTCAAGAATCGGCTCAGCTTTTTTAAGGATTTCTGCATGAGGTGTACTTGACGCACCGATTTTAATAACAGTTTCCTTATCACCATCTTTGTTTGATGATGCTTTATCGTCATCGGAACTTCCGCAAGCAGCAAGTACGAGTACAAGCAATGCGGCTAACAATGCATAGAACTTTTTCATTTGTAATTCCCCCTTGGTTTATATTGATCTATTATTTGAATCATCAGATCCGTTATTAACGCTTGTCCAATCGGCGTGAAAGATAGTCACCGATTAGTTGGAAAATAAATACGATGATCACGATAAAAATAGTACATACGAACACAACATCAAATTCGCGACGCTGGAATCCATAGAAGTAGGCGTAATCACCAAGTCCACCTGCCCCAATGACTCCTGCCATTGCTGTATAACCAATCAATGCAATTGATGTAACAGTCAGACCGGAAATAAGTGCCGGCATCGATTCTGGCAAAAGTACACGGAAGATAATGCGCCAAGAAGTTGATCCCATAGACTGCGCTGCTTCAACGACACCTTTATCGACTTCCTTCAATGCTATTTCGACAAGTCTTGCATAGAATGGTGCCGCTCCGATAATTAATGCTGGCAGTGCCGCATTCGGGCCACGTATTGTTCCAACAAGAAAATCTGTAAATGGGAACAATAATAATATTAACACAATAAATGGGATAGCACGGAATATATTAACAAGTGCTGCGACAATAATATTCGTCGGACGATTTGGCCACAATCCTCCTTTTGCTGTCAGGTAAAGCAAAAGTCCGAGAATGAGCCCAAGGATCAAAGTCCCAACAATTGAAAAGAAAGTCATATATAACGTTTCATATGTTGCCTGATAAAGTCCTTCCGTATCTATAGAAGGAAACAAATTACTCAGCATCACGAATCACCTCCACTTCAGCTGTGTTCGTTTCTTTGATGTAATCAAGTGCTTTTTCTGCTTCAGCACGATCTCCGCTAATATGAATATCGAGTGTACCATATACGCCACGCTGAGTTTGCGAAATTTTACCTTGTAAAATACTAACTTCAACTTCAAATTTCTTGGCTATTTGACTGACCAGTGCCTGGTTTGCTGTTTCTCCAACGAAATGAAGTCTCAGTATCTTGCCTGATTCATACGTTTGAAGTAAGTCTTGCAACCCATCTTCTTCGTTGAATCCAAGCGCCTGTTCAATAAACTTCTTCGTAATTGGCTGCTTGGGATGTGAGAATACTTCAATTACATCGCCAAGTTCGACGACTTTACCGTCTTCCATAACAGCAACACGATTACAGATTTTCTGAATGACTTGCATCTCATGTGTAATCAGTACTATCGTTAGATTCAATTCTTTATTAATTTTAACAAGAAGTTCAAGTATTGAATTCGTTGTCTCTGGATCCAATGCCGATGTTGCTTCGTCACAAAGTAGTACTTTTGGATTATTAGCAAGTGCTCGCGCGATACCGACACGTTGCTTCTGTCCACCAGAAAGTTCTGATGGATAAGCATCTTCTCTGCCAGAAAGGCCTACAAGTCCAATCAGTTCCTCAACCCGTTTGTTGCGTTCGTCAGCTTTAATACCTGCTACTTCAAGCGGAAATGCAATATTTTCTTTTACAGTACGTGACCAGAGCAAGTTGAAATGTTGAAAAACCATGCCAATATTCTGACGCGCAATTCTTAAGTCTTTACTGCCGAGTGATGTAATCTCTTTATTATCAATAGAGATAGTACCGCTCGTCGGCTCTTCAAGCCGATTTAACAGACGAATAAATGTACTTTTTCCCGCTCCACTATAACCAATGACACCAAAGATTTCACCTTCTGCAATGGACAGATTAAGATGATCAACAGCCGAGATGTCTCTCTTCTTTGTTTTATATATTTTAGTCAAGTTTTCTATGACGATCATATGTCCATTGTACCTCCTTTGTCTCATTAGGATATAAATAATGCGTCTTTCTGTGAGAACAGAAAGACGCATAAAATTCAGCTAGTCTTCGTGTTCTCTCATCTGGCAAAGCAAATGCTTTGCTGGATTTGGCACCTTTTCAATAAATATTGAAGGTTGCCGCGGTTTCATAGGGCCTTTCCCTCCACCGCTCTTGATAAGAGATATAATAAAATAATATGAAAATATTGATCAATTCGTTAGAAAAATACTATCATGGTGAATGTAATCGGTCAAGTATTTTTACTGAACAGTTCGGGGTTCCGTTCCAATAAAACACTGCATATATTAGCAACAGAATGAAACGCATATATTTTCTCTATATTCCCGTTCTGTTTAATGAGTAAACATGGAACACTCTCAACTTTGTTCTCCATCATAAACTCTGGGTGCAACGAGGCATTCATGTTGAGAAATATGTCTTGATTAAGTGCCTCTTCAATTTGTCTAAGCATTCCTTCTGCTACATGACATGTACCACAGAATGGCGAATGAATGAAAAGCAGCATATCTCTTTGATTTATCTGTTCTTTACTTATTCCTTGCAATATAATTCACCTGTCAGTTTGACTTTTCTAAAGAAGATATAGGGGGTCTACTGCAATTCTTTTGGCAGCAAGTGCTGTAGCCACTGCATAATGCGGTGCTGCGGCAACCTCACGAAATTCACTGCTTATATGAATATGTTGGGCGTGTGGAAGCTCACGGGCAAGCAGCTTACGAAGACGGTTTCCTGCCTTGTCCTCATCGACCATAATGAATACATCTCGGTAATCGAGGTCGTAATCATACAGAAGTTCATCGAGTTTTGCGATCCCGATTGTTCCATTTGTACAGATTACCTCAACATCCTCACTGATGATTTTTTCGATTTGCTTCTTATCCGATAAGCCTTCTACGATGACGACCTTGCATGGTCCTTCAAGCACCTTGCAGCACCCCTATCTGATAACTTTTATTCTATTATATCTTATGATAGCACGGATAATGTGTGTTTGCACATGGAAGAATTGGACAAAAAAGCCGGTTAGCTGCGCTCATGCACAGCTAACCGGCTTCTAAGATTTATTAACCTTCGATGAATGCTTTATACTGTTCTGCAGTCATAAGCTTGTCTAGTTCAGACTCATCAGAAGGTGTAACAAGAACCATCCATGCACCTTCATATGGAGATTCGTTAACAGCTTCAGGAGTATCGTCAAGATCTTCGTTTACTTCTACAACTGTTCCGCTGATTGGAGAGTAAAGTTCAGAAACTGTCTTTACAGACTCAACGCTACCGAAAGATTCGCCAGCAGTGATATCATCGTCTTCTTCTGGAAGTTCAACGAATACGATATCGCCAAGCTCAGACTGTGCGAAATCAGTAATACCGATACGTACTTTGTCTCCTTCTTTCTTAATCCATTCGTGTTCTTCAGAGTATAGCAAATCTTCAGGCAAGTTACTCATCATAATCCCTCCGTAAATTAAATATCATTGCATGCTTGTCTTTTATTCAAAGCTAACAACTATTATTCTACTATGCCTGCTTATTTTTGCAACCATTTTTCGATAAATTCGTCTTCTTTGAATCCTACTGTCGTATTTTGACCGTCTGTGACGAGTGGTCGTTTAATCAACATGCCGTCAGATGCAAGGAGCGAAGCCTTCTCTTCTCTGCTCATTTCAGGCATTTTATCTTTCATATTAAGTTCGCGATATTTCTTCCCGCTCGTATTAAAGAATTTTTTTTCTTCAAGATCACTATTCTCCATCATTTGCAAAATTGCTTCCTTTGATGGCGGTTCGCTGACGATATCGATTGCTTCATAATCCAGACTATGCTCGTCTAGCCATTTTTTTGCATTTCTGCATGTACTGCATTTAGAATACCAGTATAATTTAAGTGCCATATTGATACCCTCCCTATCGCTTTTTGTCCATTGTACCATGATTCCCATAATGCAAGCCAAAAATGGGTAAAGCAGCTCTAAAGCCGCTTTACCCATTATTTTTTTACGATGCCTTTTAAGACAAAAAGCACATTCGCGGGACGCTCAGCCAAGCGCCTCATATTATAACCATACCAGTCGTTTCCGTAGGGTACATACACCCGTACACGATAACCTTCTTTTGCAAGTTGCTTTTGTGTTTCGCTGCGTATACCGTAAAGCATTTGGAATTCAAACTGATCTTTTTCCAAATGATGATCCTGCTCGAGCTGCTTGACATAGTCAATCATCGCATCATCATGTGTTGCAATCGCCGTATAATTACCATAAAGAAGATTTACCTTAATTAAATGTCGATAATTCTCATCAACATCCGCTTTTTCAGCGAAAGCAACTTCTTCAGATTCTTTATAAGCTCCTTTTACAAGCCTCAAATAAGGTTCATATGCATTCAAATCTTGCAAATCACCAAGTGTTCTATATAAATAGGATTGCAAAACAGTTCCTACATTATCATAGTTTTTACGAAGTTCTTTATAAATCTCTAGTGTAGCTTCGCATCTTTCGTAATCTTCCATATCAATAGTTACTTTAATACCATACTCTTGGCCAGCATCTAATATCAGGCGCATATTCTTCATAACAAGTTCACGTGAAATATCAAGGCCGAGAGATGTCATTTTAACAGACAGCTCTGAATCAAGACCGAGTTTTGCAAGTGTTTCAATTGCATGGATAGACTCATCAGTAGATGCTTGAGCCTCTTCCTCGCTATGAACGAACTCCCCGAGAAAATCTATAGTTGCAGTAAGTCCATTTTTGTTTAATGCTTGGATTTCTTTAGCAGCTTCTTCTATTGTTGTACCTGCTACGAATCTTTTCGCGCCAAATTTAAGCCCATGTTCTTTCGCCATATTCGTAAGTGCTTTATTTTTTGAGAGGAATAAAAAGATATTGCGCATCACCGTTTCCATTGCCAGCATCTCCTTTGCTTTCTATATATTATGCCTGCACTAGGTGAACTTGAACTTATCTTATCATGAAAGTTTTCCAGTCTGGTAGTAATTGAAAGTATTCTATCTATATAGACTTTTTCGCTAAAAATAATTATAGACTCCAACAATCGTAATCATTCTTATTTACAAATCGTAAGCATTACGTTACAATGCAATAAGCGATTAAGAATTGAGGGGAATTTCTAATGAAACGTATTCTATTCATACTAGCTATTTTAGCAATGCCTGTAATCATAGCAGCAGGTTGCTCTAATAACACTGCCAAAGAAAACAAAGGCACAGTTAAAGAAGGTGAAAAGATGGATATTTATACTTCTATTTATCCATTGGAATACCTAACTAAACAAATTGGCGGTAAACGTGTAGAAGTAAAGTCTGTCTATCCACCCGGAGTTGATGCTCATACATATGAACCAACCTCCAAGACAGTTACAGATATCGCCAAATCATACGCATTCATTTACATGGGTGCTGGTATGGAAGGTTTTGCAGAGACAACAGCAAAAGCACTTAAAAAGCAAGATGTAGAAATGCTTGAGATTGGCAGAAATGATGCTATTTTTATAAAATCAAAACAGCCAGATGATCATGATCATGGAGAAGCAGGGCATGAGGAACATGGCCACAGCGACAAAGATCCACATGTTTGGCTCGATCCGCTGAAGATGATCGATATCGGTGAGATGATTAAAGATAATCTTTCAGAATGGGATCCAAAACATAAAGATGATTATACAAAAAACTTCGATCGTATGAAGGACAACATGACGTCACTTGATCAAGACTTTGCGAAAACACTTGAAAGCAATAAACAAAAGCATATCCTTGTAGCTCATGCTGCCTATGGATACTGGGAACGTTATGGTATTGAACAGATTCCAATCAGAGGACTTTCTTCCAGTGATGAGCCTTCTCAGAAAGAGCTTGCAAAAACAACTCGTCTTGCGGAAGAACTAGATTTGAACTATATTATTTATGAAAAAAATCAAGAAGATAGCCTTGGTAAGGTCATTCAACAACATATCGGCGCCAAGCCACTTCAGATTCATAATCTAGAGGTTCTTACAGAAGAAGATGTCAACCAGAATAAAGATTATCTCAAATTGATGAGAGAAGACCTTGCCGTATTGAAAAAGGCAACTAGCAAATAAAGGAGGTGCGGCGATATGGAACAGCCTGTACTAAGTTTAAGAAATGTCAGCTGCACATATGAAGGTAAACCAGCACTCGAACATATCGACCTTGATATTTCAAAAGGTGTGTTCATGGGTCTCGTCGGACCGAACGGTGGTGGTAAAACCACTTTGATCAAAGTAGTACTTGGCTTGCTGAAAGCCGATGAAGGAACGGTATCTCTCTTTGGACAGCCACTAAGCCAGTTTAAAGATTGGAGTCGAGTAGGCTATGTTTCTCAGAAATCAAATGCCTTTAACCGTGGTTTTCCAGCAACTGTCCAAGAAGTTGTTGCCATGGGACTCGCGGCAAAGACAGGTTACTTGCGTTTCCTTGGAAAAAAACATAAACAAAAAATTGAGACAGCACTAAAACAAGTGAATATGCTTGAATTCGCCAAACAAAATATTGGAGACTTATCAGGCGGCCAACAACAGCGAGTATTTATTGCACGTGCTCTAGTAGCTGATCCGGAATTTATCATATTGGACGAGCCTACTGTAGGCGTTGATAGTACGAATGTACAACAATTCTACAAATTGCTTCATGAATTAAATCAAAATGGCATTACGCTCTTGCTCATTACCCATGATACTGGGTCCATGACTAAGTATGCGTCGGATCTTGTATGCTTGAATAAAACGCTTCATTTCCACGGTTTACCTAGCCAATTTGAAGCTCTTGAAGATCATGAATTGACCGCACTATACGGACATCCCGTACAAGGCGTTACCCACCATCACTAGAAGGAGGGGAATAATATGCTTGCCGACTTGCTCGCATTTGACTTTCTCCGCAACACATTTATAACTGGCGTGCTAATCGGTATTGTCGCCCCACTTCTTGGCACATTTATTGTCGTTAGAAGACTATCTTTAATTGCCGATGCCCTCTCTCATGTAACACTAGCAGGTATTGCATTTGGACTGCTGCTTGAGAAAAATTTTACGAATGTTTGGCTTAGCCCTTTTTACAGCGGTATCGGATTCTCAGTTATTGGATCTGTCCTAATCGAAAAGTTGCGCAGTGTATATAAAGCATATCAGGAGCTGGGCATTCCAATTATTTTATCCGGAGGCGTGGGATTAAGCGTCATCTTTATCTCTCTTGCGAATGGTTTTAATACAGATTTATTCAACTACTTATTTGGTTCCGTATCTGCCGTCAGTCATTCGGATTTGATAACAATTGCTGTTATCTCTGCTTTTATCCTGCTTGTCATTACACTCTTTTATAAAGAATTGACAGCTCTCTCTTTCGATGAGGAACATGCGACGGTGTCAGGTATCCATTCAAGACGCATTCATATGATTTTTATCATTTTGACAGCACTTGTTATTGGTACATCTATGCGCATCGTTGGTGTTTTACTCGTCTCTGCCCTGATGACACTGCCCGTCGCGAGTGCCATGCGGATTTCTAAAGGCTTTAAGCAAATGATGCTGCTCTCCGTACTGTTTGGAGAGATATCCGTTGTACTTGGACTGATTACAGGCTATTACTTCAGCATCCCACCTGGTGGTACGATTGTAATGATCTCGATTGTGATCTTGCTTCTATCCATTGCCGGTAAAAAATTCTCCATGCGTGCCGGAAGAAAGAAGGTGCTTTCATGAATATGAGTAAAGCAATAGAGCGTTTAAAAGAAAAAGGCTATAAAATGACAGATAAACGGAAGGACATGCTCAGCTTCTTCCTCAAAGCCCAAGGATATCGTACTGCCAGAGAACTAAATGATTATATGGAAGAACGTTATAAAGGAATCAGCTTTGATACAGTGTATCGAAATTTGCATACATTTGCAGAAATCAATATTCTCGAAACGACTGAGCTTCAGGGTGAGAAGCATTTTCAGATCGCTTGCTCGGATGAACATCATCATCACTTCATTTGCAAACTATGTGGCAGAACAAAAGAACTCGATATTTGTCCTATGGATAATATATGTGGCTTGCTTGCTGGCTATCAAATAGAAGGACATAAGTTCGAAGTTTATGGCATCTGTCCAGATTGCCAAGCTGCATAGGAAATGGCTGTACCGTTATGACACCGGTACAGCCATTTTTTGTTTAACCGAACACTTCTTCTAGTACTCTGCTCTCATCTTGATCAAGCATGTTTTTTTGAAGTACGCCATCTACAGGTTTATTCATCAACTCAAGCATCGTATGAGCTACTTCAGGTTCTCCCATGACAAAGATTTTCTCCCACTCTCCATCCTTTGCATGCTTGTCGAGTTTCGGGGCGATGTTCTTGAACCAGCGATTTCGATTTGCTTCTATACGGTTATTAACTTTATCTGTTTGCAAAAGTGCCATATCATCTGTCTCTTTCTGAGGACCAGATTTCTTATACCAGTCATCTGTACCCGGATCCAGCTCATAGTAGATTGTATCTTCTACTTCATTCATATTGGATTCAATTATTTTCACTTGGCCCGTTTGCACAAGAATGATACCTGATTTTGGATAATCTATTTTTAAACCGATCAACTGGTCAAGTACAGGTGTATCCTGCCAATAGAAGTCTGATTTAAGTCGTACTTGTACACGTGTAGCGAACCAGACTTCCCCATCCTCACTTGCAAAGATAATCAATCCTTTTCTTAAATCCAGTTCATTTGCTTCTACATAATCCATTACTTTCTTCTTTACCATCTCAAATGCTTTTATTTCTTTTGGGTCATTCGCTTCTTTTATATATTTCTCGAAATTACGTAATCCATTTTTTAACGTTATTTTCCATTTATTCCCCTGTTGATCAGGGTCTGCAGGGTCTGTATTTAAGTACATAGATAAGATCTTGCCATTCCCATTGCTTTGAATCTGTTCTAATTGTTGAATCTGCTTTTTCAAATCCATTTTCTTGAACACGCTCCTTTAGCTTTGGAATCTTCTTATATGTACCTTTATCTTGCCTTTCTTAAACAATGTTGAGTAAATAAAAAGACTTGAGCCGACTATTTAGCCGGCTCAAGTCCCTATTGTTCTTCCCAGTTCCGTACAACTTTTACCTTTTTAATCTGATAGCCATCAATCTCTTCTACAATAAATGCATAGCCTTCTGCTTCAACAGTAGAGCCCTTCTCAGCATCTAGATGGTTTGCCAATAGCCAACCACCGATTGTATCTACCTCTTCATCACTCAAATTAATATGGAACATGTCATTTAATTCCGTTAGTAATGTACGTGCAGAGACGATTGTTGTACTGCTATCAATTTCTTCAATAACATCTTCTTCATTAGAATCAAACTCATCGCGAATGTCACCAACGATTTCTTCAAGAATATCCTCAACTGTTACTAGACCGGCCGTTCCGCCATATTCATCCATAACAATTGCCATATGTATGCGTTCCTTCTGCATTTTTAGAAGAACTTGTTTAATTGGTGTTGCTTCAGAAACGTGTATAATCGGTCTGATAAACGAATCTAGCGATACAGGTTCCCCTGTAAAATGGCCTGTAAAAATTTCTTTAAGATTCACAAGACCGACAATATGGTCCTTGTCTTGTTCAGCAATAGGATACCTCGTAAATTGTCCTTCACGAACCAATTCAATATTATTTTCGTAGCTTTCTTCTTTATAAAGACAGAACATCTCTGTACGCGGGACCATAATTTCCTTCGCGAGCCGTTCATCAAAATCGAAAATATTGTTCACATACATCATTTCCGACTGATTTATTTCTCCGCTCTTGTAGCTTTCCGAGAGAATTAAACGCAGTTCTTCTTCTGTCATTGCCACTTCAGACTCTTTTACCGGATGGAATCCGAAGAGCTTTACAAACTGGTTGGCAGAACCATTCAATAACCAAATAAACGGATACATAACTTTTGTAAAGAACAGCAAGGGCTTGGCCAAATTAAGCACAACGCCTTCTGCTTTCTGTATCGCCATTGTCTTCGGAGCCAATTCACCAACGACTACGTGTAAGAAAGTAATAGTCATGAAAGCAATTAAAAACGCAATAACAGAACTAACTGAATCGCTTAATTCGAGTCTCTCGAATAAAGGCTTAAGTAATTTAACTAAAGTTGGCTCCCCTAACCACCCGAGGCCGAGAGAGGTAATCGTA
>Ga0153999_1000762_pt1 | contig 13654 bp, 11 predicted proteins | sample TSNC083MetaG_FD_104675 | JGI IMG/M metagenome (GOLD analysis project Ga0153999, IMG submission 104675) | Attine ant fungus gardens microbial communities from North Carolina, USA - TSNC083 MetaG | ecosystem: Host-associated > Fungi > Mycelium > Unclassified | place: USA: North Carolina, Lumber... | reverse complement strand
TGCCTGCTTTCAGAATGGTATTTCCCTCTGCCGCCACCGCCCCGTTTTCAATCAGGGGACACGCCGGGTCTCTGGTTACTACTCTGCCGTTGCCAATGATAAGCATATATGAATCCCTCCTTTTTCTTTGTGAATTATGTTCAACAAACTTTTATACAGTTACAGTTTAACAGACAAAATGTCTATTTGCAATAGAATAATAAATTTATTTTAGATTACCTAAATTTTTTTTAGATTACCTATTGAATTTTATTTTTTTTATGTTATGATGGGATTAACAAAAGAATTTTTCAGTACCTGATACAGCACCATCAGGTGCTTATCGTGACATCGAAAGGATGGATTCATATGCAGGATCAATTGAATTTACTCATCCAGTTGGCACAAGGGATATCCGCCCAATTCGGAACCTCCTGTGAAACAGTAATTCATGACCTGACGGTTGGCAATATGGAAAGTACCATAGTCCACATCGAAAACGGTCATGTCTCCGGCCGCAAAAAGGGCGACGGTCCTTCCAGCGTAGTTTTGGAAGCGCTGAATAAGAACCCCCAGGAAGACCATCTGTCCTACCTTGTAAAAACCGACGACGGCCGGATATTAAAGTCCAGCACCATGTATATCCGCGGAGCCAACAATACCATTGATTATATTTTGGCTATTAATTACGATATCACCGGGCTTATATCCGTCGACAATGCCCTGCGGTCATTCATTGAAACGAACAATGAATACAACCGGCAGCCCGGGCGGATTACCCACAACGTCAACGATTTACTGGACACTCTGCTGGAACAGTCGGTCGAATTAATAGGCAAGCAGGTTCCCATGATGACCAAAGATGAAAAAGTAGCTGCGATTCAGTATTTAAATAATTCCGGTGCCTTTTTAATTACCCGGTCTGGCGACAAGGTTTCCAATTTTTTTGGAATTTCCAAATTTACTCTATACAGTTACATTGATGCCGGCAGACAACTGCCGCAGGAAGGAGGAAATAAACATGAACAAGATGAAATGGGCCGCAAACCGGATGCCTGAGACCGACGATAAACAACTTGCGGTCATGTCCGGGGAGGAAGTCAGAAAAGCCCGCCAGTTCCACGAAAGTTTTCCCCAGTACAGCAAAACGCCGCTGATTAAGCTGGAACACATGGCATCTTACCTGGGTCTTAAGGAGGTGTATATCAAAGACGAGTCTTACCGGTTCGGGCTGAACGCCTTCAAGGTGCTGGGCGGTTCCTATGCCATGGCACGTTACATAGCCAAACAGACCGGGAAAGACGTATCAGAGCTGCCGTACCAGGTGCTGACCTCCGACCGGCTGCGGCAGGAATTTGGTCAGGCCACCTTTTTTACCGCTACTGACGGCAATCACGGCCGCGGTGTTGCCTGGGCCGCCAATAAACTGAAACAGAAAGCGGTTGTCTACATGCCCAAGGGTACAACCAGAACCCGGCTGGAAAATATTCTGAAGGAAAATGCCGCTGCGACCATAGAAGAGGTCAATTACGATGAATGCGTCCGCATGGCTGCCGCCGCTGCCGCCGCCGTACCTAACGGCGTGGTGGTGCAGGATACCGCCTGGGACGGATACGAAGAAATTCCGGTCTGGATTATGCAGGGCTACGGTACCATGGCGATGGAAGCCGATGAACAGTTGCACAGCAGCGGCTGTGACCGTCCTACCCATGTATTGGTTCAAGCCGGTGTCGGTTCGCTGGCCGGAGCTGTCCAGGGATACTTTACCAACCGTTTTCCGGAGCAGCCGCCGAAAGTCATTGTGGTGGAAGCCGATGCGGCCGCCTGCCTGTACAAAGGCGCCGTCAAGGGGGATGGCAGTATCCAGATCGTTGACGGCGATATGACGACCATCATGGCCGGATTGGCATGCGGAGAGCCAAATACTATTTCCTGGGATATTCTACGAAATCATACCAATACCTTTATTGCGGCTCCCGACTGGGTTGCTGTGAAAGGGATGCGGATGCTGGCGGCACCGTTTAAAGGGGATCCCCAGGTGATTTCCGGAGAATCGGGTGCGGCACCGTTTGGCGCACTGGCCTGCATCATGCTGATGGAAGAATATCAGGAGCTGCGGGAGCTGCTGGAATTAAATGAGCATTCCCGGGTACTTCTCTTTTCGACTGAGGGAGACACCGACCCGGAGCGTTATAAAAATATTGTCTGGGAAGGCAAAGAGAGCTAATCACAATTAATATTAAATGGAGGGACGAAACATGAATTTTGATGCAATCAAACAAGCTGCCAAAGGTTACGAAGCGGATATGACCCGTTTTCTGCGCGATCTGGTAAAGATCCCGGGTGAAAGCTGCGATGAGGAGGGTCATATCAACCGGATTGCCGAGGAAATGAAGCTGGTTGGCTTTGACCGGGTGGAGATCGATAAAATGGGCAATGTCCTTGGATATATGGGCTCGGGCCCGGTGCTGATCGGTTTTGACGCCCACATTGATACCGTCGGTATCGGCAATATCAGCAACTGGGAATTTGATCCCTACGATGGTTTTGAAACCGATGAAGCCATCGGCGGCCGCGGAACTTCCGACCAAATGGGCGGTATTGTTTCATCTGTGTATGGTGCAAAAATCATGAAAGATCTGGGGCTTTTAGACGGCAAATACACCGTCCTGGTAACCGGAACCGTACAGGAAGAAGACTGTGACGGCCTGTGCTGGCAGTATATCATCAATGAAGATAAGGTCAGACCCGAATTTGTTGTTTCGACCGAACCTACCGACGGCGGCATCTACCGCGGACAGCGCGGACGGATGGAGATCCGGATCGATGTTAAAGGTATCTCCTGCCATGGCTCCGCTCCCGAGCGGGGGGATAATGCCATCTACAAAATGGCCGATATTCTCCAGGATGTCCGGGCTCTGAACGAAAATGATGATTCCGCAGCAAACGATATTAAGGGGCTGGTCAAGATGCTTAAAGAGGAATACAATCCGCAGTGGCAGGAGGCAAATTTCCTGGGACGCGGTACTGTAACCGCCTCGGAAATTTTCTTTACCTCGCCAAGCCGCTGTGCCGTAGCCGACTCCTGTGCCGTCTCGCTGGATCGCCGGATGACGGCCGGTGAAACCTGGGAAAGCTGTCTGGAGGAAATCAGAAATCTTCCCAGTGCCAAAAAATATGGGGATGATGTTACAGTATCGATGTACGACTATGACCGCCCGTCCTATAAGGGACTGTCCTATCCCATCGAGTGCTACTTCCCGACCTGGGTAATCCCAAAAGACCACAAAGTCACTAAAGCCCTGGAAACAGCTTATCATGGGTTATACGGCGACAAGCGAATCGGCACCGCCGAAACCATGCCGGTTCGGGAAAGCCGCCCGCTGACCGACAAATGGACCTTTTCAACCAACGGGGTATCCATTATGGGCAGAAACCAGATCCCCTGCATCGGCTTCGGCCCCGGAGCAGAGGCACAGGCTCACGCCCCGAATGAAAGAACCTGGAAGCAGGATATGGTAATCTGCGCTGCGGTATATGCAGCACTGCCGTCAATTTACTGTAACGAATAATATAAAATGAGAAAATGGAGGATATGAACATGGATCAGGTTTTACAGGGTTATATTGACAAACTCAACAAGCTGAATTTTAAGGATATGTACGAGGGTGATTTCTTCCTTACCTGGGAGAAAACCGATGAGGAACTGGAAGCGGTATGGCTGGTAGCCGATGCCCTCCGCTATATGAGAGAACAGAATATCTCCACCAAAGTATTTGAAAGCGGACTCGGCGTTTCCCTGTTCCGTGACAATTCCACCAGAACCCGTTTTTCTTTTGCCTCTGCCTGCAATATGCTGGGACTTGAGGTGCAGGACCTGGATGAAGGAAAATCCCAGATCGCCCATGGCGAAACCGTCCGGGAAACTGCCAATATGATTTCATTCATGGCCGATGTAATCGGTATCCGCGATGATATGTACATCGGTAAAGGCAATACATATATGCATGAAGTGGTAGATGCCGTAACCCAGGGTCATAATGACAAAATCCTGGAGCAGAAACCAACCCTGGTAAACTTACAGTGTGATATTGACCATCCTACCCAGAGCATGGCGGATATGCTGCATATCATCAATGAATTCGGCGGAATTGAAAACCTGAAAGGCAAGAAGCTGGCGATGACCTGGGCATATTCTCCTTCTTACGGCAAACCGTTATCCGTACCGCAGGGTGTAATCGGCCTGATGACCCGCATGGGCATGGAAGTAGTTCTGGCTCATCCCGAAGGTTATGAAGTAATGCCGGAAGTGGAAGAAGTTGCTAAGAAAAACGCTGAAAACTCTGGTGGCTCCTTCCGCCGCACCAATGACATGGCGGATGCTTTTAAGGATGCCGATATTGTTTATCCTAAGAGCTGGGCACCTTTTGCCGCCATGGAAAAAAGAACCGACCTGTATGCGGCCGGCGATGATGCCGGTATCAAGGCTCTTGAAAAAGAACTGCTGGCACAGAATGCCGAACATAAAGACTGGGCCTGTACCGAGGAACTGATGAGCACCACCCGGGATGGCAAAGCCCTGTACCTGCACTGTCTGCCGGCTGATATTACCGGTGTCAGCTGTGAAACAGGAGAAGTGGATGCAACTGTTTTCGACCGCTACCGTGATCCGCTGTACAAAGAAGCCAGCTATAAACCGTATGTAATTGCCGCCATGATCTTCCTGGCAAAATTTGAAGATCCGGCCGCAGTATTGAAAGCTCTGGAGGCAAGAAACATTTCCCGTAAATTCAAATAATGGATATAACCGCCTGCTTTTGCCGGCAGGCGGTTTTTTTATATTGCGGGATATCTATTATAAGGAGGTTTGCAATGAAGCAGAAAAAGAAACGAATCGTCATTGCTTTAGGGGGAAATGCACTTGGCAATACACTGCCGGAACAGATGGAAGCAGTTAAAATAACCGCTCAGGCCATTGTTGATTTAATTGAAGAGGGATGTGAGGTGGTTATCGTTCATGGAAACGGGCCGCAGGTCGGCATGATTAACAATGCCATGGCGGCTCTGTCCCGGGAAAATCCGGCTCAGCCCAACACACCACTCTCCGTCTGCGTGGCAATGAGTCAGGCCTATATCGGATATGACCTGCAGAATGCGCTGCGTGAGGAACTGTTAAACCGCAGCATTACAGAAATTCCGGTGGTTACGATGGTTACTCAGATCCGGGTTGATGAAAATGACCCGGCCTTCCTGAATCCATCCAAACCGATCGGCCACTTTATGACGGCCGAACAGGCACAATATGCCCGGCAGGAATACGGTTATGTCATGAAAGAAGATTCCGGGCGCGGCTGGCGGCGTGTGGTCGCCTCCCCAAAACCGATGGAAATTATTGAGATTGGCGCGATCCGCTCCCTGGTCAAAGAGGGGCAGCTGGTGATTGCCTGCGGCGGCGGCGGTATTCCGGTTACCTTACAGGGGAATCATTTAAAAGGTGCCAGTGCCGTTATTGATAAGGATTTTGCCAGCTGCCTGCTTGCTCAAGAGCTGGAAGCCGACGTTTTAATTATTCTGACCGCGGTTGAAAAGGTTGCCGTTCATTTCGGCACACCAGATCAGCAGTGGCTGGACGATCTTTCGGTTGCGGAAGCGAAGGTTCATATCGCAGACGGCCAGTTCGCACCAGGATCAATGCTGCCTAAGGTAGAAGCTGCGGTGTCATTTGCTGAGTCTGCTCCGGATCGGACTGCTCTGATTACGCTGCTGCAGAAGGCAAAGGACGGGATCCTCGGCAAAACCGGAACCCGGATCCATCTGTAGAGGAGGCTGCCTATGAAGTTAGAGAAAAAAAATAGCTCTTCCACCTTATTTGAGTTAAATGGCGTTCCTGCTCTCAGCCAGGCCTTTCCGCTGGCACTCCAGCATGTCGTGGCGATGATTGTAGGCTGTGTTACTCCTGCCATTATTATTTCCGGAGTGGCCGGACTCTCAGAAACCGACAGTATTATCCTGATTCAGTCGGCTCTGGTTGTTTCGGCTCTCTCCACCTTGCTTCAGCTGTTTCCCCTCGGGGGTAAAAACGGTCTGCGTCTGGGAGCCGGACTGCCGGTTATTATGGGTGTCAGCTTTGCATATCTGCCAAGTATGCAGGCCATCGCCGGTGATTACGGCCTCTCGGCCATCCTGGGTGCCCAGTTAGCCGGCGGCGTGGTTGCCGTAGTGGTAGGCCTGCTGATTCGGAAAGTCCGCCGTTTTTTTCCGCCCCTGATTGCCGGTACGGTGGTCTTCACCATTGGTCTGTCGCTGTATCCGACGGCAATCAATTACATGGCCGGCGGTACCAGCAACCCCGAATATGGTTCCTGGCAGAACTGGCTGGTTGCCGGGTTTACGCTGGTGGTCGTAACCCTTTTAAATCATTTTGGCCGCGGCATATTAAAGCTGGCTTCCATCCTGATTGGAATCCTGTGTGGGTACGTGTTCAGCATGTTCTTCGGAATGGTTCATTATGATGCCATCGCCGCAGCTCCGATTGCCCAGTTTCCCGGACTGTTGCATTTTGGTGTTCAATTTGAGATTTCTTCCTGCATCGCCATCGGGATTCTGTTTGCCATCAACTCAATTCAGGCTATCGGCGATTTTTCCGCTACTACCATCGGCGGCCTTAGCCGGGAGCCGGATGACCATGAGCTGCAGGGTGGAATCATCGGATATGGCTTTACTAATATTATCGGTGCCTTAATGGGCGGCCTTCCAACCGCCACCTACAGCCAGAATGTCGGAATTGTAACCACCACAAAAGTGGTAAACCGCTGTACCCTGGGACTGTCGGCGGTGATTTTGCTGGCGGCCGGTCTGCTGCCCAAATTCTCGGCTATGCTGACCACCATTCCCCAATGCGTGCTTGGCGGCGCTACCGTTTCGGTCTTTGCTTCCATCGCCATGACCGGAATGAAGCTTGTTATGACCGAAGATATGGACTACCGGAATACTTCCATCGTCGGACTGGCGGCAGCTTTGGGCATGGGAGTATCACAGGCCTCTACCGCTCTGTCCTCATTTCCGGACTGGGTTACAACGATTTTTGGCAAATCCCCGGTTGTCATAGCAACGCTGGTTGCTGTTGTGTTAAACATAATTCTGCCGCAGGAACAGCATAAAAATAAATAAGAGTAAAGCGGAGCGGAAGTTTTGGTGACTGCCGCTCCGCATTACTTTTAATCCTGAGATTCTTCAGGCAAAAGCCCGGACTCCTGATCCAATACAATCACATGCGGATAAGAAATAATAATGCCTTTTTCACGGAATCGCTTCAAAATTTCATAGCGGATATCGCTGCATGCCAGAAAGTTATCATTAACATTCTCAGTCCAGACCGTGGTTTTCAGTATAATCCCATTTGCCGAAAAATCCCTGATCAGAACTGATACATTCTCTTTGTCAACTACCATCGGATTATCACATAAAATTTTTATTATCTCTGCGATAGCCGCATCAACGTCTGATTCATAAGAAATTTCCACTTCCAGAAAATTACCGATTTTAGAATCTTCGTAATTGCTGTTTTTGATGACTTCTTTATTCATTACGCTATTGGGAATAATCAGCCGGTTATTGTCAAATAGCTTGATAATCGTATGCCGCATCGTAATCCCTTCCACAATTCCGGTAATATTGCTGTTAATCAGGGTGATCCTCTCATTCAGGTTATAAGGCTTTGACCAGGATAACATGAACCCGGCAATCACATCTGCCAGCGTCTGCTGCGCCGCAAAGCCGGCGATGGCAACAAACAGACCGGAACCGGCAACCAGAAATGTTGTTACCTGATTGGTGGTCGTATACTGTGCCGCCACCGACGACAGGCAAAGGATGACCAGTACCGACCGGACAATTTTTTGGGAAAACTGGATATGAATATCATTCTGTTTTTTCTCTGCCCTTTTGAATATGGCATCAGCAATCAGGTATACAATACAAAAGCCGACAATAATAGCAATAACCTTCCATGATACAATATTTGTCATCGCAACTCTCCTGTTTTGTTCTCTCTCTATTCATGATACTTGATTTATTCCAAACTGGCAACAAAAAATACAGACTTACATCTGCGTTTTTTATATTCGCACTTTATGCCGGTGCTCCTTCCTGTTTCCTCATCCTATACCTTATCACCAGATAACAGATCAAATGGACGGCGGCCGTAATTGTCCAGGAAATCGGATATGAAATATATAATGTATCCAGGGAACGGGCAGCAGCAAATACGGTAAAAATCCAGAACACCCGAAAAGCACAGGCACCGGTTAATGACACAATCATCGGTACTACCGAATATCCCATCCCACGCAGACCGCCGACCAGCGTATCCATCAGACCGCAGAGAAAATAAGTGCGGCCGATAATCCTCAACCGGTGCAGTCCATACTGAACCACCTCCGGGTTACGATCATAAATACTCAACAGCTGATTTCCGATCAATACCGCGCCATTGCCGAGGAAAATCCCGATAAAAGCAACCAGTCCCAGACAATACAACAGAATCCGGGTCATCCGCCGATAATTACGGACACCGAAATTTTGGCTGGTAAAGCTAAGCGCCGTCTGGTATATGGCATTCATAGAAGTATAAATAAAGCCTTCGATATTACTCGACGCTGTATTTCCAGCCATGGCTACCGCACCGAACGCGTTGACCGATGACTGGATCAGAACATTTGATATTGAAAAAATGCAACCCTGCAGTCCGGCCGGAAAACCGATTCTTAAGATTGCTTTCAGCTTATCTGGTACCAGCCGGAGCTTTTTTAACCGCAGGCGGTAGTGGGTGTCACTGCGAACCAGGCACTGGACAATCAGTCCCGCCGATAAAAACTGGGAAATAACCGTCGATAATGCAACTCCGGCCACATCCAAATGAAATACAATTACAAAAATCAAATTTAGAATACAATTCAGCGTACCTCCGACAAACAGGAAGTAAAGCGGTCTTCTGGTATCGCCAACCGCTCTGAGGATGGCACTTCCGAAGTTATAAACAAGCGATGCCGGCATTCCCAGAAAATAAATTCTCATATACAGAACTGCAAGCGGAAGCACCTCGTCCGGAGTTGCCATCAGTCTCAACACTGGTGCCGCCAGGCCGATGCCGGCCACAATCAGAAAAAACCCGCTGATCACAGCCAGCAGCATCGTCGTATGTACTGTTTCTTCCAAATCCTTACGGCTTTCACTGCTGTAGAATCTGGCGATGAGAACATTCGCACCGACAGAAAAACCAATAAACATATTCACCAGCAGATTAATCAGAGAACTGGTGGAACCTACTGCTGCCATGTATTTGCTTCCGGCAAACTGCCCCACCACGATGATGTCCGCAGCATTGAACAAAAGCTGCAGGATACCGGACAGCACCAGGGGAACCGCAAAGATAATTAACTTACCAAACAACGGGCCGTTGCACATATCAATCTCATAAGACCTTCTTGTTTTTCTTCGTAGCTTCATAATCCTTCACCTCATTTATTTTGAGAGTCGGGTCTACTATAGCACTTTTCTCACCACATTACAATTACTAAATACAAGAGTTTCCTTCAATAGCCTGTTCAACGGCGTTTAATATATTTTCATAGCCGGTACAGCGGCATAAATGACCGGAAATCAGCCGGCGAAGCTCCTCTCTGGAATACTTCTTTCCGGTTCCGGCAAGCTCCACGGCGGTCATAATCAGCCCCGGCGTACAGAAGCCGCACTGGACCGCTGCTTCATCAACAAATGCCTGCTGAATCGGACTAAGTTCCCCATTGGCCTCCTTAAGACCCTCTACCGTCATAATATGCCGGCCCTGTGCCCACATTGCCAGATAAATACAGCTGTCAACCGTTTTACCGTCCACCAGCACCGTGCAGGCACCGCATTCACCTACTTCACAGCCTTTTTTTACACTGGTCAGTCCCAGCCGGTTCCGCAGCATATCCAGCAGCGATTCCCGGTCGTCAACTGCCAGTTCAACATTCTTTCCGTTTACGGTCATCTGTATAATTTTAAGCATTCGCCTCACCTCCTGCATACCGAATTGCCTGTTTCAGCACCCGTTTAGCCAGTTCCTCCGCGAGCAAAAGCCGGAATTCCCTGGAAGCCCGCCAGCTGGAACGGGGATTGATCTCTTTTAATACGCCCTGTCCGACCATTTCATATAAACCATGACCGATTTTCATTCCTTTAGCCTGCTGCTCCACCGTGCTGCAGCGGATTGGGGTCGGTGCTGCCACACCATATGCCAGCCGCATATCCTCCACACCGTCCTTCTGCTTTGTAAGCCTGACCATACAGGCGCAGCTAAGTGTAGCAATTTCCATGGCATTTCTTTTTCCGTATTTGATATAATGACCGCCATACTCATGATAATTTTCCCTTGTGATCCGAATTTCCGTCAGGAGCTCATCATGCGCTCTGACCGTCCGCCCCGGCCCGGTATAAAACTGCCGGATTGGCAGTTCACGGATACCGTCGGCGCCTTTTAATACGAGAACCGCATTCAGGGCAAATAAACCGGGGGCACTGTCGGCGCTGGTTGCTCCGTTACAGATATTCCCGCCGATGGTTCCCACATTACGCAGCTGCGGTCCGCCGGCCTGATCCACCGCATGACCCAGCATCGGAATATACCGCCTGATAATTTCATTGCCGGCAATCCCGGCAAAAGTTGCTCCCGCACCAATAACGATCGTTCCATCATCCTCGCGGCTGATGCTTTGCAGTTCTGGGATACCATTAATACTGACCAAGGAACAGCCGGCTAATTTACCTTCTCTGATTTTAATCAGCACGTCACTTCCCCCTGATATCAGCACCGCTTCCGGATTTTTATGCAGGGTGCGGACAGCGTCCTCCACATCCCCGGCCTGATAATAGTTTTGAATATCATACATACCCATCCCCTCCTTAAATTAACCCATTTTCCCGAAACAGCGCTGTCAGCTTCTGCGGATCCATCGGCAGGCGGTTGACGGCCACCCCGGTCGCATTAAGCACGGCATTACGCAGCGCCGGAGCCACCGGTATCGCCGGCGGTTCGCCCAGTGCTTTATTGCCGAACGGCCCCGTCGGATCTTTGAGCTGGACAAATTCCACCTGCAGATCCGGTGTATCCATGGCCGTCGGCAGCTTATAATCCAGCAGATTGTCATTCAGCGGACGCCCCGTCTTTTCATCATACAAAAGCTCCTCACTCAGACCATAGCCAAGACCCATGCTCATCCCGCCATGAACCTGAGCCTCCGCCAGCTTGGGATTGATTAAAGTTCCGCTGTCATGAACATTTAAAATATTTAGCACCCGGACGCTCCCGACCGGCATATCCACCTCCACCTCGGCAAAACAGGCACCGCTTGCAAATGTATTTTCCTTACAGTGACAGGTGGATTCTGCCGTAATATGAACCGAACGGTCCAGACTGTAAAAAGCTGTCAGCGCCAATTCAGAAAGCGCCAGCAATACCTCGCCGCTGTTTATATCGATTACTTCATTTTCCCGGATATCCAGCCCTTCTTCGGGAAGGTTCAGCATATAAGCGGCGTAATCAAGAATTTTCTTTTTTAGCAAAGTACCGGTCTGCCTGACCGCTTTTCCGCTGACATACGTCTGCCGGGATGCATACGCCCCGGTATCAAACGGTGTAACATCGGTATCCTGCGTTGAAATTACATGCACCTTGTCCTCCGTTATGCCGGTTACCTCGGCCGCCATCTGGGCAAAGACGGTATCTGCACCCTGGCCGATTTCAGTTGCCCCCATCTGCAGCTGAATCGAGCCGTCCTGGTTCAGTATCATCCGGCAGGATGCCGTTTCCAGAGAAATCGGATATACGCCCGTTTTGTAACAGAAAATTGCCATTCCGATGCCGCGTCTGACCGCCCCTGTCTGATTTTCATAAAGTTTTCTTTTTTCGTCCCACCGGATCCGTTCCCGGCCTCTGACCATGCAGTCCATCAGACCGTAAGAATGAAAGGCGATATGGGTGTTAGGATCCAGATAGCCTGATTTCATGCAGTTAAGCAGCCGAAATTCCAGCGGATCAAGATTTAGCTTACGGGCCATATCATCAACCATGCATTCGGCCGCAAAAGCCCCCTGGGGAATCCCGTACCCCCGCATTGCGCCGCCGGTTGCCAGATTCGTATAGATGGTAAAGCTTTCTGCTTCAAAGGCTTTTTCCTGTTCATAGATCTGTTTGAATTCATTGACCGCATTGGCAACAATCGCATGGGCATGTGAGGCATAACCGCCCTGGTTGGAATACGCCTGACATGCTCTTGCCACCAGCGTTCCATCTTTCCTTGCCAGCGCTTTGACATGAAATTCAATCGCGTGGCGTACCCGGGTGCAGGCCATGGTTTCCTCCCGCGATATTTCCATTTTGACACCGCGCCCGCCAGCCTGCAGGCATAAAAATGCATTCAGCGGTTCATACAAAACATCCTGCTTATTACCGAACCCGCCCCCGATATATGGCTTTATGACCCGTACTTTGCCCCAGGGAATGCCCAGTGCCTGCCCTACCACACGACGGACAATATGGGGAATCTGAGTTGATGTCACCACGACAATCTTGCCGCTGTCCTGATATGCATAAGAGACCGGCGGTTCAAGGTGACAGTGCTGAACCGTCTGGGTCTGGAAAACCTGTATCAGTTCTGTCAGATCCGGCTCCAAAGCCCTGGCTTCTTCATAAGTCATTTCTCCCAGCCGGATGGTGCTGCGCGCCACCACATTACCCGGCTTTTCCTCATGCAGTACCGGCGCTCCTGCAGCCATCGCCGCCGCCGGTGTCATAAGCGGCTCATATTCTTCATATTCAACTCTCACCAGCCTGGCCGCCCGTGCTGCGGCAACCTCATCTTCGGCTATCACCGCGGCAATATCGTCCCCATATACCCTGACCCTGGTATTTAGCATCTTCCGGTCGGAAATATCCTGATGGGCTTCCTCCACCGACCAGGGGTGGCCGGGGGTCGGAAACTGAATATCCGGAACATCAAAGCAGGTGACAATCTTTACGACCCCCGGCACCTTTAGTGCCGCTTCCAGATCAAACCCTTTCACCACCCCGTTGGCAATGGTACTTCTTACTACTTTTGCCGTCAAAAGTCCCGGCGGCATTAAATCTGACGTATATTTTGCCTCGCCCGTAACTTTTGCATAAGCATCTACTCTAGGTACATTCTTCCCTATCCCCACAAGAAACTCCTCCTTATCTTCTCTACCATAGCACCTGTTTTCCCGCTACATATTTCGTCAATATCTGCCGTTCGTCCGCCAGATAACAAAGCCGTTCCAGCCGCTGCCCAATCGAAAGCGGCTGCGGGTGCGAAAGTCCGGAATCGTCCAGCACCACCGCATCCAATTCATCCCCTTTGGCAAAGCTTCCAACCCTGCCAAAAAAACTCCCCCCTCCTTTCGTTGCCAGATAAAAGGCCTCTTCAAATGTCAGCGGCTTCTTGTCGTGATCGACCAGCCGCCAATATAGCTTAGAAACCTGAATTGCATCCGTTATGGCTCTGAATATCGACACATGGCAGCCGCCGGCTATATCGGTGCCCAAGCCGACCTTGATTCCATTTTCCAGGAACTGCCTGACCGGGGCAATACCGGAGGAAAGATTCATATTGGACTG
>Ga0153999_1000761_pt1 | contig 13668 bp, 16 predicted proteins | sample TSNC083MetaG_FD_104675 | JGI IMG/M metagenome (GOLD analysis project Ga0153999, IMG submission 104675) | Attine ant fungus gardens microbial communities from North Carolina, USA - TSNC083 MetaG | ecosystem: Host-associated > Fungi > Mycelium > Unclassified | place: USA: North Carolina, Lumber... | reverse complement strand
TTGCATCAAGAGCAAACCGTTTACTGGTTCGGATGTTGGGCGTAACTCCTCCTGTGCCGTTGGTCAGTCCAATACTGGATGTAATCTTCCACGCGATTCAGAACTCCCCTGTGAGTATCCCTGCAGGCAAACGAATAAGCTCACTTATATGGATAAAATTAGTCGTGGAAAGTTCGACTTAAGGCTTTGCCACTTGTACAAGGTTTGTGGCAATGATCGCTTCCAATCTCTTACTTTCTATGAACCAATGAGAGATAAGGAGGGCTAGAGCAATTTTTTTTAGCTCGTCTCTTCTATCCCTTGATATGCAATTTTCTACTACAGAGTTTGATGGAAAGTGCTAACTACGACCAGTGTTCTATTTTCGACAGCTTCCCTTGATTCCAGACATTAAAATCGTTGAAATGTTGGAAGTAGGTCTTCATTTGCATGTTGGATTCCCGAACGATTTCTCTTTTGTCGCCTGAGATTAGAATGCTAATTTGATTGTTCCCTTTGTTCAGGTGCTTTGTCGGTGTCTTGACGATGAGATCGTAGAAGTGCGAGAAATGGCGGCTGTGTAAGTCTTGTTCGACTTTTGCGATTAGTGTTGATATGCATGCGTGTTGCATTTGTTTCTCTTTGGCGTATCATTCGAATCCACATCCTTCTATCTCTTGCTCACACCATCATTTCAGAACATTATCCGGAATACTTCGCCTTTCCCCACGGCGTAGTGTTTTAACACTCAAGGTGAGCTTACATCCACCACATATTTTGTCCTGACTTATAGCAAACTTCCAGGACCGATTCATACGACTACTGAAGAAAAGCCATATTCCAGACCGCAATGATGTCAATTATAATAAAGGGATCCGGCAGAGGCACGCTGCGATCTTGGGTATATGCGCGTTGGTTGAGAGCTATCCATATACAGTTGAAAAATGGCTGCCTGAGCTGCTGACGGGTGTTTTGGCAGAGCATAGCTATGATCCTGTGGGGCTCTTTCTCAAACATTCTTGGATGCTCGATTCACTGGATTGGCTTCTCTAGATCCCAATTTCGAACACGGTGAGAAAATGCGCAAGTAACTTTAAGAGAACGCATCAAGACACCTGGCATGAGGACTCGAAGCGCTTCAACGAAGAACAACTTGCTGCGCTCTCGACTCTGTTGTCTGGTTCCTCCTACTGTGTGTTGCTACTTCAACATGATCTGCATTCTAAGCGTGACTTGGACTATAGATGCCTGAATACTTGCAAATGACCGCGTTTGAAATAGACTGGACTACAAGCGCGAGTATACGCTTGATTTTGTGATTACGGTGACATTGAATAGACACTGCTAACATGCTAACAATGAAGACTTGTATTACAATAGAACATGTGTGTGAATTATAGAATGTGAAGAGAGCGAGGAACTGATCCGGCTAAACCTGTAGATGGGGTATTTGGCTCTGGGGCTCATTGGGGCAGGAAGTCCGGGGGAGGGAAAGAGGGGATGGCTCTCCCTCTTCCAAGGACTCGAGTTGAGTTGCTAACCCTGTAATGGTGGTCTCAACTCCGTGTGCAGTCCCCGTCCGAGCACCTGCGCTGGGAACGAAATCAATGGGAGCTTGGTTGCGGTTTTGGTGTCCTGATTTGACACGATTATTCGAGACTGTTTCTCTAAGGAATACAATGGTTATTTTGAACACCTTTGGTTTGACGTAGGGGACAAACCTGATTTCAGCAGTAAGGTCGTCAATGGCGTACCAAGCTAATGGCCCATAAGCAACACTTCTCCACCACCCCATGAGATCTGCAGGTGCAATATAGGCATGTGCATGGAGGTGATCCGTCACGGGTATTTTGTAGTCCCAAAAGGGCGGAGTTATGAAGCCAATGTGAAACGAAGGGTGGGCTTGCCTAGGTGACATTGAAGGAGACGTAAATGTTGGATCTGGAAGAAGGGAAGTGAGAATGCGGGTTGCGAGACTGCGGAGATTGACAAGGAGTGGTAGGTCTGTCGAGGACTGAGTGATGATGAGCAGTCAGGAGCTACCACGGAGCCACTAGACATACAAGGGTGTATATTGACGGTACATGCAGACTGAAGCTCAAAGTCAGTCAACAATCACCCTTGGGAAAGGCTGGATACGCACTTGAAAGCGACGATTACGTGAGCCTTTGAAGAGACTGGGTTTGTCTTTTCCTTGTAGACAGTAAAGTTATCGTCGCGCCACAAAACCTCCGGTTGTGTCGAGCCTGCGGACGGTGAGCCGGTGGTTACTGACGTCGTGTGAGAGGCAGAGGCAACGATGCCACACATTGGACAGCCCGGTTTCGGGGTGAAAGTCATGGTACAAGCTCTGAAGAATCCTGCCTCTCAAGCCCCAATAACTCACACGTGACTATCATGTCTCCTCTCCGTCACCACCGCAGTGCTCTTCTCGTGCAATTTGAGTCTTTCAGAGTGACTATCGACGATTACAATGACACAAGAGAGCGTTTCATCAAGGTTTCTGAACTTGTCCCTTTCTGCCCCTTCCGGCTTAGCCCTTTGTCAGATGAGCCGTGACATCACTAATATGTCCAAGAAAGTCATTTTTCTCCTCCACCGCATTGCACTCGAGGACGATGATACCTCATATACCCGTGCTGCCAAGAGTGGACTCTCTAAGCTGCGCGAGGTGCAGGATATCTATGCCAGTCATGCTCATGAACTCTCAGGTGCCCATTTCTGGAGATATCAGCGCCAGGTTTCTCCAGGTCTTCAAGAGTATATCGAAGCCCTTAGCTTTGTCCATTATCTGCAGTATGGTTCCTTGATACCATTCCAAACTGTACAACTTTCTCTCTCTTCTCCTGAGGGTGTCCCCGTATGTCATCTCAAAACACACGAGCCCTGTTTTTTTTTATTTCAATCCTAGTATCTCCCCTTGACTGTGTCAGATTATTTGCTTGGCCTCTCAGATCTGACAGGGGAGCTCATGCGGCTTGCCATATCTGGTTTGTCATCTCACAAGAAAGGCCGAGCGAATGCAACACAGGTCTGCGCCTTTGTGAGGGCATGCAACGCAAGTATGTCGGGAACTTCTAGCCTACCGGCTGGCTCCATGTTCATGCCATATACAAACTAGACTTCGAACAGTACACGCCGCTAATTCCAGATCTGCACAAAAAGCAGGCTGTTACCAACCAATCACTCGGAAAGATTGAGGATGGTCTGCTCCTGTCTATTTCTCGGCATGTCTCCCCATTTGACAGATAGTCATCTTCCAGCTGTATACACATTGACCGTGCGTAGCTCGGAATATGACTTGCCGCCAGAGATCCTGGACGACATCGTCGTGCGATCGATCTCTCGGTTCTCAAACCCATCCCATAAACGCGTGTCAGGTTTTGAGGACGGCTCAGATTATGATGAAGGGTGGCTATTGACATAGACGATCGACGTCACTATTGCGTACGAATATGAATATGCGACCACTGAAGAAAGTACGACAAATCGAATGATGATTAGTAGAAATGTAGTCTCCCTTCTCTTGCCATTTGACTTAATTCAATGATTTTCAGATACGGCGGACCTCAAGCCAAATTAGTTGCTGTAGCTCTTGCTGCTCGCTTCCTTACTCGCCACGATATCAGCTGCCCAGTGGTTTACAGCACTCGCTCGACGAAGTCGAATTCTATTTCTTCAACGTGCTGTAGATCTTCTACTTCTCCCGGAAGCCATTGTGCTGACATATGCTTACATTGTTGCTTGATATGATTCATAAATTGTTTTGAGCCCCCAATGTCATGTTTTGATATATATATATAAAGGGTAGGTTGAAGGGCAGCAGCCCTATGTGTACTAGAATTTGTGTTTGTCATAACCATCCAGTTCTTTTGAATTATTCTGCTGCAACCTTCAAGTGGTTTTTAGCATTTTGGACCCTGCAGGTAAACTCTGAGGTCAAAGGTAGAGTCAGGGGGTAGACTAGTACTTATCCTTGTCCTTGGTAATACCTTGTGTATTATATCTTACCCCTGGTGGGCCCTAGGAGTGGGTTGCCTTGTTTTAGGTAGGAAGAAAGATGTAATATTGTGTCTGTTCATTTGTGATACAGAGGCAGCAATGACAAGCATCTAAGCAGTGTACCACATGATATGAATAACAGCTATGATCATCCAGGCCCCCTGTGTCCTAGTTTGCTTGTTGTAGAATAGATATTCTGAATCAAAAAAAATTGCAAAAAAGTTGTTGTGACGTGCATGAAACGTGACTACCAGCTCTCATGCTATTCTATTCAAACGGAGAAGATACAGAAGATGCTCAAGAGACATTCAAGGAGGTCAACCTTATGTAGATATCAAAACACGGTGGTTTTAGATACTCACTTATTACCACCAGGTTAAGAGATAAACATTTGAGGCTAAGTTCAGACACCCACGAACAGTCTTCAAGATGGGTGGCACAAATACAAACCCCAATTACGAGCAGACGTTACACGCAGCATATGAAGTAGGAAGATTTGGATGAAAGACGGTGGCATGCCCAGGAAAGGGTCTGCACTACTATTGGCAAGTATGATACAATCTGAATGAAGACGAGATTAAATATATGCATTTCGGTAGAAACTTGAGTCAAGCACGAAACCAACATGTATGCCAACATGAATATCAAGATCGCGAAAAAAATCTAACCTCCTGCACCATAGCCATGGATACTTCCACTCATCTCTTTAATTGTCATCTGGTTTGATCACCCCAGATGACAGTAAAGAATCTATTGCCATTGATTGGCGGGGGCACGGGGAGTATTCAGCAGAGTTGCTTCTGTTTGATGATGAGTAAGGCGAAGGTGGGAGCTGTCCGTGCTGCGAACCAGGATGAGAATCGTAGGCCCCAGCATGAAGTGGTGAATGGGAGCCACAATGACGTTTCGGGGGTGGCTCAAGATAGATTGGCACTTCAGAGCGAGGAGCTATGTGAGAGTATGTCTGTGGAGGAGACCAGCTCCGCGAAGTTTCTCGATACTGAGTTGGTCGACTGTGCCGTGGTGGAATAGATTGGATGGAAGGAGTAGGATGGTTATAGTTGCCGTTTAGATGAGGTGGCTGTAATGGTTGAAATGACGCCTTGTGTACGTCTAACACAGTGCGGTGGAGATTTGCCATCGCAGCTATACGCTACAACTGGACTCAATGACGTTACTATATTAGGAGAGGCAAACAAACCTGGTCCTCAGCGGCTTTTGCATTCAACATGGCAAGAAGCATATTGCGGTCTCCGTCCCCTTTTGTTCGATATGCGAAGAGGATCTCTTGCAGACTGGGTGGCGAGGGCTAGAGACTGTAAGATGTCTGACGATATATACATGCAAACTGGCATACTTGCTTGAGGACTTGGAAGGAGGAGGCAACCATGTGCCTGAAGTCGGTGTCGGACAGGTTGCGTGTGTAGACTGAGGAGTCTGGGAGGGGATGAGTCGTGTTCATGGTTGTAAGGAAAAACTACGGGGCCAAGAACAAGAGGGAACACTGGCTCTTATGCCTCGCCTGTAAGCTATTTTTGTTCTTGTACCAAGACTTTTTGCCAAGGCTTTGTTGCGGGCCACCTGTTCTCTGAACTATTTTCGAATCAGGAAATACTCAGAGCCAAGAATAGCCGGTGGCAATGACACATGCTTTTGGCTGCAGCGAGGGCCTGTGTGACTGTGCACATGGCCGGGAGTCCGCTATTCCTGCTCCTCAATGGTCGTCTCTGCTTTCACACTTACGTGTGATGCCAGATTCATTCTTGAATCAAGCGGGTCCGTCGATAAAAATAGTGGCCAATCAGCATCACACAGGCTATATTCAGCATACTCCCACGGTGGATCGTACTTTGTCACGCAAACGAGCAGTTTTAACTGTACCTGTTCAGCTCAAGGGGATATTCAGGGTTTAGTATCCATGAACTTACATTCTGCCACCCAATGGTCTCACTGTTATTGTCGAACAGGCACAAAACGCCTGCTTAATAAGCGTCAGATCCATTTATCATTGCGCCTTGACACGGCAGAATTCTTGCCCAGTCCTACCGTTTGCCAAGGACTACCACCATTTGCTCGCCTTTATGTGCGTATTTATAGATCTGACCGCTTTACCTGCGCTACCATTGACTTGTGGGTGTTTTCAGTCTGCTCGTGTACATATGGAATCCTCGTCCACCTCCGCCGAACCTGCCCTGCCACCTAAACCCTCCATTCCATACTCTTGGAAAGAGTTCCATCCAACGGCATGTGTCACTTATGTACGCGACCATCGACAGGCCGATGATCTCCTTCAACGACTGAATAAAGGCCCCTATGGATTCGACCTAGAGTGGAAGCCCACTTTTACCAAGGGCCAACCCCAAAACCGGGTTGCCTTGATCCAAATTGCAAATGATCAGGCTATCCTTCTCCTCCAAGTTTCAGCAATGCAGCGTAAGCCTACTTGGCAAACGAGCCCGAAGCCCTGATTGATCAATCAGACAGAATTCCCGTCAAAATTGTATGACTGGCTACTCGATCCAACAACTATCAAGGTCGGAGTAGGCATCCAAGGTCAAATGGCAGTACATTTATGCTGTATGCATCTGCTTACTCTTGCCACAGACGACGCAACGAAGCTCTATAAGGACTGGAATGCTGACCTCAAGAACTGTGTAGATCTTACATTGCTGGCGCGCACCGTCGATAACAAGCAGTGGAAAGGAAGATACACTCGTCCTTTGGGTTTGGCACGTTTAGTCGCCACATATGTGTATCGTGACCTTGTAAAAGGCAAAATTACTCGAAGCAATTGGGAGTGCAAGCTCACTAAACCTCAGAAGACATGTTGGTACCTCAGTTGTTTTGCCGCTGCCTAATTTCTGAGCTTTCATAACTAGATGCTGCCAATGACGCCCATGCAGGCTACATGATCTATATAAAACTGATGGCGATGTTGTCGAATGTCTCACCACCTCCACATGCCAGTTGGTACACGTTTGATACGACTAATGGTGCACTCTGTGATCCTAACAGAAAGATACCATGGAAAGCATTGAATCCAAATTACGATCCTGGACCTCTACCTCTATCCGGGGAATCGGAACCACCGAAACAGAACAAGCGAAACGAGCAAACAATGAACTCTCCCGGAGTAGCTTCCAGCCAAACTCATTCCCCGGTCACCCAACTCTCTCTGCCAGTCTCACAGTCAGTCGCCGGCCCTTCAGGCCCTTCACTCTCCCACATTCGCAGAGGTCAAGCTTCTCCTAGAACTGCACCGCCATCGCATAATACACTGTTGGGATCTCACCTACGTCCTTCCCAGAGTGATGCAGGTCATGAAAGATTCTTTTCATAGGTACAGAGGACCTCTGCATCAGAATCCATTCTTGAGTCTCATATGATTTCAAGCCGTCGTGTTAACATTACCTTGTTCAGTATCTTCCTTTACTTCATAAACTCTCATGTTCGATAATGGCACTCAGATTCTGTGTGCTTGACTCGGTACCGCTGAGCCATATGACTTTGGTGGTAGATAGATTCTCGCGGGAACGTTTTACGAAAATACATGCATGTTATCTACGTAAAACTAGAAGGGGTTAAGAACCACTGCCAAGACCTTGAAGATTTCTCATACTATCTATGTGACCGAGCGCTTTCTCCCAGTCCTGGAAAAAGTAAGGGTTCCCACAACTGAGTTTCAACAACGAGCGAGATAGAGACGATGTGAGTGTCGATCCTGCATGTTTGGGCTTTTCGCTATACCCTTATACAAAGTTGACATTATCATTTTCTGCCCCAGTGATGAGGACCTTGCCCAGTAAATATAAATATAGTACAAGAATGTTACTCCGAATACAGGCTCGTTTGATCAACCTTGATATTCCTGATCCAAGCACTATTGATAACTTTATCGACTTGCACCCAGTACGTCCAGAAATGTAATCGAAAATATTCATATGATGATTGAACAACGCATCTCATAAAACATGATATATGATCGTGAACTAACTAACGTACATTTCGGTACACTCTCAACCAAATATAGATCGTAAGCATTTCGACTCGTTAAAATTTCTACTCTCTCATCCTAAATAATCATCAAAAACGGAAGTGGCGAGATGATACTCGCGACCTATCATTTTCCGGCTGCATGATGCTGAAACTAGTCGGCCGCTCGACTCGAGCATGCTCCCGCGGGTCTCGGAAATCGGTGGGTAATATTGCTTCTGGGACCGATGGGCTAGAAGCTGGTTGCGGAGCTACTGATCTAGAAGTAGGCAATGTTGTTTTATGGGTTGCTGTACTGGAGGACCCTCCTCCCCCTTGCCTAAGAGCTTTTTTAACCTGCACACCAAAATCATTGTTGTCTTTACAGATAAGCTTTATGCGGTCAATGATGGAGAGAAAGGCTCACTATGAGCTGAATCAGCATCCCAGAGCATGACACCACCAAAGGAAGAGTACTGAGATCGTGTACTCTCAATGATGTTAGCCAAATTCTCGCTGTCAACATAACCTGAGTCAGCTGCTTGGGGACTAGCAGGAGCACCAATATAAATTTTGACATCTGGATTGGGTGATGTCGTTTTAGCCCACCGATCCCTGTAGAATTCGGTTAATCGATACATTTCTAAAGGATCGAGGGGCGTATGTTTGTTGAGTACATACCACGTTTCGAAGTTGAACCCCTATTCGATGCCATGGTTTTCAGTGTCTGAATACGGCATTATCGTGGGTCCTTACCGAAGGTTGTGATAGTCCGCAATCATTGTTATCTAATGGGAAGTGTCAGAACAGTCTTGTTGATGGCCCAAATGGAATAGAGGTACAAAATTGGACGTAGAGGGCATCTAAGCCGACGTTATTTATTGCATTTCCTAATGCCGTGTCTGGGAAGGGACATTGAGGAGCAGCAGTGATATAGTACCTATAGACATAAATTGGAGATATTAGCATAAGATGACTTCACGTACTGCTTGTCCGAGTTCTTCGACAAAGTTCTCAACTGTTCGACGAATGTTGAATAATATTGGGGAGAACCAGACTCTATGTCCAAGTCCACCCTATACAGAGGAGTCAGCGAATCATTGACCTTGTTTGACTGATACAAAACTGACCCGTCGAGAACCGCATCTCCAAAAGGTCTTGTATCACTTTCTGCGTGTTTCAGCCGATCCATCAGTGAGGTAGATATTGAGTATCGGTGTTTTTTTTGACCTACCACCTCCTTCGATTCTGTATCAGCCACAAATGCGACGGAATTGAGAGAAAATGACCCTACCTAGGAACATATCCCATATAGTCCCCGCAAAATCGTTAGCAGTTCCAGCATCCGGAAACCCAACTTGACCTGTGGCTCCTCCGAGGCTGATCGTGACAACTTTCCCCTTGGACTGACAAGTCTTGATGTCAGAAGCCAGGAAAGAACAGTCTGCTAGGGCGGAACCCGCAAACACTTTTCCATATGAATTGCACATCTTGAAAAGCTATCAATACATTGCGCCAGCACAAGATAGCATTATACTTACGTTCGAAAAATCAACTTGCGGCTTCCCATCCACTCCGAAGAAAACATAGAGGAACGCCAGTGGAATCACATCGATCGTATCATCTTGACAATAGAATGATAACCTGGTGTTGTTCAACGACAGTATCCGGGTCAGTTAGCTCACCTTTGCTGATGATCTGCCGAGTCCTGGCCCCAATACCTTCCCAACAAACACTCGAAGGTTAAAAATGTGCAGACATCAACGATCTAAGAGATGGCTTACACAACGAGCTATTTTGCGAAATCAGTAATCCAGCCACTGCCCAAATTTTATAGAAAGGTACTCACATTGTCTGAACGACCAATGGAGAAGGCAGCTACTAGAATGTTGAGGATGTCGATAAGCAAGAGGAAGAGTCCAGCTCTGATCATGACGGTACCCGGGGCCAGAATCAACTGGTTTCTCCCTGGTCAATCTCCAACTTATGTAGCATTGTGCGATTTTGATTTTGAACTATCCCTGGAATGAGACATCTCAGGGTTGAGGTGATAGGTGGCATATGGCCAATCAGATTTTGACAATCAGCATTTTCCGAGTCATGTGTCCCTTGGAGAGAAGGACCCCCAAAATTCTACTAGGTGTCTACATTCCAAAATTTCACAGATGTCGGGAGATTTTGATCCGAACATGCATAATAATAGATTTCTTCCATGATACTGATGAACCACACATTGCAATAAAAAGCAAGAATTCTAGTGTTGGTGCACTCTATTACAGATTCTGTCAATGGAGGGACTTAGATACGAGGTGATTGCCAGCCAAATCAGCAAATGGTGTGCAGTAAATATAACTCGAGACTGCATAACAAGGGTTTCACATTCTGAATCATTATGTAAGACACTAAATCTGCATACTGTGATGGAGGTTCTCACATGTATACGCCCTTGTATCGACGTTGACTAGGTTAAGTGAGCAGATATGTGCAGGGGAAGTGACGTTTTAGATTGACGATACTCATTTTCAGTGCACCGTGCATTGTGTTACTTCGCGTGGCACTTTGATGTAGATCAGCGGATGATGCCGAGACATGTTCTCAGAACAAGTCCAGCCGCCAACGACAAAGAAACTGAAACATGTGCAACACGATTAAACAGGTCATACAACAGAGCAGGAAGTGAGAAAAGCAAGCTAACTGCAATACAGTACAGTTCACAAAGAAGCAGGAAGTGAGCAAAGTGAACTGACTGGGACACAACACAGCTAGAGCAATCGATCAGGGAGTGATGGTTCCCATAACAAAACAAGATTCTATTTTATCAGTCTTTTTGGGCCTGAATTATCATAGTACTTCTTGCAAACTCAAATGTCATGAAAAATACTATAAACTATTGTTGTTCAACACTTGATATATGTTTTGAGGATGGCTGCAAACAATCTTTGATTGCATGAGGTTGATTCTGGGTGTCGCCCACATGAGAGCAACAATAGCCTGCTCGTAGAGTCACACTGAATGATGATGACTGGACAATCAACTCTCAATGATTCAGCTATGCACAGAGCAGTGGTGTATTTCGGGGAAAAAGTCTATACATACGAACGACATTGGCATCGATTACAAGAAATTAAAAGGTTTTATGAGGACACTGTCAGTTCATTTCCTCCGTCGACGGGGACCTGAGATTCACCACGGATGGGATCTTGAAATCATTGAGCTATGACTACAATAAGGGAAAATAAAGATCTGACCGAAGTAGGGCTGTGCCTGTGCTTCACGAGCTGTTAGACGTTCCTGGTGGTCATATCGTAGTAACTTATCCAGCAGATCGATTGCTTCGTTTGAAATATATCTCTGATTCTCTGACGTGATAAATCTTGTCCAAGGCTTCCTCGGGTATCTGACGAATACTTAGAGATTTGTATGTTTGAGAAATGTTGACCGACCTTCCAAGAAGTTCATCGTACTGCGAATCCAATCGGATGTTGTACTTGTCAATGTATGCGTAGAGTTCATCTGTTCCGAGAACTTTGGTGATCTTGACCAGTTGGTCGTAATTGTCATGGCCGTGGAAGAATGGTTCTTTGCGGAATATCTGGGGAATCGTCAATGTGACATCAAAAGCAATGTAGGCGCCTCCTCTTACCATTGATGCAAACATACAACCATAACTCCACATATCTAAGCTGTAATCATATTCCTGGAAGTCTACAAGCAGCTCCGGCCCCTTGAAGTACCGTGACGCAACGCGAACATTGTACTCAGTCTTTGGATGGTAGAATTCTGCCAGCCCCCAATCAATAAGTCGAAGCTGGAGTTCGAGTGAATCTAGCTCTGCATATCTTATATTGAGACATACCCTCCGATGTTCATGATCTATCATGACATTATGTGGCTTCACATCACGGTGCATTATGCCCTTGGAATGGCAAAAGTCCAGAGCCTATGGGAGTTGAGTGGCATCTAAGGAAAGCACCAATGCATACCTTCAGTAACTCAAACATGTAAAACCGCACATCGTAATCCGTGAAGCGGGGATACAGTACTTTGAAGTCGATGTTGTTAACGTATTCGGTGATTAAGCTAGGGATCTTCGATGCAGGATCGCGTACGACGTCAAGCAGGGCAACAACATTCGGGCCACCTGCAAGATTCTGTAGAATTTTGATTTCTCGTTTGATTTTCTTCTTCTTTACAGGCTTTAGAACCTTGATGATACACTTTTCCTCCGTAATCACATTCACGCCCTCAAAGACCTGGAAACGTGTTCGATAGAGTGCTGTGGGGGGAAAGGGAAATAAACAACCTCAGAGTATTTTCCGCGTCCCACTTTTCGAACAACCTCAGAGTATTTTCCGCGTCCCACTTTTCGAACAATCTCATAGTGGTCCTGTGAGCCCCACTGCACCTGGAGATTGTCTACCAGATAAAATCAGAGATGGCGAAGGGTGATAAAAAACCATCATACCGTATTCGTGCCAGGATGGTCCTAATTTGGCATTTACATCGGCGTAGACGCGCGCGACAGACTTTGTGGCAGCACGGCCCATGGGCTGAGGACGGTGAAAGCTAGGAGATGCTGTGACTTCAATTCCACAACGAGGAAGCGGCCTGCCCAATTGATCGCTGAGACTTGTTTCTCACGGGTCACGCTTCTGCCAATCTGATAACAAGATCGAAAGGCAAAATGACATACAGACAACGACCAACTCGTCAGATAAAATCACCAACACGCTGGCCCAACGATGTCCATTACCTTCAATCCTGCCAGTTTCATGAATCTGTAACACCATCTCTTCGTGACTTTGTGAAGGGTAACCCCTCGATCGCTGGCCAGCTTTCGGTTTCTTATCCAATCTGCGTTACAATTCGACATCTTGTCAATCCAGCCCATCCTGCAAATGGCCAGCGCGGATTGTTCGCAGCCTCTCATATCAAACCAAATACACGCATCCTTGATTACAATGGTAGGCTGAACCTCGGCCAAGGAGATGGACGCCCTGACGGAGCTATCCATTCAGGTGAAATACATTGTGATAATCGCTCCACGTCCGACTACGATCTCTGTCTGCACCGCTTCCCTGACGGTTTAAGCTTAGGGATCGATGCTCACAAATCTGGTAATGAGGCGAGATTTATCAACGACTACCGAGGAATCTCAAAGAGGCCTAATGCTCTCTTTCGGGACAATAGGATGGATACCGGTGAACTTAGGGTGAGTATCTGGAGCTCTTCTGAGGGGATCCGGAAAGGCGATGAAATCCTCGTTTCGTATGGCAAATCATGGTGGCAGGCGCGTAGCGCATAAAGTGATACAAGACCTTTGACCATCCGAAACTAGTACTCATACGTCATTGTCATTGTTTAGTTTTATTCAAACAATGAAGTGATTGAAATCTACAAGCAAATCACTCATTGGTGGAAATGTCCCATGCCTATATGTCTTTAAACGAGGTTGTAGTATGCTAATTGATGTAACAACAACATCGGAATAGGTTGACATCATGTTAATTAGTACAAGGGCAATGGTTACACCAGTGATCTCTGTTGCAACTCCGAACTCTGGTGACATATACTGCTACATGTCATAGAACTGCAGTTGCATGTTGGTTTGACTTGGATATAATGTGTTCCTTTGCAAACCAATGAGTATACACAATGGATATCAAGCTTATATTGTTACGAACTCCCTTAGAACCCGGTGTTCGAGTTAAAAAG
>Ga0153999_1000760_pt1 | contig 13674 bp, 13 predicted proteins | sample TSNC083MetaG_FD_104675 | JGI IMG/M metagenome (GOLD analysis project Ga0153999, IMG submission 104675) | Attine ant fungus gardens microbial communities from North Carolina, USA - TSNC083 MetaG | ecosystem: Host-associated > Fungi > Mycelium > Unclassified | place: USA: North Carolina, Lumber... | reverse complement strand
GTAATTGTTTTTTTTGACTGCGTCTTCGCCGCTCTAGTTGACTCACTTTGTTTGATAGACTGATCTCCGTTTCCAATCTTCTGCTGTCATGGCGCTTCAGGAAGCCGCTGAGGCCTACCTTGTATCTCTCTTTGAGGACACCAACTTGGCTGCGATTCATGCCAAGCGTGTTACCATGTATGTGATTCGTTCTCATCGTTGGTGCTGTTGTCGTTTATGTCATTGCTTTAGTCAACCCAAGGATCTCGCTCTTGCCAGGCGTCTTCGGGGCGAGAGGTCCTAAACTGTATGACATATGTAGTGCTGTATATGTGTTTGCATTGATCAGTTAATTTTGTATCTCTCTCTCTTCTGCCATTGTCTCTGTAGTTTGTATGATCGATTATTGTTCCTTGGCCAGGTTCGTGTTATGGATAATTTGTGTTGGCTCTTGATAGTTTCGGAGCACGTTGGCCTTTGAGACTTGTCGGGTCCGCATACGTAGGTTGTACTCTCTGGTGACAGATTGTAGTGTGTCAACGTTGTCATATTGTATAGAGCTACTGCCGCAGCTGTGGAACACTATTGTTCTATCGACTGCAGCTGAGATTCAGGAAATTCTTTCTTATAGAGCGCTTCTTTATCTAACAAAGCAAAAAGTTGGCTGATCGGATAGCACAGAGAGAAATAAGATTGAGACACCATATAGAGTTACTGCCACGGCATTTGGGATGTTATTGTTCTATCGACCGCAACTGAGATGTTTCAAAATAGGGTGCTCTACAAAACAAAATTGGTTGAAATGAATGGAGAGAGAAATAAAATTTAGACAGTGATATCCAACATCTAGCCTCTCAAATCCATTTTGTGACTGACCTATTTTGTCTTTGTATCCAAAAATGTGCTAGTTCCAGTTGGAGCGTGAAACTGAGATATAAACAAGGCTAATGTCTCCCCCATCAAGAAAAGATTCTCCACATAGAATGGCTAGCCTAGTTCCATGAGGTAGATATCTTAAGAAAGTCTATTTAAACTTGATCATCTGTATCAACTATCATGGTTAGTCCATGAAAAAAAATACTAGTAGTAAAAGACACCACAAAGAACAGTGATCCTACTAATCACTGATTCTTACGCCTGGAGATTAGAGTTTTACTTTCTCGAATAAGAATGGAACACAGAATGAAACGCAGGGAATATGGAAAAATTGTGTGATGAGAGAAGTAGTGTAAACTATACTTACATTGGAACAAGGTCCCCCGAATGATTCTCGTTGGCTCTCGTATCTGCTTGTACAAGACTTGAACTGATAGAATATAATAGTCCTCTCCGAAAGTGATGAGAACTGAGGATTTCCATGGAATCGTCTTGACACATTTTTGATCTCCAACATGAACACTGAGCGGCGATATAGATCTTTTTTGGAACGATGCAGACATCAAATCAGGGAGATGCATTTTCTATGTTTTTTTTCAACGTCGGGAAGCAAAGAAAAAACTCGGGACTCTGTTTTAAAGACCGGCAGGAGTGCGTATAAAATGACCATCCCAACATTTGAAACCAACATCGTTGTTGACCTAAGAAAAAGAATGACACGTCTCAATCGTTATGTTTTCACCATGGTGGAGCGAGGGAATACGAACTGTTTCGGGATCGCACATGACATCGACCGGGGCGCCAGTTTGAGTCCTGGCAAATATTTCCTTTGTGCGAATATTTGATGCTGAAGCATTATAAGATCAGTGGGCAAATACGCTTATGTGGGACAAGAGAAGACGTACTAGTGTTAGGATAAAGGTCGAAAATAGCGACTTCTTTTCCAGTGGCATTTGCAACGGAGTACCTTGTAAAAGGGTAAGCGCCGTGTACGCGACAAGTCAAGATTTGAACAAACCAGCAAGGATCAGTGACACAGGAACCTTCAACATACGGGACGCTTTGAGATAATGATCATTAGCTGGCTCGATTCAAGGTCTAATCGGAGCACCCCACTCTCTGATATCGCCCACGAAATTCTCAAACAAGAAGTCTTGAATATGCGTATTATTCAAGTCAGTAGAGTTGGGCATCGATCCTGCCTATGAGAAATGTTAAGTTGTGGCTGCCCAATCATAAAGTTCACAAACGTTTTGATCCCAGTAGCTACAAGGGGCTCGCAATTAGTGGGTGATTTTCCCAGAAAAAGCACATGGAAAACATACTTCTGAGTGACGTATATCTTGGTAGGATTGAGACATAAGTTTACTTCGCAAAAAACGGAAGACTCACAGGAAATGGTACGTCGTGAAAGGTAATATTTTTCCAAGTGATGCTAGACACGTATTCAGCTGAAGCAAGATGCCTAGTCTGGATCAAAGCGCACTTCCGGGCCAAACCATTGCCACCTGTCCAACTCTTGAACCGCGCACCATAGAGAGTGCTGTTCTGAGTACTACTAAGCGGAAGAAAATGCCAGGATAAAAAGTACAAACCATGGTGACATTTTCAATCCTGTGAGGTTGAGAGTGAGCAGGAGATATCCAAAACACGATACAAGAAATGTAGAACTGACAATACATTCTGTACGTCCGCAACCTGACCCCCTTTTCCCAATGAGCCAATTGAAAGTCCATGACCACCTTCACAGTAAGAATCCCTTTCCAGAAGGTCAGTATGAATGGGAGACAGTTTAACAACAACAGACCTGAATATAATATCTTTGGCACCGTTTCCAACAGTGAGACAATCATCGCCATTCTGGACGAAGTTCCTCTCAAATAGCATGTTAGTACCACTTGCCGAAAAGCCTAGAAAATTTGAATCCAAAAGAAAGTCTTGACTCTAATTCACTAACCATCGCTGTACAAATTGCATTAGTAGCATGATATCAAGCAACTGCTTAGTACGCACGTGTTGAAAGGGAATGACTGAATGAAGGTAGTTTGTGAGGGGTATCTTCTAAGGGCGAAATTAAAACTCACGTCACTGTCCGAGAGGGCATATATGCGATTGTTGAATGCATGAAAGTTCACTGAGCCACTAGTAAGGAAGTTCCAGGCTACTGGCTGGGGAAGTGTCAGTTTAATTTGACCAAGATAGATCGAAATCTCACTACCTTCCATATCTTCATATCCCGAATTGTACCATTAGTGATTTTACTAAAGGAAATTCCATGTGGGCGGTTATCCAAACCCGAACTTCCTTCGGCGGCATCCCACCACTATAATCATAGGGTCCAAAACTAACCAAAGAGATAGTGGAGACCCTACGCACTGCTTGACCGTGTCCGTCAATCCAACCCCATTGAGGATCTGTTGAACCTCGTAGGGTAACATTGCGACCTCCATTGAAGGAAAACCTTTGTTCTGAGGAGTGAAAGAAGGAATACTAACGGTAGAACGAAGACAAACCAGTACCCTGGAAAACTCTGCGGTGATTGAGATCATTAAAGGGTAGTGCAAACATAACTATAACTTACAGATGAGCCAACAATCGCTATTTCTACTTGAGAAACATTTCCAGGATCAGGCAACGATGAGGAACTTGCCTTGAACGGTGGGAATATCTTCTGGATATGTCAAGTTTCCCTCAATAGCTATTTCAACGTTGTTTAACGCAGGAAACTTTATTGGGGTGAAAATGTTGTATGTAACTCCTTTTTGAAAGATAATACTTGAGTCTTCTACGAGGTCGGACAAAGCTTTCATCAAGGTGGGCGTGTCATCTTGGCCGGGAGAGTGTTGGACTAGAAATCTATTCCAGGCAAAAGATGCAGAGATCCAGCTTGTTGTAACGAAAAATGGAGATAGATGCATTTCCTGGCAGGTGGAAAATGTGTTTAAGATTGAAACTAGAAGTGGTAGTTATAACTTAGCCTCCCGGTGCGTGACAGATGATTCTCGTCCTTGGCACCTGTTCACATGGCTCTTATGACTCAGTATTTCAAAATCAGCGGCCCGTTCTCAAGTGTCAGGAATAATGTTATTTTAGAAGAACTCACTGAGACTAGCTGGATAATTCAAAGTGAATATCGGATTTCGGAATAGATTCGGGCTCACTTTGGACCATTTGAGCTTCTCAGACATGCAATAGACGTCCTAGGGAACCATGGAGACTTCTGATCACAACATCGATAGAATAAAGGCATTCACATAACTCTTACATGCCACAACATACATTACTTTGAACCGAGTCTGGATCGTTCCTTATCACTAGGGAAACTGGCTGGGTGGGATCTAGGGAAGCAATTGTCGAAAATCGTAGCTATAGAGCGTATGGGTATCACGATCAATCAATCCATTGCACATTTGAAAAGTTGATATTGGGCTTAGGTTTGTAATCGAGTTTTTCCATTCTTAGTTTCACTGAACGATGGATTTTGATACCACTCGTCCGTTGCTTGGGGATTACACGGCCACGTCCATAGTTAATTCTGGAGTAAAGGTTAGGTGGTGGTGATAGTAACTACGAGTCACACGTACGATATTTTGGTCATCCATGTGTCATCGTCTTTTTGGAACTTAATTTTCTGCGGTATTAGTTCCATGATCCACCATGATTTTGCAATTTCCAACATATCGTTGATATCAGACGTGGCATCAGCAAGATCTTCTTCTTCCTCACTGACAAAGGAATCATCTTCGATGGGAGCTCCGTTGGCTTCAGGGAGGGTCAAGAATGGACGGGTCTCTGGCGGCGGCGTGCCAGAGAATTCATGGACGGGAGGTGGTCGTATCTTTACTTCCGGCCAGACAGATTTAGGATCCAAACCGATGTGTGCGAACATTTTACGGTCGAATAGGATACCAGTGTCAATCTTGAAACATTCACGAACCATCCAGCGAAGGGAAATTCTTGCCAAACTATTTCGCACTTCGTTTTTGACGGCACCACCACCGACGTCTACGGGGCCACAATCAGCATCTTCCTAAACGTATGAATACTTGGAACTCAGAAGCAACTTACCACAATGACATCCGGCGAACCAGACTTCCTCAACATCGGTTGAATGAAGTCCTTGACTGGCATACTGTGTCTCCCAGGCTCGCTTATTCTTATTAAGCCGCTCGCTACGCTTCTTCTCGCCTATCTGACCTTGACCCCACTTGAGGCCAAGTGCTACTTCCTCGGGAGTCGGGCGGTTGAAAAAGTTGGGTTTAAAGCGAATTCGATGCTCATCAAGTGCCAGGGCTTGGCGAAAGTGCTTCACATGAGTATTGAAGGTCGTAAAGGGAAGGCGCTTGGGGATCACGCCAACGGAACCCACGGTGTCCCTGTGGAATCTCCTTAATTTTACATCAAATAGCATATTGGGACAGGCTCACCAAACTGCAAGTAGGTGGATGTCAACGTCAATTGAAAAAGCTTTCTTAAAAGCTGCGCTCTGTTTCCACCCGGTTTCATCTTCACGGGAATACATCTTGTACGCAAACGGGACCTGCTGATGGTTTGACTTTGGCAACAAGCCGACCTACCGGATTTCAGTTAACGGTTCACTCAGGATTACGAGGCGACCAACCTTATGAACCCTGGTCGAGAAAGAGGTGGTCAGCAGCTGTCAGAGAGAAGTCTGTTCTGAGATAACTATGGCTCACATTCCGGCCAATGCACGAGCAGTATCTAGACTGAAGTTCAATTCATCAATCTTTATGAGACCTGACACCACTCACATGCTCCTCGTGAAAACCCTGACACCAATAGGAAGATGTCAAAAAATGTCTAATGCAGAACACGGAAAAACAAACCAAAGAGGGATACTTTATCACCATATTCGTCTGTGCATATTGAATTTGTCATTCTTATGAGATCAAAATGACCGCTCACAGTTTTGCATGAGGAATTCGTAACCACCTGTCCTGGGTCTCAGTTGGTGTTCCACACAGAATTAAATCCCGTTCACTCATAACGTGTGCATTTAAGTGAACACCGATCATGGCGTCAAGAACCTTGTGAACTTTGGCCATCATAGGTTTGGCTACTTGGGGGATAGTGTACGTGCCGATTCCGGCCTGAAGGTGTGCAGCATGTTGGCCACACGTGTAATCAGATATAGTGTATCCAATACGCACCTGATAGTAGATGAGTTGCTTTGAACTGTCATTCTTCCTCAAGAGAGAAACGAAATTGACAATATTTGAATTCTAGAGTAGAGCAGGATAAGCTTAGTTGAAGCTGGAAAGAGGTGGAAATTGACATCATCATCGAATTGATCGCCTGAAAGGTAGAAGATTAGCTTGAGGCAACGAATACGAGAGCAGATCTTACCTGTGCCATCAAAGCAAAGAATAAGTGTTCTATGTTTGTGGGTCGGTGGTACGCTTTCAGAGTCTCTGGCCTCGACTAAGTCTGACGCGAAGGAAGGCGACATTGGAGAGTACATGTCATGGTCATCTGATGGGATCATCGTAGAAGAAAATGTGTTTGTATCACTATCGGTGGGGTAATTGGGAAGGGATGAAGCCATATGATGTAAGGCGGATGTGAATGTCTATTTTATGTCTTCGGTCGGCGTCTCATATCGGCGGAAACGAGTGTAGTGTTGATGGCCGAGAATAACTTTAAACCCATCCCTTCATTGAGAAAAGTCGAACTAGAATGCTTCGTTTTGCATGAAAGATGGATTACAGTCCACTATAACTTATACTTCAACAAGGCGGAATTGTAATTCGGGTTGAACAGCTGCATATCATTTTAACCAATAATATTTTATGACTATTGGACAGCAGGCTCATTACCTTATGCAAAATATATCCCAAGTTCCACCCGTTCGCCGAAACATTCAGGAAATCATCGACTACTTGATCATGTGTCAATGGTCTGATGGTCTAAATGGAAACTAACAAACCCAACTCTAACCAAATGTCGTTAGTCGATCAACACGAACACGTTATATTTCTACCTGTCAGAATATTTTTAGACAGAATTTGTGCAAAGCAGCAATTGGGGTGGTCAGCAGCCATTATATAAGAATAAACCCTTTGTCAACTTATTGTGTCTTATGTCGCTTCTGATGAGTTGAAATCAATATACTTTCGATTCTCATGTTCCCACCTATCTTTATGCGGGATCCGAAGACGCCTAAGGGTTTGTCTGGGGTTTGAGGCGAAAAATCAGATAGCCTCGTAACCAGCATCGGTCACTCCTCTCGACCACCATTGTCAAGGTAGTCATATTGTGTCAAGTGATCTGTCAAGTCATGAGCAGCTCAACCTTGTCACACCTGTCATACCCGAACCTCTCTGAACCTGCATTTAGTGTCTTCATGCCACACTACCTGCCCCTACTGTGGTTGAATTCCTTTGAAATGGACCTATCCATATCTCCATTATCTAGAATAAATCTGGTTTCTGTTTGCTACTTGGCCTGACACCACGGTCAAATTACTGTCAATGGAGTCACAAGGTTTGCTGTCAAGTGATCTGTCAATTGACTTAGCTGTCAACATAATATATACAGTGTCATATGTCACACTATTTTATTTTTTTATTATTGTTGTATTTTTCCAATTTACTGAGACTTCGACTTTGTGTGCCAGCTGTCAAATGCGACCACAGGTCATTTGTACTTGCACAAAATGCTGCCTCTGGAAGCCCAGCAAATAGCTGTTCTTGACACTTCAGTCATGTATGGTTTCAACAGCAATACAGTGCTGAGAAGTTCAAGTGGGTGAAGCAGCAAGAAGAAAACTGCTGAGAATATATATATATATATGCTGTGGATTTTTCGTGCTTGATTTCCTCTCTTTTTTTTTTGTTGAAAAAATCACTAATTTGTTACACGGAGCGCTTCTCCCATCTCTTATCTTTTTCTCTAGTTTGTTTGCTTAGTAAGCAAATATCTACTCAGGCATGTATCAGTAGTCACTACATATGTCACTCATGGAATAAAATCTTGTTCTGTAGCTGACAAAATAAACTCTTAATCAACAAACCTAATAGAAACTGAGTCGATTGACAGTCAATTGCGAGAACCAGACATACCGATCAGGCATCAAAACAGGAGCCCATAAGCTCCACATATATAGTAACATGCAAGCCCAGCTGGAAACCACGCGCATCCACATCGCTACCTCTGATCTACCGATGTAGACATCTTGATTAGGATCTGCAGGACTGTCAATGGGATGTTTGGAGACGACATTCCTAAGGAATATAAAAATGGTGAGATCAATGGATGAAACCTCGATAGAACATACCAATCCGTGAGAAGCATAGCAACATACATCGTACCTCCAGCAAATATGACATGGAACCACGAGTACTGAACGAAGATTAGTGATGGATTGAGGGAGATTACAGAAGAAGACACACGTTGTAACGAGTACCAGTCTTTTCATCGTCGCGTTCTTCGCCTTGGATTTCGTCGTCCTCATCGCCCCCATATGCCTGTTCCTCATACAAAGCAGATTCCGGAATGGCACTTGAAGTAACGGTAAGGCCTATAGGACACTAAAAAATCATGAGCAACCCACCCTGCCTCTACAGCCGCTAGCATTGCTTGATATCGAGGAGTCTTGGTTCTCCCCGGCTGAATTGTGACAAAGTCCATTTCCGAAGGATTCTCCTCACTTAATTGAATATGGCCACTATGTTTCTTCTGACCGACAAGTGCCCGACTTTGAGTTGCAGCACGGGTTGTAGAGTATGCAATAGCCAAAAAGGTGAAGACACCACCAATCAAGACAACAGCCTTGCGGGTGCCTTCTCCTCCTGCACCATCACGAAGTGGGTTGCAAGACTTGATCGACTTGTGAGTGTGATTGGTGATAGCGGACACAACAAGATAAGTGCAATAAACTGCAACCATCGCAGACTGTGCGAGGCCAGACCGAGGATTGAACTCTTGCACAAGCGGGTGTACGCACATGACGGTAATTGCGACACAAAATATGAGGTTGAATGTGATAAAAAAACGATTTAGAGTACAGCCTGCTCCCGCGAAATAGCCGTACAATAACCCGGTAAGAGCTATTGTAAAGACATACATAAGGCCGGTCGAGCCAATGAGGACCCATTGCCAAAAGTTTGAGGAAGGGGAGTTCTCCCAGTTCTCGAGGCACGTCTCGGACCATGAATGTGCAAAGTCAACCAGGAGAACGAGGCCGAGTAGAATGAAGATTGTTGCACCTATCAATGCAACATAATCTCCCCAGAAAATGAAGAATCCATTGGGAATGGCGAAAGATATGGATACAAGGACTAGCCACGCCAGAACCTTTGGACCCCACCAACTATATTTCTGTCAGTGGTGGTAAGTTAGGAAAGGCAAAAAAGTTACCCATTCTGAATTGCTGCTCGTTTGTCTCGTGTATCCTTGACCCCTATCAACAAGCTGCTGAGGAGAAAATGGAAGAGAGCAAGGGCGAAACAGATCCGATGCACCTGACAGCACATGAGCCTTCATAGAGGTTTACAAAATTGAGCAAGGGGCAGACCGCCAGAACCCCATAGCAATTTTCCCCTTTACATTTCATCTTGATGTAGTCGAAGCTCCACTTCTCGATTTGTCTGACGACCACATCTGACTTCATCAACCAGGCAAGAATTGAATTCAGAGAGAAGATGATCTGGAAGAGAGCATGCTAATCAGAGCAAGACACATTGTATAGCAAATATTTTACAGCAAATCCAATACGCGTTGCGATGGAAGAGTTGCAGTTACATGATTTGACGAACATGGAAGCTAGATGCGGGAATGCATTTCATGGATGGTTCTTCAAGTTCTCCACAATAACTTACCAGCTGTTGAAGTACAGCAGAAAGCAAGCCCTGCTAAGCATGAGGAGGCTATAGAACTGATCCCAGTGGCGAAGGGGAGAGAGAGTAGGAGGCCCATGATGGACGTTGCGGTGTAGGTCGTTGGTCAGCTGTTATAACATCACGTGCAGTGTGGAGAGAATTCAAAAAGCAAGCAGACGCAGTGAGATACATAGCGGTACAGTACTGGCTACACTCGAGCTTCAAGGGGGTCAAAGTTGTTTTTGAATTAGGTGAGAATGTGCATTGTGAAATGGTGCAGCTCTGGGTGATGTGTGCTTTTCTAGTCAAGTTTGATGCCCAAGTGGTCAATGGCGCATATGTGGCATGAGGACTTTGTTTCTCTGTGCGGCGTCTTTCCTTTCTCCACAAGAAATGTAGACCGACTGACGTAGTGAAGCTGGTGTATTGACATTTTTACAATGTACCAATGGGCTTGAGTTTGTTGGCACAGGACCTTTCTCTGGACCATTATGTCACCTTGTCTCATCACATGGTGCTCATCACATGGTGCTTGGTAGCTTCAGCCACATTACTGTCTTAATAGAGATGTCAGAGACTCCTTGGGACAAAGGGTGTAGCTTTGAGTGGAGTCGTGGTGGTCTGCTTTGCAGTTAGATGGGCCAGGCCCAGCAACCTTGGATGATACATCATGCGGTGATTACAGATCAAAAGAACATGGTACATGGTTATGCATGGCAATTTGGTTACTCCGACTATGCCTACATGTTCTTGCTAGCCACTCAAGCATTGGGGAGAAGACGGCGGATGTACTCAATGAGAGCGCTATGCCCAAACGTCAGACGCTATTCAGTATCATCAATGACAACCTACCGGACGGGACGGCCAGTCATGCCCTTCTCTTGATAAGGCGAAGAGCGTGTAGCCTCCATGGTACCAGCGATGTCAATGTGCGCCCAGTTCAGAGTTGCTGGTGATTCGTCTTTTGGTTCAGCACCTTCCGCAAACGCCTTCAGGAACAGAGCGGCAGTGATGCTACCAGCAGGACGTCCACCGGTCTGGTCATGGTTCAGCACAAGGTGAGAGCCATCAAACATATTACCTACATTTTGAAGATCGGCGTTGGAGCCATGTATTTGAACAAGGTAGTCGTCATCGAGTGGCATACGCCAAAATCGGTCGTATTCAACCTCCCCCGCAGCGCGAAGGTGCTCCCAAAGTTCATCAGAGGTCTAATGGAATATAATCAGTCTCATTGTCTTCACGACACAGGCAACTTGAACATGCAGAGTAGACGGCAGAATAAACCTCTCCAAGAGCGATCACACAAGCACTAGGATTACGGTCAGATATAGCAAAACAAGGTCAACTGTGATAGTCACCTACCCAGTCAAAGTCGCGACATCAATCAGAGTGTGTGGCTTGTACTCAGTGATTGTGTAATAAATGGCATCTGCCAATGGGCTCCAGTCAGGAAACGAGGACAAATTGGACAGATATAGACACACCAGCAAGGACAAGCCGACCCTCGGCGTCAGTGTTGTCGATTTCGACAGACTTGCCGTTCATGGCGTAGACACTGGGATCCTGCATGTCAGAACATCGTCACTTGTCACCAGGTCAAATGCTTACATATCTCCAGGTTTAGTGGCGCTGGGCCCCGGCATGTTCTCAGTCAATGGTGTGACAACAATCAAATTGATACTGGAACCTTCTTGAGGGAGTTTGGACAATTGGTACTGGGTTGCAAACTCACTTGAGTTTCAGCTTGGCAATCGCAATTGCAGCCGAGGCAACAGCGGCAGCACCACCTCGAGTGAAGTGAGTAATCCGTGCGTCCAAACAATATAAGACATACCCATGTCGCCTCGCATCAATTTCATACCCTAAGGAGGACACATTCAACATGCTGCAACTGGACTTTTTATGAGTGATCAACCAACATTACCAGGTTTCAAGCTGATACCTCCAGAATCGAAGGTAATACCTTTGCCAACAAAGGCGACGGGTGGGGCGGACTTGTCAGCGGCACCCTTGTAATGGCTGTGAATAATGAGTCTAGCTATCTAGAGTCAACATTCGAACCTACATTTCAAGGATCTTAGCAGGCTCTGATGTTCCATGCGTGACTGACAGGAACGTGTTCTGCAACGAAGATCTGGGTCGAATGCACATCACAACAGCAGAGACAACGCACCATGTTTTTTTCTTGGGCCCAAGCTGATGATGTATCAGCTCGTGATCAGGTCCAAAAGGGAACACAGACCCTCGTCACGGACAAAGATCTCAACATTTGGAACACCCTCGAGCTCCTTCTTGATGCGCTCTGTGAAGATCTGCGTCGTGGGATAAGAAACGGAATAGGGGAAACCAAAAGAGTACATGCCGTTGGAGTCATCATATTGGCCGGGAGCTCGGCAAGCTGTCCAATCAAACATTGAGCAAGATTATAAACTGACTTAAGTTCCTACTTGCAGTTCGAGCCAAGTTTTGAGCTTCCGCATAAATGACACCGGAGTCCCATTCCTTGGATTGTTCCAAGGGGGTGATAGTGAACCTGTCAGGAGTGATTTCCTTAAGATTCGGATCGAACTGCGATGGAGGTGATGTCTTCAGCGAAAATTTATACTGGGCGAGGAAGGCAGCAACGGCTAATTATGTGTCATCAACGGAAATCTCAAATGGCAAGCAAAGTACCAGCGGCATGGGGGTCGGACGAGGCATCAACCGAGATTTGATCGACACCATCGTAGTTCTTGAGCTCCTTGATTCCAGCGCCAACAGATTTTCGGACTAGCTCGCTTCTCTCGTCTCCCTTCTTCTGGGAGAATTTATCACCGAGAGAAACTAGGGTAGCCGTCTTGCCTTGAGGGGTGTTGAAGAAGGTCCTGGTAATACCTACTTTGGGAGGCTTTTCGCCGGAGGGGGTAGACTTCCAGAGAGCCTTGGGTTCGACGCTGGCAACTGTAATTGGTGCAGCAGAGGGGTCGAAGGGGAGGACAACGGCAGACATAGCTCTGTTGTATGTGGAGATCAGACGAACACATCTTGCCATCGTGTTGCCTAGTCACAAGACTCGCGATATGTTTTCCGTCTATGCCAAATACCTACAAATAAGCCCTGCCGGCTACGTGAGCTTAGAATTACAGCTTACAGTCAGCATGGAATTGACATAGTATGTAAACAACATTTAATTAGGCTCTCTTCAACTTCCAACTCGTACGACTACATTTACATTGCGTCATAAATTTTGTGATGTGATTTCTTAGTGGTCATCAAGCCCTGAAGCAAAGGGATTGATAACTACCTGATAAAAATCACTAAAACAATAAAGTATGAAACAATAAAAACATACCAATCATGTGCATCACACAGGCTTGCATCAAATCCAGCATATGGTATTAGGTGCTGTTTATTTTTTCTCATCCCTAACATGATAGCCTCATTTCTCAGATCTCCATACCCAGACATCCTGATCGAATATGAAATGGCCCACATTCACCACAGCCTGGATTAGTCATAATATCGATTGACATCAGCATGTAGAAATGGAGATTGGATCTTGATCTCCGTGTCAGATACTCAACTACTGGTCAAGTTGACACAAGGATCAAGATCTGTTCTCCATTTCTACATGCTGATGTGGATCAACATTATAACTAGTCCAGGCTGTGGTGAATGTGGGCCATTTCATATTCGATCAGGCTGTTGGGGTATGGAGACCTGAGAAATGAGGCTATCATGTCAATAATAGTGAAGAAATAGCATGCTATCTACTGACAAATCAGTAATCATTCGCTCAAGTTTTTGATCTAGTCATGATAAAATAAAAATACAGAGAAAACAGCATGGTGACCAGGCCTCATGGCACAGGGACAATACATTGATGCTCAGAATGGTGGTGAAGCATTTCATGACCTCGAAAAATCTTTAAAAGACCCTCAGGGTATGCCATTTCTTCCACCAATCCCCTATGGCGTCTTGTCCCGGCTTCCCTTTT
>Ga0153999_1000758_pt1 | contig 13678 bp, 17 predicted proteins | sample TSNC083MetaG_FD_104675 | JGI IMG/M metagenome (GOLD analysis project Ga0153999, IMG submission 104675) | Attine ant fungus gardens microbial communities from North Carolina, USA - TSNC083 MetaG | ecosystem: Host-associated > Fungi > Mycelium > Unclassified | place: USA: North Carolina, Lumber... | reverse complement strand
TAAGCATTGACCCATAAGCCAATAGAGAATTTGATGAAGCAACCTTTACCTCTTACCTCTATGCATTTACTGTCTCCAGTGATTGCATTGTCAGTGACTCTTGACCGGAGTTCCTAGGAGTCTGAGTTGAGTAGGGAAGAAACACTGGATCATACAAAAGAACAACTTGGGCATAACTTCCGATAAAGTTGCAAACGAAAAGAAAGACAAACGCTACCAAAGAACGCATGGTAGAGGGGTCAGGCATTAGACTGAAACACGACCATCATGGTTTATATCGCTAGAGGCGAGGTTACTTCGGATCGGATTCAGGGCACCAGCCACTAACCCATCTGGGACAGAACTTCTTTTTGGACCCCAGAAGCGTTCCACAACTGCTCGGTGTAGATATAATGCCATGCACTAAGATTCTTCTCATATGAACTGGACAGTTAGACTATGGGGGTTTGGGTTTATCAATGCGAACAATGACTGAGTAGGTCCTCATGCTCTCCAGACAGCTCTGCACGTGTAGTCATGACAATGTCCTGAGGTTCCTATTTTCTGTGCACTAGGGCCTACCAGGGGTAGGGTGTCGAGTAGGGGAGGGGGGGCATTGCAAATAACAAGTCTTCAACTATTACTAATTATCTCTAAATAAAGTGAAACACTTGAGATTACACTTGAGATGCAATCTAATTTAACATCTAACTTACTTGGATATAGTGCTCGATCATATCAATGTATCAACAAGGGCAACTAAAGTCTACCCTTACCTCTGAGAGGTTAAAGTCCACAATGCAGAGTCCACCACTAGGGACAGGGAGATCAACCCTTGGCTCTGACTCACTAACCTACCCAGTTACCCCTGATAGGCCCTAGCCTGTACTAGGACTTGTTTGATAATTGCTCACTATTACAGCACTATTGTAACATGCCACCATCCTGGAAATGTAGATAGGAGTGAAGAGCACAGTTATTAGAGACTTGAAATGCCTGGATATAGAATATCACGGCAAATTGCTCTATACATTCCGCTTTTTTCTCCTTTTTTTTTGTTCCAAAGCATTATCATCTGACCAAGAGTCTCGAAGACGTTCCAGGAGTGAAGAAGGAGCCCGGTGATTCAAATCAGTGTCGTGGTTTGCCTCTTTCGCAGCAGCGCCTTTGATAGAGAAACCTTGGCTGGACTGAGATGGAGAATCAACCTTGAGCAGTGGAAAATTGATTTGCGTCCTTGAAGGCAAGCCCTGCAAGGAGGGTTGACGACTGATGGAAGACCCCAGTCGATCCAGTAAAGTAGGTGCTTTTGAGTGGTCAGCAGTCTCTTCAATTCTTGTTCGTTTGATTGGTCGTCCAGATTCTACAGTACCGAGGTCGCATCTCGCCCGATTCTGAGAGACAGAACCAGCTGGAATGGGTAGCGACTTTGACAAATGGGGAGCAGAACCAGAGGAAGGGACTCCGAAAGCTTGAGGTGTGGACATTGAAGAAGGCACTGTTTGCTGGGCTGCATCTGTTTGAGGTCTGTTGGAAATTGGTGTTGAAGTCGGACCTGACGGTGACAGAGACTAGAAACAAGGATACACGACGTTGGACAAAATAACCAAGAGAGAAATGCGCCCACTGCGAACCCTAAGCATTTTCAAAAATTCTTGATTGTGTGAAAGTTCTGGTCGTTTTCGAAAATCTCGCAGGCTCTTAAGCAAGTGATGAGAAAATATCCATGACGGTTCCTTAGAACACTGCTTTAGTTGGTGAGAGATGAGACAGCGAATTGATTGTTTGAATGAGGAAGGAAAGAACACACCTCGAGACAAGCTTGAAGGAAAACTTCATAGGTTTTCACGAGCTCATTATTAGTTACTGTTGAGCTCCGAAAGATCTAGAAAGAGTTATCAACTCGCAATAGCTAGGGACCAGAAGTCATGACAAACCTCAAGCAGGTAAGGGCATGCGTCAATGATAGTTCGGCGAAGGGAAAGAAATTGCGAATTTTGTGGCTGCCTTGCAGCCATACCAAGGATTCGAGCCAGAGAACAAATGACCCACTGTTGATCAGACACCTGCATTCTTTGTAGCGTAATCTTCCCAATCAATGAAGTGCAGAAGAAATGTAGTAAGTCAACCGCAGGTACAACTTGAAGGGAACATGTTAGATTCTCGCAAATCTGCAAGATAGGTCGAGTAGTTGAGAGATATCTGGTGTCAGAATGTAGATCTTCTCTCAAAGCAGGCAAAACCATTTCTGCTAGTAGGAGCTGAAGGAGCTCTGAACCTCGTTCGTTGAATTTACGAGAAGTAAAAGGAGGAAGGCAGTATACCAGATTCTGCAGAATACGGTCTAAGTCATCCAACTCCAAACGGGGTATTGCCTTGCAAGGAGAAGCAGTTGAGACACTTACACGTAATCCGACTAGAATTTCGTACGTACCGCGAAGAGACCCTCATACAACATCTGTTCACCAATCCCATCAAGGCTCACATGGTGTCCACAAATGCTTTTTTTCGCTTCTCCGGTCATGAACGCGAGGACAAGCGACCTAAGTCGTGTCCTAATGAGTATCTCTTCATCGTCATGTGCATCATCTTGAGATGCTAATTGATCGCACAGTACGCCAATAGTGGCTTTAGGATCCATTTTCAAGTGTTCGACGAGGGCTTTCTTCACCACCGCTATTTCTTCGGCATCCTCTGCCGAGATTCAGTAATGCCCTGGACTAACATAGGAAAGGGAGAAATGTACCGTTCTGCAGCAGTTGTACAAGCACATCCGCGTTTCTTTTGACCCATGTATCCTTTATTCTTGAAACTTCGGTTATAGCGAGATATCCTTTTAGGCGAACCTATCGCAAGGGTAGTTTTACTGACTGTGAATGCTTTATTTCTCCTCCTCTTACCTCTGAGGATGGATCTTCACAAAGATCATAAATTGCATCTATCGCTTTCTCTTCCAGATCTGGAAAGTCAATGAGAAAAAAGCGGATGTTTTCTGCGGCAAGTATCTTGAGGCCAGCAGAATCGGAGTGAGCTAAATTTATCAGACGCCGCAATGCTTCTTGCCTCTACAGAATATTTCAAATGAGTATCATTTGAGGGTAAAAGCATGTGTGGATCATACAAGGGGGGCATGCCGATCCAACGTGCTCTTGGCTCTTTGTAGCATGTCTGTATTCGAGCATGAGCTACCGTGGGCAAAATCTAGTCCGTCTACTCACCATTGAATTCCAGCTCTTGACTGTTCAATTTGTAGCCTTCCATTCATTCGAGGACAAAGATGAAAAGCAAGGCAGATTCAAAGTTAGAAAGCAGAAGGAACGCTTCTATCAGCTTTGCGTCTCTAAGATAGTCCAGGTGCGCAACGCCACGTGACACTTGCTTATTCGAGACTCGAGTGCTAGGATTTCAGATTAGTGTGCTGGGGGAGGTGGAGGTGGGGTGGGTGCGAAGTTCTTTAGTGAAGAGGGCAGGTGAACACGACACTTTTAAATGCTGTAATACCTCACCGACCAATTCTAGGGTAGAACTGTTCTTAGTAATTATCCGGTGGAGAGGGAGTACATTTCATACTAAAGAAATCATTAATTGGCCGGAGATGGCAGGCTATTTTGTTGAACCCTGAATGATAGTGCCTTCCTTTAGTAACAACTATATGACTGCAATTTCCTGGAGTCACAGGGTTGGACTTGTACACTATGAGATAGGTTTCAACCGCACTTAGATTCTCAGTGACAGAATATAAGTGACGTCATGGTATATTTGCATCAAGTTGTCTTCAGCAATTCTCTGAGACTGAGCCAAGGTGCTTGCTCTCCTGAATCTGCGTGCATGTAGAAGACACGTCCACTCCACCTACTACATTCACACCTGTTCGGCAGACTGCCCGGATGGAGTCAGTAATGTACCACCTCTTGGCACCTGCTTACTTGTTGCGGTATACAAATACAGAGCCCTCTGTATGTATGTTAGTACTAGTACGTGTGAGCCATGCCCCAGACTCTGGCCCTTTGGAAAGGAAAACAGTACAAGTCCGAGTGTGTGTGTGTATCTATGATAGGCAACAGATGAACGAAACATTACAGTATGAGTACCATAACAATTTCACTACTCTCCTTGATCCTCAGTTCGATATTTTTCAGGAAAACGATTCAAGCAATACTGCTGATTGAACCCTGAGCCTGATCTAAGGTGGTAAATAAAGCCTCGAACTCCTCAGGGCTTTGGCCAATGACACCGAAAGCATCCTGACACATCTTTCCAAGAAGCTCTAATTCCTGTGTGACGCCCTGCGTCGCCATTGCATAGGCGAAAAATAAGAGCGGCCTCGAAGCTTTTACTTCACGATTTCTCACAACCTCAAGATTTCGTATGGCCTCAACCTGCAAAAGAAATTCAGAAAGTGATAGCACCTTCCCATGACGTGTACTTACGAGACGCTCTCGCGCTCTTTCTGCTGGTGGAAGATAAGGAGGTAGAGGTGCCTTAAGGCGGAAGGCGGACGCCAATAGTGTGAAACTCAGGATAATATTTCCAACCATCTCTCGACGTTCCTTGTTCACTGGTACAATAAAATCACGCCTGACACTCTTCAGATTTTGATGAGGTCAGAATATCGCGCAAAATATCATCACTCACTGTGTGCCTATCGTGGCTCAGTATAGATGTTCAACAGCATAGAGATAAAGAGCCTTACCATTCCTCCTTCGTAGTGACGCATCGCATACTATGCATCCTGTCCAAGATTGTTTGCAGGCTAGTCAAAACTCTGCGATACAATTCGACAGGGAAAGGTCCTTTCAAGCGGGGTTCATGTTGAGTCTGTGCGAGCAAACCCTGAAGTTGAATAAGTTTGATCTGGAGATGTAGTTCCCTATTTCAAAGCTGTTCATTCACTATTGCCCAGCTTAATCAATGAGATGCGCACATTGCCATGAATTCATAGATAGATTCCTTCATCTTGATATCGTGGTCATGTCTTACTAGAAGAGCAGTCTCTTCACCCGGCTCTTGTTGCAGCGCAGGCTCAGGGGAGCACGAATTTGATGCCACCAAGCGAGTATACAGCCATCCCATGTTCAGGCAGAAACTGATTGATCGAGTCAACAGTGACTTCGTATTGAAACGGTAGAATACTTACTCCCCAAGACCTTTGCTGAGCTCCCTCCTAGCTTCTGCAGGCCACCAGAATCGTGAAACAAGAGCGGCCCATACGACACCCACAGTGACGGCTAAAGCGCGATGAAGGGCTATCATGTGGACAGGAATATCTCTTTGACGGATATTGTAACTTCAGCATCAGATAAATGTTGGTAGCGGCCTAACCTGACAGATGATAAAACGCACCAATACAAGCAAGTCAGATTATAGGTCAACAAAACAAAACGAGAAGCGGAGATGTACTGCGGCCGAGAAACAGCGATTTGAAAGCAAGGCAACGAGAAAAGGAATCCAAAAATTGAAAGCACTAATGCATTATGCGGGAACATTGAGTATACTCCAGCTGCTACGATGGCACCAAATCTGATTACAGTGAAACCATACGCTCCCAGAAAAGCTGCAAAATAAAACTCACAGTGTTCCAAGCACTCGCTGAAGGCTGAGATAATTGGTCTACAGTGGGATAGGTCAGAACGACGTGTCAGGGAAATTTATTTCGAACACGCACAGCTCCTATAGTGGGAGAGATCACGACAAAAAACTAATGGAACTTGACGCCTCAGCGACTGACTGAGGAGAAAAAACACAGCATTCACGCACCGAGATCAATGCCCAATCTCCCCAATGACGAATAAAGAATGGTCGAGTGGTGTCAAAGAATGCTGGAGCTGCAAGCATGGCAGTTGCCATTCCTGCCTTAATAGCGAACTTTATGTCTTGTTCCTGCATTCTCGCCCCAGCAACCCACAAACTTTGTTTTACTCTGCCAATAAAAGGAAGGTTATCTCGTGCAGGAGTTTGCACCGTATTTGGAGCATGAGGTTTGATTTTCGGAAAACCCGGATGTGTAATTCGGTGCTCGGGTATAAGGTATGCAGCTAGAAGTACTTGAGTAAGAGGGTAAGTTGAATTGAAAGTATATTCACAGATGCGTCGTCTGATACTGGATTGAGGCCGAGGCCGTTTGTCCTGTTTTTCAGCTCCCCAATCCGAGTACCATCTATGAGGAGCCTTGATCAAGGAGATTGTAGCTTGAAACATCCATGAGCGACGGCGAAGTCGCAGTTGTTCACATTCATAAATCCCTTCCATCGCACAGACCAAGGTAACCAGTTCTCTTGAAAATTCTTGCAAGGTAAATATGAAGCTAACGGGTCAAGTTGTCAGACGACCATGACCTGGAACTAGTTAAGAACCCACAAATAAACAAGGAAGACGTGCTCATTCTGATATGATGTCAGGATGTTCCTTTTGCCTTCCAAAATTTCGGAGGTGTGACTTGAACGCTGGCTCAGGCTCATGAATGAGGCCTGCGACATATCACTCCGCTTATACAACCGAAGGAGAGCATGGTTTGACGTGCTTTCAAATCTTACCAGGGCCATCTCGATCTGATCGATCAGACCAAAGAACTCTGGACACCCAACGTTTTCCCCGTCGGAAGTCTTACTGATTCGAGCTTTCAAGAAAGCCTCCTGGAGTTGGCACAGAGTGTTTGTACATGCTCTCTAAGTCACCATCAGAACGCGAATATCTCGTTGAAAACCAGAAATTGGACTTACAGTCAGCGCTTTCAGGGGCGGACCAACTTCATCGACAAGCGCACCGAACATATCCGCTGCAGCTTTCAGCATGATGTTCTCATCGAGTGCTATGCTTTGATCATGGATACGGATACCCTTTCCTTTGGATTTCTTGTATACACCAGATCTCGTCAAGTCATATTGTAGCCTAGTCGAACTTCTGAGTCCATTGAGATGCTGTGCCAAGCGATTGAGAGAGTCCACAGCATCCTCGTAAGCGCGTTTCCTCCGGTTCCGACTTGAAGCCACGATCCCGATGACACTTGTACCTGCACGATCTCCACTGTCTAGCCACTCTTTCTTAGCTTCGTGCAGGTTCTTCTTCAGGCTCGTGAAACTGTTTTGATGGTTTTCGACTGCCTTCTGAGCCTTTTCAATTCCTGTTCTCTCAATGAAGTTCTCGTTTTCCAGTAGAAATCCGTTGGTCAACATGGAAAGCAAAGTAGAAAAGGAGGACAGTGTTTTTATCATGTTGCTTTGAAGGTTTTCTGTCGCTGTTTGAGGCCATACAAGAAAACAGACAAGATTGGAAACCAATGACCCGCAAACAACAATTGTGAAGACTCCCAGTAACGTTTGAAAACCACCTTCTTTGACGACCCTAATGCATAAAGTCAGTGATACAACTGCCATTATGTTGGAGGCCTACACAGTAAAAATTAAGATCGTGGTCATGCTGCAAGCAGTGTTGAAAGAAGGATTTGCCTGCCAGAAAATTTTTCAGATCAGAGTAAGGAAAGTTGCCAAATTATCAACCAACCATATACCCTTTCATCCAAGCAACCAGACTCATACTCAGACCAATCCACAAGATTGCCAATATATCGCCTGGCCATTTGTTACCCGGGATCATCTCTAGCAACCACAACAACGACACGAATACACCACAAACCAAAGCAGAATATACCACGCCCATGAGACAGAAAAGATCGGCCTCGATCATGGCACCAACAGTCTTAGCAGGGTTAAAATATACAGCACTGATAGAACGGATCAACATATCTTTCCGCAGGCAGTTAATGAAGTACGTACACAGTCGCGACCATGTGTGCACTTGGGGATGGTCCTCTTGCGCCAGGTCCATAGGACGACAAGTCACCGATAAAATCCGACAGAGGGCGGTAAAATGTGAACAATGAAGCAATGAAATATGCGATAGCACATTTGAGGACATTACAGTAGAGAGGCGTAAATGCCGGAAGTTTCCATTTGCTACTACCCTCCTCCGTAGCTCCTCCAGATGGCTGGATCGTACACTGGCTTGTTGCAGATGTGTCGCTATCACATTCTGAGTCGTAATCACATATGCCAAAATCTTCTGAGGCCTGAGTATTGGGAGAGTTTTCTCCTTTTGTCTCCGATGGATGATCACGTAAGTGATCTTGTTGTCTATGGCATAACCCTACCTGCACATGTGGGGAACTATTTCTCGTAGCCAATCGTCCGGTGAACGAGCCCATGGACCTAAATGTGACACGAGAATCCGATGATGGGGTAGGTGGTAGTTGTCCTTCGTTCTCCATCATCTGCTCAAAAAGCGTCCACTCATGGCTATTCTGGCTATGCATTGGATGCTTTGAGGGCGTGCGAGCCGAGATAAATGCGCTCTCTCTCTGCCTATGTGCATCAGGAGGAGAAGATATGTCACCAGGTCTAGAACTCTGCCAGGGCAAAAAAATATTGGTTGAGTCTGACCCTTCGGATGTGGGTCTGCTCCTTTCCCTCTCAGGTACACCTCCACTTGCCGACATGTAAGTCCCGAGAAAACCTTCCTGCGCAGCTTCTGGGGAATTGTATATGGAGGTAGATACGATATCATGATTACGTGGTATTTCCCCTTCATTTCGAGAATTGGCGTCGATAGTGATTGGGCCGCTGAAAGCACAGGGACAATTGATGCATGACGTCGAAGCGGGCCTGAAATTGTGTTGAAAAGACATCTTTGTTTGAGCGATTCGTAAACTGAGTGGTTTGAAACCCGACTGGAACACTCAACCCGAGAACATTCTTCACAAACAAGCAACGAGAGAGAAAGGCAATCAAGTATCCTACCTATACCAAGAGATTTTAAAGCTGTAGAATCTCTTGGCATACTTCTTGTCACGCACAATGTATGATGCCTAACTCCGCGCACGAATCACTCCAAAAAAGTGGACCTCAGAATGCAAAAGAGTGTCCTTGATGTGGACGGATGCGACAAGGTTCGAGGTTGTTCAATGTCAATGCCCAATCTGTGGATATGTGAATGTCCGAGATAGAGATATAGCAAGACAATCCTAATAGTCTGAATAGTGTAAAAAAAAGGACGAGATCGACTAGCAACTACCACACATACTATACCGACATATAAATCGTCCACAAAGTTAAATCTAAAGATACATGTAACAAATTATTGTGTTTACTTTTCAAGGTCCATGCGAGTCCGAAAAGTGAAGTTCAAGTTCATGTAGATGAAATCGTCAGTAAAGATCATGAAATCATGAAATATACGAAAGGCAACACGTGGAATGTTTTGTGCCTCCTGTTAAGTGTCCGGCCAAAAGCATGTGTATGGTTAAAACAAAGATCCTGTACGTAAAAGTCCATGGTCCGTTCGCATCATTCTGCGGCGTCAACTAGGCAAACAATACAAAAAAGAGTTGGGTCAAGTCCATGATAGAATCATTCATGATAGAAGTCGTTTCTGGAGTTTGTTGAGAGCAGACGCTGCACGGAAATTTCAGTAAAGTATGAATTTGATTGGAAGTGACTTACTAATAATAGGGTAGTGTGTAGAAAACATGGTCATGGTATGGAGGACGACGTTGAGTTCATCACGCACTTCGCTTGTGCTTATTGTCGGCCAGGCAGATTCCAGAGTGTTGAGCTCGATGACCAGGTGATCTGCGACATTCGACCAACACGGCTAGATACTCGAAACTCAGTTCAAAGCTCAAGATGAGGATGAGATGCTTACTGCAAGGATAGGATCAAGGAATGGATAATCCTGATCGTTAATTTGCTTCATTACATTCACACAAGCTCTAGCTGCACGAGAGCATTTCGCGAACGATACGGAATTATCGTGAGCAGTAGCATGGTGGAGATGAATCAAGGCGTAGTTAGCCAAAGTATGAGCCAGAATCAAGCTCTGTCTCTCTTCGGGGATGATCTGGTTCAGCTGATTGATCGGGATGAGCATAGAGAGGAAAAGACTAGTGGTCTGGTCGAGATTGGTCACTTTATCAGAGAACCTTCCATTTTGCTTTGCTCCAGCGTGATCTATGAAGTTTCCGTCAGAGATTGAGGCAATACAGCGGCCATTTCAATTACTCACTGACGACAACGTCTGCCTGAGAAAGAAGGGCTGATGCTTTGACTCGAAGAGCCGTGGCCGAGAAGCCTCCAATTGACAGATCCCCATTCAAGAAAGTACGAATGGTTGGAATTGGTGTGCATCGGCCCACAAGGCCCTAAATTTACAATGTGGCTTTATGTCAGACACCTACACAAATAGTCAAATTCACGAACCGTTTCATAATCATTGACTTCCTGGGGCCACGGGCAGCTGATGATGTTCCTTGCATCCGGACCGTCTGAGATTACCGATGGCTTCTGGAGAAAAGTCGACCAACAGCGATCGAGAACAAAAACCTGCCAGAAGGCCGAGATTCCAGAGTCTTCCTGGTTTGAGAGTTTCCCCGGTTTGAGGTCAAAGTCCTCAACATGGCAAGCTGAAGCCCAGAAGTCACGCTGATAAACATCACGACTAAGGCCAGCATGAATCGCCAGAGCGGCGGCAGCATTAACGTGATAACCTCCCTCAAAGATCCTGCCATTCGCAAAATAGTACATTGACAAAAGGCAGGAAGCTTGTATGACTTCAACGACTCGATCAGTTGACTTAAGCGCCTCTGGCAGTGCTTCGAGGACATGTCGGAGGTATAAATCTTCTTGCTGACAAAGGGGTTCTGGCCGTGAGATAAAGCAGGCCCACAGACAAATTGAATTCATCAAGATGGGATGGGGTTGCTCTGATGTAGGGCGATGTAGGCTTTCACGGATCCGCTGAACGTTGATTCCTAAACTGCATTGTTGTTGATGGGGGGCGAAGATGTCCAAGCTAAGAAGAAATGAACTGATTCCCGCCAATGGACCACGTAAGAAAGCACCTACAAGAGGGTACCAAACTCCACTGATATGGGTAAATGTGATGATTGTGGCTCCCCATAGTAAACTGTCTCAGACAAGAAGGGGGTAGGTGATGGAGAAGGGACATTCTGGCGCCAAATCGGAATCACAATCAAATAAGAACTAAGATAGCGTACCTGAATCCAAGCGACAGCCGGTGATGTAGGGGAGCCTGGACAAAGGTGAGAGCAAGAACTGCAAAGGAAGAGACAATACTACCTGAGGCAAAAGGCGAGTGGGAGACAGAAAGGAAAGAGCTGTCCGGCGATCCGGTAGAGGAAGCGGACGAACCGGAGCGAGAATGGCTATGGGGATCGTATAGTGTAACGCCAGGAGAAACGTATTCTGGATCTTCGAGCTCTCGAATACGGCGTTCAAGGCGTGCGATGGTCTCACGCATGATCTGGGTTCGGGTTTTACCTTTGCCATCGTCATATTCACATCCATCGGGCTTCTTTGCTCGCGTACACTGCTGACAAGCTGGCTTGACGCCGTCGCATTTCTATGATTAGAAGATGAATTGTGTGCTTAGTTGCACAGCAAATGCTGCGGAGAACATACCATCTTCCGTTTTCTGCCACAGGGAAATAGAAAGGGAGAAATGATCAGAGAAGGAGAAATGAAAATGGAGGTACGCACCTGCAACGGAGACATGCTTTGCCCCTCTGGAGGGTGGTCTGGGGGGCTTTGTCGGCGGGTGGTTTGCTGACCATTAATGAGGAATATAATAAAGAACGAAAGAGAACCTATGCAAAGACGGGTAGCGTGACAGCGAAAGTGAAAACGAAGAAAAGGCTATGCATGCATAGATGAAGAGGGAGGGGTGTCCGGCAGAAAAGGCAAAGTCATAAATATATCCCGATTTTATGTCCCCGAGCACAGCCGCAACCAAATGTGGCACTCCTCATTCTCGTTCTGACTCCTCTCCCTCTAGACAGACTCCTCCAGGTCATGCCCACTGTCTTCCTCTGCTCACATCTGCTCACTGTCTGCTTTACCGAGCTCCCCACCAAGCTCCTCGTCTGGCCCACTTATCTCCCAACGCGGCCATTTCTGCCCGTCCGCCTCTTCTGGCGCCGGTCCGTGGATGTAGTTGTGACCCATCTCATCATTCATCTCAGCCTCTCAAAAGTCCAATATAACTGCGTTATGTGAATCTGAGCACTGCAGCGCTTTGTGCGAATCTCTCGTGCATGATGAGATTTGTTCCTGGTAATCCTTGCAATGAGTCTCCTAAAACGCCCCAGGTCACACTACCCAACTTTGACGCTTCCTAAACTTCCATCCAGCGCTCCCAAGATGTATCACTTTGACAATTGAGCAGTTCTGGATGTGTAAGTGTAGATTTGAACATTACTCTGTACGTTGCAAGCGCAACAAATGTACTCGCCCTGACAATATCATGCATGTGTCTAGCGTCACATCGCGGCACTTACTAGTACTCAGGCCAAGATTGCACAGCATGACGTTTTGATAAATCAAGTTCGAGTTCCCATATATAGAAATGTCATCGTATAGAACATTAGAATACTCCCAGGATCAAAAAAGCCAATATCCAACATAAACAACTAAAAGCAAAACTCTACCTCTGAAAGGATACTTATACTTAGATACACATACGGTATTTGATCCGAGTCAGGCCGCTAGTCAAAAACAGTCTCCACTCACATATGCGTTGTGCACCTCCCATCAACTCTTACCCTTTCCGGCACATGGTCTGTCACGAAAAAGTACCGTTGACAACGGAATTTGAGTGTGCCCTGCCACCATACGTCACGGGTAAAGAGAAACCTGGATCGGCCCGCGTATCGTGCTGTTGGACTGTCCTCTTCTCTTTTGCATGAGCCTGGCGTACATAGGCGTAGCGTTGAAAATGGCTGAGACACTGAAGAAACGAAACGCCAATCTGATCATATCACCGTTATCCCTGATATAAGTAGATTGCTACAACAGAAGGGCTGGACGACCACATACGGAAAACGCTCTTAGATTGTTGAAAAGGTCCACAGTTGCATCTCGAACTGCTTCCTTCTGATGGAAGAGACCGAATCCGAGATGTAGTAGTCCTTGTGGCATCACGAATGACAATAGCTGTGAGCCTCCATCAACAACACTATTGATGGCGAGAAACACGGAACAAACCTCGACCACTTGTTCATACGTCTTGATATTGTCTGCAAGTGTCCGCATGATCGCAAGAACTTCAGAATCCGCCAGATTCTTTCCGTTTCGAATCCTGAATAATTGGTGAAGTACATCAAACCCCTTGATTGCAAACAATGTTGCAATTTTTTCGTAGTCCTAACATAGCAGAAGATTATCAGAAAACCTGTAACGCGATATCAATGATTGACAAGATATACGGTGAAGACGCACCGTAATACAATAATGATATGAACTTGTCTTTTGCCAGGCTTCTATCCGATGGGCATTGGCAGCAAGTTCTCGTGAACAGACAGCTTCATCAGCGAACGCTATGCCACTACCAAGTTGCGGCGCTTGTCCCGGTATCTCGGTAAACGGCTGACTAGGATACCCATATTTGGTTGCACCAGTCACTTCCTCCTCGTAGCGCGATGCAAGTCGTACAAAGCGAGCAACATACTCCGTGAATCGCATACGGACGAGTCCTTCGCCAAAATGGTCCTCAATTGCAATCCGAATCTTTTTTCGAAAAAATGAGCGAGAGAACTCTAGCTTTTCGAGAGAGGCAAAGATTACCCACATCTTCAATGAAAATCTTGTCACTGTTGGTGATAATAGCAGTTCCTTCCTTGCGCTCAAAATCT
>Ga0153999_1000755_pt1 | contig 13692 bp, 9 predicted proteins | sample TSNC083MetaG_FD_104675 | JGI IMG/M metagenome (GOLD analysis project Ga0153999, IMG submission 104675) | Attine ant fungus gardens microbial communities from North Carolina, USA - TSNC083 MetaG | ecosystem: Host-associated > Fungi > Mycelium > Unclassified | place: USA: North Carolina, Lumber... | reverse complement strand
TGCTTATCGTTCCTTCAGCCAGCTATCCAATTGCTCAAATAAAGTGATGACCGAAGGATCTTTGGTTTGTTTTAAAAAATCATGTTCTAAATAGTAAACCGCTTTAAAGGTACTCTCAGGAATGGTCCGTCCGATTTTTTTGCTATAGCGGAACGGCACTTCTTCGTCTGAACTGCTAGCTGTACTGAAACAAGGGGGAAAAGTTTTTAATGTTTCGTCTGACAGTGCGTAAGCAGACCAGTCCCCATTTTCTGGTAATCCGTAAAAGTGCGGCAATAGCGCTTGCTGAATACTGTAATGATACAGCAGATAGCGAGAAAGAAAAGGATCATCCCAAACAGGCTTTGTTTGGTCGATAGCAGCTATTTCTTTAGCGGAAATGGCTTGCTTTAATAATTTCCGTGGCTCTTTAATAAATTCTAAATCTGTATAGCCGTAAAAATTGACTAAAAATTGTGGCCTCAAATTTAGTGTTTGTAATTGTTTGGTTAACTGTAACATTAAATAACCGCCAGCGGAACGCCCGCACAAACCAAATGGCTGGTTTTGAATAATCTCTTCGTTTAACAATTGGAAGGTTTCCGTTAGCGTCCTTAAGATGTGATCGATTTTTGTATTTGGAGCCAACAAATAGTCCAGTGCTAAAACGGTATAGCCATTGCTTGTAAACAGCTCCTTCAGTTCTTCTGTTAAATCACTTTTGGTTCCATAAATCATCCCGCCACCGTGTAAATAGACGACATAGTTCGTTGATTCAGTCGTAGTGGGGTAGATAGTAACTGTTGCGCCATTAGCGAGTGTTTGATTGTTTTTCAAGTGCACGTCTCCTCATCTTTATAATGTATGTGGCAATTTCATAATTTAACAATTGCAAGGGATTGGCTAAGTCAATATCAAGAAGTTGTTCCACTTTGTTTAAACGATAACGAATCGTTTTTGAATGAAGGAACATCGCTTCAGAGGTCTGTTTATAGTTGCGATTATTTTGGAAAAAACTGTACAAAGTTTCAAATAAATCGTAGTTATTTTCGGCTAATTGATAAAGTGCGCGAGGAATTAATTCGTCTAAATTTTCCAATTGGTCTTCGCGGATAAAATTTTTAAATACCCCGATATCGGCTAAGGTGACAATTGGTCCGTTATAAAAAGTTTCATTAAAGCGCAGAATGTCCAGACATTCAATCAGTAGCTCTTTAATCCCTTCTCGTGATTTTAAACTGCTGACGGCGACGGTAAGCGTGTCGTTTTCTTCTAAAAGTTCAGCTAATAAACGACTTAATTGCAGCTTTGTAATTTTTCCATCACTTTCATTGAAGTTAAAAAGGACAGCCGAATAATTTAGCTGATCAAAGAAGATGGATTTCACACGCAGGGTACGAAGTAAGGCAATAATTCGTTCTTTCATGAGTTGTGTATTGGTGTCTTTGGTAGAAAAAGCAATCGCTTGGTAAGAATCTAGCTCTTGCATTTGCACTTCACGAAGCAAACTGTTTAGCTCGTCAGGATTTTGCGGTGTATTTTGTAAAATAGCATCCGCTAAGTTGTTCAAACGAGTATACCGTTCTTTTTTTAACAAATTTTCGGTATTGAATTTTTCTTGTAAGACATCAATCGCATTTTCGATAATCACTAAATCCGTTTCTTTAACCTTTTCATCTTGTAAATAAACCAGAAGTAAACAATTAGTGGAATAACTATTGAAAATAGAAACTTCTAGTGCCAACTGTTTTTTGGGGTTGGCATGAGAATAAAGTGTTAAAAGAGAGTAATCATTTTTAGTGAACTCACTGTTTTTTAGTTTTTCTCTTGAGAGCACAATCGCATCATGGGGTAAGTCGCCATCGCTAATTTCCAGATGTTTATCCAACATTTTTAAAGCGAAGGGTAATTTAATGATGTCATAAAATTCTTGCATAATCGTCTCAACCGTTGGGTAGTGGCGCTCTAATTTGGTGAAACGTTGGCGCACATCGTAATACGTACGTAAGACATGCGACTGATAATTCAACAAAGGCTCGTAAATCGTAAACAGAATTTTTTCATAGCTAATGTCTTGTGTGATTTTAATTAAAGGAATTTCATAATTGAAACATAATTCGATAAACCACTCTGGAATCATTTTAATGAATCGATCTGTTTTCAAAATTAAGCCGCTGATGCCAATTCGGCGCATCTTTACGAAAAAATTTTCCAACTCTTTTTCGGGTAGATCATGCAATGCGTAGAAAGAAGTCAAAATTAACTGATTCTTTCTACTCCAGTTCTCAATGTCAATCGCTTCTAAGACCATTGCCGAGTCAACTTCATTGTCTAAACCAATCTCTTTCGTCAAAATTTTACCTTTTTTTAAGTCACCTATCGATAATAACTCTCTTAATTTCATCATTTTCTCCTTTTTTCCTCTTATGGATAAAAATTATACCATTTTTTTAGAATTATGTCCGATGAAAACACTTTCTCGTTTCGATACAATAGCATTGTAAGGAATAGATAGGAGGATGAACAATGTTACACACAGTAATTTTGAAAAACAATTACCAAGACTCCATCAACTTAATGTTATTGACCAATAAAATCAATGCATTAGATGGTGTAACCATGAGTCAAATCATGATGGGAACAGATGCCAACAAAGACATCCTTAACAACACGAACTTGTTAACGGATGAGGCCAATAGTGCATCTGCAAACGACATGATGATTGTGGTTGACAGTGAAAAAGAAAACATCATGGAAGAAGTTATGCCAGCGATTGATGAATTCTTAGATGATTTATCAGCAAAGGGAACTAGTGAAGAAGCACAAGCAGCAACTTCTTGGTCAGAAGCGTTTGATCTTTTACCAGAGGCGAATGTAGCGCTATTCAGTATTCCTGGTGAATATGGTGCGCCAGAAATGGAACGTGCCTTAAAAAATGATTTACACGTGTTCTCTTTCACGGATAATGTGTCAATTGAAGATGAAGTACGTTTGAAAAAATTAGCGCATGAAAAAGGCTTACTAATGATGGGGCCTGACTGTGGAACTGGTATTATCTCAAGTATTCCAATCGCCTTTACAAATGTTGTTTCTCCAGGAAACATTGGCGTTGTTGGTGCTTCAGGAACAGGGATTCAAGAAGTTACAACGATTATTGACCGCTTAGGTGGCGGAGTTGTTCACGCCATTGGTACTGGTGGTCGTGACCTAAGCGACAAAGTAGGCGCTATCACAGTGAAAGATGCTATTGTGGCCTTAGAAAATCACGAACCAACCGATGTGATTACAGTTATTTCTAAACCACCTGCAAAAGAAGTTCGTGATGAAGTGGTTGAATTATTACAAAGTATTTCAAAACCAGTCGTTGCGATTTTCTTAGGAGAAAAACCAACAAGTCACGAAGGCAAAGTTTATCTAGCTCATACATTAGAAGAAACAGCTAAAATTGCTGTTGATTTAGCAAATGATGTGGCCGTGAAGAAAAATTACTTTGAAGCATTAGCAAAACCAGCTGTACCAACATTACCAGAAGATAAAGTTGTAAAAGGCTTATATTCAGGTGGTACATTAGCTTCTGAAGCAGGTATGTTAATTTCTGAAGCTTTAGATCTTGGCGGTTTAGTGAAAGCAGAAGGTTATGTCTTGAAATCTCACGGTTATGAAGTCATTGACTTAGGTGATGATATGTATACACAAGGTCGTCCGCACCCAATGATTGACCCAGATGTTCGTATCGAAAAAATTCGTGAATACGCACAAGATGAAAAAACTGGGATTATCTTATTCGATGTGGTGTTAGGCTATGGTGCTCATGAAGACATGGTTGGTGCATTGTTACCAGCAATTGAAGAAGCGCGTGCCACAGCCAAAGAAGCCGGACGTGATCTTTACTTTGTTGCAACTGTTTGTGGGACGACGAAAGATCCGCAAAATTACCAATCGTCGGTTGATCGTTTGAAAGAAGGCGGCGTTTTAGTTGCAGAAAGCAATGCTAAAGCTGTTCAATTAGCTTTATTGCTAAAAGGAATCGAAATTTCAGAAGACGATAAAGAAGTGGTTGCTTACAACGGACCAACTGTCGATGTACCAAAACCAGGCGAAAAAGTAATGGAACTATTAACAACCAAACCAAGAATTATTAACGTTGGGTTGCAAAGCTTTACAGAATCAATCGTTGATTACGGTGGCGAAACAGTTCAATTTAACTGGCGTCCACGTGCCAACGGCAATAAAAAAATGATTAAAATTTTGGATGCTTTGGAAGATTACAGTGAACAAATCGAAGCTGAAAATCACAAAGTAACAGACAAAATTAAAAATGCACAACCATTCTTAGTAGATGTGGTACCTGCGAAATCAGTGATTCCAGAATTAAATGATGACGCACAAAAAACATTACTTCATGCTGGACCACCAATCCAATGGTCTGAAATGACTGGACCAATGAAAGGTGCTTGTATCGGAGCTGCATTATTCGAACGTTGGGCAGACAATGAAGAAGATGCTTTGAAGATTTTTGAAGCTGGCGAAGTACGTTTCATTCCTTGTCACCATGTAAAAGCAGTTGGACCAATGGGCGGTATTACTTCTGGTAATATGCCAGTCTTTGTTGTAGAAAATCGCTTAGAAGGTAACGAAGCATACTGTATCTTGAATGAAGGTATCGGTAAAGTATTGCGTTTTGGTGCTTATTCACAAGAAGTAGTTGATCGTTTAGATTGGATTAAAGATGTTTTAGGACCAACTATTGCGAAAGCCTTGAAACTTTCTGAAGAAGGCTTGAACTTAAACGTATTGATTGCGCGCTCTATTACAATGGGTGACGAGTTCCACCAAAGAAATATTGCCGCATCTTTGAACTTCTTAAAAGAATTGTCTCCATTAATTATCAAAACAGATATTCCAGAAGATCAAAAATACGAAGTAATCAAATTCTTAGCTGACACAGATCAATTTTTCTTAAATGTCATGATGGCAACTGGAAAAGCAATTGTTGATGGTGCCCGTAAAGATACCAACGGAACGATTGTCACAACGATGACTCGTAACGGCGTGAACTTTGGGGTCCGGATTGCAGAAACAGGCGATCAATGGCATACCGCACCAGTAAATACACCAAAAGGTCTTTACTTCACTGGTTTCAGCGAAGAAGACGGAAATCCTGATGTCGGGGATAGTGCAATTACTGAAACAGTAGGCGTTGGAGCAATGGCTATGGTAGCTGCACCTGGCGTAACACGGTTTGTTGGTGCAGGTGGCTTTGAAGATGCGTTAGCAACCTCAAATGAAATGGCAAAAATCTGTGAAGGACACAACCCAACATTCTCAATTCCAACTTGGGATTTCCAAGGAACTTGTTTAGGAATTGATATCCGTAAAGTGGTGGAATTAGGAATTACACCAATCATCAATACAGGGATTGCACACAAAAATGCCGGTGTTGGTCAAATTGGTGCAGGGACAGTTAGAGCACCTCTAGGCTGTTTTGAAAAAGCCCTAGAAGCGTATGCTGAGAAACTAGGCATTACGGTTGAATAACCAACTAGTCATTAGTGACTACATTTTTCCTATCCACCAATATGGCAAGATGGGAACCATTCACAGTGTTTTTGAACGTTCATTTAATCTGAAAGTCCAGGATCAATTAATCAATGTTGCAAACTTCCATAATTATTTATCAAGCTTTGGTATGTTTTTGCCAGATCAATTGTTTCAAGAAATCTTTCCGTATGTACAACAAGGTAATAAAGTCAAAATCACAGAAAATCAGTTGACCTTTTACAGTACAGTCGGCGTGAAAACGATCCAACTCACACCTGCCGAGGTCGTTTCTTTAAACATTACTCATTTCAAGTTAGAAAAAGACCAATTACGCTTGTTGCGAGACCGCTTATTAGCGAGAAACTTAGAACGTAGAATTGGCCTGCCTTTAGACGAACGAGCAAAGCATATTTTCAAAAAAATGAGCCAAAAACAAAAAGTTTGGACACTATCGGAATGGCAAGAAGTAACGAATTATCTGATTGGTCGGGGCAAAGGGTTAACCCCGAGTGGTGATGACATTTTAGTGGCGTATCAAACAATTTTGTTCATACTTGCTGATGAAAGAGCTGCGGCGTTAGCCGCTACTCTTTCGGCAGCAAATTTATCCACAACAGATGTTAGTAAAGGCTATATTGCAAGCTCGGCTAAAGGATATGTAAATTCATTGTTGTATCAGTTACTCTTGGATTTGGAGAACCATCGGGATAATAGAGTTGACGAAAATATTGACAGAATTATACAAATCGGACATTCCTCTGGTAAAGATATGTCATTTGGAATGTTACTAGCTTTACAATCTGTAGAGTTAGATGAGAAGTGAGGAGAAGACATGGAGAATAGTAAAAAAAATCAAGCAGTGCAAGTGAGCAATAGTTACTGGATTAAAGTCGTAGCCATTTTCTTCGTAGGCTGGATTTTAATGTACGCAACACGAACTATTTTTAATCCAGTGATGGGGGTCATTGGAGAACAATTTGGTCTAAGTAACACACAACTTGGTTTAGCCAATAGTATCTTCTTTCTAACCTATGCTGTTGCACAGATTCCTTTTGGGATGATTGGCGATAAAATTGGGCGGAAATTAGTCATTGCTGTTGGGTTTATCGTTCTTGCTATTTCTACTTATTTTAGTGGATTAGCGACAACCTTTGTTATGTTTTTAGTCATTCGTGCAATTGCTGGTATTGGTCAAGGAGCTTACTATGGCCCGCAATATGCGCTATCGACAGAAGCGATTCCAGCAAGTAAACGGACCATCGGTAATGCCATCATCAATAGTGGGATGGCCTTCGGTACATCAGGTGGGTACTTACTTTCAAGTAAGTTGGTTTTAGAAAATGGTGAACATTGGAGCAAACCATTCTTTATCATGGCGATTCCAACGTTTATCGTAGGAATTCTTTTCTATACAATTTTGAAAGAAAAAGTGATTCGTCCTGGTGAAGAAGCTGCACGAGCAGCTGCTGAAGAAGGACCACAAGAAAAGATCTCATTAAAAGAAATTTTCTCAAATCGTAATTTATTAGCCGCATTTATTTTATGTTTCACAAGTATTTATGCAAACTTTGTCATTATTACTTGGTTGCCACAATTTTTAATTGCTGAACGTGGCTTTACAGGAGCGAGCGTTGGTTTCATTTCATCACTTGTACCATGGGCCTCTATTCCAGGAGCCTTAATCTTCGCTCGTTTGAATGATAAAACAGGTGCGACGAAAAAATTAGTCTTTACATTAGTACCTTTAGCAATCCTATCTGTCTTTGCGATTGCTTTTGTAACAAATCGGACATTGTTAATTTCTGTTTTAATTCTTTATGGGTTAACAGGGAAATTAGCGTTAGATCCAATTATGGTGACTTTTGTTACCAAACATGCACCAAAAGCGGCCTTAGGAACAACGTTAAGTGCCTATAATTTTATCGGGATGTCAGGGTCAATCCTAGCACCGTATGTCACAGGATATTTAGCAGATACAGCAGGCTCAATGCAAGTTGGCTTCTATCTTTCTTGTGTACTATTAGTTATTGGTTTACTAGCTTTTGCTTTCTTAGCTAAAGATGAGAGTAAACCGAAATTAGGTTAATTATCCCTTCGATAATGACTGAAACAATCAAAATGAGCAAGACAAAATCTTTCATTTCGTAAACAAATTATTTCTTATCCGTCGATACTGAAAAGATTTTGTCTTTGCTTTACTAAAAAGGAGCGAATCAATCAATGAGTTTAAACGTAATTGCCCTAGGTGGGAATGCTATTTTAGATACGGATCCAACAGATGAAGGCCAAAAAGCCGTCGTTAATCACGCGGCCAAATATATTGCAGAATTTGTTGCTAAAGGGGAACAAGTCATTGTCTGTCACGGAAACGGACCACAAGTAGGGAATTTGCTTTTACAACAAAAAGCAGGCGAAAGTGAAAAAAATCCAGCGTTGAAATTGGATACTTGTGTTGCGATGACACAAGGAAGCATCGGTTACTGGTTACAAAATGCTTTAACTAATGAGTTTGAAAAACGTAACATTGCTAAACCAGTTATCTCTGTAGTTACGCAAGTACGTGTGGACAAAGAAGATCCTTCGTTTAAAAAACCATCCAAACCAATTGGTCCATTCTATACAAAAGAAGAAGCTGACGCAGAAGCAGCCAAAGATGGCTCTACGTATGTGGAAGATGCTGGCCGTGGCTACCGAAAAGTTGTTCCATCACCAATGCCTAAAGAAATTGTTGAAAAAGAGGCGGTTCGTGCTTTAGTAGAGGCGGACGTTTTAACTATCTGTTCTGGTGGCGGGGGCATTCCGGTCGTAGCAGAAGACGGACAATACGTAGGTGTGGAAGCGGTTAACGACAAAGATTTCTCTGCACGTGTTTTAGCTGAAAACGTTGATGCAGACCGTTTGATTATTTTGACAGGCGTTGATAACATCTACATTAATTACAATCAACCAGATCAAAAAGCATTAGAACAAATCAGTGTAGCCGAAGCAGAAGAATACATTAAAGAAGGTCACTTTGCTGCTGGTAGTATGCTACCAAAAATCGAAGCTGCCTTAGACTTCGTAAAAGGTGATGACAAACGGAAAGCAATCATTACTTCTATCGAAAACTTAGAAAACATCGATAAAGAAGCAGGAACTGTGATCAGTCAAAAGGGGTAGTTTACCATGAAAAAACCGTCCATGATCACCCAAATTGCAATTGCTGTTGTCGTAGGAATCCTCGTAGGACTCTTGATTCCTGCTAGCGGCAATTACTTGAAAATAGTTGGAGATGTCTTTTTGCGACTGATGCAAATGGCTATTCCTATCTTGATCTTAGGGCAAATTGTCCAAGCAGTTGGCAGTATTAATCCAAAAGAATTAACGAGCCTTGGGGGTAGAACAATCGCTGTTTTCGGGATTTCCTCCTTAGCTGCCGCTTTATGGGGCGTCCTAATGGCAGTCATTTTTAATCCAGGATACGGTGTTAAAATGACTGGCTTCCAAGATGCTTCTATTAAAGCGCAAGAAATCTCAATCACTGATACGATTTTAAATTTCGTTCCGAAAAATATTTTTGATTCACTGACTCAAGGATCGATTATTCAAATTATTGTCTTTGCATTATTTTTTGGTTTAGCACTGAATAAATACTTACAAAGCCATCCAGAGACACAACTCTTCCAAATAATTGTGGACTTTAATGAAGTTATCATTACAGTCATTCGATACGTCATGTATCTAGCACCTCTGGGGATTTTTGCTTTAATTGCTTCAACAATTAGTCACTTAGGCCTTCAAATTATTTTACCGTTAGTGAAGTATCTATTTGTCTATGGATTAGGCACTATTTTATTTTTGGGCATCTGGATTTTGGTTATCACATTGTACTGTAAAGTAAGTCCACTACGTTTAATTACAAACATGAAAAATATGTCTGTGATGGCCTTGGCGACAACTTCTTCAGCAATTACTTTACCAGTAGCTTTGGAAGAAACAGAAACAAAATTAGGTTTAAGTAAGCGAATTACTAACTTAGTGTTGCCGTTAGGTATGTCATTAAACAGTAACGGTTCAGCGATGCATATGGCTTTTACTGTAATGACTATCGCTCAGATGTATCAGCTAGATTTTGATATTACGAAAATGATTTACTTAGCAATTACAGCAACGTTTGTCTCACTAGCAAACGCAGTTGTTCCCGGTGCGGGCTTAGTCTCACTGGCAGTGATTGTTCCGCAAATGGGTTTACCCATTGAGAGTATTGCAATTTTTGCAGGCGTCGAATGGTTTGTTGGCATGTTACGAACAATTTTAAATGTCAATTCAGATGTTTACTCTGCTATTCTAGTTGCAAAATCAGTGGATGAAATTGACTATACTGTCTTTAACAGTAGCAATAAGTAGTGAAAAAAGGGGAGGAAATGCAAGGACGAAGAAGAAAATCACTTGTTTTCTTTCCCTTTTTTAAGATTAATGATAAAGGAGCAAGCGCAATGGAAGAAATGGTTGTCGTTACACCGGAAAAATTAGAAAAGCTGATGAAACAAAAATTAGAAGCTGCTGGTTTACATTCTGAACATGCCGAAGAAGTTGCTCGACATTTAACTTTTGCAGATGCTAGCGGTATTCATTCACATGGTGCGGTTCGTATGGATTATTATGCGGAACGGATTGCAAAAGGCGGGATCACGATTGACCCCGAATTATCATTTGAAAAAACTGGACCGTCCACTGCCATTTTTCATGGCGATAATGGCGTGGGTCAATTTGTTTGTAACGAAGCATTAGCTGCTGCAGTTGAACTAGCCAAAGAATCAGGGTTAGCATATGTTGGCGTTTCTCAAACGAGTCATAGCGGGACGTTATCGTATTATGTTAAAAAAGCAGCGGAACAAGGCATGGTTGCTCTTTCGATGTGTCAATCTGATCCAATGGTGGTACCGTTTGGTGGTACAAGCAATTATTTTGGAACAAATCCAATCGCTTTTGCAGCACCTAGAGCAGGTCATGAACCAGTCGTGTTTGATATGGCTACGACAGTACAGGCTTGGGGGAAAATTTTAGATGCACGTTCAAGAGATGTTGAAATTCCCGACACATGGGCAGTAGACGAAAAAGGCCAGCCAACGACTGATCCTTATGAAGTACGAGGTTTATTGCCGATTTCAGGACCAAAAGGATATGGACTAATGATGATGGTCGATGTCTTAGCTGGTTCGTTGTTAGGCTTACCTTTTGGCAAACATGTCAGCTCCATGTATGCGGATTTAACGGAGAAACGGAATCTGGGTCAGATGTTTTTAGTCATTGATCCAAGCCGCTTTACAGATTCTGAACGATTTAAAGAAAATATTAATCAAATGGTGGAAGAACTTCATAGTGTGCCTACAGCAGAAGGGTTTCAACAAGTTTACTATCCAGGAGAAATTGGTCAGCTAAACTATCAAAAAGCCATGTCAGAAGGCATTGAAATTCCACAAAGTATTTATGATTATTTAGTTAGTGAGATTGTACATTACGATAAATATGGCGGGCAAGGTGCCTTTGCCAAATAATGAGGAGCGCAGAGAGTATTCGCTGCTGCGTTGCTCTCGCCTTCTTTCTATTGGAGGAAAGTAAAATGAAAAAATCGTCAAAAGTAGCACTTATTTTTGCATTCTTAGTTAGTATTTTTGTGCCAGTTGCGGCCTTTGCTGATGAGATTGGGGATGTAGTTGCCCCGACAGGAATCATGGCATTAGTTGTGATTATTCCATTGATTGTTGTTTTGGTTCTATTGTTTATGAAAGTCGATATGATTATCGCTGGTTTAATTGGTGGCGTCTTAGCGATGCTGATTGGTGGCATTGGACTAGAAGAAGCGAATAAACAGATGTTGGAAGCTATCCCGATGATGTTAGGAATTACCGTTCCCATCATTAATTCAGCTGTTGCGATGGCGGTCTTTAAAGCAGGTAGTTATTCAGCTGCATTAACTTTAGCCAAACGAGGCACAAAAGGAAAAGTCGAGTATGTTTCAGCTTTTATTGTTATCTTATTAGCCGCAGCCACATATATGTCAGGAATTGGTGGCGGAAGTGCGATGGTTATTGCGCCATTGGCCTTTGCCGCAGTTGGCGTTGTTCCTGAATTAATTGCAGCAATGTCTTTAGCTGCTGCGGTATCATTTACAACATCACCCGCTTCATTAGAATCAAGTATTGTTTCAAAATTAGGCGATATCAGTGTCGGTTCATATGTTTCAACCATGCGACCTTACTGGTTATTTTTCGTAGCATTAGCGATTGTGTTAGCCTTTTGGGGAACGAAACATAGAAATGTTGGCTTTAAAGAGTCGGCAGATGATGAATTTGATAAAAAGAGCAATGGTGAATTATTTAAAATTACCTTGCCAGCCATTTTCTTATTGTTTGCTGTAATTTTTGGACCAATTGTGAATGATTTAATTGGTTTTGCCTTCTTTACGCCACTTGTATACATGATTTTAACATTAGTTTTAATTTTCTTATGTACAGATTTCTCAATGAACAAATCTGTCGAAGCGATGGTAGATGGGTCTACATATATTTTGACTCGTTTATTCCAAGTAGGGATTTTCTTAGCCTTTATTAATGTTATTGCGGAAACAGGAACGTTTGCTGTCATCGCAGGTGTTGCTGAAAATGCACCAGCCTTTATTGTCGTGCCAGTTGCCATTTTAACAGGGATTTTAATTGGGATTCCAGCTGGGGCCTACGTAGGTTCTGTTTTAACTTTAGTGCTACCAGTTGCTGTATCGTTGAACTTCCCGCCGTTAGCATTAGGTTTTGTAGCAATGGGTGTTGGTTTAGGTAGTCAAATGAGTTTCGTTAATATTACTATGCAAGCTTTATCTTCAGGCTTCCAAATTCCAATTTTGGATGTTGTTAAAGGAAACGTGAAATGGTTAAGTATTGCCTCTGTACTATTATTAGTTATCGGTTTAATCTTTGGATAAAAAACAATTTAGGGAGTGGAAAACATGGATTTATTAATTAAACAAGTTCGTCTTCAAGACGGTGAAGCATTACAAGATGTAGCTATTAAAGAAGGTAAAATCATTGAAATCGCCCCAGTTATTACTGGCGATGCCAAAGAAGTCATCGAAGCAGATGGTCGTGTTTTAATCCCAGGTTTTGTAGAAAGCCATTTACATTTGGACAAGGCATTAATCGCTGATCGTAAACCAAATAAATCAGGTACGTTGAAAGAAGCGATTGAAGTAACCGCAGAATTAAAACCAACATTTACCGAAGAAGACATTTACGACCGTGCTAAACGTGCCTTAGAAATGTTAATCGTTCATGGAACCACGGCGTTAAGAACGCATGCAGAATTTGACCCAGCGCAAGGTTTTACTGGCTTCAAAACAATTATGCGTTTGAAAGAAGAATACAAAGAGTTAATTGACATGCAAGTAGTTGCGTTTCCGCAAGAAGGAATTTTTAAAGCCCCTGGAACAGAACAAATGATGTATGAAGCAATGGATATGGGCGCAGACGTTGTCGGCGGTATTCCTTATAATGATGCACCAGCGAAAGAACATATTGATTTAGTGTTTGAAATTGCTAAAAAATATGATAAAGATGTAGATTTACACCAAGATTTTGCCGATGAAGCTGATGATATGAGTATTGAATATTTATGTGAAAAAACCATCGCTGAAGGCTACCAAGGCCGTGTTTCAGTGGGCCACTTAACGGCATTGCATGCCTTACCTGAAGCAGAATTGGCGCCTATTATTGCAAAAATGGCGGAAGCAAATATTAGCGTGATGGCTTTACCAGCAACGGATTTACATTTAGGGGCTCGTGGTGATCAGTACAATGTTCGACGTGCGGTTACGCCAATCCGTAAATTACGCGATGGTGGCGTGAATGTCTGTATTGCTACGAATAATATTCGCAATGCTTTTACACCATATGGCACAGGGGATATTGTTCAAACAGCGATGTTAGCCATTCCTGTTGGGCACCTAGGTGGAGCGGATGACTTAAAAACAGTGCTACCAATGGTAACAACAAGTCCTGCTCGTGCGATGGGACTAGAAGGATACGGTGTCGCAGTTGGGAATAAAGCAGATTTAGTCTTATTAGACACAAAAGTGGTTGAACATGCGATTATTGATATTCCAGAACGGTTATATGTTATTAAAAACGGCCGTGTTACAGT
>Ga0153999_1000753_pt1 | contig 13715 bp, 14 predicted proteins | sample TSNC083MetaG_FD_104675 | JGI IMG/M metagenome (GOLD analysis project Ga0153999, IMG submission 104675) | Attine ant fungus gardens microbial communities from North Carolina, USA - TSNC083 MetaG | ecosystem: Host-associated > Fungi > Mycelium > Unclassified | place: USA: North Carolina, Lumber... | reverse complement strand
GGACAGGTACGTAGTTCTGGAATCTGTCGACAGAATACTAAAAAAGTGCCCAGTCTTCATCGGCGCTTTCAACAGACACAGGATGACGTCTCATATACTGTTATGGCCCTTCTCTCGACATTAGGAGACCAAATACTTGAAAACATGGACGTTGAGGCTATCACTGAAGAACTCCATGCCAGGAACAAAACAAAGAATGCACGACGACAAAATCAGGCCGGTCATTCAGCTCATGCTTCGTCGAGCTTTGCTTCCAGCTTTGACATCGTTCATGAGCACGAAGTACGTTCTCAAGATGAATCGGTCTCAGTGGCTTCAACTAGTGAGGTGGATTCGGGAATTGATGAATCAAATGTCGGTCACCAAGGGAGAGTACAGATGTCACACAACGTCAAGACGCAAACAACAATATATGACTCTACTACATCCAAGGACAATGTATCCTTGTATAGTTCAAGAGTAATGGATTTATCTTGGGGTCTTGGGTGATATATCTTACAATTCTCGTCATATAGTCAGAGAACTTGCAAAGTCCCTCCGGTGCCATGAATTTCTCTGGTCCTCGAACCAAAGTTGAACTATGGAATGAAGTCAAAATGCTCAGTACGCCTTCCTTTCCTCTCAGCACATGTCGCTCAGGCTGAAATCATACGTAGCTATTACTCGTACTATGACCACTTTGTACTCTACCACCCTCCTTTGTCTCCTTACAACAGTCCAGCTGACTCTCCTTGCGCGCGCAAAATATATAAATTCCGTATTAGAACAAGAACGCGATGAAAGGACACGGGAACATCTTCAATCAGAACTCTCCTTGTCGAGAATTCTTTTTGGAGGAGGACAGGGCTTGACAAGTTTGATGTCGCAAGATTCAGAGATGTTATTAGGGAAGGAGGAAGTATCTGATGAAGTTATCTCAGAAGATGCTGAAAGCAAATATCTCACTCTTAGCTGGTGGTTGCTGCATGTAGGTTGGAAAGATGTTGGAGAGCGAGTACGGCGAGGTGTGGAAGAAGTATTTGACGGGTACGGGTTTGCTTTATTTTTCATGCACATACTGCTGAATGCTTCGGGTTAGTGTATCGCTCAAAACAAATCTTAATATCATGGACCTGCATAGACTAGTAGGCGACGTCCGCCGTCGTGTTGAGCATGAAATCACGTTCGAAGGTACTGAACGTCGTATCAAGTTCGTGCTCGTTATCCTTTCCTTCGTGCCACTTACGAATATTTCCTGGTATTCAGCTTCCTTTCAACTCTCCTTCCGCCAACACCTGAAATGGTTCAACACGTCCTGACACAAGGCGGTTTCTCCAATGCCGAGTCTATCCCGAGTCCTCCCAACTTACTTGACAACGGCGGTGCTGATAAACTGACTCAAGAGGCCCTATCAACATCCCTCTCATCCTCTCAGCTTTCGAATTCCAATTACTGCTCCAATCTTAACACTACAACTGATCCTTTTGCCGCGCTTGTTGCTCCAGGGAAAAATCATCCCGTGTCATCGGCGTCAACACCAGCGGATCTGTCTGTAGTGGACCTTCAACAATCAGCCCTATTATTACCGAACCCTCATCCTCATACCGCTGATAAACTGTTCACTTCTCTCCTTGAAGAGACTCGTTCCCTGATCTGTTCATCAGATTTCGTGATCGTGCTAGAAAATTGTCTAGATCGTGCCGTAGAGGTGTTATTGAACGGTTTGGAGAAGAATTTATTTGTTGTGGGTGAAGAAAGAGAAGGTGAAGAGGCGAGGGTTAGGTTTGCAAGTTTATTGCCTGGGCTGAGTAGATGGAGCTCATTAGCATTGAGGAGTATTCCATGTGAGTTGGTTGATGTGAGTGATCGTTCTTTCGTGAATTTTGATCACTAAGCGCTGATAATGGCTTTTGCGACTGTAGAATGTACTGACCGTGAGGGAGTTACCGTGTCTTTCTGCAATCACATTTGCAAAGTTTGAAGACAAGTTTCGTTAATGGACTGATGTCCTCTCTGCACAGCACATGTATTACCGTCATTCTTGCCCGGATTCTTGACGCTCTTTCGAACAAATGATATATGATTTCAACGACGGGATCATCTACTCGTGGGATTGCCACTTTTGCAAAAAAAAAAAAAACTCAATTCTTGACCCCACTTGGGCATGTCCGTTCAGAATACAGGTCTGAGCAAAATATCAATTTTGTACTATTAAGACGCTGAACACCCACAAGCGGTCACATGTCAGCTCACGCCGCAGAAATACTTCAGGCATCTCTGACGTATTAGTGACAGAGAAGTCCGCCTGAATGACATTTAATTAATTCTGATATCTCTGACAGGATGGGCTCATGAAGTGGAAGTGATAGACATTGTATGTGTAAACATAAATCGTCCAATGGCAAGTGCATCGAGCAGCTTCTTCATCTTGAAATGTTTGTGGGTACATATTTCTGTTCTCTATGGTTTTACTTATATCTTTTGTTAATACCTGGAGCACCCACCCAGTTGTTCTTACAATCAGGTCCTGATATTTGCTAGTTGTTGATGCTGATAAGTTGTGCAGAAACCGCTTTACCTATGATAATTTGATTCACTTTCCCAGGAATGGTTTTATACGATTATTCCTGGTACTTTCTCCAATGTCAATGCTTATCTGTGAATGAGGGCTCAGAGGTTTGGGGGCAGAGGTAGGAGTTATCCCCCTGAAAATCCTTTGTCAACCCCTGTTGATCATTTGTAGTGCTGAAATTCTTTTTTTACAGTAACGCTAAAAATATTCAAGCACTACTTAAATTTTGACCTAGTGTTACACATACATTATTGAAGCAGTATTATTCTAGTCGAAAGTAAGATGACATGGGTTGTGTTGTAAGATGAATAAGCTTTGGACTTATCAATCCTAGATCTATTGTTTGAGTGAAAGATAGACTGTATGCACCAGCTCAAAGGCACCGTCTGATATACTCTTTAGGGTGGGTCAAATACGGGTACAGATTACGGACACACGGTAGTAGTGAGGCGACTGTAACAACCTACCCTGTTTCTTCTTGATAGTCTCAGATATCCTCCACCGGAAAGGGTGTTCAACCCAGCAACAGCCAGGTTCGTTTCAAGTACCATTTCGTACTCTTTCTCCATGGTAATATCCACGACCCTAAATTGATGTGGCTGTAATGTAGACAAGGAGACGTTACTTCTACTTCGGGATGTCAACTTTAGTTCATGCTCCCCCCTCCGGTTTACGTTTCTTTCCGGTATATATACTCTTTCTGGATGCTGTTTCTACAATCTCCTTTCTGATTTTGTCTCGCTCTAGAAACCATTTGTCCGTATTGTACCCAGAAAGCGAAACGAGGAGACTCATATCGATACCGAGAGCGAAAAATTCGTGATTGCGTATGGTGCTATATATATCTTTCAGAGAACATTGTGCTCACATATGATTCGTAAGGCTTCTCGGTCCATCTGGAGCTGGTAAAAGTTCGGTAACTAAAAAAAAATATGTTGTCGAAACGTAATGGTATTGATTGACCTTACAAGTTCATCGCACATGCTACTGGTCAAAACGTCGGAATCGGTCATTTATTGACTGCATGTACTCGGTCCATTGATACGTATGAAAAACGACTTTCAGATGGTAGGAAGGTCATCTTTGTGGACACCCCTGGATATGATCTTGGGAATAAAAATCCAAATCGAGTCCTCAACATGCTCACACAGTGGTTGAAAACGCAAAGCGCAAAGTAAAGTAATCTCTCTCTCTCGACAACATTGTCGTTTTTGATTGATCATAATGATGGATGTTTTGTTTAGTGGTACTCGTATTACTCTCGATGCTATCCTGTTCTTTCATCGAATCACCGACAACCGGATGCCCATCGCGACCCAATCTCATATCCATCGATTCGAACAAATCATCGGTAAAAAAGGTATACAGAAAAGAATCCATCTCATCACCACCATGTGGGACGAAATAGACACACATACAGGCGAATTTCGAGAAATTCAACTCAAGACGGAATTTTGGAAAGCATTTATATACGAAGAAGAAAGAGGAGGAGCTAACAGTATATCCCGATTTAAACGCAGTTTTAGTTCTGCATGGGAAATTCTGAACCCGATTGTGGGCTCACAAAGTGAAGACATCATTCGTTTACCTTTCCACTACTCTTCCTCTTCCCATTTACCTCATCTTATATTTGACAATGTATTCCCTGAGGAGCTGGAAGATGAAAACGATCTTGAAGCATTGGAGCAGATTCATCAGGAGCAAAAAGGTTTACTTGAAAGGTTGCAAAGTGCTATTCAAGAACAAGGTGGTAGGCAGAAGGAAATGTTGAGAGAAGTTGTGGTTGAAGGGAAGAAGGTATCTGGGAGACTGGGATTGTTGCTTAACCGATTCAAAAGGTGAGGAAAAAAATTTTCTTCATGATGATGACGATGCTTTGAACCCCATCTTCTCGTGATAGTTCAGACTTGAGTCACTCTGAAGAACAGCTGTAGCGACGGAAAAAAACGTTATTATTCAAAAACATTGTTTGATTCAAGAGCTTTTACATCAGATGAAGTACAAGGTGAGCTTTTAAAATACATTAGCGCCTGATACATTCGAGACGTGTCCAGACTTTGTACAAGACGAATCCATAGGAGCGCTGGTCGCGCCTCTCTTTGCTCGATAGGCATCAATGTCAGCTTTGGTTATCAGACGACATGGTCCAATCCTGACGCAGCAAAAAAGAAGTGACTTGGGCTCGCAGTTTGATGTGCCAGAATCGGGATTTTGATAATCCCACACTAAGAGTGACGGATACTGGACAGAGCGAAGACACTTTACACGATATATTGAGACATATCCTTTACAATTTCAAATTTTGCGAGCCTAGTTTAGAGTTTGCTGCCAGAAGTCGCGTCTACCAAGCGCTGCTGGGCTTCATCAAAATTGATGACGTTCCAGATGGCATTGAGGTACTAAAGAGGATGTTAGGACTATAATTATCGACTGGTGGCATCAAACTACGCACATCAGCTTTGACATTGAGATATTGGAGGTAAAAGGCGTGCTCCCAGATGTCAACCCCGATAATGGGAACATGGCTGAGAAGAGGATCTTGATTGGCCGTCGTAACAATTTCGAGACTTTGCGAAGACGTGTTAAAGCCCTGCGAATGGCAGGCAAATCAGAGCTGGCTCTGTTGCCAGACTAAGACTCCACTTACGATCCAACCCCATCCAGAGCCCTGGATAGCGGCAGTTGTAGCATTAAACTGCGTCTTCATCTTTTCGACACTGCCAAACGCAGCATCGATGGCATCCTTGAGGGGACCGGGTCCGATATGGCCACCGGACCCCTTTCCCTCATTTTTGGATGGGGCGAGGTTCTTCCAGAAGAGAGAGTGGTTAATGTGGCCTAACATGGAAAAGATAAGAAATTTATCGGGGCAGGTAGGGCATACATACCGCCACCGTTGAACTTGAGAGCAGCCTGAAGTCCGATGCGCTCTTTGGGGGTACTGGCTTTGGCATATGCAGTTTCAGCAGCATTGAGAGCATTGACATAGGTCTGGTGGTGTTTTTTGTGGTGAAGCTCCATTATTTGGCGAGAGATGTAGGGCTCGAGGGCATCGTATGGATAGGGGAGGTCAGGGAGTACGTGTGTCATGGTGCTGAGTAGCTCTCTCAGCTGCAAGCCTGCACTCATATCATATCCATCGATCACACATCACGTGTCAGCATTCGAATTTTCCAGAATGACTATTCATAAGAATTATACACTCATTTTCATCGCAATAGACCCGTGGGGCTCATAGCCCTCGACAACAATGTCAGAATATTGAAAGTCTTCAATGTCCACAATATTGTCCCTTGCCCAGCGTACTTTTGGGAACGGACGTGGTTCACGCTCGAGCTGGAGCTCCAGCCCTTGCACGTGGTCTCGATATACGTGAGCATCGCCGAGTTGGATGACGAGCTCGCGTGCAGTGGTCCCGGTGACATGGGCTATCATATGAGTCAAAAGTGCATAGGACGCAATGTTGAACGGAATGCCGAGTCCCAGATCAGCAGAACGCTGGTACATCAAACATGAGAGCTCGGGACGACGATCTGGATCTGGAGGCAGATGCACGTAGAACTGGCACATCATATGACACGGTGGCAATGCCATCAGCGGTATGTCTGTTGCGAGTCAGTCTGGGCTTTTCCGCTGCGAACATATATCTGCACCTCTGGGATTCCATGCACTCAGGATAATCCGACGATCTGTCGGGTTTTCCTTGATTTTTCTAATGCACTCGCCAAGTTGGTCGACACCTTGGCCACCATAGTCCGAGTCGCAGTCATGGTATTCCGCTCCAAAATGGCGCCACTGGAAGCCGTACACTGGGCCCAGGTCTCCTTCTCTGCGATGTCCAAGACCTCTGCCTTCCAGAAAGGCTTTTGACCCGTTACCATCCCAAATTTTGACTCCCTTTTCGGATAGTATCTTGGAATCAGTGAGCCCGTGGACAAACCACAAAAGTTCTTCTACAATCCCCCGCAAAAAGGTGCGTTTTGTAGTGAGCAAGGGCAGAGTCGAGTCCCGAAGAGAGAAACGGAGGTTAGGAGGAGCAAAGATGGAGATGGTTCCAGTGCCTGTTCGGTCTGGACGAACATCACCAGAGTCAAGTACTCGCCGGATAAGTCGCAAATATTGATATTCATCGTGTTCTGCGTCTGTCCGTGTCTTGTCAGACATGGCCTTGGTAGAACACACTGGTCGTACTAGTCACATTCGGTGTCACTCCATTCATCACTTTTGTAAAATCTCAACATATATCACAAATCCTCAACTTAATCAGGCACATAATGGCGGACGCATAACAAAATATACACGTCCTTTTTGAAAATTTTTTTGACTATGCAAAGATTACAGTATAAGAGAGATGGCGACTTTTTAATCAAAGAGACCGAAACCCTAACGCGCAAGACATGAATAACAGCCAAAGAGAAGAGCAATGAAAGACATACCATGTCATCATCTGATTCTTCTTCCTTTTCCTCCTTCTTCTCCTCCTTTTCCTCTGTAGCTACTGCCGTTGAGGCACCTCCAGCAGCAGGTACCGCAGGACCGCCGACAGGTGCACCACCACCAGAACCAACATTTGACAGGAGGTCCTTCACATTCTTGCCCTCTAGAGCTTTGGCAAGAAGATTAGCCCAGATTGGCTCGAGTTCGACACCAGCAGCATTTGTGATGGCAAGGATTTTCTCAGACTGAACAGATTTTCAGATCCAATCGCAAGACAAGACCAATGTCAACATACAGTGATTTCAAGGCCGTCCTCAGCGAGAATGAGGGCAGCGTATGTGGCAGCGAGTTCTGATGAAGCCTGGATTCTCGGAAATCAGTAATTCTGATGGTTATCCATATACACAAAAGGCCATCCAGCTCAGAAATGCATTTTAATCGCCCAACAAACGGATGGAAGGCATGGTGAATGTCATAGAAACAACAAGTTTCTTACCATTTAGACAGACGGCGAGGACAATGAGTTGTGCAGTGGTCATGGCACGCACCAGATTCCGTCATGTGACGTTACATATTAATATCTTTTATCAATTGTTGTTGAATTCATTGACTTTTTTGGTTTTCTAGCGAAAGAGATGGTAAAGTAGTGCGCCAAAATTTAGAAGAGTCAAATGTGCAAAGTGCAGGCGTCAAGTCAACCTGAGTGTCTGATAGTTCTTCATCAACCTATGCTGAGATGTTCAAGAAAGTGACCAGATGTGCTGACACACTTTCGTCTGCTCTTACTGGATTGACTTGACTAGATAATTTGTTTCAAGATGCTCCACAAAGAGCAGACCAAGTTCTTCGTGTAGGATTTGAAATATCATTTATACGTCATACTATCCACTCATCAAGAGGTTAGTTCCAGAGCGAGCGACTTCTACGCATATGGGTAAGATAGAAAATGAAAATTTCGAAATAATAAAAATTGCCATGCATGCATCACTACGAATAGTTTCAAATAACCTCACTATAGCATCTGTTTCTGTAAATACTTGCGCAGACTCGCGAATGCTCGTATTTTGCTTGAAGTAGAGGTAGCACGCTTCAATGGGCTACATTAATAGACAGGTGATTCAGATCAGAGTTCTAACAGGAGGTAAGCAAAAATCATTAGTGAAGGTGATTTCCACAATATTGTGGTGACCTTGGAGAAGGGATGAAAAATTTAATTTCTCATCAAGGACGCCAAATGCTCAGAGATCATGTATTCGGGTCCGTTGACCCACACGACTCTCTAAAGATTCACACGCTGTCGAAATACATGGAATCAACAATGTAATCCAGGCATCAGGGATGAATAACATTGCATCAAGGACCAAGGTTAGGCGGTCGTCATTTCAATGGATGGTCAAACGAGAGGACTCTGAGCCCAAGCTTTTAATCAGATCCTAAAGACTTGTAGAAGTGTCACGTCCAGCTTTGCTTGTGATAAATTATGCCTGGGAGGAAACGTGTGTGGATTCTCCATCTGTTGATGAACCGAGTAGGAGAAACTTACATGAACTTAAGTGAACTAAATATAGTGAAAATATTCAGTTGTCGAGGCAACGAAAGTATATTCAAAGTCAAATATGATCAATGATAGACTAAATACAAGAATACTCAATGTCACGTAAACTCAGCGTAAACTCACCAAGGATGCTTCCATATATCCAAAAATAGATTATCAAAAGTAGTGGATTTCGATTGGCTCCGACGCTAATTGTGAGAAATTGTAATAAGCCGCCATTTGGTAAGCGTACACCCTCTTCGGTTCAGATAGGTCTCTAAATGAAAAAAAAAGAATTCCCGGATACAAGCCACAGCTTAGGAGCTACTTCGTTAACTCGTCATATACCACAGACTTCATTACAGATCGTTATCATTTCCTCCAGTTGAAACTATTCCCTCCTTCTCATACCCTTCTTCAACTTTCTCAATCTTTCACCTTCTCTTATCGTTTTCGAAAATCCACCCTTCCCAAATACCCCTCTCACCTCTTCCAAACTCAACCCTGCTGTCTCCGGGAAACAGAAAACAACAAACACGTATCCAAGGGCACAAATTCCAGCATAGAATCCGAAAGCACCAGAGGGCGTAATTTTAGCCATAAGAGAGAGATATGTACTGTTGATTAGGAGGTTGGCTGACCAGCAGGTAGCTGTGGAGAGTGAAGTTCCGATGCCTCGAACTTCGAGAGGAAAGAGTTCGCCTTGTTGCCAGGGTACACTGCCAAGACCGGTGGCGAAGGATGCGACGAAGATAATCATAGAGAGTAAGACGCTCGCCGACCAGCCTTTCGGGTACGAGGTACCCTCAATAAGAATGTTTCCAGTTTTGAGGGTCATGACTGCACAGAAACGAAAAATTTCATTTCACTGTTGTTAAGTATGATGTTGAAAGGGGATATTACGTACAATGGAAAGTGACACTTGCGAGAATCAATCCAATAATCATCCCAGGTGCGGAAATCAACATTATTCTTCTCCTCCCAATTGAATCAATCCATTTCAATGCAACAAATGTGAATAAGAAATTTGTCCCAGAGATGATGAGCCCAACAGCTGTGGGCTGATTGAAACCGATTTCGGCAAATAGTGTGGCAGAATAATACATTAAAGTATTAAAACCAGAGAGTTGCGCAAAGGCTTGCATACCACAACCAATAATCAGGGCACGTCTGTTCATGGGGTTGAAGAGCATGGATTTAGAGCGACCGTAGAGTGTTGTGGTTTGGGTTATACGGATAGACTGTTGGACAGCTTCATCAAGGACTCTTACCTGGGGAGATTGAGTGATGACAAGTATTAAATCAGGATCCCGAGTATATCTGAAGAGAAAAATACCTTGAGGTCAAGATCTTCAGGCCCAGCGTGGGCATAAATTCTGCGCATGACTTCTCGAGCACCGGATATGTCTCTTCTGTGTAGTAGAATGCGGGCTATGGGGTGATACATCAACATGAAATGATTATGATCAACTCAACAATCGGATGGCGTACGAGATTCAGGGAGTAAAAATAATAAAATGAATTGAATGCCCGCAGGTACAGCACTTAGACCGACCATCCACCGCCATCCTGATTGAACATTGAAGAAACCTGCGCCAATGGCATAGGCAACTACTTGGCCGAATGTGACCATGAGATTACTGTAATATCACTTATGTTCTTATCAGAGGTCGAGATACGTAAATAGAACATACTTGAGGACAACCATTCTGCCTCTGATTCTTGTTGGTGAGAGTTCTTGAATGTATACCGGACAAACACATGCTGCAAAGCCGACCCCTACACCGATTAGAAATCGTCCACCGATCTGAAGTAATAAGTACAATCGATTGTAAGCAAAGGGAGGACGCACCATACTCCAGACCCCATGACATACAGCTTGACCGATAGCGCCGCCAATAAAAATAACATCCGCAATTCCCAGGACTGGTTTCCTGCCTATCCAATCTGATATGACACCGGCTGCTAGACTGCCAAGAAGGGCGCCAAGTGTTGTGGCAGACGTGATGAGTTCCTATATTTGAAAGGGATATACGATTATCAGTACTTGATTATTCTGTTGCATGTTAGAGGAACCTGATGGTCTATGACATCTTTGGAGGAAGTGCCTCTCTGGACATCAAGGCCATCACATGGTCATTTGTGTCATCCAAACGGGGAGGGCAATGATCGAAAGGTGAAAAGGAGGACATAGACCTTTTGACCATTTGACAGCTGTGAAGGACCTAGGTCAGAGCCAATAGTGACCAAAGCGCCAGATATGACGCCTGTGTCGTAGCCTGAACGACGGTGATTCAGTGTATGAACATCCGTCAAGCCCGATCGGGCTTACCAAAAAGTAGACCTGAGATGGTCGAAGACGCTACAAGAGCCCATACAAACCACGTCGTACGCTCTTCTCCTTCTGCTTCTACAGAAAGCTCATTAATGTCTTCAAAATATTCTTGGCTAGGTTCGTGGGCTGTTTTCTCGTCCGAACTCATTTTTTCGGATGCTGAAGAGGGCTTTTCGTTGGCAGTCATGACTGAGGCTGTGAATTATATTTTTTCAACCCACTGCCCCAGGCAAGGCCGAGGTTAAATAGGAGTGCAACATGGAATTATGGAAAGTCACGAGAAAGAAAAATAATAGCATGTCCACGTGGCCAGAAATTGAAGTTCTTCCTACCATCGGGTTAGTATGACCCTTCCGGGGTCCAACCGTGAAAGAGCCCATCGTTTGTCCACTTTGTCGTGTTCCCATTGAGGGAACACAGGTGGCGAGAAGGACATTGATCTATTTTCATTTTGACTCTGTCAATTTTTGGATATGTAAGGAAACTCTTGTCAGGTGTCTCCCGCTTGAGTCCTCCAATTGGCTACGTCCCCGCATGAAGTTCTTCCTAGTGGGATAAGAAAGCTAGACTGACCGCCAAGGGCACGAGGCAGATGTTATTTTGGTGTAGCACGTGAGATGCTTGGACCGGAAACGTGGAAGATAGAAGGGACGAGGACGAAGATTTGGGGGTTAGATTGCAGAGTCGAAAGATATTTCCACTGTTCCGGCTCATCAGCAGAGGTGTGCTGAGACCCACCAGTCCGCCGAATTCTCATGACAGTAAAATCTCTTAAATAAGAGCCTACAAGATTGTGATCGAGCGCCTCTTGATTAATTGATTTTTTTTAAAAAGGTCCCCCATCGCGCTGCGTAATGATGCTGTGTCAGATAATTGATACCTAGTTTATCAAATTAACTCACTCTGTAGTTGTATGTAGCGTAGTTGTTGTGTCCCACTTATTCTTACATAATAAATCAAGCCTATCAAACCGAAGATAGACAACTCCTAGAAAATTGTACACAAGGTCATATCACACAGCGCGCAATCTAATGTCAAGTCGCCGCTAAGTTGGGATATCAGGTGACTTGACATCAGTGGTTGATGGCCATTTTACCTGGATCCTTGGGAAGAGGATACATGACACTTATGCTAAGAGGGAAGCATCAACCAAGGCAATAACAACTTGCTGCCTAGACAACCTTGTTTCGACATAAGTTCTCTATCATTCAGTTGCTTTACGACTCCTGAGTGTGAAGATTTTTTTCTTATCTTAATAAATTCAAATTCGACTTCCATCAGTTGAACTATCTGCATTTCAGTATTGGTTCTTATTGAATCTACACTATTTTCCATTTCTTTCTGTTTCGGGTGATTCCATGCCCTAGAGCTGTGACAGCTAGCTTACACTGTCCCATATCAGTCACACTGTCATATTAAGTGTAAATGATGCAATTGCGTCTTTGGCTTTTATTTAGCATGTATTGATTTTCAGTTGGATTACAGTATTAGAAGCGGGTTTACAAAAAAACATCTCCATTTATCTAGCCTATGAAAATTTTCTTCAGAATGAATTGGCTATAAAATATGAAGTGAACCTACGTCCATGAGTCAGTTACAAATTGAAAAGTTCGACTCCAGCCTTCTTATCTGGATCTTAGGTACGTAGTGTAGAGAATAGGGACTTATAGTGCAAACCGGCACTAGTCCCAGGGTCATGTAATGTCTTTTCTAGCTTTTAGTCTTATTCTTCATTTCATGCTGCATTTCGAGACTATGATATAAGTCTATATATTTTAACTATTTTCAGCTAGTCTACTAATGTATGTGTAGACTACTTATACCCAGTTGCGTACTCTTGTACACCTCAGTCGTTGTCCCAAACGCTGAGGTTATTAGCTCTCATACGTAGTATATGTGCTCACTATTAAATTAGCCTCCTTATCCGGATCCTAGCGATTCAAATATACACTTTACTCTGTTCCGACGTTACCTGCGCTATAAATTCCCGAGAAATTAGTGGTCTGTGGAGATTCCTGGGCGCCGCTAGCGATCGTTTATCTACCATTTGTGGAAAGGGTCAATATAATATCAACCAAACTTAGGGTTTGACTACCCACTATTACTAAATTTGTACAATACACGTGGTAACCTCGCCTCTTACTGACAACTGCTTATGAAACAAGAAGATCACAAAAGAGATGTCACAATCTAAGCTTCTTTGAGATCTGATAATTTCTTGTAATGTCGAAAATGGCGTACGACAATGAAGAACAAATATGGACAAGATCAAAAAAATCACCAATGTGGCATTATGGAGAGGGGCTGTTGATCAGACATCGAGGCGTGCCCCCTGAATAGACAAATGATATTTGTGTTGTTAGTATTCAGAGGAATGCTATTTGGAGAAAAGTGAGGTCGTTGGCCAGAGCTGAGATTAGCTGCATTGCAAATGGAGCAGAAATCTTTCATAGAGCCGACTCGACAACAGGATGGGTTTGGTTCATATGTTGATAGCGTAATTATGTTCGTAAGCATGACCAAAATTTGGAGCATAGTATGGCGATTAGACGGTGATAGGTTTTATAATCCACCATTCACGGAATAGCTACTGCGTCATCATAGGTCGTATTTGGAATTTTCAGTTCAGTTAGTCGATCGGAGGAACCAAGGCTGACGTTGGATAAAAATGACACAATATGATGTCGTGCACACCTGTCCTGTCACGGCAAGCCAAAACGCTGTCCAAAGCTTGTGATCCTGATTGGCAGAAAGATACTCCTGTAGATGAGTTCAGAACAGCTGGACCCGAGGCGATGGTCTCGCCAACAAGTCCTTTGTCTGAAAGAGATGATGTCACAGACGCGGAAAATACTTTT
>Ga0153999_1000752_pt1 | contig 13727 bp, 18 predicted proteins | sample TSNC083MetaG_FD_104675 | JGI IMG/M metagenome (GOLD analysis project Ga0153999, IMG submission 104675) | Attine ant fungus gardens microbial communities from North Carolina, USA - TSNC083 MetaG | ecosystem: Host-associated > Fungi > Mycelium > Unclassified | place: USA: North Carolina, Lumber... | reverse complement strand
TTCATTGTAATACATATGCTGATAAACTATAATAAATGATAGGTATATAATCCAGTTATAGTTAATAACACCCTTATGTTACTATAATTTGACAAAAAAATAAATAACATAGCAATATTTCAAATAAATTAATGAGCGGAGGTAGGAAATTGTCCATGGTTATTAATTATTTTCTCGTCCTGTGGGGATTTTTACTAATTGGCTTAATGGGGATTGGCGGATTTTTTATGTTTCGCAAATTCCTTAAACAATTACCCAAGGCTGATGGACTATCCCAGATGGACTGGGAAACCTATTACATTGATAAAACAAGAAGCTTTTGGAGTGATGATCTTCTACTGTTGCTTGATGAGCTCGTATCCCCAGTACCAGAACTGTTCCGAGATGTAGCTAGACGCAAAATTGCAGGCAAAATTGGTGAAGTAGCCGTTAAGAAAAAAGTTGATAGCATCACTCAAGAAATATTAATTGAAGGCTATATTATCGCTACTCCAAAAAGAGATCATAAATTCCTCCGTAAAAAAATGGAACAGAAAAAGATCGACATTACGCCATATGAATATTTATTTCATTTATAGAAAGAGCCGAACCTGTTTAACAGATTCGGCTCTTTCTCTTATGATCCGATGCCTCTTAACTTACGCTCCAATTTCTTATACTTATATAACATCGCTAGACGCCAGCTTACAATCATACCAAATGCTAGTAAAAAGAAAAGACCACTTGTTTCCTGTAAAGAAATATGGCTTCCGATAATTAATTTAATAACAGTACGTACAACTAGCAAACCAAATAGAATAAAAATAAATGCCCTTGAGGGGATTAAATAAATATCCGAACCTTTTATCTCGAATTTAGATGTTTTGATCAAAAAGATAGAAAAAACAACACCAACGGCCAACGCTTCTATAACCTCAGGCAATGCCACTCGAAATTCTGGTACAATAAACATAAATGCACCAGTACTCATAAACAATGGCGGCAATATGATTTTTTTTACAGAGGATGGTCGTTTTGCTGCCCTCAGGCGTACAAAAATCATGGTAACTGCCATAAAAACTGCAACAACTGAACTTGCAATCAACCACATTTTAATCACTCTTTTCTCATATAACCTGCATTATATTCAGATCATATGCGCAAATTCTATTCTCTTTCGTTCACGTTGAGGATAATCGTGATTGTTACACCTAGAACAGTAAGGTAAACACCTATATCAAAAAATGTAGCTGTTGCCAATTCAACTTTTCCAAGCAAAGGCAAATTTGCATACCCAAATGTATGCGTTAAGAATGGCTGTTTGAAGAAAAATGATCCAATACCTGTAAGAGCGGCTACAGATAGACCAATCGGAATCAGCGCTCTAAAATTAACGGGGAATATGCGCTTTGCTGTTTCCTCTCCATAAGCCATATAAAGCAGAATGATTGCACCAGATGTTACGAGACCACCAACAAATCCACCACCCGGCATATTATGCCCAGCGAAAAGTAAATAAACAGCGAAGCCCAGCAATATGAATACAATCACTGATGTTGTAGTCCTTAAGATAAGATCATTCGTTTTGTACATATATGTATCTCCCTTTTACGTATCTCATTTTTATTTTAATACAGCTGAAGGTCAATTGCCATCAAAACCCTTGGAAACCAAACCATGAAGCAAGGAAGGAAGTCAATTTCGTCATCCAATCAAAGAATAGAGATATTCCAACAAGAATCATAATATAGCCGCCGATTTTGATCATCAGCATACTGTGGCGCTTGATCCAGTTTAGCTTACCAATAAAGAATGATAACACGAAGAATGGAATTGCAAACCCTAATGAATAACTAATCATCATGACAAGTCCAAGCTCTGGATTCGTAGCCGCTAGTCCCCAGACAATCATGAGAATAGGCCCTGTACAAGGCGTCCACCCTGCAGAGAAAGCCATTCCGATAATAAATGAACCTAAAAAACCAGCTGGTCTATTTTTAAATCTAACTTTTTTATCTTTCATGAGGAATTCAAAATTTAATACACCTACAATGACAAGACCGAAGAAAATAACTAGAATAGCCCCTATCTGACGAATCAGACTTTGATACTTCTGCATAAATTCGGCTACAAGTGTAGAACTAAAGCCGAGTATTACGAATATGCTACAAAACCCGAGCAAGAATAGGATTGTGTGTAGCATGCTTTTGCGATTAAATCCTTTATTATCCTGGCTGAGTTCGCTGACACTCATTCCCGTTATGTATGAAACGAAAGCCGGGAAAAGCGGCAAAACACAAGGTGATATAAATGATAAAAAACCTGCCCCGAACGCGAGGAATATATTGATTTCTGACATCCATAGAACCCCCCAAATATAAACAATCTCTTCAATCTTAACAGAAGGATAGATATCTTTCTTGTCATTAATATGGCAAACCAATGACGTTTATCCTAAATCAAGAAAACTCCTAGTCCAGCTTTTAGCTAAGACATGGAGTTTTCATTGGCAAGTTTCATACAATTTATAGAACTTTCTTATTTATCTTGGTTATGTAACTGATTGTTCATGGCGTGGATCATTTGATTAATTTTCTTCTGAGACGGTTTCTGTCCCATTTGCATCATCATTGTGCGGAGGATTGATAAGTCTATATCTATTTTATTATCCATGACTACTTATATATCTAAAATCTGATGAAGAGTTTTTTGTCACCGGAACTGGAATTCAGAAGAATAATAAACTCTATCATCACTCGAAAAAATCTTCGAACAAGAAAACATAGGGAGATTTTAGTCTTCCTATGTTTTCATTCATATTATTTATCTGTTTGTTTTTCCTTTTTCCTCAAATACTCCGCACGTATTTTTTCAAGCTGCTGCTTTTTATCAAATTTAGCATTCCTGTGTTTTTCATTATACTTTTCCACAGCCATTTGACTTTTAGAATCCAATTGATATTTGCCCACTTTGTTCACCTACTTTTCTTGTCTTTAAAGAGAATCTATTCAACAAATATACCTTATTTTATTGAAGTAAACCTTTTTACTTTATTAGTGTACTTCCTAACCTTGCATATGTCAGTAAAAACTTAGTAAAATAATTCATAGTTAAATGGTATTCGTTATAATTATCATTACGACTGTAGATTTGCTGATTCATTCTAAATTCATCAATTAAGCCGCTAATTTAAACTAAAAGAAAGTTTGATTTTTGATATATAAATAGTTGTACGTTAATCATTGATAAGACTGCGTTTATAACCTGTTTAGTTTATATTACTAAACAGTCCTATTCCCACTCATTTTTTCAGTTGGCTTAGACGTAATGTCATACACAATGAAGTTAACATGTGCAACATCATTTACGATAGGGCAGAAATCTTCTTCAATAGATCGTATAGGAAACGTGCCCAGTCAGATGTCATGCCGTTGATTATTGTTACATCACAAATGCCGATTGTATAAATTCAATTATTAAAACTAATAAACAAGACTCTAATATTCTAAAGCTTGTTTAATATGTGCTAAATGATGATTACCATGCCATGCATAAAGTGCAATACTTTGTTCAATTCGCATTTTACTACCATTCGGATATTGATATGTACGCTTCAATTGTGTGGCTGTTAGATTTTCAAGTAAATACGTCCAGCGTTCATGTAGACTTTCTAATAATTGAAGTGAAACTTTAATAGGCAACTCATAATCTGTTAGCTTTGTCCATTCACTTTCTTCATATGTTTTAACCATTGGGTTTTCTTCCGTCAGAGCTAATTTCATTCGCATATACCCGTTCAAATGGCTATCAGCAATATGGTGAATAAGTTGACGTATATTCCAACTATTTTCTCTATACGTTTTTTCTAATTCGCTTTTATCAAGAGATACAGTTAGCTTATTTAATTGGCTAGGTAAGTTAGACATTTCTTTAATCCAAATTATAATATCCTTATCTTTTACTTCATAAGGACAATCAAATTGTCCAATTGGGTATCTATTTTCCATCATAAATTCCCCTCACATTATCTATTGAATAAATATTCTCATTTTATTCTAACTTAACTAATTAAAGCCGACAATGTTTTAAACGCTCATATTTAATAAGTATCTTCTTCAGGGCTCGGCTTATAGAGACACCAGATTCTTTTTTACCTTTACCATACAAGAGTATTTCCAAGCTCTTTAATACTTTACCCTGTAAATCCTCTAATCCCCATTGCCCAAGTCCACAATCTTCCATAATGGAAATGATTGCTTTATTTTAGCTTAAATGTAATTACTGTAGCTGAAACAGTTAATGATTTTGTTTACCACAATAGCCTTAAATTCCTATAACTTTTTCTCTGCCACTTCGGGTAAAATAACTTTATTCATTAGGTTCTCTTCAAGATATTCTTCTGAAATACACCAATTAAAGAAAGCGATAATTAGTTTTCCCATTGAAACAATTGATTGCGGTTTTAACCGCTTCTCACGTCTTGTGCTCAATATGCATTCACATCGTGTCGAGTCATGCTTGTCAACACTTTAATGCTATGCCTTTCGTTAAGTAAATCTTTGATTTGTTTTAATTCCTGCCTTTTGTCTTTCACCGTTTTAGATGTGTAATTACGAGCTAAACAATGATAATCATATTCTGCAAGAGCATCTTCCAACAAAACAAAAAAACCACCTCTCTGCTTTATCTTTCGGCAGAAAAGTGGTTCGTAAGTATACTCAACCATTAGGACAATTCCCAAGAAGCGAAAATGCTAGAAGGCTTGTCTCATAAGGCTTCAGCACAATTACTATTTATCTTGCTTATCGTACTGATTGTTCATTGCACGCATCATTTGATTGATTTTCTTCTGAGACGGCTTCTGTCCCATTTGCATCATCATTGTGCGAAGCATCTGTTCATTGATTGGTGGATTCTTTTTAAGATAAGTAAGCATGTACTTTCTTGCAAGGAAAAAGCCAAGCAATGCGCCAAGAAGTAATGCAACAATCACTATGATGACGATCCAGAATGTTGCCAAAGTGTTTCCTCCTTCAATTACTCCTTAAGACTCGCGTCAGGAGTATACATTCGTTTCTCAGCAAAGTTTTCTTCTGAGTATATTCTTTTTTGTACGTTCCATTATGAGTGCAATGGCGTTTCTTTCACAACGAAATTCTATCTGTTTTTGAGGCGAATGTAAAGAGATAGTTATTGCTTCACCTTAAATTATATGAATTAGGAATCATGAATAGAAGAGGATGGTTCCGGGTAAAGGTACCACCCTCATTGCAAACATTATGAATTAAGCTGATCTTCGACGTGTTTCACTACGTTTTCGACAGTAAATCCGAACTCTTCAATCAACTTGTTCCCGTTAGCTGAGGCACCGAATGTGTCTATTCCAATGATAGAACCTTCACTGCCTGTATAGCGTTCCCAACCGAATGTTGTAGCCATTTCAATTGCGACCCGCTTGGTAATCTGCTTAGGTAGAATAGATTCCTTATACTCCGCACTTTGAGCGTTGAAACGATCCATTGATGGCATGCTAACAACGCGTACATCAACGTTTTTCTCTTTCAGTGCTTTCTGGGATCTTATAGCAAGCTGAACTTCAGAACCTGTCGCAATAAGGATTGCATCTGGCTCATCTTTTGAGCTATCGCTAATAACATAAGCACCCTTTTTTACACCTTCATAGGCATGCTCTTTTGTACCAGTAATTGTTGGCAATCCTTGTCTAGTAAGAACTAGCGCAGTTGGCTGATCCTTAGATTCAACTGCAAGGCGCCAAGCAGCTGCTGTTTCATTACCATCTGCAGGGCGAATTACACAAAGACCAGGCATTGCACGGAATGCTGCAAGATGCTCAATTGGTTCATGTGTCGGTCCATCTTCACCAACAGCAATCGAATCATGTGTGAATACATATGTGACAGGCATTTTCATAAGTGAAGAAAGGCGGACTGCAGGACGCAAATAATCACTGAATACGAAGAAAGTACCGGCGAATACGTTCAATCCACCATGAAGCGCCATCCCGTTTAATGCTGCTGCCATCGCAAATTCCCTTACACCAAACCAAATATTGCGGCCAGCATAATCAAGTTTAGAGAAATCAGACGCACTGTTAATTAATGTTTTATTCGAACCAGCGAGATCCGCACTTCCACCAAATAGTGAAGGCACTGCTTCAGCAATCGCATTTAATACTTCACCGGAAGAGGCTCTTGTAGCAAGCTTATCCTTACCAGCTTCGTATGAAGGAATATTTTTCTCATAACCTTCAGGCAAGTCACCTTTAATAGCCGTTTCAAGCTCTTCTGCAAGCTCAGGGAACGTCTTTTTGTAAGTATTAAAAAGAATATTCCATTCTGATTCAGTTTTCGCACCTCGTTCGACAATTTTCTCGTTAAAGTCATTGTAAACTTCTTCAGGTACCGCAAAGTCTTCATGTGCCCATTTGTAATATTCTTTTGTCAATTTCACTTCATCTGTACCAAGTGGAGCTCCATGACTTGAAGCTGAAGCTGATTTATTCGGAGAACCATAGCCAATTATTGTCTTAATCTCAATTAAGGTTGGCTGTGTAGTATTTGCTTTTGCTTCTTTAATTGCGTTTCTTAAAGCAGCAACATCATTTCCATCTTCAACACGAATAACCTGCCAACCATAGGCTTTGAAACGGTCTTCTGTTTCGTCAGAGAAAGAACGATTTAGGTCTCCATCAAGAGAAATATCATTGGAATCATACAAAGCGATCAATTTGCCAAGACCTAGATGGCCTGCAAGTGATGCTGTTTCATGAGAGATTCCTTCCATTAAGTCTCCGTCACTAACGATTGCATATGTATGATGATCTATTACGTTAAATTGTTCTTTATTATATTTGGCACCAAGATGTGCTTCAGCCATGGCCATACCAACAGCCATTGCAATTCCCTGTCCGAGCGGACCTGTTGTTGCTTCAACCCCGTCTGTATGATGTACTTCCGGGTGTCCCGGTGTCTTGGAATCCCACTGACGGAAATTCTTAAGATCATCAATAGAAACATCGTAGCCAGAAAGATGAAGAAGTGAATAAAGCAACATAGATCCGTGTCCAGCAGATAAGATGAAACGGTCGCGGTTAAACCATTTTGAACTCTTAGGATTATGGTTCATAAAATCAGTCCATAGCGTATAAGCCATTGGAGCTGCACCCATTGGAAGTCCAGGGTGGCCTGAGTTTGCTTTTTCGATCGCATCAATGGAAAGCGTGCGGATCGTATTAATTGATAACTGTTCAATATTCGATGACATGTATTTGCCTCCTGTTCGCTAATAATTCTATTCTATAATGAAAAATGCCTGTTCACAAGAGCGACAGGCAATCTAAATTAATTAATGTTTTTTTCTTTGTTCCTGTAAGTCCCTGACTTTCTTCGGAGTTACATCATTACCTGCAGGGTCGATCACAGTCATTGTCGATAATTGGTTCGTGAAGGACTCTTTTACATTCGCTAAATATTCTTTGCGAAGTTGCTTTTGTTCAGCTGTTTCTTCTTCAGTAAGCCCAACACCTTTTGACTTTTTGGAAAGTTCATTAATTCGCTCTAGTTTGCTTTTAGAAATCATATTGATTCCTCCTCTCGGGAGTTAAAGTATCAGAATATCTTGCTTTACACCTTATACTTCATTCTACTATTCTCCGGTTGAGGATTCAATTTTTTTATATTCCTGATATCTTCTATGTACAGTCGCCTTGGACACATTAAAGCCCATACCGTTCAGGACACTTGCAATTTCTTCGAATGTCAGTTTATTTTCCTTTAATCGAGCAACTTCTTCAATAGGAAAATCAATGCGCCCTCTACCAGGTGCTGAATTACGGTTAGAAAGGTTCTTGCTCGGATCGTACCCTTCCTTCACAGCCTTCTTCATTCCACGCTTAATTTTCAAATTATGAATCTTCCGCTGATATTCCTCAACAATTCCAACAATTTGAAGGACCATTGAATCAGATTCAGATAGCTCTAATTCTCCTTCATGAACCGATGTATAGACAACTATCCCCATCTTACGTAATTGATGAAACAGCGCAATTTTCGCATTTCCTCGGCCAAGACGAGTTTCATCTTGAATAAGTAGACATTCAGCTTGTCCAGCAGAAAATGCATCTAGCATTGAAAATAGCCCTTCTCTTTCAATTTCATAACCACTTACCTGTTCTTCAATACATTTAATTACTTCAAATCCATGCTTCACAGCAAGCTGAGACAGTTCTTCCCGTTGACGAATGAGAGACGATTCCTGGGTATCCTTTGTTGTACTCACTCTGCAGTAAATAATCGCTTTCATATAAATCTCCTATCTTAATCTGATCAACTGATAATCAAAATCAAGTATAGCAGAACAAGCGAAACGCCAAAAGTTGCCATGTAGAAAGCATCGGTTTTATCAATTTTACTGAACATAATCAATTACCCCCTAATTATAGAACATCCGTTCCTTTTGCTTGCTCTTAGCATAACAGAACATACGATCTTGTCAACTGTTTTCTAGAACGAATGTTTGCTTTTCTTGGTATCGAATGGTAAACTATCATTAACAAACTTTATTAATGAGGTGATGCCGTTATGACAAAACTTTCAAAAAGACAGCAAATGATATTTGACTACATAAAAGACGAAGTGCGCACTAAAGGATATCCTCCATCTGTACGAGAAATCGCCCAGGCAGTCGGACTTGCTTCTAGTTCAACTGTCCACGGCCACTTGTCACGAATCGAGAGTAAGGGATTTATTCGTCGAGACCCTACAAAACCAAGAGCGATTGAAATTCTTGAAGTCTCTGAAACTGCCAATATTCCTAAAGAAGACGTACGTTATGCTCCTGTAATTGGTAAAGTCACTGCCGGTATTCCAATTACAGCTGTAGAAAATATTGATGAATTTATTCCTCTACCAAAGAACACAGCCGGACCAGATGATCACCTTTTCGTACTAGTTATTCAAGGAGAAAGCATGATCGAAGCAGGGATACTTGATGGAGATATGGTTATTGTCAAACAACAGAATACCGCTGATAATGGGGATATTATTGTTGCAATGACAGAAGATAATGAGGCGACAGTTAAACGTTTCTTTAAAGAAAAAGACCATATCCGCCTGCAGCCGGAAAATGCTACAATGGAACCTTTGCTCTACAGCAATGTAACGGTGCTTGGCAAAGTAGTCGGTCTTTACCGTACAATTATTTAAGACAGCACCTCCAAGGAGGCAGGACGTGGAAAGAGAACAGATTTGGGATTATGTGATGGCTGTTCGCAATAACGTCATCATGTCTATGGACCCAGCGAGTGACGAACGCAAAGAGGCCATGCTTGGACAGCGAAGAACTGTAATGGCTTTTGAAAAACAGCTGTTGAAGGAAATAAAAGATGATAAGGATTTTGAAGGGTTCATTCAGCTAGCAATTGATTGTGCATTCGGCGAATTTTCGTTTGAAGATTTACTCGCCTATTACAAACGTATATGTACGAAATAACCCCCTTTAGCCATTGAGCTAAAGGGGGTTCGTTTAGTATTTAGTTGTTTTTATTTTATGATGAAGGAAGGGGCATTGAGCTGTCTCACTCTCATTATCATCTGAAATAACATATTGTTTCCATTCTAATTTCTCTGTACCAAACTGTCCTAAATCCGGATGTGGAGGCATACCTTCAATTATGGCAGCTCTATTACGAATTAATTTACTTGCCTTCTGACCAGCTTTCGTATTAGATTCAATGCCTGCGAATATGCGCCTTGGCTGAAAAATCAATATTTGGCAATCTCCAATACTTCTTGTAACCCTGTTTAAATAGGCTGGCATATTTCCCGAGACGAAAATCTGTTCCTTATTATAGACAAACTCCCAGTCGGGGTCATCCGGGTCCCTAGGATACTCCTCCGGCCAATCCATCTCATCATTTGCATGCAAGTTATTTAATATATTCCAGAATCGTTCCTTATAAAATTCAAATGACTTATTTTTCTGTTCTGGTTTTAAGAAAAGCACGAGCGCATGTCTTCTCTTCGGATTTTTTTGAGATAATATAAGGAATTCAGAAAGAACTTTCGGCAAACCGATTAGATCCCCACCCTCTGCATAACAATATCGCAACACACCCATTTTCTCAGCCTGTGTACCAAAATAGCACGGGAACTGCTTATCCTCAACAATTTCTCTCCAAACTTTATATTGATTGACAAGCCAATTTGGCAACTTATTTTCTTGATTGATAAGAAACTCCCTATCTAACATTTTCACCTGTAAAAACTGCCTCCCTCCAGATGCGCAAACCATTTCGATTTAATATCCCTCAGTCTAAAATATGTAGGCAGTGGCGGATTGTGACAGTATATAGAAGGATAAAATGGTGGATATATTAATAAAACAGTCAAAACATTCAATTAATAATGAACGTTTTGACTGTATTTGTTAATCAATTTTAAAATTTAGGTGTATTTTTGCCAGATAAAAGATGAGCTACTCTTACGTACACAGCCGACTTATATAAGTTGCAATATTTATTTACTAAATCTCTTTAATATCGTGGCTAATTGTTCTCTTGTTACTGTTTCATGTGGCCTTTCACCATTCAAAAGACCCTTTACTTTTGCCCATTCCCAGGCACCAGCATGTGCAGGATCTGGCGTATTCGATATTGATTCCTTATCCTTTTTTTCACTTAATTTCTTAGTAAGTTCGTCAATCTGCTTTTGTAATCTATCAACTTCCCCCATTGATAACTCCTCCTTTTTTATTGGGCCTTTCTTCAAGGCATTCAACAGCTCGATATTTTGACTCGCAGTACCTGTATAGTTTTTTATTCCATATTCCTTTGCTAATTTTTCACGGTTTGCAAAACTTGTGTACATACCCTTCGATTTCATATATTCAACGAGACCTTCAAAGGCAGGAGTATTTGGCGTGATAGGCTTTGTATTACTTGGGTCCACCTTGCTAATCAAATTCGGTTTCTTTCCAGCCTGTAGCTGGGATAATGACAAACCTCCTGTCATTTGTAGATGCGGGTAATCTACAAATCCTCTCCAATCCCCTCCCCATTCAAAACCTAACGATTTCCCAATAGCTGCTACTCGCCGCCAATTATTATTGACAGACCATAAAGACTGCTTCCCATCCGCACTTACAAGAAAGTAATCAATAGCAAGCCCGTAATTGTGTAAGGACTCTCCGGGTCTAGCATTTGTCACTACATTTCCTGGTGTGGTCCGACCTTGGTTATAAAGCCGCTGCTGTTCCTCATTGGAACGATAACCAGATGAGAACTGGACGTAAATACCTTCTTTATAAGCTCGCCTAATCACTTCAACGGCCGATTCCTTAACAACTGGATGGATTCCTTTACCCATATTATTTACAGACCGGTCGATCAATGTTTCAAGCGATACCGTCATTTCAATCACTCCCTTTTATTACCATCATACGATTGTTAAAATTTACTGTATGTGCATCAATCGCAAATTCAAACAAAACATTTTGCCCATTTGGTAATTTGAGTGTTCTATGTCTATTCCTCATTTGTTTAATCGTTTCTATATAGCAAACACTTCATAGAATTCTTAAGAAAAACAATTAACAAGATTAAAATATCTATTTTAAGCACAAAAAAAGCCCCCCCATAACGAAAGAGCTACTCACTATTTTTATATTTAAATTAAGCGATGCAATTACCTCTCACAAGCAATGCCATCTTTATCACGATCTTTACCCTTATTAGCTTCATAAAGATCCTTTGAAACATGTGGCTTATAATTTGTTTTCCCGCCTTTATTCTTTACTGAAGAGGATTTAGCAACTCCACCTTTATAGTCTTTGTTTAATTCCTTACAGTTCGCGTATTTCTTTACCTGTGCGTCGGCAGTGTTTACAAATCCAAAGGAAAAACCAACAATCAACCCAAATGATAATACAATAGTTGTTACTTTTTTCATAATGACTAATTCCCCATTCTTCTAAAATATTATTAATATAGATGATAATAGTTTATTTAGGAATATTTTTCAATATAAATATGTATTATACTTTTCCCCTAAAATATTTTAAAATTATTCAATTGCTTTTACATATATCTAATTAAAATAATTAAGATTTGTACTCATTCTTGCCTTTCTATGAAAGGAATCCTGAAATAAACCTGATAGCAACTCTTGGGATGAATAAAATCAGTTGGACAATACCATCGATTACATAACCTGCCAAGTAAATTATAGTTTCTAGTGTACTCTCTTTTCTATTTTTCTTTTTGTCATCCCTACTCATATAAAATCCCCCAATTCAGCAAGATGTCATTTCCTTAAGAATTATCCTTTTTTGAGTTTAATCCTACCTTGTCAATAACATAGATCAATTTTCTTGGGAAATGGAAGGTATTAATAAAAGTAGTTTTTAACGTCAAAAAGCCCTCCCTAGCTTGGGAAGAGCTCTTTTTAACGATAATTTATCCAATCGACGTGCAAATTTCAATATAATGCCCATCTGGATCTGCAATATATGCAACTGTTTGCCCCCATGGCTTTGTAACAGGTTCCTTTATGATTGTCACCCCTTTTTGTCGAAGTGTTTCAATTGTTCCTAAAACATCTTCTACAACAAAGCCAACTTCAAATGTTTGTGTAGAATTTATATCTTCAGGAATATTTAAACCCGTTAACTCTCTTACATCCTTACGAGTGTTTATTGCTAAATTTACAGCACCTGTATCAAATTCAACATAAGTATCTTGTTGCATCTTAACTGGCAGCTCGAGAAAATCTTTGTAGAAGCTCATTGTTTTATCAAAATCTTCCACATACAAAATTACATATTTCATTGCTAATTTCATTTTATCATCCTCCGTTAAACCTAAGTGCTTTAAATAATACAAACTGTACAGAAAATTAGCAAATTTCGATGCTAATTGTTAACTTTCTCAAAAATATAGAAAATTATATTATTCAACCTTTCCTACATTTTAAATTCCTAAACTATTCATAAAGAGCATACTAGAAAGCAGTGGTCAATTGGAAAAAGTTGACTCCCCAATTAAAATATAATTGGGTTTTAAACAATTATAAAAGCACCCAATCCAAAAGAATGGGTGCTTTTGTTGTACCTTATGATTAATTACGAGTTGAACAAAAAACAACTATAATAAAGCAAAATAATAGTTACTCAATATTGGCAATCCGGTTTTCAAACTATAAATCAACATATTTTACTGAATCGGAATGCAGATTTCACAATAGTGATTGTTTAGGAGTTCAACTAAATACCTTTCCAAGGTAGGTCTTGTTTCATCTAATTCAAGACCTAGGTTATCCAACTTTAAGAATATTTCGTTCCATGCCTTTTGTACAGCTTCCACCGTATGATCTATTTTAAATACAACGTACCGCCCACCACTTATATTGCCCAATCTTACACCATCAATATTTACACAGTAATCATCAGGAACAACCAAACATGCATCGTAACGACAGTTTTCCGATTTTATAACTGCGGGATTGTCTTGAGCAATACCTAATATTATGGACTTCTCATTAAGTAGTCCTTTCAATTTAACCCAGCACTTAAATTTTTTCATTAATTGTTCATTCATAACTCCGTAAGGCCCAATTTGCCTCATGTATACAATGCTGCAAGACGGTATTATCTCTATTTTAGCATTCATTCAATCTTTCCTTTCTTCTAAAGTACATCGATGTCTAAAATCATAGTACGGTGCTTTAAAATGA
>Ga0153999_1000751_pt1 | contig 13729 bp, 11 predicted proteins | sample TSNC083MetaG_FD_104675 | JGI IMG/M metagenome (GOLD analysis project Ga0153999, IMG submission 104675) | Attine ant fungus gardens microbial communities from North Carolina, USA - TSNC083 MetaG | ecosystem: Host-associated > Fungi > Mycelium > Unclassified | place: USA: North Carolina, Lumber... | reverse complement strand
TGGTAAGAATTATAGCCTGTATCTTAGAACTGATAGACAAATTCTTAATTATTCTTTTCAACATATTAATTCTCCCCTCATAAATGATGATATATATTTTTGATAATTTTGTCAATAAAATAGCTGCTCTTCAGAAAAGAAGAAAATAAAAATGTAACTTTTGTGTTGAAAAGTGGGTTTTGAACTTATTCAAGAAAACAGTTTTATGCTAAAGAAAGTATGTTTAATCGATTCTCAAAATATTATTTTAGTTTATAATTAAAGTAAAAAGGAGGCGTTAATTGAAATGAAAAAGAAATTAAGAAAAAGCTTAGCATTGATGTGTGCGGGGGCGTTGATAGCAGCTACAATAACCGCATGCGGTGGCAGCAGCAATGATTCTGCTAAAAGTACTACTCAAGAAGGAACAACTACTATAGAAATGGCATGGTGGGGAAACCAGACACGTAATGAAAGAACCCAGGAGGTACTGGAACTATTTAGTGAGACAGATTCCTCAATTGCAGTTAACAGTCAGTTCTTTCAATGGGATGATTATTGGAGCAAGATGTCGACCTTGGCAGCTGGCAAAAAATTACCTGATATTATTCAGATGGATCACTCTTATATCGCCACATATGTAGAAAAAGATCAGTTATTAGATCTTACTCCTTACATAGAGAGCGGCGCCATTGATACCTCGAATATTTCAGATACAATAATGGAGATGGCCGAAATAGATAATGGCGCTTATGGAATTGCAGCGGGAATTAGCTCGCCAGGTCTGTTTTACAATAAGACAGTCCTTGATGAACTTGGAATTACAATGAAAGACAACTGCACAATGGAAGAGTTCATAAAAATTGCCAAAGAGGTTTATGAAAAAACTGGATATACAGCAAACATTATCTCCAGTGCTCATGGAGTAGACAGTGATATCTGGTCCCGGACACATGATTTGCAGATTACAGAAAAGAAGCTGCCGGCCAGTGATTCCACTGAGTATACTGCCTATTTTGAACTACTCAAAAGTGGAATTGAAGAGGGATGGCATATGTCACCGGAATATATTACTGATAGTGCCTCTGTGGAGCAAAGTCCGCTGGTTTATGGCTCAAGTCCGGAAACCATGATCTGGTGTACGGTGAATGGTTCCAGTATGCTAACTGCATATCAAAGCGCGGCGCCAGAAGGAGTGGAGTTGGGTCTGACCACGGTTCCTTCTGATGATCCGAGTAAATCAAACTATTTGAAAGCAAGTATGTATTTTTCCATCAGTGCAAACTGCGAGAATGTAGATGAAGCGGTTAAGGTATTGAATTATCTGATTAATTCTGAAGAAGCATATGAAATCTTACTGGCTGAAAGAGGTATACCTGCTTCTACAGTAATTGCTGAATCTATTACACCCCTGCTTAATGAGAGTGAGCAGAAAGTTGTATATTATATTAATGATGTAGTAGCTGAAAACTGTTCACCATTAGGTCCTGCAGACCCGGATGGAAGCAGCGAAGTTACCGACCTGTTGAATAAACTTGAGGAAAAGGTCGGATACGGTGAGTATACACCAAAACAGGCTGCAGATGAGTATTTTACGGAAGGAAATAGAATTTACGAAGAGAAACAATAACGAATACAAAAAAGAGCGGAGGAGAGAATTTGAAAAAAAGGAGTAAGTTATATCTGTTTCTAAATAAAGAAAGTAGTGCCGGTGTTGTATTTAGTATGCCTTTTATTATTGGCTTTCTGGCGTTCTTAATTGTACCGATGGGGTTATCGTTATATTATTCTTTTTGTGATTATGATATCCTTTCACCTGCTACATTTGTTGGGCTTAAGAATTACATCAATCTGTTTACCAATGACCAGACTTTTTATAATTCAATGAAGGCCACTTTCATATTTGTTATTGCATCAGTACCGCTGCGGCTTGTTTTTGCGCTCATAGTAGCAATGTTACTGCTAAAGTCGACAAAGTTAACTGGTTTTTACCGCGCGATATATTACCTTCCTTCCATTATTGGGGGATCCGTGGCGGTTGCTGTTTTGTGGAAGAGAATGTTTGCTGTTGATGGTGTGGTAAATATGTTATTGAAGTCTTTTGGCTTTGCAGGCGATATTGCATGGCTAAATAATACGAAAACGGCAATTTGGACCCTTATCATCCTGGCAATCTGGCAGTTTGGATCATCCATGTTGATTTTTCTTTCTGCATTAAAGCAGATACCCACTGAATTGTATGAGGCGGCAGATGTGGATGGAGCCAATAGTGTTAGTAGATTTTTTAGAATTACCCTTCCGTTATTAACGCCGACCATATTCTTTAATTTGGTTATGCAGATAATTAATGGATTCCTGGCATTCACTCAAAGTTTGATTATTACTCAGGGAAAACCAATGGATACGACTTTGTTTTATGCTGTAAATATGTATCAGCAGGCGTTTGGATTTAATAAGGCGGGATATGCATCGGCTATGGCGTGGATTATGCTTCTGCTGATCGGATTCATCACTTTGATTCTATTTAAAACAAAAAGATTCTGGGTATTTGAACAGGAGTGAATAAAATGAGAAGAAAAAAAAGAAATATAAAAATAATTTACCATGTTCTTGTCATGGGTTTCGGAATAATCATGATTTATCCTCTGATTTGGATGTTTGCTAGTTCTTTTAAAGAAAGCGATACGATATTTACAACAGCGCAGAATCTTATTCCGGAGAATTTTACACTTGAAAATTATATAAATGGTTGGACAGGATTTGCAGGGAACTCCTTTAAAAGTTTTTTTCAAAATTCATTGTTTATTTCTATTGTGGCTACTATCGGAACGCTGCTGTCCTCTGCCTGCGTTGCCTATGGTTTCTCCCGCTGTAAGTTTAAAGGGAAGAAAATACTGTTTGGAGCCATGTTAGTATCAATGATGCTGCCGGGTCAGATTTTAATGGTACCACAGTATTTGTGGTATCAGAAACTGGGATGGGTAGGAAGCTATGCACCATTGATCATTCCATTTTGTTTTGCAATTCAAGGTTTTTTTGTATATTTGATGGTCAATTTCATAAATGGACTTCCCCGTGATTTGGATGAAGCAGCGAAAATAGATGGCTGTTCATATTATACAATATTCACAAAGATCATTTTTCCCTTGATGAAACCGGCTTTGATTACCGGAACTATTTTCTCCTTTATGTGGCGGTGGGATGATTTTATGTCGGCCCTGTTGTATTTAAATGAACCAGCAAAATACACTGCTTCTCTGGCGTTGAAATTGTTTAGCGACCCTGGCTCATCTTCGGACTATGGAGCGATGTTTGCAATGGCGATACTATCATTGGTACCGATCGTGATAATCTTTATTGTTTTCCAGAAGTATCTGGTTGAAGGAATTGCGACATCGGGATTAAAAGGTTAATTTTGGAGGTTTAGGATGAAAGACGATAATAAAAGCTGGTCACAATTATGGTTAAATTATGAAAAAAGAAATGGGTGTGGAAATGAAGAGTTTTGTAGTAATTTTGCCATATCTGCATTTGATAAAAATAGTCCGATTATCCATCATATCTTAACAGAATGGATAACTGGAGTCGAAGGCATGCTGGGGCTCCATCCAAAGGAAGTAATGGCGGAAGATATGTCCTCAGGGCTTAGTATAGTTTTAACAGAAGATAAAGCGTTAAAAAAAGAAGGGTATCAAATCACTGAAGCAGATAAAATCCTGATACTGAAAGCAACCGATGAAGCAGGGGTTCTATACGGAGTATTTCATATATTAAGACAGATTGCTCAGGAAATATCCCTTGCTGGATATCAAATTCTCTGTAATCCGGATAATCAGCTCAGAATCGTTAATCACTGGGATAATATGGATGGCAGTATCGAGAGGGGGTATTCAGGAAAATCGTTCTTTTTTAAGGATGCTGAAATTCTTATGAATCAAAGGACGGTGGATTATGCCAGAATGATGTCCAGTATCGGGGTGAATGCGGTTGTCATTAATAATGTAAATGTATTAGAGGCGGCTTCAAGGTTAATTACTGATCGTTATTTAGATGAGTTAAGTGCTATGGCCGAACTGTTTTCTGGTTATGGAATTAAACTGTTTTTAAGTATTGATTTTGCAGCGACGATTACCGTAGGCGGTATGAAAACGGCCGATCCACTGGCTGGGGAGACAGTTGCATGGTGGAAAAAAATTGTTAAGAATATTTACCTTAAAATCTCTGATTTCGGGGGTTTCATGATTAAAGCAGATTCAGAGGGACGACCGGGTCCATATGCTTATGGGAGAAACCAGGCAGATGGTGCCAATATGTTTGCCGATATACTGAAACCATATGGTGGCATCGTACTCTGGAGATGTTTTGTCTATAATTGTAAACAGGATTGGAGAGATTATAAAACCGACAGGGCAAAAGCCGGATATGACAGTTTCATCGAAATGGATGGCGACTATCGGGAAAATGTAATTTTGCAGATAAAAAATGGTCCTATGGATTTTCAAATTCGAGAACCGGTTTCGCCACTGTTAGGCGGCTTGCAGAAAACCAACCAGATTTTAGAGGTGCAAATAGCACAGGAGTATACGGGACATCAGATTGATGTATGTTATCTTATTCCCATGTTTAAAGAGATCCTGGATTTTCAAACCGGGTGCGCCAAAGAGAACGATAGAGTGGGAGATATTATCAGCGGTAATACCTTTGGACTGACTAACTGCGGGTTTGCTGCGGTAATTAATACCGGTGATGATTCAAACTGGACGGGAAATGACCTGGCGGCGGCAAACTTATATGGCTTTGGCAGGCTTGCGTTCAATCCCAAGCTTACTGCGGAAGAGATTGCCGAGGAGTGGATTCGCCTGACGTTATCAAATGAGATGGAAGTAGTAGAGAAGATAAAAGATATTCTGTTGAATTCCAGAAAGACATATGAGAAATACACCAGCCCGTTAGGAATAGGATGGATGGTCACCTGTCATGAACATTATGGTCCCAGTATAGATGGGTATGAATATTCTCCATGGGGAACTTACCACCGTGCTGATCACTTGGGAATAGGGGTGGACAGAACCGACAGAGGAACAGGATATGTAAGACAATATCATGAGCCAAATGCTTCGATGTATAATGATATTAATACCTGTCCAGAAGAATTATTACTTTTCTTTCATCATGTTCCTTATTCACATCGGTTGAAAACTGGAAAAACCCTAATTCAACATATCTATGATAGTCATTTTGAAGGAGTTTGTGAAGTTGAGGCGATGATTGCATCTTGGGAGAGCATGCGGGGAAAAATTGCAGAAGATGTCTATACGCTGGTAAGAAAACGTTTTGATATGCAATTAGTCAATGCAAAGGAATGGCGTGATCAGGTAAATGCTTATTTTTATCGAAAGAGCGGCGTTGCAGATGAGAAAAAAAGGAGGATATACGTATCATGAGGGATCGACGAGAGGCTGAAAAAAAGGCAAAAGATTTGGTTTCAAAAATGACCATTTCGGAGAAAGCTTCCCAGCTAAAGTATGATGCGGCGGTTATAAAACGCCTTGAAATTCCAGGCTATAATTGGTGGAATGAAGCTCTTCATGGAGTAGCCAGGGCTGGGGTAGCCACTATGTTTCCACAGGCCATCGCTATTGCAGCAACTTTTGATGAAGAGTTGGTAGGCCGGATTGCGGATGTGATAGCTACCGAAGGAAGAGCAAAATACAATGCCTATTCCCGACAAAACGACCGGGATATCTATAAAGGTCTCACTTTCTGGTCACCGAATGTGAATATATTCCGTGACCCCAGATGGGGAAGGGGACATGAAACATATGGTGAGGATCCGTATTTGACATCACAGCTTGGTATGGCGTATGTAAAAGGACTTCAAGGAGACGGTCCGGTGATGAAAGCGGCAGCTTGTGCGAAGCATTTTGCAGTTCATAGCGGGCCGGAAGATGTAAGACATAAGTTTAATGCAGAAGTAACGAAAAAAGATATGGAAGAGACTTACCTGCCGGCTTTTGAGGCATTGGTAAAAGAGGCGGATGTTGAAGCCGTTATGGGGGCTTATAATCGAACTAATGGAGAACCGTGTTGCGGAAGTCCAACTCTAATTCAAAAATTACTTAGAGAACAGTGGGGATTTCGCGGACATTACGTTTCCGACTGCTGGGCGATAAAGGATTTTCATGAACACCATAGGGTTACTTCAAATGCAAGGGAATCTGCAGCGTTGGCATTAAAATCGGGATGCGACTTGAATTGCGGAAATACATATCTGCACATACTGGCTGCTTATGAAGAGGGATTGGTTACAGAAGCAGAGATTACTCAGGCAGCGGAGAGATTGCTAACCACACGATTTTTACTGGGACTTTTTGAAGGCAGTGAATATGACAAGATCCCTTATGAAGTGGTGGAATGTAAAGAGCATCGGGAACTTTCAAAACAGACCGCATTAAAGGGAGCGGTTTTGCTAAAAAATGATGGTATTTTACCACTTAGGAAAGGAGCGCAGAAAAGCCTGGGTGTGATTGGGCCTAACGCAAATAGCAGAAGGGCTCTTCAAGGTAATTATCATGGTACATCATCACGTTATAAAACCATATTAGATGGGATTTGGGACTATGCAGGAGAAGATCAACGGATATTTTATTCTGAGGGAACCCATTTATGGAAAGATCGGATAGAAGGCTTGGCATGGCGACAGGATCGTATCTCTGAGGCGGTTACTGTAGCTGAGCATAGTGATGTTGTTATTCTATGTCTGGGACTGGATGAATCATTAGAAGGAGAAGAACTGGATATTGGGAACCAGGTGGGGTCTGGTGATAAAGCAGATTTGTTACTGCCGCAGGTACAGCAGGAACTGTTGGAAAAAGTGCTGGATGTTGGAAAGCCGACAATTGTCATTGTAATGTCGGGCAGTTCGCTGGATATAAGTTACGCCGATGAGCATGCAAATGCAATTCTCCAGGCGTGGTATCCCGGAGCTGAAGGTGGTACAGCAATTGCAGAACTGATCTTTGGTTTATATTCACCTTCCGGAAAACTGCCGGTAACATTTTATCGTGACCTTGATGGAATGCCTGATTTTACAGACTATTCCATGAAAAACAGAACCTATAGACATATACAGAAAAAACCATTATATCCTTTTGGATATGGTTTAAGCTATGGTAAAGCGGAAGTAACAGAAGCCTCATTGGATAATGATCTTATAGTAAACGCAGTAATTGTAAATAAAAGCAGTTGGGAACTGGAAGAAGTAGTTCAAGTGTATGTTAAAGATGAAGAATCGGAATTGGCTGTTCCTAATCATAGTCTTTGTGCATTCAAGAAGGTAAATCTATACCCTGAGGAGAAAAAACAAATCAGTCTTAAAGTGGATTCAAAGGCGTTGACAGTAGTAGACGAGCAGGGTGAAAGGGCAATTCGCAGCAGACTATTTTCTTTTTATGTAGGTACTTCGCAACCTGATAAAAGGAGTGTGGAGCTTACCGGGATAGAACCGATAAAGTTGCAGTTTACCTATAGATAAAGAAGACTCGATTTTGGCTGGCATTCACACAAAGAACGCCAGCCTTTTTAGGCCGCCTCTTGATCTTAATCATGAATTTCCTGCAGAGCCGAAATGTCATCATCAATCATAAGGGAATAGTTGGTATAGTATACAACAAATCCAGGGTTTCCCCCTTTCGGTTTCTTGACATGTTTCTTCTCAATATAATCTATTTCTACCTTTTCGCTGCCCCTTCCTTTGGAAAAATGAGCCGCCAGTTTACCTGCTTCCTCAAAAACCCGGTCGGGGAGCTCGGCACCGTCGGTTTTCACAATTATATGAGAGCCCGGCATGTTTTTGGCATGAAACCACCAATCGTTTCCGGTGGCAAATTCAAAGGTAAGCCAGTCATTTTGCATATTATTTTTTCCCACGTACATATGAAATCCGTCACTAGAAATAAAATGAAGAGGTTTATTGACAATTTTACCTTTTTGTTTGGTCGGCTTCCGGCGAATGTATCCGCTTTCCATCAATTCTTCTTTGATCTGGGCTAGATCTGCTTCAGAGCGGGCAATATCCAGAGCGTTGCTGACCGATTCCAGATAGGTTATATCATCACCGGTTTCACGGATCAATGAGGAGAGTGCTTCAAAAGTCCGTTTTTGTTTGTTATATTTATCGAAGTATCTTTGCGCATTTTCCTGTGGTGTTTTATGTTCATCCAAAGGAATGGTAATCATTTCATCGGTATAATAGTTCAGTGCTTCCAGTTTTTTGGCACCCGATTCCAGATTATATCCATAGGTGTTAATTAATTCGCCGTATATCCGGAACTTATCGCGGTTTTCAGTATCTTTCATCTGCCGGCTCTGGAGATCGTATTTTTTACGGCTGCGCTCCAGGGCGGTTTGAACAATTCTTCTTAGGTCTACTGATTTCTGCCTGATCCGGGTAATCATATTTCGGGAGGAATAGTAGGTTTTCAGGAGTTCTGAAACCGACGGATATGCTTCTTTCCGGAGATGACTCAGATGGTTAAGCGAGAGCGAAGCAAATTCCTGTGGAGTGTCACCGTTATAATAAATGGCCGGGGTAAAGCTTCCGGTTTTGACCGGTTCAAGATAATTGGTAAAGGTGGTGTATAGATGCCGGCAAACATCCTCCGATAATTCATTTGCCGAGACAGCGGAATCCAGTCCGCTTAAGCAGCATATTTCTTCGGAGACAACCGGGCTGATGCCGGTAAAGCCGGTATAAATCGCTTTGCTAAGCGGCATTGGTTTGTTTTTTAAACGCGTGGAAAAATCAGTAAATGTTACCTCGAGCGGATCAGCTTTGTCCATGGTATCGGGAATAAAATATTCCCTGCCGGCGAACACTTCCCGTACGGAGCTCATATTGGCGGAAACGTGTTTAATGCTGTCAATGATAATGTTGTCGGCAGTGCGGAAAATAATATTGCTGTGCTTACCCATGATTTCTATTGTCAGGGTTTTCCGGCAAAGATCACCGAGTTCGTCAAGATGTTCAATTTCAAAGTTGATGATTCGCTCCAGTCCGGGCTGCCGGATGCCGACAATACGTCCATTGCTGATATGTTTCCGCAAGAGCATGCAGAAATTCGGGGCGGTGATCGGGCTGGGTTTGTTCTCATCAGTTAAATATATTAGTGGCAGGGAAGCGCTTGCTGAAATGTATAATCGCTTTTGACCACCAGGTGATTTGATGGTCAGTAATAATTCATCGTTTTCCGGCTGAGCAATTTTGCTGATTCGTCCACCGATCAGTTCGCTTTTTAATTCGTGGGTTAGGTTTGCAATTGTAATTCCGTCAAAAGCCATGGTAAATCCTCCGATGTATTAATATGTGTATTTATATATCATACAGTAGTAAGCGTTTGAAATCAAATTAAAAAGAATCATTTAAGACTGATTTCTGTGACGACAAAATTATACTGGAAAATTATGGTATATTAGTGTATGATAAAAAAAGTTTCTATAAAAATATATTAAAAGGAGAATTGAGATGAGGAAAGTATTAATATTTGTAGCAGCATGCATCAGCGCTTTGATGATGGTTGGCTGTGGTGGAGGAAAAGAACAGAGTGTAACGCTAACAATTGAACAATCTGGGGCAACCATGGACATGATACTGGAAGCCAAAGGCGACATCGTTCATACTATGACCCAGACATCGACAGTACCATTGAGCAATTATGGAGATATAGAAGATGAAGCAGAATTAGAAGCGATTATAGAAGCAATTGAAGTCCAGGCAAAGACAATAGAGGAATCCTATGCAGATATTGAAGGCGTGGATTATTCCTATAATATTGAAAATAATGAGTTTAATGAAGAGGTTAAAATGGATGTGTCTAATTCAGATACGCTGGAACAACTGTCGGAAGCTGGTCTCTCTCCAGTTGATGGAAATGCTTCAAAAGTTTCGTTAAAGAAAACCCAAGAGGGTCTGACAGAATCCGGCTGGACTGTTGTTGAGTAGGTCATAAATAAACACGCTGCGCTGAAAAATATCAGTGGAGCGTTTTTTTTCGCCGTTTGCCGCTTTAAATTTGTTGACGCTGTTTCACAAATGCACTATAATTAACACAGTCTGGAATGAAAATAAAATAATTAAGAGGAAAACACGATGATAAAAAGTATGACCGGCTTCGGTCGCTGTGAGATATCAAATGAGAAACGGAAATTCACCGTTGAAATGAAAAGTGTCAACCACAGATATTTTGACGTTAATATCCGGATGCCTAAAAAGTTGATTTTTTTTGAGACGTCAATCCGCAATTTATTGAAGCAATATGCCGAGCGCGGCAAGATAGACATTTTTATTTCTTATGAAGACATGACCGAAAATCAGGTTTTGCTGAAATATAATGAGCACCTGGCCGCAGAGTATATGAACTACTTAAAGAAAATGGCGGAGACATTTTCGCTGGACAATGACATACGCGTTTCAACGCTGTCACGTTATCCGGAGATCCTTACGATGGAAGAACAGGCTCCGGACGAAGAGAAATTATGGAACAGTCTGAAGCAAGCGATAGAAGGTGCGTGTGCCCAGTTTGTTAAGACACGAATTACAGAAGGGGATAATCTGAAAACGGATATCATCGGTAAATTAGATGAGATGATGGAAGCAGTGGCTTATATTGAGGCACGCAGTCCTGAAATCGTGGCAGAATACCGATCTAAACTGGAAGATAAATTGAAAGAGTTCATTGAAACTGCGCAAGTGGATGAAAGCCGGGTAGCGGCAGAGGTGGTAATATTCACGGATAAAATATGTACTGATGAAGAGGTTGTTCGGCTGAAGAGCCACATCATGAATATGCGGGACACTTTAAAGAATAGCGATGGGATCGGCAGAAAGCTGGATTTTATCGCCCAGGAGATGAATCGCGAAGCCAATACTATTTTGTCTAAGGCCAATGATCTGGAAGTATCCAATATTGCGATTGATTTAAAGACACATATCGAGAAGGTACGGGAACAAATTCAAAATATTGAATAACATAAAGAGGGGCAATTGATGAACGGTAAAGGGATTTTGATTGTGGTATCCGGATTTTCTGGAGCAGGCAAAGGGACGCTTATGCGGGAATTGTTGAGTCGGTATGATAACTATGCATTATCAATCTCAGCAACGACCAGAAAGCTGCGTCCAGGTGAGGAAGAGGGCAAAGAATATTTTTTTAAATCAATCGAAGAATTTGAAAAAATGATTGCACAAGGCGAATTAATAGAGTATGCTAGTTACGTGGGCAATTATTACGGAACGCCGCGTGTTTATGTAGAGGAGCAGCTTCAGACCGGTCAGGATGTGATTTTGGAAATTGAGATGCAGGGAGCACTTAAAGTGAAAGAACAGTTTCCGAAGACATTGTTGTTATTTGTAACTCCGGATAGTGTTGGCGAGCTGAAAAAGCGGCTGGTCGGACGGGGAACTGAATCGGCAGAGACGATCCGTTCACGGATGGAGCAGGCTTTGAAGGAAGCGGATGCACTATATAAGTATGATTATTTGATTGTCAACGACGAGCTGGATTCCTGTGTCCGGCATATGCATCAGATTATTATGGGTGAGCACAGCAGAGCCGCGCGTAATGACGAATTTATCAAAAAGATTAAAAATGAACTGGAAGAAGACCTGAAAGGAGCATCATAGATTATGTTACACCCATCTTATACAGATTTAATGAAAGTTGTGAATCAGGATGTTGAAGAAGGAGAGACCAATATCGTAAACAGCCGTTACTCTATCGTTCTGGCCACAGCGAAAAGAGCCAGAGACCTGATTGACGGAGATATACCACTGGTACCCGCAAAGGAAAGTGAGAAACCGCTGTCAGTTGCAATTGAAGAGTTAAATAACGGTAAAATGAAGATAAAGGCCGAAAATTCGGAAAATTAAGAGGGATATGATTAAGGCAGGTGCACTAGTTCAGCGTTCTTAAGAACGCTGAACTTATGGTATCTGCCTTAATCAGTATTGGAGAAATGTTATGAATATATTGTTTATTTCGCTGGGCTGCGATAAGAACCTGGTAGATACGGAGACGATGCTGGGGCTGCTGGCATCAGGGGGACACCGGATTGTGGATTCGGAAGACGAGGCCGATGCGGTCGTGATTAACACCTGTTGTTTTATCCACGATGCAAAGGAAGAAAGTATCCGGAATATCTTGGAGATTGCAGAACTTAGAAAATCAGAAAAGATTAAAGCCCTGGTGGTGACCGGATGTCTGGCGCAGCGCTATCAGCAGGAGATTATAGATGAGATACCGGAAGTGGATATTGTCCTGGGTACGACTGCCTATGATCATATTATTGAAGCGGTGGAAGAGGCGGCCGCCGGAAACAGCGGCGTTGAGGTTACTGATATTGATGCGCTGCCGCTTCCGGATGTAAAACGGATGATAACTACCGGTGGACATTTTGCCTATCTGAAAATTGCCGAAGGCTGTGATAAGCATTGTACCTATTGTATTATTCCCAAGGTGCGCGGCAATTTCCGCAGCGTTCCGATGGAGAAGCTGCTTGAGGATGCTCATGACATGGCGGAGCAGGGAGTGAAAGAGCTGATACTGGTAGCCCAGGAAACGACGGTTTATGGAAAAGACATATACGGAAAAAAGATGCTGCCGGAACTGATCGGGAAATTATGCACCGTCAGCGGAATTAGATGGATCCGCCTTTTATACTGTTACCCGGAGGAAATTACCGATGAGCTGATTCAGGTGATGAAAAATGAACCCAAGGTCTGTCATTATCTAGATCTCCCGATCCAGCACGCCAGCGATGAGATTCTGCGGCGGATGGGCAGGCGGACCTCCAAGCAGCAGCTGACGGATATCGTTGCCACGCTGCGGCAGGAGATCCCCGATATTGCGCTTCGAACCACCTTGATTACCGGTTTCCCGGGGGAAACAAATGAGCAGCACCAGGAATTGCTGGATTTCGTTGATGAAATGGAATTTGACCGGCTGGGGGTATTTACGTATTCACCGGAAGAAGATACGCCGGCGGCAGTGATGGCCGGACAGATTGAGGAAACGGTGAAAGAAGAACGTAAGAATGAGATAATGGAACTGCAGCAGGATATTTCTTTTGATTTGGCCGAAGAGATGATTGGCCGCGAAGTACTGGTTATGATTGAGGGAAAGATCGCCGACGAAAATGTATATGTCGGCAGAACCTATAAGGATGCGCCGGGTGTTGACGGATTGATATTTGTAAATACAGCTGAGGAACTGGTGTCCGGTGACTTTGTCAAAGTAATGGTAACCGGTGCATTAGAATATGATTTGATAGGAGAGATTGTTGAATGAATTTGCCAAATAAGCTAACGGTTTTGCGAGTGATTATGATACCCTTTTTTGTTGTCTTTATGCTGTATGATATTACCGGTTCGGCGGATAAATGGATTGCCTTAGTGATTTTCTGTGTAGCCAGCTTTACCGATTTTCTGGATGGCTATCTGGCGCGAAAAAATAATCTGGTGACCAATTTTGGGAAGTTTATGGATCCGCTTGCGGATAAGCTGCTGGTATGCACGGCCATGATTTGTCTGGTTGCGATGGGGCGGCTAAATGTAGTCGTGGTAATTATTATCATTGCCCGAGAATTTATCATTAGCGGTTTCCGGCTGGTAGCATCTGACAGCGGCATAGTCATCGCAGCAAGTTACTGGGGGAAATTTAAAACGGTATTTCAGATGTTCATGGTGATTTTAATG
>Ga0153999_1000749_pt1 | contig 13738 bp, 11 predicted proteins | sample TSNC083MetaG_FD_104675 | JGI IMG/M metagenome (GOLD analysis project Ga0153999, IMG submission 104675) | Attine ant fungus gardens microbial communities from North Carolina, USA - TSNC083 MetaG | ecosystem: Host-associated > Fungi > Mycelium > Unclassified | place: USA: North Carolina, Lumber... | reverse complement strand
GGGCGGACGCGTACAAGCTTAAACCTCGTTTCAGTCCGGGGTATGGCGACCTTTCCCTGGAATATCAAAGAGCAATCTTAGATATTTTGGAAGCGCAAAAAAAAATCGGCATAACATTAACTGACAGTTATATGCTGTCGCCGACTAAGTCGGTGACGGCATTTATCGGTATTATGAGACAAAAGAGGAGTGAGGAATTAACATGCTGAAAGATTATTTAGGAAAAGAACTTTTATTTTTCGACGGGGCTATGGGTACCCTGCTTCAGGAGCAAGGACTGCGGGCAGGAGAATATCCCGAGGACTGGAATATCAGTCATCCGGAGCAGGTCATCGAAATACATCGCCGCTATGTTGAGGCGGGAAGCAATATTATTCTAACGAATACCTTCGGCGCAAATGGGATAAAATATGCCAAACGGAACGAAAGCCTTAAGGAAATCATTTATCAGGCGGTTGCACATGCAAGAGAAGGAGCCAAAGCAGCGGCAACGGGACAAAAAGTCTATACGGCATTGGATATCGGCCCCACCGGACAACTGCTGAAACCGCTTGGCAGTCTTGACTTTGAAGCGGCATATGAGGCCTTTAAAGAGGCGGTTATTTATGGCGCCAGAGCCGGTGCGGATTTGATTCATATTGAAACCATGAGTGACACATATGAAGTAAAGGCGGCAGTGCTGGCAGCAAAAGAAAACTGCAGTCTTCCTGTGACGGTTACGATGATGTTTGATGAAAAAGGGAAACTGCTGACCGGTGGCGATACGGCCGCTGCTGTTTCCTTGCTGGAAGGTCTGCGGGTGGATGCCCTGGGGATCAATTGCGGACTGGGACCGGCGCAGATGCGGCCGCTGCTTCAGGGAATCAGAGAATATACGGCGTTACCGTTGATTGCCAATCCCAATGCGGGACTGCCTCAGCAGCGTAATGGTGAAACGATTTATGATGTAAGCCCGAAGGAATTTGCCGTGGAGATGTCTGCTCTGGTAAAAGCGGGGGCAGCATTAATAGGAGGCTGCTGCGGCACCACACCGGAGCATATCAAAGCAATGACGGCGGCATGTACAAAGCTGAAGCCGGAAGCACCATCCGAGCCACAGAAGACGATTGTTTCAGCATATGGAGCGGCGGTGGAAATAGGCCGGAAGCCAGTGATCATCGGTGAACGGATCAATCCGACCGGCAAGAGTAAACTAAAACAGGCGTTAAAAGATCAAAATTATGACTATCTATTAACCGAAGGAATCAAACAGCAGGATGCGGGTGCACATATTCTGGATGTCAATGCCGGACTGCCGGATATTGATGAGGCGGCGGTGCTTAAGGAAATCGTGTGTCAGCTTCAGGGCGTCACCAGTATGCCGTTGCAGATTGACACTGCCGATATGACCGCTATGGAAGCGGCAATGCGGATTTATAATGGTAAACCAATGGTGAATTCAGTAAACGGGAAAGCGGAATCGATGGCCGCGGTATTTCCGCTGATCCGCAAGTACGGTGGAACAGTAGTTGCCTTAACCTTGGATGAAAATGGAATTCCTGACACGGCCGAAGGGCGTTATCAAATTGCGGCGAAAATAGTTGCCGAAGCCGGTAAATACGGAATTGCCAAAAAGGATATCATCATTGATGCTCTGACAATGACCGTCAGCGCCTCGGCAGACAGCGCCGAGGTAACTCTGGCGGCGCTGCGCCTGGTCAAAGAGCGGCTGGGGGTGGGGACGGTATTGGGCGTTTCGAATATATCGTTTGGTTTACCGAGCCGTCAAGCTCTGAATGCGGCTTTCTATACAATGGCACTGCAGAATGGTTTGAGTGCCGGAATTATTAACCCAATGTCCGGGGAAATGATGAAATCCTATTATGCATACTGTGCGCTGTTCGGGTATGACGAGAATTTTGAGCGGTATATTCAGCTGTACGGACAGAATTCGGAAGCGAAACCGCAGCAGGCGCCGGAGCAGGAGATCACTCTGTATGCGGCAATTGAAAAAGGCCTGAAAACGGAGGCTCACCGGATTGCCGCAGAACTTGTGAATGAAAAGCCGTCGCTGCAAATTATTAATGAAGAATTGATTCCGGCTTTGGATACGGTCGGCAAGGGATTTGAAGCCGGTACGGCATTTTTACCTCAGCTGCTGATGAGTGCAGAAGCAGCTAAAGCGGCTTTTGAGATATTAAGGGAGAATATGGAAGCTAGCGGCGAAGCCACTGAAAAGAAAGAAAAGATCGTTCTGGCAACGGTGAAAGGAGATATTCACGATATTGGTAAGAATATCGTCAAAGTGCTTCTGGAAAATTATGGTTTCGAAGTGCTGGATTTGGGCAAAGATGTGGACCCGGAGGTGGTCGTCCAGGCAGCTCTTGATCATGAAGTTCGACTGGTGGGGCTAAGTGCGCTAATGACAACTACGGTAGGAAATATGGAAATAACAATCAAAATGCTGCGGCAGCAAAAGCCGGATTGCCGGGTAATGGTAGGCGGTGCGGTGCTCAATCCGGAGTATGCCAGAATGATTAACGCCGATTTCTATGGCAAAGATGCGATGCAGTCGGTATATTACGCGCAGGAACTGCTGCTACAGCGTTGACAAACAGCGGGCGGGTCTTTATAATTAGGAAATAGTAAAAATCAAGGAGGAAATTATGAAGAAATACGGAGTGAACGAATTAAGGAAGATATTCCTTGAATATTTCGAAAGTAAAGATCATTTAGCGATGAAGAGCTTTTCGCTGGTTCCTCATAACGACAAAAGTTTGCTGTTGATCAACTCTGGAATGGCCCCGTTAAAACCGTACTTTACCGGACAGGAAATTCCGCCGAATAAAAGAATGGTAACCTGTCAGAAATGTATTCGTACCGGTGATATAGACAATGTTGGAAAAACAGCCCGTCACGGCACTTTTTTTGAAATGCTGGGTAACTTTTCGTTTGGCGATTATTTCAAAAAAGAGTCACTTGCATGGACCTGGGAATTTCTGACCGAAGTGATCGGTCTTGAACCGGACAGGCTTTATCCATCGGTATATCTGGATGATGATGAAGCCTGGGATATCTGGAATAAAGAGATCGGTATAACGCCGGAACGTATTTTCCGCTTTGGCAAAGAAGACAATTTTTGGGAACATGGCGTTGGTCCCTGCGGACCATGTTCAGAAGTGTATTATGACAGGGGCGAAAAGTATGGCTGCGGTAATCCGGACTGTACGGTCGGATGTGACTGTGATCGTTACATGGAAATTTGGAATAACGTGTTTACCCAGTTTGATAATGACGGCAACAATAATTACACCGAACTGGAAAAGAAAAATATTGATACCGGAATGGGTCTGGAACGGCTTGCTTGTGTCGTGCAGGAAGTAGAATCGATGTTTGACATTGATACAATCAAAGAACTGCGGGAACATGTATGTAAAATGGCGAATGCTGAGTATGGCAAAGATTATGATACCGATGTGTCAATCCGTGTCATAACTGACCACATTCGATCGGTTTCCTTTATGATATCGGATGGAATTATGCCATCTAATGAAGGACGGGGATATGTTTTACGTCGCTTACTGCGGCGGGCATGCCGCCATGGAAGACTGCTGGGGATCTCTGGTGAATTTTTGGTGGAATTGTCTAAGACCGTTATTAAGGGCTCAAAAGATGGATATCCTGAATTGGAAGAAAAACAGGATTTTATCTTTAAGGTGGTTGCCAAAGAGGAAGAGCAGTTTAATAAAACGATTGATCAGGGTTTATCAATTTTAGCGGACATGGAAGCTGCGATGGCGCGGGAAAATGTAAAGATTCTTTCCGGTGATCATGCATTTAAGCTTTATGACACATATGGTTTTCCCTTTGACCTGACGAAAGAGATTCTGGAAGAAAAGGGACTCGGTGTGGATGATGAGGGCTTTCAGGCAGCGATGGAAGTACAGCGTACGACAGCCCGGGCAGCCCGTGAACAAACTAATTATATGGGTGCAGACGAAACCGTCTATGAATCGATTGACCCGGCGATAACAAGTGAATTTGTGGGGTATGATCATCTGACTTACGATTCAAAAATTACGGTTCTGACGACCGAAAACGAAGTGGTAGATGCCCTTTCGGATGGACAGGCCGGAACAATTTTTGCAGAGCAGACTCCGTTTTATGCCACCAGCGGCGGCCAGGAGGCCGATACAGGCTATATTCGCACTGCGGATGGAGAATTCGCTGTTAAGGACACCATCAAGCTCCTGGGCGGCAAAATCGGCCATGTTGGACAGATGGTGCGGGGAATGTTGAAAATCGGCGATACGGTTACACTGGAAGTCGAGGCCGAAAAGCGCGCCCTTTCAGCACGAAACCACAGTGCCACACATTTACTGCAAAAGGCACTCCGCCTAGTACTAGGCACCCATGTCGAACAGGCAGGTTCTTCCGTAAACGATGTCAGACTACGCTTTGATTTTACTCATTTTTCAGCGATGACTGCTGAAGAAATCAAGCAGGTTGAAGAGATTGTCAATAAAAACATTATCGCAGCATTACCGGTCACGGCGGAGAATATGCCCTTAGACGTAGCGAGAAAGACCGGTGCGGCAGCATTATTCGGTGAAAAATATGGTGATATCGTGCGGGTGGTGAGCATGGGTGATTTTTCAAAAGAATTGTGCGGTGGAACCCATGTTTCGAATACCGGTGTAATCACGGTATTTAAAATTATCTCCGAGACCGGTGTTGCAGCCGGGGTGCGGCGAATTGAAGCATTGACCTCAAAGGGTCTGATGGAATATTACAATCATTTAGAAGAAACGCTTGCAGAAGCAGCCAGAGCCGTTAAGAGCTCACCGGAGCAGCTGACCGATAGGATTACGGTGATGTTATCGGAAAACAAAGCATTGCACAGCGAAGTGGAAAGTCTGAGGAGTAAATTGGCGCAGGAGGCTGTAGGTGATGTGATGGAACAGGTGATCCTGGTTGGCGATGTCAAATTGCTGGCAATTAAGGTGGATGGTGTAGATATGAACGGGCTGCGTGAGCTGGGAGATCAATTGAAGGAAAAACTAGGTGACGGCGTGATCGTAATCGCCTCGGCAGCTGACGGAAAAGTCAATCTGATGACAACCGCTACCGAGGGAGCCGTTAAACAGGGGGCTCATGCCGGAAATCTAATTAAGGCAATCGCCGGGGAAGTCGGCGGCGGAGGCGGCGGACGCCCGAATATGGCGCAGGCCGGCGGTAAAAATCCGGCCGGAATCGACAAGGCACTGGCAAAATCGAAAGAGATATTAGCCGGCCAAATTTCCGGATAGTCACCCGAACAGAATAAAATTAGCAGAAAGTAGCAAGAAAAATATTGACGTGAAGGAAATATGTGCTATAATCTTAAGTAGTGCAAGAAAATACCCGAACAGTCGTATGGTGCACAATATAGGACTGGAGGGAGGTTAGGTGTGAGTCTATGTCAAATGTAATCGTTAAAGAAAACGAAACGTTAGATAGCGCTTTACGCAGATTCAAAAGAAACTGCGCCAAAGCTGGTATTCAGCAGGAGATTCGTAAGAGAGAACATTACGAAAAGCCAAGCGTGAAACGTAAAAAGAAATCAGAAGCGGCTAGAAAGCGTAAATTTAATTAATATGTGCAATAAATAAGGTGTTTACTAAAACACCTTATTTTTATGAAATAGGAAAGTGCTGCGCGCTTTCCTATTTCATAAAAACCCTCCGGGGGATCACACTGCGGCTTAGAGGCAAATGTTGCTGGCGCAACCGCCGCAGGCCGAGGAATTCCGCAAGCGGTATTTTATGGGAAAGCAATGAACCTGAGATAGTACATTTATATGGAGAACGGTATGTGGTGGGATAAAGAGATATTTGGTGTAGAATTATATAATCTTGTATTGTGGTTTTTGACTTACAGTATGCTGGGATGGATGGTTGAATCCATCTATATGTCTATTTGTAATCGGAAGCTTACGAATAGAGGGTTTGCGCGCGGTCCGTTTTGCCCGATCTATGGTATCGGAGCGTTGACGGTTTATTTTGCCCTGCGGGCTTATTCAGACAATAAAGTGCTGTTATTTATCTGCGGCTCGTTGTTTGCGACAACAATCGAATTCCTGACTGCCATTATTATGCAAAAGATTTTTGGCGAAATATGGTGGGATTATCATGATAAGCCTTTTAATTATAAGGGAATTCTATGTTTGGAAAGCAGTATCGCCTGGGGGTTTTATACCATCGCTTTATTCTTGTTCCTGCAGAATTTTGTATTTGATATCGTGAAGGCGGTGCCGGTGAGGATCGGAAGAATCGGCGGCAGTATCTTGCTGATCATATTCCTGATTGATTTTCTGACAACGTTATATAAAGAAAAGCGTAATGATAGGCAGCAAGAAGAGAGAAAATAAAATGTAGCATGTCTACATGGTATATTTCTCTCTTTTTTCTATTACAATAGTAGCAATAGTAAATAACAGGAGTTATTTCATGAAAAAAATTTTGGCAGCACTGCTCATAAGTATCACGCTATTTGCTCAGACAGCATATGCCGCGCCTATAATGGAAACCGCAGAAACAACGGATGAGTCCGAAGCGGTACAGGAAGAGGAGATGGAAAGTACGCAGGAAGAAGAATTGGAGGACGTAGAGACATCCGGTACCGGGGGAACCGACATCAGTGCCCCGTCCGCTGTCCTGATGGAGGCGGAGAGCGGCCAGGTAATCTATGATAAGAATGCAAATGAGCCGATGCCGCCCGCCAGCGTTACGAAAGTGATGACAATGCTGTTGATTTTTGATGCCATTGATGCGGAAACGATCAGTCTGAAGGATGAAGTAACCACATCGGAATATGCAGCATCCATGGGAGGCTCTCAGGTGTTTTTGGAAGCCGGCGAAGTCCAGACGGTCGATACGATGATTAAATGCATCGCCGTAGCATCAGCGAATGATGCATGTGTAGCAATGGCAGAGTACATAAGCGGTACGGAAAGCGAATTTGTCAACCAGATGAATGAACGGGCAAAAGAGTTGGGGATGGAGAATACAACGTTTCTAAATTGTAATGGATTGGATGCCGACGGGCATTTAACTACGGCTTATGATATTGCCCTGATGTCCCGAGAACTGATTACAAAATATCCCGAGGTATTTAACTATACCCAGATCTGGATGGAAGATATCACCCATGTGACGAGTAAAGGATCATCGCAGTTTGGCCTGTCCAACACCAATAAACTGATTAAGCAATATCCTTATGCTACCGGATTAAAAACCGGTTCCACCAGTAAGGCCAAATTCTGCCTGTCTGCAACTGCGAAAAAGGATGATATAGAACTTATCGCAGTGGTTATGGCGGCAGAAGATTCCAAAGCCCGTCTTAGTGATTCAATTGATCTTTTGAATTATGGGTTTGGAAAGTGCAACATATTTTCGGAAGAACAATTTACTGACCTGGATCCGATCGAGGTAATCCGCGGCCAGGAAAGCACCCTTGCGGTTCAAGCTCAGAGCGGGTTCCGTTATGTTGATACCAGCGGCGCTGATTTATCAGCCGTTGAGAAAAAGGTGTCCATAAGCGAAGAGGTTAGGGCTCCAATCAAACAAGGTGAACAGGTGGGTGAAATACAATATCATCTGAATGGCGAGCAAATTGGAACCGTTCCGATTGTTGCCGCGCAGGATGTGGATGAAATTACTTTTATGAGTGCATTTTTGGAAGTCCTATCATCAATGATGTTGTAAAAAGGGGGAAAAAATTATATAATAGAGCTGTTAGCCCAGTACAGACGTACTGGCAAGTAAGGGGAGACAGCTATGGGGAAAATAATAATAATTATACTGATCTTATTTGTGCTGGTGATCATCGCGGAATCCATTAGGGAGAATCGGATGTTTCGCGTGACCCGGTACCATTTGAAGTCGCCGAAGATTGGAGAGAGTATCCGGATTGTTTTTCTGACGGATCTTCATAATCAAACCTATGGAGCTGATAATCAGCGGCTGTTAAAGGCAATTGAATTGCAGCATCCGGATATGATTCTGATCGGCGGTGATATGCTGGTCAGTAACAGTAAAGTGGAATGTTATAATGAAGCGGTAAAACTGGTAAAAACACTGGCTGGGCAATATCCGGTATTTTATGCAAACGGTAATCACGAACAGCGAATGAAAGAGCAGCCTGAAGTGTACGGTGATATGTATCAGCAGTACATGAAACAGATAAAAGGGCTGGGAATTCATTTCCTTGCCAATCAAACGGAAACGATCGTAATTAAGGGTCAGGCGCTTACGATTACCGGGTTGGAGATCTATTATAAATGCTATACCAAAGGCTTCAAGACAGAACCGTTTACCCTGACAGATGCAGAAAAATGCATCGGTAAAAAAAGAGGAAAGCGATATCATATTCTCTTGGCGCATAATCCGATGTATATGGATGCTTATAAGGAATGGGGCGCAGATATGATTCTGTCCGGACACCTGCACGGCGGTGTGGTCAGAATACCCGGTCTGGGAGGGGTGATATCGCCGCAGATACGCCTTTTTCCGAAGTATAGCGGCGGACATGTTAAGGAAGATGATATTGACATCATTTCAGGCCGCGGCCTGGGAAGTCATTCCATTCCGATCCGGATTTTCAATATTCCGGAGCTGGTTGTGATACAATTGAAAGGCGAATAGCAGGAATAATAAGGAGGGTACGATGAAACTGATACTAAAGAATATAAAAAAGTGCTTTGATGATAAAGAAGTATTACGGGATGTAAGCTTTACCTTTGAAGAAGGAAAGATCTATGGCCTGCTGGGACGTAATGGTGCCGGAAAGACGACCCTTTTCAACTGTATCAATGAAGACCTGAAATTGGATGGCGGCAGTTATTTCATTGAAGAGAACGGGATCAGCCGGGAACTGGTTTCAGATGATATCGGATATGTGCTGGCAACACCGGTGGTGCCGGAATTTTTAACCGGTCGCGAGTTCCTGAAATTTTTTATTGATATCAATCGGGATAAGATAAAAGATAAAAGTAGTGTGGATGAATATTTTGATCTGATGCGCATCGAACGCGGGGATCGCGACCGGCTTTTGAAGGATTATTCCCATGGTATGAAGAATAAGATGCAGATGCTTATTTATTTCATTGCCAATCCGGGAATTTTGTTACTGGACGAGCCGTTAACCTCATTCGATGTGGTTGTGGCCGATGAGATGAAGCAGCTGCTGAGGGCGATTAAAAATGAACATATTCTGATCTTTTCCACCCATATTATGGAGCTGGCACTTGATTTATGCGACGAGATTGTAATCTTGAATCATGGTGTACTGATGGGAGCCAAAAAGGATAAAGATTACATTATTGAGCTGCTGCGGAGGGATGAACGATGATCAGAACGCTGATTGCATCAATCAAGCTTTCGCAGACCTATGGAATTAATACGGTTATTTACTGGCTTCGCCAGCTGCCGCTGATTAAACATCTGTTTTCGGTAAAGCTATATGGAGACAGCGGTATTAAAATGGTGATCCGGATTTATATCAATTTATTCCGGATTGTTAAAGCGCTGGTTGGTAAGGCTGCCTATGTGGGCGTGATGATTTATCTGCCGATTATGTTATGGAATAGGCAGGAACCGGTGAGTTTTCTTAATTTACTATTGTGGTTAAGTATTGCGGGAGCGATTGCCAATACATATTTGTTTAGCCCTACCAAGGAGAAGTATTATGCCATCATTCTGCTGCGGATGGACGGACAACGCTTTGCGCAGTCTAATTTTCTGTGGTTTTTGATAGAGACTATGGTCAGCTTTCTGCCGGTGATATTGGTATTCGGTTTTCTTATGGATATCATTATTCCGGTGTTGCTGTTGATTCCGGTATTTATTGCAGCGGCTAAGGTAATTGTGGAATTCTGTCGGCTGAAATATTATAAAAAGACCGGCAAAATGCTAACTAAGGCAAACTGGAAGACTTTTGGAACGGTAGGACTCCTGGTGGTCTGTGGTTATGGAGCATTATATTTTAAGGTGATCGTTCCGTCGGTATTTTGTATTGGAGCGATGCTGATTATCATCGGGTTGGCAGTTTATCCGGCCATATACCTATGGAACAGCCGGTTGTATAGCATGCTGTTTAAGGAGATACTGAAACCCAATGAGATTATCTTTAAAGTCACGGGAAATTCAGCGGCAAATCAGAAAGATATGATCCGGAAGAACATTAGCTACGATAAAACGGATATCGGCGATATAGGCGGATATGGGTATTTCAATGCAATATTTGTAAGCCGCCATCGAAAATTGCTGACCCGTCAAATCAAGTTCCAGTCGGTTGGCTGCCTGATTGTTTCAGCGGCGGTAGTTGGAGCATGCATCTGGAATCATGCAATAATAGGAGCCGAGGTCAATCAGCGGATTATGGTATTGCTGCCTTATATGGTGTTTATCATGTATGTATTGAATCGCAGCGATACAATGACCCGGGCGATGTTTATGAACTGTGATCACAGCATGCTTACATACCGGTTTTACCGGCAGAAGGAGGCCATTTTAGGCTTATTTAAACTACGTCTGAAGACACTGATTAAGTTAAACCTGATACCGGCGCTGATTCTCGGATGCGGACTGATGCTGCTGGTATTTGTAACAGGAGGGGTTGAACAACCGCTTGCTTATGTTCTGATCCTGGTTTCGATTGCAGCAATGTCGGTATTCTTTTCGGTTCATCATCTGACGTTATATTATCTGCTGCAGCCATATAACGTAGACATCGAGTCTAAAAGCAAGGCCTATTCCATTGCTAACGGGATCACTTATTTTGTGTGTTATGTGTTTTTGCAGATGAAAGCACCATTCTTTTTGTTTTCGATTTTAACGATCGTGTTTTCCGTTATATATATTGCAGCAGCCCTGATTTTGGTCTATAAATACGCACCGAAACGGTTTAAATTGAAATAATAGAATATTTGGAGATATAATATGGGGATACCGGTCAAACTGCAGGTGTTTGAAGGTCCGTTGGATCTGCTCCTGCACTTAATTGATAAAAATAAAATAGATATATATGATATTCCTATTGTTGAGATCACCAATCAATATATGGATTATATCCGGGCGATGGAAGAAAGTGATATGAATATCATGAGTGAGTTTTTGCTGATGGCGGCAACGCTGCTGGATATAAAGTGCAAAATGCTGCTTCCGGCTGAAGTTGCAGAAGACGGAGAAGAGGAAGATCCCAGGCAGGAACTGGTTGAACAGCTTCTTCAATATAAAGTTTATAAGTATATGTCTTATGAACTGAAAGAGCGTCAAAGTGACGGAGAACAGGCATTATATAAAACGGCAACGATTCCGGAAGAAGTGTTGAATTATGTCCAGCCGGTTGATCTGGATAAGCTGCTGGGCGATCTGACCCTGTCAAAGCTGAATGCAATTTTTCGGGATGTGCTGAAAAAGCAGGAAGACAAGATTGATCCGGTCAGAAGCCGTTTTGGAAAAATCGAAAAAGAAGAAGTGACGATGACGGAAAAGATGTCATTTGTACAGCAGTATATCAAAAATCATAAGTGCTTCAGCTTTCGCAGCCTGCTGGAAACACAGCATAGTAAAGTGCATATCATCGTCAGCTTTCTGGTGATTCTGGAATTGATGAAGACAGGTGTGATACGTGTCAGTCAGGAGGCGGCATTTGATGATATTAAGATCGAATCGCAGATCGGTTCATAAAGTTAGGAGATCATTGTGGAGTTAAGAGAAGCAGAAGGAATTATTGAAGCGATATTATTTGCAGTAGGCGAAGCGGTAGAAGTCAGCAAGATTGCAGCGACGCTTGAGCATGATGAAAGAACAGTCGTAAAAATTATCCACGGCATGATGGATCGTTACGAAGCGGCAGGCAGAGGCGTGCGGATCATTGAATTGGAAAATTCATTTCAAATGTGTACCAAAACAGAATATTATGATTATTTGATCCGGATTGCCAAGCAGCCCCGTAATCTGGTTTTAACGGATGTCATGCTGGAAACGCTTTCGATTATTGCATATAAGCAGCCGATCACCAGATTGGAGATTGAGAAAATCCGCGGGGTAAAATCCGATCATGCGGTGAACAAGCTAGTTGAATACGGACTGGTATGTGAGCTGGGGCGGATGGATGCTCCGGGACGTCCACTTTTGTTCGGAACAACGGAAGAATTTTTACGGCGTTTTCGGGTGAAATCACTGGATGACCTGCCCAGTTTGAATCCGGCCCAGATTGCTGATTTTCAGGCGGAGGCGGAAAGCGAAATACAGATCAAATTAGATATTTAGACATATGGTCCAGGCTGTTCGACATACATAATAGTAACTAGGAATCTTGCGAGGTTTATGTGAAGATCGGTAAGAAAATAGGTTGGTATGGCCGGCGCTTTTTGGTCGGAATTTTATGTATGATCAGTGTCCTGTTCCTGTGCCTTAATGCGGGGGCAGCCGACGAGGAAAACAATACAGAGCTGACAGGACTTTATGCACAATCCGCAGTACTATTGGATGCCGAAAGCGGCCGGGTGCTGTACGGAAAAAATGAAACAGAGCAAAAGCCAATGGCAAGTACGACGAAGATCATGACCTGTATTCTGGCCCTGGAGTACGGCGATTTGGCAAGTATTGTAACCGTATCGGATGAAGCCAGCGGTCAGCCGAAGGTGCACCTTGGGATGCGCACCGGGGAACAATTTTACTTAAAAGATCTGCTGTATTCTCTGATGCTGGAATCGCATAACGACAGCGCGGTTGCCATCGCTGAACATATTGGCGGAAGTGTTTCGGAGTTCGCCGATTTAATGAATGACAAGGCCGCTGAATTGGGACTTGCGGATACATATTTTATTACGCCGAACGGATTGGACGGCGAAGATGAGAATGGGATTCATTCGACTACGGCGGCTGATCTAGCCAGACTTATGAAGTATTGTGTAATGGATTCACCCAGTAAGTCAGAGTTTATCGGAATTACCGGTAAGGATGCCTATCAGTTTATGGATGTTACTGATACACGGGTATTTTCGTGTACCAATCATAACGCCTTTCTGACGATGATGGACGGTGCTTTTTCTGGAAAGACAGGTTTTACCTCGAAAGCAGGGTATTGCTATGTGGGAGCTTTGCGAAAAGATGGAAAAACCTTGATCGTGGCACTGCTGGCATGCGGGTGGCCCAATAACAAAAGCTATAAATGGTCAGATACCAGAGGGCTGATGGAATACGGATTGGAACACTATGAGTCCGTTACCGCATGGGAAGATATGGATATTGGCCCGCTGCCTGTTAATGATGGGATTCCGGCATCGGAAAACCTTTTTGAGGAGGCCGCTGCTGAAGTGATCGTCAGCGCAACGGCGGAGGAACAGGAACAAACGCTGCTGCTGCACGATGAAGAGGAAATTGCAGTCAAAACCGAGTATATGGATGAATTGGATGCCCCGGTAAAGGCGGGAACACAAGTGGGCAGTGTAACATATAGCATTGGCGACGAGATTATCGCCGATTACCCTATTGTAGTGAAGGAGGATGTGGAAAGTAAAACCTACACCTGGTGCCTGGGAAACATTGTGAACTTGTGGTTGGGAAATAGGTGATATTAAAATACATCAATTAAACTGATTAAATTCTGCACTACCTCATTACGATATGGTGTGGTACCATATGGTATAGCAAAAATAGACAAGAAAGTTGATATTTTATTGAGGAGTAGAAGAATGAAAAATGCCAATAAG
>Ga0153999_1000748_pt1 | contig 13739 bp, 15 predicted proteins | sample TSNC083MetaG_FD_104675 | JGI IMG/M metagenome (GOLD analysis project Ga0153999, IMG submission 104675) | Attine ant fungus gardens microbial communities from North Carolina, USA - TSNC083 MetaG | ecosystem: Host-associated > Fungi > Mycelium > Unclassified | place: USA: North Carolina, Lumber... | reverse complement strand
GCCCAGCCTTAAAACAGGACCTCTGGCCCGCGAGCTGGAGCTTACCAAACGCATTCAGGATGAGCTAAAAGGTGAGATACCCATTCTGCCCACAATCTTTTCCCCGATTTCCGTAGCACGCGGATTATGTGGAGGCTCAGCTCATCCACAGTATTTGCTCAACGCTATTAAGTACAATCCGGAAGACGTTCACAAGGGGCTGGAAATCATCTCAGAGGCTACACAGATGTTCTTGGAGGAGCTGCTTAAAATGGGGATAGACGGTATATTCTTCGCAGAGGCATTTGCGTCCACTGATGACATGGATCGTGCCACTCACGAGGAATTTTCTTCAAAATATGACCTGCCCATCCTCGAACAGGCTGCGGCCAAGACATGGTTTAATATGCTGCATGTTCACGGATACAAGAATTTGAGATTTAATGAGTATGAGGAACTGGGTTACCCTGTACAGGCATATAACTGGGAGGATCGAGTCGGCAGCCAGACACATGCTCCAATGTCCCTGAAGCAGGTACGGTCAATGACCGACAAAATTCTCATGGGAGGCGTGGAGTTCTGGCACGACTTCGATAGCCCGGAAAATGATCGGGAAGCGGTGAAGGCAGTTCTGAAGGCGCGATTGATAGATGCCCTGGAACAGCTTGGTCCTGATGACAAAAAATTCATCTTTGCGCCGGGATGCTCGGTTAAAATGCATGTGCCGGAGTACCGCATGCAGCTAATGCACGAAGTGGTGGAAGAAGTCACAGGGATCAGCTGAGGTATCGGTATAGAACGTTTATGGTATAGAAGTAAAATAGGAAAATAACAATTGCCGCCAGCTTTTCGAAAACGAAGAGCTGGCGGCGATTTGCTGTGTGTTTGAATCGGCAGAACGCATATCCGTTTAGGGTTTCGTATCTCGGTTCTGGATATAATAGACATTACATACAGTAATGTATAAATTATTTAGAAACAGGAGGTTAAAATATTGAAAAGTATTGGAAAAATTTCAACGGGGGTACTATTAGTATTATTACTTTCAGCGTGTAATAATGCTCCGGAAGAAGTAGAGAGTAATGTGTTACAGGATCATACGCAAACTATTAATTTACATAGTCCCGAGTCAGAATTTACTGATTGGAAAGTTGCACTACAGTATCTCAAGGAAGGCAATGAAAGGTATATAAGCAATAGTACCATAATCCGGGACACAAACGAGGCTGATAGGGAAATTTTGAAGGATGAACAGCATCCTTTTGCTGTAATTGTAACCTGTTCCGATTCAAGAGTAGCCCCGGAAATATATTTTGATCAGAAGCTAGGTGATATTTTTGTAATAAGAAATGCTGGAAATATTTCAGATGAGTCTGTATTAGGTTCGATAGAATACGCGGTGGATCATCTTCGGATTCCTTTAGTGGTTGTAGTAGGTCACACCAATTGTGGTGCGGTTGGCGGAGCGTTTAGTGGTGGTGAGTATCCAAGCAATTTGTTGTTTATAATTGATGTGATAAACACGGCTACAGAGGGGTGTACTAACCTTGACGAAGCTATAAGTGCAAATACAAAAAATACCATTAAACAAATAAAAAATGATGAAGTCATAGAAGAACTGGGAACTGTGGTTATAGGTGCTTGCTATGATATTAAGTCTGGCGTAGTAACTTGGATCAATTAACTTCCCATTGTGAGAGGTTCGTGCTTACGCTCCCTTTGGGAGGCCGCAAAACCCCTTCAAAGCCTCTAGATATAAGGATTTGAAGGGGTTTTTTAAAAATAACTTGTAAACTCACGCTAGTATATTCAAATAAAGCCTTGCATAAGATGTAAAAAACATCCTATGTGGAGGCTTCTTTTGAAGGATTATATTGAAGAGCGTGCAGTTGCCATTGCGAACTACATCATAGACCATAATGCCACAGTGAGGCAGACGGCAAAACGATTTGGGATATCTAAGTCCACGGTACATAAGGACGTGACAGACCGTCTGGAACATATCAATCCATCGCTGGCGGCACAGGCACGCATTGTACTTGATATTAATAAGTCAGAGCGTCACATCCGCGGCGGTCTGGCGACCAAGGAAAAGTATCAGCACAGACTGCAGATCTGCAGCAGCAACAAAATTGATAATTTTACGTCATAGGAATGGCCTTTCCTGAATAGATTAATAATAATCACACTTCAGGGGAGGTTGTTATGCACAGAGCAATAAATGGGAGAATCCTGCTGCTTTTAAGTCTGCTTCTTTGGGTTTTCCTGGTCAGGATGCTGACCGGATGTAACGTAAAGAAAGAAAACCAGGATAAAGTCCGGGATTTGGAGTTCACCGTCGTTGGTGAAGCGGAAATACCCCAGGAACTAAGGGATTTGATAGAACAAAAGAAGCAGCAGCCCTTTAAACTGACTTACAGTAATGATCAGGGTCTTTACATAGTGGTAGGGTACGGTGAACAGGTTTCCGGCGGCTACAGTATTACAGTAAACGAACTATACCTGACGGAGAACTCCATTGTCATAGATACCGAGCTGCTTGGTCCGGAGAAAGGAGAAACGGTCGGACAGGAGGCATCTTTTCCGTATATTGTAATAAGGACGGAATATCTGGAAAATCCGGTTATTTTTCAGTAACCGGGCAGTGTATAAAATATTTTTGAGGACTGTGTAAGAGGGGCTATCCCTGTAAATACAGTCCTCAATTATTTAAGTATTGACTTTTCAAAATGTTTTGCATATGCTATGATTAAGGACAAACGAAAAAGGATAACATATTATGATAATAAAAGATATCTGGAAGGATGTAAAAGCAGTTCAGGAGCGAGACCCGGCTGCACGTAATGCACTGGAAGTTCTTATTTTATATCAGGGTGTACATGCTCTGATCTGGCACCGTTTTGCCCATTGGTTCTATAACCACCGTCTGTTTTTTATTGCCCGTCTGATTTCCCAGTTTTCACGGTTTCTTACCCAGATAGAAATCCATCCGGGCGCACAAATGGGGCACGGGATTTTGATTGACCATGGCAGCGGTGTTGTGATTGGGGAAACTACGGTAGTTGGTGATAATTGTACGATTTACCAGGGGGTTACACTTGGCGGTGTCGGACTGAATAAAGGCAAGCGCCACCCTACTTTAGGCAGCAATGTAACGGTTGGATCCGGCGCAAAGATTCTGGGCGCATTTGAAGTGGGAGACAACTGTAAGATTGCGGCGAACGCCGTACTTTTAAAGCCGCTGGAGAATGATACGACAGTGGCAGGAATTCCGGCCCGCCCGGTAAAGGTGGGGGGGATTCCGGTTCCGAAGGAAGTGTCTGAGGAAACAATCGGACATCAGGCGGTATGCCACCTTGAGGAACGCATACGGATACTGGAATCAGAGCTGGAGGTTTTGCTCCGCCGGCTGCCTGATGAATAGGATTAACTGATTATCCGGTAAGAAGGATTTATGATCAATTGGACAAATGATCTAACCCACATACTTCTTATTTATTTTGAATGGATTTATGGTTGGTTATCGTAAGCCATAGAGTGCTGAAATTACAGCATTTCTGTGGCTTTCCTTTTATCTTTGGTTACTGACGTTTATGGTCGGATGGGGTGCGGACGGGGTACGGATGGGGCAGCAGAAACAGCGCAATTTGCGGAGTCCAGTCAGGAAACCGGCTCTTTTTCTGTAAATATAATAAAATGGGGTACACTCCACTTTGCTACGCCCCCCAAAATGGACAAACATACCATTCTACAATGAATTAAGACATAAGCCCCCCCTAACCCACATAAACTTTTTATAAAAGATAAAAAGATAAGGTGGGTGCTTTTATGTTGGAGCTGGTAAAACAAAATATACACATGAACCGCTGGAAAAACCAGGTGAATACCCAGGTGACCCTGGATGATGATTTTATTGTGCCTGATACGATGAGTGATATTGCTCAGGTAATTCTCGATATGGGTGAGATCCAGATAGAGCCTGTAAAAAACCAGAGTGAAAAAGTAGTGGTCAGAGGCAAACTTGACTTTCATGTACTATATCGAAAAGAAGAGGGTGGTCTGCAGACGCTGGGCGGCGTGATTCCGTTTGAGGAGACTGTTAATGTCCCCGGTCTGGAAGAAAAAGACGATGTGAGCGTCAGCTGTTTGCTTGAGGATATGAACGCCGAAATGATTAATTCCCGCAAGCTCAGTGTCAAGGCGATGGTTACACTGGAGGTCAAGGTGGAAACCCTGCTTGATACTGAGGCGGCGGTACAGTTGGGCAATGTTCAGGATATGGGCAGTACAGAGCCGCAGATCGAGACGCTGCAGCGCAAGATTGATGTTGCGGCAATTGCTTTGCGCAGAAAAGATACATACCGCCTGAAAGAAGAAATAACTCTGTCCGGAACAAAACCGGCGGTTGACCGGGTTTTATGGACGGAAATGCGGCTGAGCAATGTAGTGACGCGCCCAATGGATGGACAGGTGCATCTGGAAGGCGTCCTGATGGTGTTTGTCATATACGAAGGAGAAGGAGAAAATGCCATGGTTCAGTGGTTGGAAGAAAGTATTCCATTTTCCGGGGAAATTGATGTGCCGGGAACCGCAGATAATATGATTTCAACCATCACAACTCACCTGGTTCATAAAGGTATCGAAGAAAAACCGGATTCTGATGGTGAAATGAGAGAATTTGATATTGATGCCGTGATTGAACTGGATATTCGTTTGTATGAGGAACAGGAACTGGAAATTCTCAGCGATCTTTATTCCACTAACCGGGAACTTACACTGGAAACGGGGGATGCCTGTTTTGACCAGATTCTGACTCGCAATACAGGGCGGTGCAAACTGGCGGAAAAAATAAATGTTGGCGGAAACCGGCGGGTTCTGCAGATTTGCCACAGTAAGGGTTCAGTTAAACTGGATGAGGTAACGGCCGGAGAAAATACACTGCTGATGGACGGCGTTCTGGAAGTGACGATTCTGTTTCTGACGGATGACGACGCACAGCCGGTACAATCCATGATGGAAATGGTGCCGTTTCATCATGAAGCGGAAGTACCGGGGATTCAGGCGGACAGTATCTGGTATCTGGATACGGGAGTAGAGCAGCTGACGGCGGTAATGCTGGGCGGTGAAACGGTTGAGATCAAAGCGGTGATTCTGCTGGATGCGCTGGTATTACAGCCGGTTTGCCAGCCGGTGATCCTGCAGGCCGAGCTGGCACCGATGGATACCAATAAATTGCAGCAGCTGCCCGGAATTGTTGGATATATTGTCCAGGCGGGTGACAGTCTGTGGGATATAGCCAAGCGTTTCCATACAACAGTAGACAATATCATAGCTACCAATAGTCTGACGTCAGATGCGATAAATCAAGGTGATACCCTGATTCTGGTTAAAGAAATTACCAGAGACTAATAACCAGAACGATGCAGAAACAAAAAACGGATCCGTTTTTGTTCTGCACCGTTCTAATTTTATTGCTAAAATTTTTAAGTGGGAAAAAATTCATATCCTGTCTGAAAAATATATGATAAAATAAAGAAATCGGGCAATAATAGTTTTTGCGCTGCTGAAGGCACACATTTGGTGCGAATGGTATATGATAAGTTATGGCAACCCGCATTCAGCTGGTGCTTCAGATAGATTACAGGGAAACCTGGGCGGCAGGAGTGAACTTGCAAGCATTCTTTGCCGTTTACATATATTTTGGAGGATTACCGGGATGGTAAATTACACATATCTGCTTGAATGCGCGGATGGAACCTTCTACTGTGGGTGGACAAACTGTCTGAAATCACGCCTCCATTCTCATAATAAAGGCCGGGGAGCAAAATACACAAAGTCCCGCCGTCCTGTCAGGCTGGTATATTATGAAGCGTTTGATTCAAAGCAGGAGGCAATGAGGAGAGAAGCGGCAATTAAGAAATTGTCCCGGAAGGACAAGCTCGGTCTGATTGCCGCTTTTCGTCCGGATGCAACTATGCAACAAATGAATACATCATAATATAATGACAGAAGCTCCCGCCCATGACAAACAGATGAAATACTTCATGGGAACCAAAATACTTAAATTTTGTATTAAATAGCGGAAGCTTCAATGCGTAAATGATTCCGCCCACCGTATATATGATACCGCCGGCCAGAAGCCAGCCGAATGCAGATGCAGGAAGGGCATCAACGATTCGGCCGAAGGCCAGAACGCAGACCCATCCCATCGCAATATAAACGATAGAAGAAAACCACTTCGGACAGGTGATCCAAAGAGCGTTAATCGTGATGCCGATAATAGCGATTCCCCAGACTAAGCCCAGCAGGGACCATCCGGTGCGGTCACCAAGAACCAGCATACAGACCGGAGTATAAGTGCCGGCAATTAAAATAAAAATCATCATATGATCCACTTTCCGGAGAATCTGGTTTACTTTTGGCGATATATCCAGCGTATGGTAGATCGTGCTCGCGGCATATAAAAGAATCATGCTGACAATAAAAACAGATAATGCCAGTACATGTGCCAAATCCGGGGTTTGGGCGGCTTTAACCAGCAGGGGTGTGGCAGCCAGCAGGGCAAAAATCATGGCAATAAAATGGGTAATTGCGCTGCCGGGATCTTTGATTCTGAATTTCATTATTCAGATACCTCCTTTTATTTAAACTTTACAATACAAAATCACCACATGTAGTTTTCAAAACCACATGATGCTTTTTTCTATACTATACAACTATAAATATAAAAATGCAAGTTATTCAATAAAATTTTTTAGAGCGAGGAAAGATAATGTTGGAAATACAATGGGAAGATACCCAAGTGATAGTCGTATATAAGCCGGCCGGAGTAGAGTCTCAGAGCAGCCGCGGTTTTTCGTCCGATATGGTAAGTGAGCTGAAACGACATATCCACAGTTTATCCCCAGATAAAGGCGAACCTTATGTAGGGGTTATCCACAGACTGGACAAACCGGTCAGCGGCATTATGGTTTATGCTAAGACGAAAAAGGCGGCGGCAGAACTGAGCCGCCAGGTATCCGGCAGTGATATGACAAAAAAATACAAGGTTGTCCTCTGTGGAAAGGTTGTGGATAAAGTGGATAATTATGTGGATTATTTGTTAAAAGACGGGAAAACCAATACTTCCCGGATTGTGGATAAGGGGATAACCGGGGCAAAACGAGCCGAACTGCGATTTCGAAGTCAACAGACCATGGAAACAAAAGAATATGGCTGGCTGACGCTGGCAGATATTGAACTGGTCACCGGCCGCCATCATCAGATCAGAGTCCAGATGGCAGGGCAGGGCTTGCCGGTCTGGGGGGATAATAAATATAATCCGGTTTTCCAGGATGGCAAAAAAAAGGCTTCAATTGCGCTGGCCGCCTGTGAGCTTACTTTTCTGCATCCACAGACCAAAGAAAAAATGACCTTTAGAAGCGAACCCCGGGGCGCGGGATTTGATTATTTTTCAGCAGCAGAAAGCAGATGACAGGCTTATAGATAAAAGGAATCGTTGACATATTGGAAAATAATGATACGATAAGGTTAGAGCGAGCCGTTGGAGGGAAATAATGATGGAACGATTGACAAAAGTACAAATGCAGTATTTATTATCCTGGATTCAGGAAGAAGGAAAAAACGATCCTTTTACCACCTTGCCACAATACAGGGAGTTGCAAAATCAACGGTGCAGCGGACGATGAATGTGCTGGTAAACCGCGGATATCTGACGGAAAAATATGAAATAACCCCGGCAGGTAAGCAATATATTGACTGGTATCTGCCGCGTTTCCAATCACTTACAGACTGGCTGAAGATTCATGACATTGACAACTCAATGGCTGAATCGACGGCTCATTCCTGGCTGGCAGTTACGGAAGATCCGGTGGTGGACATGCTGCTGCAAAACTGCCTGATCTGCAGTATCTGTAAGAGTACTGTGGTGACTGAGGATGAGAGGATCTTTGAGGATATGGATTTGGCGGAGCATATTCCGGCTGGAAGTTATGAAGTAGATGTTGAATTTTTAAAAGATATCGGTGAGGGGCGAAGCAGCGAACTGTCCATGGCCGACGAAGCTTTCGAAAAACCGGCCCGCCTGGTGGTGTCCGGTTCAGTCAGCTATATTGAATTGAAACGGATCAGGCTCGTGCACTTGTCATATAAGGGAACCAGGCTGGTGAGCGGTAAGCTCAGAAGCATGGATTACATAGTAGATGGAAAAAGCCGGAAAGCAGAACAGGAAGGCGATCTGGTGCGGATTCCGGTTCGTCATATCCGGTGGCATTGTTCCAAGAATAAGCTGGAACTGACCGGACGTTTGAGAATCTTTGTCACCTGCACGGCCGGAATCTGTCATATGCCGAAACGCCCGACCATGCTGTATGTGCAGTTAAACCAGCTCCAGCCGGTTCGTCTCGGTTGATTTCTTTTCTCAATAACAAAAAAAACGTACGACACTATGCACACAGTTGATAAAACAAGAAAAATGGTAAAATATTAAGTTTTTATGGAAAATATTATCAGTTGACGGAAAATCGTATGACACTATGCACACAGTTTGACCCAAAATGCTGGCTTGACAATTAAATTGACCTGTGTTTTAATTCAGGTAAATAAGCCTGCTGAGTCAGACTTTTTATTTGCCGGCAGGTTAGTGGGGGCTAACTAAAAGGAGGTGGGGAAATGTTGAATAAAAAAAAGCTGCGGGCAATCCGCAGGGAAATAAAGCAGGGAGCTTACCGGGTTTATATCAGGCGCTTTTGTATGGGGATTGCTCTGGTGTGTGCCTTTTTCCTGGGCTCCTATTATATGCAGGGTAAAAAATCGGAAACAGATATTGATGCACTGCGGGCGCTGAAAGCAGAGGCTGCCGGTGAGGAAGAAACCGGTGAGGCATTAACCCTTGCAAACCGTCAGGTAATGGCTCAATATAAAGAACTTTTTCTGATCAATCCGGATTTAATCGGCTGGGTTACCATTGAGGGAACCAGCGTGGACTATCCACTTATGTGGACACCGGAAAATCCGGAATACTACAGCCAGCGGGGCTTTGATAAAACGGACAGCAAAAATGGATTGTTGTTTCTGGATGCCTCTTCCAACGTCAATGAACACGGCGGCAACCTGATCGTCTATGGACATAATATGAAAAACGGCTCCATGTTCGCCGATCTGCTCCGATATCGCAAACGTTCTTACTGGAAACAGCATCCGCAGATTCAACTGGATACACTCTATGAGACGCGGATTTATGAAATTGCCGCAGTTGCTCAGACCAATGATATGGCAATGCTTCCCTATGAATTTACCGATAGTGAGGAATCAACTGCCCGCAGTGCGATCGACGCTATGGCAGCGGCTTCTTTGTATGAGACGGATATTGATATGCGCTATGGTGACGATTTTCTGACGCTGTCTACCTGTGATTACAGCAGTAACAGCGGGAGACTGGTAGTAATGGCGCGGAGGGTGAAATAACTGATGGAAAGAAGGTTAAATTATAAGATAATTTCCCGGCTGACAGCCTTGGCAGCGGTGCTGGTCCTGTCATTCACGCAAAGCCTGACGGCTTTCGGGATGGAAACCGGTGTTTATCTGGTGACGGTCAAGCCCAGCTACACCAATCCGGTGACCGGGGGGGTGGCTGATCCGGGAAATAATGAGGCCATCGGCCAGGGAATGACAGAGCGCATGTGCGGCGCCGCCGGACTGTTGGAAGTAGATAGCTCCGGACAAATGTATCTGACGGTAAGGTATTATTTGTCACAGTTTATCCGCAATGTCAGCTTTGAGGAAGGCAATGGAAAAAGCTACTCTTCTGCAGCTTACCAGGAGATGCAGAAAAAAGCGGCACAGGACGGCGCGGCCGATATTTCAGACAAATACGGTTATACCGATTACCGTATCCCGATTTCAAACATAAACTCCGTATTCCGGGGCAAGGCCTATATTGATGCGATGGGCCGGGACGTCGTATATTTTTTTACGATCTCTGATCCGGTTCCGGGCAGCGGTGATTTTGTTACCGGAGGCGTGGCACAGGGAAAAGCGGCGCAGGCCGGGCAGCCGGCAGAAGAGCTGTCACAGACGGTAATGATTTCCGCCGGAAAGGCTGCGGGGCAGTCTACCGATACAGAAGAAATTGACCGCGCCTGGGTGTTGGCAGACGAGGATGAAATCGATGCCCTGCTGCCGGATGAAGCGGTAAATGGGATTGGTGATGTGGATGACCCGGTAACTGGTATTCCCTTGAAAGCAGATGCTGACCCTGCCGCCGGGGCGGTGGTAATACAGGAAAAACAGCAGGCGGAGCCGGTTAGTTATCATCTGGACACACAATATGATTTGTCCGCAGTGCCTTTAGAAGAAGCCAGAAAAACAATTCAACCGATTCTGGAAAAAGCGGTTGGAATCACTAATGAAGCAGATGGGCTGCAAAAATCCAAGGCATCGGTATCCGTACCGGCGATGGAACGTAATCCCAACCAGACCATTATGGTGGTACTTGTAACGGTTGCCGTAGTTCTGCTGGCGCAGTTCATGGCAGCGGGAATCATACAAAAGGTAATTAACAGGAGATTAAGATCGTGAAATGGGGGAAGAAAATAGGAATTGGCCTGCTGTCCGGTCTGATGATACTGGCAAGCGGAGGCTGCGTGGTTCAGGATGCTGCTTTGGCGGCAGCAGAAACGGTACGCGAAGAACGAACAGAGGATTTGCGGATCGTGGCGACCTCACCGGCAGGAGTGGATATCATGGCCAGGCTTGATGTGGAACTGGTGGGAGTACCTGATTCGACGCTGTCGGTTCTGCCGGCCAGGTATGATGAAGTGGTTCGTGTTGGAACTGCAATGGGGCCGGATGTAGAAGTGATTAAAACGCTGAATCCGGACTATGTGATCGGCCCGGCTTCCCTGCAGACGGATATGGAGCCACGGCTTAAAGCAGCGGGACTGACCAGTATCTTTTTGAATCTGGAAAGTGTTGAAGGTCTGTATAAAAGCGTGGAAGAGTTGGGAGTCCTGCTGGGGCGCCAGTCTAAAGTACAGGCGGTAGTTGATGAGTTTGCAGCTTTTTATTACGAGTACAGTAAAATGAGCGCCGGGCAGGAGAGTCCTGCGGTTCTGGTATTAATGGGACTCCCGGGTTCCTATGTGGTAGCGACAGGCAGCAGCTATGTCGGCAGCCTGGTAAGGCTGGCGGGAGGGATTAACGTTTATGAAGACGAAGAAAAAAACTTTATTACGGCGAATACCGAGGACATGCAGAAGCGCGATCCCGATATTATTCTCCGGGCGGCACATGCAATGCCGGAGGATGTGGTGAAGATGTTTCATGATGAATTCGCCACCAATGATATATGGAAACACTTCCGGGCAGTAGAGACGGATTGTGTATACGATCTTCCCTATGAACAGTTTGGCATGAGCGCCAAGTTCAATTTTCCAGCCGCGGAATTGTGAAACAGACAGAAAGAAAACATAACGCCCTGTGGTTTATTCTGGTGCTGGCGCTGCTTTTTGGCATGACCTACATATCAATCAATACCGGGAGTATAGAGCTGTCCATGAAACGGCTGTATCAGGGGCTGTTTGTTGCTTATGACGCAGATGTGGCAACCGTATGGGACCTGCGGTTTCCCAGAATTATTATCGCAGCTCTTGGCGGCGCGGCCCTGTCCGTATCCGGCGTACTGTTTCAGGCCTGCATGAAGAATCCTATTGCCGATCCGGGAATTATCGGCGTCAGAGGCGCCAGCTTTGCCGCGGTACTGGTGGCGGGATTATTTCCCACCCTGTACTTTTTTACACCAATGCTGGCCTTTGCCGGCGGTATCCTGGCCTGCGCTATGGTTTATTTACTGGCGTTTCGCAATGGTCTCAATCCGCTGCGGATTATTTTGGTAGGTGTGGCCGTCAATGCGGTATTCAGCGGTCTTACCCAGGCGTTTAATTCCATGACCGGCGGGAATTTAAGTGGGGTGGCATCGATTGCAAACTCCAATATTGCCCAGAAAACATGGGACGATGTTTATATCATCACCGGTTATGTCCTGCTGGGTCTGGTACTGGCCTGGATTTCGTATCACCAGTGTGATCTGCTTTCGTTAAGCGACCAGACAGCCAGAGGGCTGGGGGTAAATGTAACACTGGTAAGGATATGGATTTCGCTGATCGCAGTCGTGCTGGCCAGTATCGCAACGGCCGAGGTTGGGGTAGTATCCTTTATCGGCCTGATCGTTCCCCATGTGGCAAGACTGCTGGTGGGTTCTGCGCACAAGGTGCTGATACCGTTTACCATGATCGGCGGTGCATTCCTGATGCTGATGGCGGATACCCTCGGGCGGACCATCGCCGCTCCATATGAAATCCCGGCTTCGATCCTGCTTTCAATAGCCGGCGGGCCAATGCTGATTATACTGCTGAGAAGGAGCGACAAGGCCTATGGAGTATAAGAATGATTTGGTAATGGAAGCTAAGGGACTGACCTTTTCTTATGACGGCAGACACAATGTGATAGAAAATCTGGAGCTGGCTTTGCAGCAAGGCAAGATTACCGTTTTGATGGGAGCCAACGGCTGCGGAAAAAGCACCTTGTTTAAACTGATGACCCGAAATCTGTATCCGGATGACGGGGATATCATGCTGGCGGATCGGGACATTGAAATGATGGGGCAGAAGGAGTTTGCCAGAAATGTGGCGATTGTTCACCAGAATAATACATCACCGCCGGATATTACGGTGGAAACGCTGGTCGGTTACGGCCGTACCCCATATCTGGGGACGTTTCAGGCCGCCGGCAGCAGACAGGACAGGGAAGCGGTTGCGTGGGCGATGGCGGTTACTCATGTTGAACAGCACCGCAGCAGTTATGTGTCGGAGTTGTCCGGCGGTCAGCGTCAGCGGGTATGGATTGCCATGGCACTGGCGCAGAAGACCGATATTCTGTTTCTGGATGAACCAACCACCTATCTGGATATCCGGTATCAGATTGAGATTATGAAGCTGATCCGGGATCTGAACCGGGAATATGGGATTACCATTGTCATGGTTCACCACGATATTAATCAGGCGATTGAATACGGCGATGTATTCGTGGGAATGAAGGATGGCAGGATTGTGGCTCAGGGGAATCCGGAAGAAACTATTGATACCGAACTGCTGTATGAACTGTATGGAATCCGACTGCCGGTAGTTGAGGTGGCGGGGAAGCGGTTTGTGATGACGGTGTGAGAGATAAAAGGAGCATTCCTCGATGCTTGAGTACGGAGTTTGAAATGAAGTTAAAAGTGCTCTGCTCCATTCTTGAGGGGAGTGGGGCAGAAAAATGCAGTCTTTTGCCGGTATATCCCTTGACCTTTTCATCCTGAGCGAAAAGACTCAAAAAATAATTAATTAAAAAGAGAAACAAATTATGAATTTAAGAAAAAAATTAGTGGCATCATTGGTTGTAGCAGCTATGTCTGTTACTGCAGCATTCTCGGCTTTTGCAGCGGCAGGTGATACAAAAACAGTATCGTTCTATACCTATGATGAGGATTCGGAAGAATTCGTTGCAAGCTCCCATGGAAGCTCCTGCGTTTCATCCTGTGTTGAAGATGCAGATGGAAATTATACAATTGAGTTTTTGGTGGACGTGGCAGCTATGTCGGCTATATCTCTAACTTTGATGGAGATTCCGTTGAATATGATGAGTTGTCTCTCGGCGCAGTGTCAGATCCTTTTACTTATGTTTTAAATCCGACTGTTGATGTAGATGGTGATGGAGTTGCT
>Ga0153999_1000746_pt1 | contig 13751 bp, 21 predicted proteins | sample TSNC083MetaG_FD_104675 | JGI IMG/M metagenome (GOLD analysis project Ga0153999, IMG submission 104675) | Attine ant fungus gardens microbial communities from North Carolina, USA - TSNC083 MetaG | ecosystem: Host-associated > Fungi > Mycelium > Unclassified | place: USA: North Carolina, Lumber... | reverse complement strand
CAGGCTTCAGTCGTTCCTGGGCTAGCGTTTTGCAAATGCAGGAAATGCAAGCTGTTTCTTCAACCCATAGGAAGTAGCGTGATTATTGTTGTCGATTGATGAGATTTATTAATGCGAGGTTAAATTCTGACGGTTTTCGTTAATTTTGTATGATTTTATTGTATGGCAATGATTCTAGATAGTAATGGCTCTAAATAAGGCGTCTATACAGTACTTCTATCTGTTTGTATGAGGTTTATATGATTTTAAACATACAAAAATGCGCACCCATTTTGTGCGCTGCGCACAAAATTGCGCGCTACGCTGCAATAGTCCACGACCCTTTTGAGATCGCTGCTACGGCGTCGGTCAGCCCATCCGGTGTATGCTTCGCATAGACCCGTTCGACCACAGCGGCTGTATTGGCCAGCACGCCCGCTATCTTCCAGAGGGAGATGCTGTTACGGGCCATGTGTGTTGCGGCAGTGTGCCGTAGAACGTGAGGAGTGACGCCTTCCACCCCGGCACGAGTCCCGACTTTTTTCAAAACGGCATTTATATTGCATGCGGGGTCGATGACGAGGTTTTGCGTTCGTTCGGCGTAAGCCCGGCTCAAAACTTCACTTAGCGCAGCTGATATGGGTGGGGTTCCACGTTTCTTGGTCGTGATCGCACGACCGGGCTTGTTGAAATCGATTGCACCTATCTCGAAATCAACGCGATCCCACGTGAGCTGGCGTATCGCTGTCCGTCGCGATGCCGTTTCGAGTGCGATCCATGTGAAAATTTCGACCGCAGAAAGTTTTCCATCGACCCGTTCAGCAACAAAAGCGTCGAGGAGAGCCTTAACCTCGTTGGTCCGCAGCCAGCGGTCCCTGGGTGGTGAGGGAGGGGGGAGCTCTATGTCGTGAAGCATGGTCTCGGGAAAGAGCGCTGCCGACTTTTTTAGACGGCCCCGCTTTGTTCGGCGCCCGGAACACCAGTTCAGGCATGCGCAGAGCATCGCCAGCTCTGACCGCACGGAGCCTGGTACAGATCGACGACCGATCTTGCCTTCCTGGCGAAGCCGCAGGTACTTTTGCGCTTCTTCATCCGTGATTTTGTCTGGTGTAAGCTCGCCAAAATGCGTTTTTAGGTTCTTCGCCCACAGAGGTATCGCGCTTTCATCTGGTGGCGGGTGCGCTGTTGTGTACTGTGACCAGCATTCATTGAAAGTCGGCAGCACGCCGTGTTCAGTTTTGTCCTCACGCTCAAGCGTCAGCCATTCCGCGAGGAATGCTTTCGCTGCATCCACACTTTTCGCGCGTGTGCTGACGCGGAGGCTGCGGCGACCTTCTGTCCAGTGCACATAGTAGACACCGTTACCATGCCTTTTGAGTGTCGGGATCGACGACATTTAACTTTCTCCAGGTATTCCAGAAGGTCGCTTTCATCGACAAGAACCGGTCTGCCCGGAATGTAGGAGAGATGGCCATCTAACCGGAGGCGTTTCACTTTCTCCTTTGAGCAACGCAGGCGTGCCGCTACTTCAGCCTCAGTCAGAAGTTGGTTGGTCTGCCTCATCTGCATCCAGTAGCTCCGCAATTTTCAAGGCTGTTTTGAATGACACTGTCTTGTTGATCATCACGGTTGCGAGCCCGTGCTGGCCGGCGTCAGTCGTGATTCTGATTGTCCCGCTTGGGATCAGATCGTCGTAGACTGATGGGCCGATAGGAGTTGGGGGCGTTAGAGAGGGGTCAAGCAAAACCTCTGGTTGAACCTCAAACGCGGCTGCTATCTTCTGGAGGACTGTGTCTGTAGGCAGCGATATGCCGTTCACATAGCGCCCTATCTTATCACGCGGTTCATCGATCCGTCTAGCAAGCTCGGCTTGTCTCCAGCCACGTCTTTGCAGCTCCTGATATATCCGTTTCCCGAATTCAATTTTGGTTGCATCGAGATATTTTACCCCCCTTCCGTGAGATGCTTTCTCCGCCATTTGTGTGCTCCTTTCCGTTAGATTGTGTGTCTATTTAGCACACAATCATGCGGCATGCAAGACATATTGTATGACAAAATGTCAATTTTCGGTTGACGTGTATGTAATGTATGTTATTCTGCGTGAAATTAATCACACATACCTACAGCGAAACGGCACGCAAGCATGTTCGATGCAACCGCATTTTTGCGAGACAACTGTGGATCTCCGGCTGAACTCGTTAGCACTCTGCGTCATTACGGCTTCGCCGCCCCGAGCGAGGCAGCTGCTGAGAAATGGTTTTCCCGCGGGACGATTCCTGGCGGGTGGTTGCCGATTGTACTTGCAATGTTGGAACTTGAGCGTGGCGAAGCTGCGCCAGTGTCAAAGTATCTGAGGAATAGTCATGGTTAGTAACGTGGTGGAAATGGAGAACGAGTTACGGCTGTTCTGGTTTTGCTCGCTCTCTGTTGCTGAAAACAGGCGGGCGGATCCAGTCGAAGAAGTGTGCAGCGATATACTGGCTCAGGCTAGGAGCGAGATTGAAGCTGTTGCGAGACATTCCAGATGGGGGCGGCTACGTGCAATTTGCAGTTTATGGTTAGACCGCAATCCCGCAACCGAAGCGGAGGCTGTCGCGTGATAACTATCGCGCTGCATGGCACTCCGATGGGTAAGGAGCGGGTTCGTGTGACTCGCTCCGGGGGTGTATTCACCCCCGAAAGAACCGTAAGATACGAGGGCAGGCTAGCTCTGGAGGCGCAGCGGGCGATGGGGCGACGCCCTTTATTTGAAGGGCCGCTCGTGGTTGATGTAGTTGCCGTAATGCCGATAGCCGAGAGCAAGCCGAAAAAATGGAAAGAGGCGGCTCGCAGATGCGAGATTGTCCCGGTGAAGAAGCCAGACTGGGATAATTTTGGCAAGATCTTAGACGCGTTAAACATGGTTGTATGGGTGGACGACGCTCAGATTTTTAGAGGTTCAGTTGAGAAATTTTTCGGCGACAAACCGATGTTGGCTGTCAGAGTTCGTCACGCCAAACCGGACGACCAGATACTACCCGAGTGGGTGGCAGGCCTACAGCCTGAACAGCAACCGACAGAAGGGATTTTCGGATGAGCAGCGTCGTGGGTGCTAAAAAGGACAATACTCTGGAACCTATACGGGTGAATATTCTGCTTGAGGCTGCCGATCTCACAGGCTCTGTACGAGAGCAAGATTACGGTGACCCTAGCCAAAATTTACGATGCGCGGCTGAGCTCAAGCTCGTTTTCCGCAAGCATTGCGGTAAGCGCCCTATAAGCAGTGGTGAACAAGAAGCGATTGACCGCTGTTTCGAAAAGCTGGCACGAGTCGCGACTGGGCCTATAGTGAAGCGTGATAACTATATTGATCTAGCCGGTTACGCTGCGATAGCTGGTGAAATTGCGGAGAATATTATCCTAAATTCCAAATAGGGTTAATGTTGCTGGTGGTAACTGATGTTATTTTTTTTGCCATTAATGTATGACGTATGTATTATCATACTCACTTGTGTGAATTGATCGAACTGATGGGCTGGATTGCCGCGCAATGAAATACACACCCCTCCCTACACAGCTATCTGGTGCTGAGTTCCTGGCAAGGCGGAAATTCGCCCTACTGGCGGACGAACCGCGTGTAGGGAAGACGGGCGCGGCAATCATTGCAGCAGACTATATAGATGCCCGGAAAATCCTCGTCGTTACCACGGCATCAGGCCGTCCGGTCTGGCGGCACGGTTTTGCAGACTGGAGCATATATCCGAGAAAAACACAGATTGTGGGAACAGCAGGCTTCCACCCTGATGTGGATGTAGCGATTACCAGCTGGTCAGCGATCAACAACGCCCATGTGCGCGTCAATTTGCTGAAACGCCAGTGGGATTTGTTGATTGCCGATGAGGCGCATGCCGCGAAGAACTTTAGCGCCAGACGCACCAGATCGCTATACGGCGATCTTCTTGTCGACGAAGTGACGCTTTCGACGAAAAACGCCCTCTCTGGCGGTGACTGTAGCGACACAGTCTGGTGTCTGACCGGCACTCCGATTCCGAATAGTTTACTCGACCTATACCCGATGATGCGGGCGCTGTGTCCGGAGCGGTTGATGGAGCATGACGGCATGCCGGATGTCACAGGGCTGGCGGCTTTCAAGAACCGCTACTGTGTGATTGGCCGCAAGAAGCTAACTGCTTGGCGGCGCATAGAGGTTGTCGTTGGCAGCAGGAACGAAGCCGAGCTTAGGCAAAGACTGGGCGATTTCATGCTACGCCGCACCCAGCAGGATGTCGGCATCAGAGCCCCGATCTACGACACACTACCTCTCTTTATATCAGGCAAGACACGCCGAGAAGTCGACGGCGTAGTCAGAACCAAGGCCATCCTTGAGGCAGCCGAAGCCGGAGATACCAAGAAGCTGGAAATGGAGCTTGGGCCGATCAGGCGCCTAACCGGTGAGATAAAGGCCAGAGCCGTGGTTGAGGCGGTCGATGACGAATTCGACAGTGGTCTCGACAAGCTCGTGTTGATGGCTTGGCACAAGGATGCCATCCGAATTCTGGCCAATGGTTTGCACAAATACGGGGCCGTCGTCCTTGACGGCTCAACCTCAGAACGAGACCGCGAAATCGCTGTCGAGCGCTTCGACACCGACCCGCGATGCAGAGTTTTCATTGGACAAATTCAGGCAGCAGGCGAGGCCATCGACTTGAGCCGGGCGTCAACGCTCTGGTTCGTTGAGCCATCCTTCACCCCGAAAGATATGGCCCAGGCTGCTCTTCGCATCACCAACCAAATGCAGACCCGCCAAGCCCTCGTCAAGGTCTGCGTTCTGGACGGCTCAATCGACGAGGCATTGCAGAAAATTCTCATGCGGAAATGGACCGCGATCAAGGAGGTTTTACAGGATGATTAACATTAGCATTAACATCAGCGGAGATAATTTCGAGACCGTTGATCACAACTTGAATAGGCTTGTCGAGCGGTTATCGTGTGTTCGGAGAGTTGAAACCGTACTGATTAATTCCGACACCACGCTAGGTGCGCCTACTACGCAGGATGCTGCTGACGAAGCCGCCGTGTCTGTTCCCGAGACCGAGCACACCGCTGCGAAGCGTGAGCGCGGCAAGCCAGCGCCTGGCTCCGGACGTGCCCGCCGCACCAAGGCTGAAATTGCCGAGGATGAGGCCGCAGAAGCGGGTAAGCCGCAGATATCAACGGGTGAAAACCGTGTCGGCCCGCAAGATGAACCGGAAGACTCGGGCGATAATGCTCAGGATGCTGCTGACGAAGCCGCCGAGGTTGCCAGAGGTGCCGCCGACCAGGCCACCAGCACTATAGAGGATGTAAGAGCCGCGGCTGCCGAGTACGTCAAGACATTCGGTATGGACGCAGCACAGGCCGATGGCGGCGCTATCCTACAGGCGGCTCTGGGGGCACCTCCTGCTGGTGAGCAGATCTGGAAAATGTCGATCATCCCGGCAGGGATGCACGGGCGCGTTGTTGCCGCCTTCAACGAGGCGTTGGCCAAGAACCCGTTCCAACGGGATGTCGTCTGATGACCTCGCGCCACGGCGACAGGGATCACGCTACGTGGAGCGCATCGGCCACTGCTAGAAACTGGCATTGCACCGGGGCGCTTGCCTTGGCGCCATCCGCACCACCTCAGCGTGAGAGCATTCATGCTGCGAACGGGACGGCCTGCCACCAGATCGCGGAAAGGTGCCTTATCGATAACAAAGACGCGATTGAGTTCCTTGACAGCACCGCGATGACAAAGGAGCACAAAATTGAGATTGACGAAGAAATTGTCAACTCGGCTCAGGAGTATGTCGATTACGTGAGAGTCAGAGGCGCTACGGCCTTCTTGCAGGGCGGTTTCGTCAATATCGAGCAGCATTTTGATCTTGCTGCGTTGAAGCCGCCTTTCGATGCTGGCGGAACCGGGGACGCGGTTGTTTACTTCCCGGAAGACAATCTGCTTGAGGTCATAGATCTCAAGCACGGCCGTGGCTACGTCGATGCAGATGGCAACCCGCAGCTCCGAACATATGCCCTTGGTGCGTTGCTTGCCAATCCAGGTATCGCGGCGCACCACGTCAGGGTGACAATCGTTCAGCCTCGTGTGGATACGGCGAAAGGCCGGATCAGGTCTGAAACAATTCACGTTGCGGATCTGCTCGACTGGACAACCGATCTGCTCGCGGCCATGTGGCGGTCGAAGCAGGCTGCTGATGAGTATGCCACAGCCCGCAGCAACAGCGTTCTGTTGGACGAATGGGCTGATAAATGGCTCACCCCTGGCAAGTGTACGTTCTGCCCGGTGGAAGGTTGCTGTCCGAAACTCCGGAAGGGGGCTCTGGATGTTGCAGCCGTGTGGTTCGATGACCGTGATCAGCCACAGATCGGCAACAGCGCACTGGACACGTCAGCCGAGGCACTGGCCCGCGATCTCGATATGATCCCGATGCTGGAAGACTGGATCCGCGCCCGCAGGGCATTGGCCCATTCTCAGGCTGATGGCGGTGTCGAGATTCCCGGCTATCAGCTCGTCGATAAGATCGGACACCGGAAATGGATCGGTGATGATGAGGCTGAGATGTCGGCGTCGATCATCGACGCAACGAGGCTTTGTCTCGGCGATATCCAAACGAGCAAGCTTAAAACTCCAGCCCAGCTCGAAAAGGTTCTTGGTGCGAAACGCAAGAACCTGATTGCCGATTTGTATCACAGACCGAAGACTGGGACGAATTTGGTCAGCATAGAGAAGACGACCCGCCCCGCGACAAAGGGGCGTGCGGAACAGTTTTTTGAAAATCCAACTGAGTGAAAGGTGACGGTATGGCAAGCGATGGAAGATCCGAAGACTTCAAGACCCCAACTTGTAGGCTGTTGTATGCGCAAAGTTTATTCAAACCGCGAGCTGCCGAGGAAGGAGGCAAGGAGTTCTACCAGGCAACCTTGGTATTCGCCACTACGGTAGACCGGTCTGCACTGAACAGCGCAGTGAAAGACGCGATCATCAAGAAATGGGGTGATCAAGGCTTGGTCCGCGCTGAGAAGGGTTTGATCCGTAATCCGTTCCTGAAGGGGGATGGACCGGAAGCACACAACAAAAAGACCGGAGAACTGAATCCTGGTCTCGGCCCTGATGTGTTTTTCATCCGGGTTCGCTCAAACTTTGCACCGGTTATCCGCTGGAAGTCGCCGAATATTCCGGCCACGGAGGATGAAGTCTACAGCGGGTGCTTTGGTTTCGCAGCGCTTCACGCCTTTGCATGGACCAATTCGAAGAATGGTGACGGTGTAACGTTCGGTATCGATTACTTCCAGAAGACCGGTGAGGGTGAAAAGCTTGGCGGTTCTGGCGGTGTGGATCCGAACAAGTACTACGAAAAGCTTGAAAACACTGGTGAAACTCCAGCAGAGGCGAAGTCTGGCGCAGGAGCGGGCGGCTTTTTCGGGTAATTACTGTATGATGTATGTTTGATAATACAATAATGTAGCGATGCAATCACGCATCGCTACATCACCGGATTGAGGATACTGAGATGGGAAAAGAAGAGGTCATTGGCAGTAGTGGATCTGTTGGCGGAAATTCCGGACAGGCACTCAAATCATTCATCGAGCGCATTGAGCGCTTGGAGGAGGAGAAGGCCGGTATCGCCAGCGATATCCGTGAGATTTTTTCGGAGGCTAAAGGCAATGGTTTCGACACAAAAGTCATGCGGGCGCTCATCCGGCGCCGCAAGATGGATCGTGCGGAGCTCCAGGAATTCGACAGCATTCTGGAATTGTACGAAGGCATATTCGGATGATCGCCGCACCGCTCCGGGCTACCGCTCTGCGCACTGACCGCACGAAGCTTACCGGGCTGACATTATGGCCATCTGACCGCGGATGGCAGGCCAGTGTCAGGTTCAGTGATCGCGGTGGCTGGACAGTCGAAACCGATCCGGACCCTGTCCTGGCCATCTTGCGGGCTCTCGGAGCGGAGCCGCCAGCACCACAACCTAAAATCCCGAGTATTTTTGACTGAGGATCGCAATGGAACTCTTTCACATCATCGACGACGCTCACATCATCCTGCGCTCTCGTGGCGTCTACAAGCAGTCAAAGCTTTATCGGCGCGGCAAGGATTTGTTTGCAGCCTCCGGGGGTGGATTCATTCGCGTCATGCAGGCGCACGGCACCTCTGCACCGAATATCTCCTGGGTAGATCTGGATATCGGCGTCGGGGTTGTTTCCGGGCTCGGTGGGCTGCGGCTGGAGGGCTGATTTTGATTGACGATCTTCTTGTAGATCCCACCGTCATCAAACGTCTCAAGCTGACACAGTCACAGTTGGCATTGCTCAGCTTATTGCTGCGCAGGGTGTCTGCGTCACATGAGCAAATAGTAAGTCATCTTTACGGCCATCGCATTGATGGCGGGCCAGATGACGCGCGAAAGTGTGTGGAGGTTTACATCTATTGGCTCCGAAAGGCGCTCCAGCCGCACGGGGTGAAAATCGATAATATCTTCGGTGTCGGCTACTTCATGTCAGCGAAGCACAAAGAGAAAACCCGCAAACTGCTGAAGGGCTCTCTTCAATGACCCCCCCGGCTTACTACAACGAAATCGACCCTTACGCGGCGCAGTGGCTGCGCAATTTGATTGCGGCTGGCCACATTGCGCCCGGTGATGTCGATGAACGCTCGATCGAGGATGTTCACCCAGATGATCTCAAGCCCTACAAGCAATGTCATTTCTTCGCTGGGATCGGCGTCTGGAGCCACGCGCTTCGACTGGCCGGTTGGCCCGACGACCACCCTGTCTGGACAGGTTCTTGTCCCTGCCAACCTTTCAGCTCGGCAGGCAAAAGAGCTGGGGTTTCTGACGAGCGGCATCTATGGCCAGCTTGGTATCATCTCATCAAAGAGCTTCGCCCTTCAGTCGTTTTTGGTGAACAGGTTGCGAGCAAGGACGGCTTTGCTTGGTTCGACATTGTTTCGGCTGACATGGAAAGAGTGGACTACGCCATCGGGGAGACCCCTGCACCTGCTGCGGGCTTCGGTGCCCCGCACATCCGAATGCGGAATTACTGGGTGGCCGACGCCAACCGTACCGAATGGCGGGCGAAAGATCACCGAACAGCAACTGATGACTGGCAAGAGAGCAGACGGTTCGAAAGTTCAGATCGGATTGGAGAACGCCGCGACTTTGGCGAGTTGGCCAACGCCGCGAGCCAACGACGGGACGGGGGACAAGATACCTCCCGGGCGAGATGGCGGGTTGGCTCTGAAACAGACAGCTCATCTGGCCTCTTGGCCTACGCCGAGGGCGCAAGACGGCAAGAACGGGACTGGAACTTTGACGGGGGCGTTAGCCGAAGCTCATCGCAAGGGCTGGAACAACAGTCTGGATGTGGCGGTATTCGCGGCGTGGCCAACCCTTACACGGACAGATGCTCTCCAGTGCCCGGCACACGATGCGACACCAAAGAACGTGACGCTCAACCACGCCGCATCCTGGGTGACGCCGTCAGCACGAGATTGGAAGGATACGCCAGGGATGGCGACGAAACGGGAAGACGGTCGCTCAAGAATCGATCAACTACCCAGACAGGCCCAGTTGGCGGTTTCTGGCGAGGTGCTGAATGGATCTACTGCCGAGACGAAAAATGGCGGGCAATTGAACCCGGCACATTCCCGTTGGCTCATGGGGCTCCCGCCAGAGTGGGACGACTGCGCGCCTATGGTAACGCGATTGTCGCCAGCCAGGCGCAAGAATTTATCAAAGCCTTCATCGATTTTCGACTGAACCGCCATGCGTGAGCTGAGCCTTGACTGGGAAACCAGATCCGATGTCGACCTGATCAAGGAAGGCGTCTACCGTTATGTCGAGAGCCTGCACACTGACGTGCTGCTGGCTTCTTACCGCTTCAGCGACGAAACCGTAATCCGGCGTTGGCGCAAGGGTGAGCCGTGCCCTGCCGATATCCGCGAACACGTCGAGCGCGGCGGGATCATCAACGCCCACAACGCTGCGTTTGAACGGCTGATCTGGTGGTTCGTCATGAGCGACCGTCACGACTGGCCTCGCCCCAAGTTGGAGCAGTTTCGCTGCACTGCCGTGGCCGCTGCCGCCTCCAGTCTGCCACGCGCGCTAGGCCGGCTTGGTGATGCGTTGGATCTCAAGGTAAAGAAAGACAAGCGCGGTACGTTTTTGATCAAAAAACTGTCGGTACCTGCGGGTTGGAAGGATGGTGTGCCGGTCTGGAGCGACGATTCCCAGCTGACCGCCGAGTTTCACGACTACTGCGATGACGATGTCAGGACCGAGTGTGAGGCTTCATCCCGCATTGTTCCGATCTCGGATTATGAGCAGCGCGTTTATGTACTGAACGAGACTATCAATGATCGAGGGCTGCGTATCGATGTGGTGTCTGCGCGTGCCGCCGTGCAGATTGCCGACAAGGCCAAGGAGGCGCTGAATAAGGAGCTTACCCAGGTCACAGGCGGCTATGTCACTGCTGTCACGCAGGCAGCTGCGCTGAAGCGCTGGGTGGAGCAGCAAGGTATCGTTACCGAAAATCTAGATAAGGATACCATCGACGACCTGCTGCACTCCGACGATTTGCCGGATCGTATCAGGAGGGCGCTGGAGCTGCGCCAGGAAGGTGGAAAGCCGAGCGTCGAAAAGATTGCTGCAATGCTGAGCCGGGTCAACAGGGATGGTCGTGTCAGAGGGGTTTATCTCCACCATGGCGCAGGCCAGACCGGGCGTTTTTCCTCTCGCGGCGTACAGGCGCATAACCTGCCGAAAACACGCAAGATATTCGAGGCTGAGAGCCCGCGTTTCGACGTGCTGTTCAAAGCCATCCGCACAGGCGAGCCGGATGCGTTGACATGGCTTTACGGTGAAGAGCTTGGGCGGCCGCTGCACCTGCTTTCCGACGCAATTCGCCCCTTCATTTGGGCTGCGCCAGGGTACGACCTTATCGATGCAGACTATTCCTCGATCGAGGGTCGCATGGCAGCGTGGTTCGCCGGGGAGGATTGGAAACTAGACGCCTTCCGGGCTCTCGACCGCGGCGATGGACCCGGCATGTACGAACTGACAGCTGCCTCAATTTATAACATCGATGTGGCTGACGTGAGCAGGGCGCAACGTGGTGTCGGTAAGGTCGGTGAGTTGTCCATGGGGTATCAGGGGGGTGTTGGTGCGCTGGCCAAGATGGCACGCCAGAACAAACTGAAGCTGCATACGGTGTTCGGCTCGGTTTGGGAGAGCGCTACACCCGAGCGCCGGGAGGCTGCTGAAAAGCGCTTTGCCGAGCGTGCGAATGCGCATGATGAGGCTACGGAGAAGTTGGGGCGGGAAGGGTGGTTGGCAGCTGAACTGATCAAAGTTGGCTGGCGAGCGGCGCACCCCCGTATAGCTGAATCCTGGAGGTTGCTGGAAAGCGCAGCGACAGATGCGGTTTTGGATCCGGGATCGCTTCATTCGGCAGTAGGTGCAAAATTCCGGGTGGTTAACGGCTTCCTCTGGATGCAGTTGCCATCAGGGCGTTGTCTCGCCTATGGCAGGCCGCGAATCGGTGAGGTGATCGCGCCATGGGCTGACAAGACATTGCCGCTCGCGAAACAGGAACGAAAGATCGGTTTGACGGCACTTGGTGTTGACGCGGTAACTGACCGATGGACCAGACACTCCATTTATGGCGGATCGCTGTTCAACAATCTGGTACAGGGATCTGCTCGTGACATCATGGTACACGGCATGTTCGCAGCCGAAGCGGCGGGTTACCCGATTGTCCTGCATACGCATGACGAAATGGCAGCCGAGGTTCCGGTCGGTTTCGGTTCTGTTGAAGAATTCTCTGCGATCATCAACCGATTACCTGAGTGGGCCAGGGGGCTGCCGTTGGCTGCCGCAGGATGGCGAGGGAAACGGTACCGTAAAGACTGATTTTTCTACCAGAGTGCATTTTTAGCTGGACTTTGTCTGTATTGTATGTCATACAACAGACATACATAAAGCACACATCGAAAACAGCTAAAGGGACGCAATGGACGAATTACCCAAACTCCCCGAAAAACCCGGCACTTCCCGTATAGCCTTCCGCCTCGATAAGAGGTTGAAGCGGCAGATTGATATCATCGCCCGCAGGGAAAACACCACTCGGACCGCTGTACTGACCACAGCCATCAAAGAGCACATTGCTCGTAATAAGACAGTAAGTGTACCGGCTGTTACGGCCTCACCCTCCTTCTTCGGCTGAGGCACCCCCATGACATTCGATGAAATGCGAAAGCGGCATCCGAAACTCGGGTTTGCCCTTTACGCTTACGCGCCCGGTGAGGGTGTGACTCTGGAAATTCTGACCCAGTATGGGGAAACCCGGTGCGTTGAGGCAGCGACCGAGGAGGAGGCCATCGCTTTGGCATTCCCGCCCGGTTCCGAGTTGCCACCGGCACCGCCATCAGAGCCCGTGACGATCCCTGCGTCAGACCCGAAACCTTCGATCTTCGATTGAAGTGAAAAGGCGGTCCCATTTGCACGAGACCGCCTCCCTGAACTGTCCGCAACAGACAGCACCCCGAAGGAGTAACCTATGCATACCGAGAAAAACGAAACCGGTAAAGCCCTGGGCCACGACCATCTCATCAAAGGTTTCAACGAAGTTGATACAATCCTTAAGGCTGTTGAGGGCGACAAGTCTCTAAATTCAGAAGATCGCGCCATTGTTTTCATCAAGCTTACTTGCGGGGTCTTAGTTAGAGCTGCGCAGCTTATTGCGAAAGCACGTGATGAGAATGCTCCAGCCGGGGCTTTTCGATTTGATGATTTCAGCCGCGCTCTGGAAGGAGTCAATGAAGCCTCCGGCAAGGCGATGACTGAAATGATGCTGCAAAGTCTCGCGACCAAGCATTGAGCACCTGATATGGCCCGCACACCCATATGTCCGCTTTGTGATCAGCCGGCTACCAAGCAAGTCACGCGTTTTGGCCTGAGATTCGGCTGTTGCGGCTTATGGGCGTGGGGTCGCCACCCACTTGCTGATCGCGAAACGCATCAGGCGCGCAGAGCCGCCCATGACGCATTCGATCCGATCTGGAGGAGGGGGCTGACCAGCCGCAGCAATGCTTACAAGCTGCTCGCCCAGGAACTCGGCATCACCAAGAACGAATGCCACATGAAACTGATGAACGCCCGCCTTGCCCGGCGTGTTCCGGAAGTTGCGACAATCATCTTGGAGAAACTGACATCATGACCATTGACTGGAAAAAGCCAATTGAGGCATCCCGGCCCAGCTCAGGGTTTACGTACCCAGCCCGGCTTATTGCCAGCGATTTGCTCACTGGGAGCAACCGTAGCCTCACACACCTTATTGCTGTGCGCCACTCAAACCGTGATGTTTTGTCCCGAGTTGATTCCCACGGTAGGGGCCTCGCCTCTACGATCATCCGCAATGTCGCAGAGAAACCGACCGCGAATGAATCGAATGCGGGCGCTTATGACGCACACCCCGACATGTCCTTGCGCGATTATTTCGCTGGGCAGGCGCTGATGGGAATGCTGGCTCACGCCACCAGATACAGGCCCCGTCACGGTGCACCGCCAAACTGGCACGACGCTATTTCGCAAGAAGCCTATCAGATTGCCGACGCCATGCTCGTAGCCCGGGAGACCAGCCATGCAGAATGACCCGCGCGTTGAAGCAGCCTGTCGAGCAGTCCACGATTTTGAGATGGGCGATGTCCCTGAAGAACCAGCGTGGGACGCTCAGCCAGAAGAGGTTAAGGATTATTT
>Ga0153999_1000742_pt1 | contig 13819 bp, 16 predicted proteins | sample TSNC083MetaG_FD_104675 | JGI IMG/M metagenome (GOLD analysis project Ga0153999, IMG submission 104675) | Attine ant fungus gardens microbial communities from North Carolina, USA - TSNC083 MetaG | ecosystem: Host-associated > Fungi > Mycelium > Unclassified | place: USA: North Carolina, Lumber... | reverse complement strand
ATGAGCTCCATCCTTGCCTGAATAAGACGAGATAAAGCAGGAACCTTCACAAAAGGTATCACATACATGAACTGCGACTAAGTCCTTTGATTTGCTTCTACTCTTTTGCATTGCAAGGGGTTCCTTCTCGTGTAATGTCATTACCAGCTTGGTAGAGGCCGTCCAATTCCAAGTCGAACTTAACTCAATCATTTCGGTGATATTGGCCCCGGAGACATAGCGCTCAGCCAATGGTTTCCATGATAAGGACTTGTTCTTCTCCAATGCCACTGGCGTAATGTTATAGAACCGGGCATTACCACGGACATATCCTGTAATGTTGGGATAGTATGACTCGCGAGAATTGTCAAGAGTATGTCCCTTGATATGAAAAACATCCAAGAGCGGAGTGACGCTGAAATCAGGTTCAGGCTGCGATCATGGGTAACCATGAGTCTCTGGACAGATGATTACAGACATATGGTCGACACACCAAGCTAAAATTTGACACAGTTCCATTCATCCATGCAGTGTAGTTCGACAACTGATTCTCAAGCGAATTCATAGCATCCTGATAATGATGCCGAGCCAGAAATTCGTCGCCATTGTGGCTGGAGAGGAGAAAGAGGATGAGACTGATAAAAAGAAAGGAAGAAACAGAGCTTCTTGGTCTGGTTCTGTCGTTTGCAGTCCCCGTTGTTTCGTCACGAATGTCCATGATATGGCCAGCAGCCTAATGGGTAAGAGGCAGTGAGCAGTGTCACGTACATCACGAGTTCACGTGCTCAGTCCGCCGTGCTATATCGCGTCGGTGCGTGTCTGTTTCAAACCTTCTGCCATGTTTGATCAAGACGGTAGTCGTCGCTGGATGCACTTTCAATCGGCCCTACAGCTTGCTATCCAGCGATCAGCGCGTAAATGGACGTAGGTAAACGATTACGTACACTCAACAATTCCTCTAAGCTGACAATGGACCCAGATTCGAGGATTTTGCAGAGTGTTTTCCATTATATGTCGAGGAAGAAAAGAACGCAGCATCCGTCACATTTAATATCATATCCGACTGGATTGAGAAACAAGACCGGGTGTGTTTACTAGAAATCACAACTCTACCTTGTCCTGAAAATCGTGCTCGCAGGATGATATCACTCAATTGTTTGAGAAATATGGCGTTCGAGAAAACATTGACATCCTTCACAAGATTGTGACAGAAGCAAAAGCTCGGAAAGATGTAACAAAAGACATCTGGAGAGAAGATCTACAGCCAGAGGGAGCTGTCTGTGCCCGCACTATCCCCGTTCTCGAGGCTGAGGCAGCTCAACTTGAAGAGACACTTGCTCAGGTAATTATATTCGTACATTTCTGGGATGAATTACTTAATTATACCTACCAAGTTTGAAGCAGAGAACCGCCAACTGCAAGCTCAACTCGACGAGAACACTCGGGCCAAGGACGAGGCTAGACTCGGAACCCTGGAACTTCTGCAGATGCTTGAGGAGGCATGTTCCTATCAGTTCTTTATAGATTTTATGCTGATAAACCCTCTTTAGACATATAACCAGTGGAAACAGCTGCCTTTGGACGCCATAGAGGACTGGACAGTGCAAACACTTAATGCACTCAAATCCTTACCACCACACTGATTCACTCTCAGAAATTTATCTCCCGTTCAATAACCTTTCTATGATAGGAAAATGGCAGTTTCCTGAATCTAATCACCCGAGTTTTGAGTGACTGGCTGGGCCGGTGAAACATCCGAGGAGTAATGACAATTCCAAAGTTTGGGATTCAAGACCACTGTCCATACAACTGTGAACAGGTCATGACGGAGTGGGCATTTGACGTTCAGAGGGGTGGATCACTGCGGTCTGGGTTGATTGGTAATTTCGAAGGTTGCTACTCCGACGGCTACCTCAAGGCTGTTCATAAGGCTGTATCGACCTTAAGGTAGCAACCGGTCTCGACTGCAATGATATTAGATTACTGGTATGACAAGACTGGAGCATTCTGCTTTTCCGAAGCTGCTAGATTCAACACCTAAGTTCAGAGCTTTAGGGACACATACAGTTATCGACAGAATCTACCAGCCAAAGAATTACTCAAGTCCATATGCTATCAATTGGATTTCAGATGAAGGAACCTACAAATACACATTATCATGGATGCTATCGATTGGTAAATCGTGATTCAAAGCATCAGCCCAATGTCAACCCTATAGCTTAACCAAAACCGGGAGATGACTGAAGGTTATTCGTTCTGTACTGTTCTACGAGAAATTCCATTTCTCGAAAATTAAACGCATCAATCACGGCATTTGATCCTACAACCTGTACTGCGTGCCGAAGGACTGGTACGCAACTTGTCAAATGACACACCACGTTTTTAAGGATAATTTGGATAGAAATCTGGAGCGAAGAGGGTACTGCCAGTCAACTTGCAGGGGAAAATATCAAGCCGAAATGCAATATCCTAACAGAGGGAACATACCACACAACAAGATTTCGTATTGGCGTTGCAAGAATCATCACCTCAAGGATACATACCTGACGTTAACTTTTCTTAGTTTTACCTTTCTTCGTGCTTTTGCTGCTGGGCGCAGACGAAACAACCTCAAGAGATCCACCTGCGGCCTCGGCCTCCACTCCTCCTCCTCGTTCAATCTTCGAATTGGCATCCAAGAAGAACATCAGGTCCCGAACCTGATCTGTCAATTCTTCAATTCTCGCGAGACACTCATTCTTCCCTTGTTCTGTCGACACTATCTGATCTTTCATTCCCTTGACATTTTTGAGCAACCCCTCCGTCACAGCCCTTTCCTCTCTCAAATCAGTTTCCAGCCTCTTTGCGAGGCCTGTCATTCGATCAGCTTTTTGCTCCGCCCTTGCCTTTCCTTTCTCTAGCTCCTCAATCTGTCTTGCTGTTTCTGCTCGATGTCGCCTCTCTTCCTCCCGCTCCCTAGCTTTTTCAAGCTCTCTGTTACTATTTATCTGCTCAATGACGTGCTGCAAGTCGCTTATCTGATTCTTGAGATCCTCTTTTTGTTCTTCATAATAAGAGCGCTGAGAATCCAACTGCGAGGTGAGAAGATAAGAATACTCAATCCCGATTGCTTCAATCTTCTCTGCGGACAAGGCGTCAGCTTGACTCGGTCCCAAACCACCCTCTCTGGGTACTGTATCTATAGATGCAGAAGCGCTTGGTAGTTCAACCAATTTGCCATCCGCCTTGTTTTGAATAAGTCGATGGACGTAACCGTCGCCAGCATAGTCCCAAACCCTCTGTGTCTCGAGTTCGAGCGCATATAGATGGGTCGTTGCTTGGTAATGTGCTTGAGCATGTGCTTGTCCATATCGCCCGCAACCAATGTTTCCACAGATAAGGCAAATCCACAAATTAGTAGTCGAAAGGCACTCAGAACATTGAGATGGGGCATTCGAGGAAGGATAACTAAAAGGTGGGAGATGAGGTAGCCGATTAGAAGCGGATGTAGGGTGGGATGTGAGGATATTCTGAGAGTACCGACATACAGGACACCTAGCTAATGTTGGAAGCAAGCCCACATCGGAAATGACACTGAGCTTACCGACTATCGCCCCACTTGCTGAGGCACATGCAGTGGAAAGTATGCGAGCAAGGCACTGTAATGAGACCAGTAACGGCAGAATCCATTCGTTCGAGGCATACGGGACATGTAGGGAGTTCTTGGGCAGGTCCATAGGTGCTGTTCATTCGGGAAATTGCTTGTGATAACGTATCATCAGGTTCAACTTGAACCGACAACACATGAACGACATGACATATCTCAGGCTAGATTATTGCTTTTTGAATGCTCGTTCAAGCGATGTAGATATATGACCATGAAGCGCACCTCCATCGAGTTGAATGGTTTACCATTATACGCTTCCACAAAATCTGCGGCATCACCTGGGTTGGCCAGTCTGACCAATGCAATGGATCGGTTTGGTGCAAAATCCCTACATGCGCAAAAAATCTGTCAGATATTTCCAGAAAACTGGGTTGAGATCTGCTGCGAACCGTATTATTCGTAAGTGGCCGATGCTCCCTGTGGCGGGTCCGACAAAAGCCAAAAAGTCTGAAGGGGTCATCCAAGACGGTACTGCAAGTACGCCTAGTGTCACACCGGCATCCTCAATATCTGGAAGGACTTCAGAAGCTTTTCTTTCCAACTCATCGAGTCCAGGACGTTTTCCAGCATCTCGGAAAATGTGGACAGTTCCTTCAGGCAGATTAGTGGTGCCAGATTTGCTACGAGAACTAGGAACGAACGTGGCCTCAACCGGACCTATTCAAAAAGATATCAGCTTCTGTGATTCAACGAAATTCCACAAGCAGTTCTGGATCGCACCCCTTCCGCCCTCTTTCTTTTTTCCAGCATTAGCGTACGGCCGTCTGCCGGCAAGTTCGTTCTTCTCAAACTCCATCCAGTCTATTTGTAATGGTCCTTTTCTGTAATCCCTTCCTAGGGGCTGATTCATGGAACCTCGACGATAACTCGGAGATCGCTGATGGTGAGGTAGCCTTTGAAATAAGTGCTTTGGTGTGAATATAGTATCTGGGGTTGTTTCATGTGCGATTTTGGAGTTGCTCAAGGAAATAATTAGATGATAGCCACGCATTCTAAAATCAAGCCTTCATTCCGGGCAGAGTGTCAAAACAGAAATAATAACCTCCGAAATAGGTATCCTTACATCAGAGTGACTCAAATGAGAGTCGGGTGATCCCTTTGAATGCTCTCTAATATTGTTAATCTATAGTGAGTACCATGCTCTCGTGGATTTACTTCTTCGGAGAGTCGGAATTATTTCTTGTGGTTATCGTATCAGTTTTGTTACACTTACAACAGCACAATCCTCCGGAGTCGATCATTCGAGTTGAGTCGGATAGTAAGCGAGCGATTTCAGATATACATCCCTCAAAACATAATAAATTCATTTATTGATCAGTTTCTGCATGCAATCATGCCAGAATGTTCCTCGGTTCTCAGGTCGTCCTCATTACTCAATCTGTCCAAGCCTTTTACTCCAAAATCACTCAGAGCCCTGCGCCGTATACTTTCGGATGCCCAACAGCTAGAGCGCCAACAATTACAACTTGGCAGCAAGTCACGTAATGCCGGTGTATTAATCCCCCTCTGCAATGTGGAAGGAAGGCCCGGAATTCTGTTTCAAGTGAGGGCAAGGAACCTTCGAAGTCACTCTGGCGAGGTGAGGTAAGATTACAATTGAATCAGCCCAGGCACGTCTGAACAAATGGACAGTTTTCCTGGAGGGCGAATAGACGACGTGGGTCTCAGAGGATTCAGATGTTCTGGTGGCTTGCTAATGTTAGCAACACAGACTGATGCATCGTTCTTGGATGGGGCGCTGCGGGAGACAGAAGAAGAGCTGGGTATACGACATGAAGAGATCCAAGTTCTCGGAGAAATAGGTCCACCTCAGGTCAATCTACGGGGAGACATGCGTGTATGGCCATATATAGTGCGTAATATCATACTAATGAAAAATACCGATGAAATGAATGTCTAGGGCTTCGTGAGCGAAAGGAATGTCAATCAGCCGGAGGCAGATGACTATCCTTACGCCTCACTTGACCTCAGCAAAATCCGGAGAGTAATGTCAATTTCGGAGGTGGCAATTGTGTTTCATGTCCCGTTGACAGAATTGACAGAACCTCGAAGGTTACGGCCATATCTATTTCGTGGCAAGAGGCCGTATTGGGCTGTGGACGTGACAGATATCGTCCGTTCAGCAGAGGGATCCTCTGAGACGAATGACATCACCTCAATCAGTACCGAGGCTGTCCATGGCGGGACCCAGTATGACGAAGTGGGGTCTGGGAGAGAGGGTAGACTTGAGATATGGGGATTAACAGGGTGGTATCTTTCACTCTTGTTGCAGAGATTGCGGGCATATCAGGAGTGAGGACTACACGTCAAGCTTTCTCCATCTGCACCCAACGCTGACGTAGACTACCAACTGGAGGTTTCTTCTGTTGTAAGAACTGTGATTCGATATTTATCTTTGTTTCATTTGTTTTTTCGTCGTCGCCATCAGTCTTTTTGTGCCTGACTGTCTGCATCTTTGGATGACGTTTGCGACGAGCACTGGAGGTGCTCTGACGGGACCGCCAAATGATGAACAGTCCAGTTTCAGCGAGAGCAACGATGATTGTTGTGCCTAGTGCTAATAACACGCGCTGTGGAGTTGTGAGTGTGGCTGATGAAGAAGGCTAGGATCCGCACCCAGTGATTTTGCCAGTGCAGTTTGTCAGACGCCCACCAGGTCGCAAAACCCACACAAAGGACACTCAACAGGCCATCTATAATGGCTGTTATCTCCTGACGCTCGCGCTTCTGCTGCTCGGCTAATTGTTCTGGTTCTGGGAGTGACACGTACGCGCCGAAATTCCGCTCTGGAGAGGTTTTGACTCCCGCTAAGAGAGAAACCATCATATAGTCGTTGGGATTCAGAGTATATGCCTCTAATTTTTCTCTTCCCTCCAATGTTCTTGACCATTGGGAAATGGTGAGGAGGGTGGAATACGGGATGATGTCACTCGACACGTCCGAGACGTAGATCTTGAGTTCCTCAGCCAAGGTGAGCGGCAGCAAGTCTGGCAAGGGTTTGAGCATCTTCAGGAGATGAGGTTCAAGAGAGACTTTGAGCTTGGAGGTGTCGATACCATCCATGTTGGAAAAGGAACAGCTTAACACCGATCAAAAAGACAAATGATCGCCCCTCCACCACTCCCATTGCTCAAGATATGACAGAAACAACAGTGGCATTGGGAATTGAGATTGCCACAGCTTGTACCCAGCTGGACATCAACAACCTCGACTCAATTCTCTCGTTCTCTCAGATAATCGACAATATATCTCCGGAGCTAGCAAAGAGTGACCAAGTACGGTAGGATAGTGCCTTTTTCATTATCGCAACCTCTAATCGTGTTTTGTAGTGTTACTCTCGGCTTGGATAGTACTATTTGGCAACCCTTGGACAAAGTTTGGAAAGGTTTAGCTCGTGCTCACTCTACATTTTGGGAGGCCGATGAAGAAGACGATGGCAGACAATGGGCACTTGCCGGTCTGTGTGCTACCATGGCGAAATTCATTCGGAATCTAGTCGCTGGAGTTCCTGACAATCAGTCTAGAGCCTTGTGAGTACTGGTACCATGGGTCAACACACCCGCTCAAGAGTCTGATACTAGCCACATTGAACCAGAGTTAAGGCGATTGTTACATTATTACACCTCTTGGTCAGCCATGGAGGACGAAAGATGTAGGTCGTGTGTTCTATAGTCTCCGTAGATTCCTAACGCGCACATTAGCCATTGCCGCCGCAAGGTTTCTCATCCAGGCCTTGTCAAACCTGGTCACAGGGCACGAAGAACTCATGAGTAATCTCTGGGAAACGTACCTCAGCCTTCCAGAAGACCAAGTCGTCATCATGTATGTCCTAAGCTTGATTCGAGGGATTTGAGACCAAACGCTCAGATTAATAGTCGTTTACTAGGCTCTCCTGATGCTAAAACCGTATTAAGCACATTGATTTTTATCTTGAATTGTCTCCATGACTCTCGCAAGCGAGCGTAAGCACAGGGTATATCCAAATATTGCGAGCGGATTTGAAAATCTCATCAGGAAATTGCTGTGTCAAACCGGTGTTGGGACTCGCATGTGTATCTCCCTCCTAGATAATATGTTACGGTCATTTGAGGCCGACGAAGGTTCTATAGAGGCACAGGCATTCGACATCAGGTGCAGCTTTAATCGCTTGCCCTGCTACAGTCGACTAATTTTGTTTTTCAGTTATGCCATATTATCTCACATCATAGAAGAAGGTCTGGCAGCAACGTTGTACCAACAATTTATCATGTAAATTGATATAAAATTTTTGGTGTCTAAATATCGAGTTGATGGCGATATCTTTCAGACAGGACGAAATCATAACTCCTCACCAGACGACGCTTCTGAAAATAATTGATTCCTACCTCCAAACTAATCAATCGACGTCTCAAACACCTATCAAACCTGAAACGCTTCAAATCCACAGCTCACTCACACCCATGTTGACAAGAGCCTTCTTCTCACTATCTAGATACGCGCAAATCTCAATTCGTCACTCTCTTGGGTTAGATGATATCGATCAGTCCGACCGGAAGTGCGCAGAGTCGGAAAGATCCATTCCTGCTCCTGCCACAAATAATACGGGATCGCCAGAAACATTGAATCATTCACTCGGATCGCTCAAGAATATTGATGTTATGCTGCCAAAAGCGTGTGAAGCTCTAGTCCTAGTTACGCAATGCATGGTGACGATAGCCATCGAGGCAGAAGAAGATACTGCTCACTCAGGTCGTGAGGACATTCAAAATCCGAAATCTAACATGATGAATTACTTCATAGAAGCACGGACATCAGGTCTGGGAATAGTCGAAAATCTAATTGGTGAGTATCACCTTTGCGCTTCTAAGACGGCGACGTCTCCGTTGATGGAAATTTGGTGACACTTCTTTCTGGTCTGTCGGCCGATAACTTTATTTCTTAGAGCTTCTCCGTCTCCTGGATATGTTTTTGCCTCGAATCAACTTCGGTAAACCCGTTTTGGTGGCTGGGCAACCGATTGGTACATCAGTCCCAGACCAAGATCAAGAGCAAGCCCCTGACTCTTCTGTCACTGATAACCATGGTTTCGCATATCTCAAGCGCGATCTGGTGAGATTGTTAGGTATCCTTTGCCACGAAAAAAAGACAGTACAAGATCGAGTGCGAGAGGCGCGTGGGATTGAAGTCGTCCTGAACATGTGTGTTATTGATGAACGGAATCCTTGTAAGTCCGTGATATCCGAACTCTAGTTTTCTAAAAAGAAAATAACTTGTCTTGTTCATGGACACTATCATTGCTGACAATCTGAGATAGATTTGCAAGAGCATGCTATCCTCACACTACGTAATCTTCTCAAGGACAATGCAGAAAACCAAAGTGTGGTGGACTCAATTCAACCCTCTAACAATTGGGATCAAAGACTATACTGATTTGGGCACTGAAGGAGGCCTCGATGGAAATCTCTCGACCTCTAGATAGAATGAGATAGAGCGAAAAAGAAAAAAGTCGGTGTTTGAGTAACAGGATGTAAACTATATCCAGGACCTTATTATTCCTCTTCGTCTACCGCGATATGTCCCCGCTTGCGCCCTGCCCGCCTGACTTTGACATTCTCCTCAAGCTCCTCCTCCTCACTCTCAATGTCCATCTTATCCTCATCTGTATCATATGGGGCATCACCCGCTTTCTTCTGTATTTTTGTACTTTGATCAATTTGTGCATCAAGGCGATCAAGGGGGTCTTCCGCATCACTGGTATTCTTGATGTGTTTTTTCTTTGAAGCACCCTCCCCGTCTGACGAGTCTGCAACGACAAAATCATCCTCTTGATAATTCTCCTCAACTTTCACTTTTTCCTTAGTATTCTTTCGCTTTCGTTTGCGGGTAGTGACGTCTTCCTCATCTTGATCAAATCCACCACCAGCATCTTCATCGCTACTCCAAAGTGCTTCAGTGTCTGCCGAGCGCCGGGACTGACGTCTCCTCCGCCCACCACTAGAGTCATTGGTATCACCCTTGCGTCTCGATTTCTTCGCATTTTGTTTTATCAATTCCTTCAGAACGAATTCGGGATCTCTGATGGGATTAGGCGCTAAACGCAGCCGCGCAACCTTGTTATGCTTCTGACCTACGGCACGCACCAACATTCGATGCGTTTCTGACTGCATTCCCGTGGGCCTCAAACTCATGTAGCCAGTAATGACTGCTTCAGATTGTAGCACCTGCGATCGTTTATGTTGGGCGACGAGATATGTCAGGCCCTGGGACTTAAGGCCAGAGGTTTGTGATTGACCGAGTTGTGGCTGTGATTGTGATGTAGAAAGACCGGCAACTTGCCGAGGGATACCAGCAGAAGTATCAATATTTTGGGCAATGTCGAAGAGCTCTCTTCCTAGTAGAAGACTCATTGTACCGTCCGACCAACGGATGATCCTACTATTTGATTGGCGTTCCTTAATAGTTAGTCATGAGCTGGGAAATGTTTGAAACTGTCTCAGGAAGAAACATACATCATGGCCATTGGCGTCCTTGATCCACCTCCATCGTACGGTATTTTCAACTTTCAATTTGATGGTCATACTTTTTTCTCGTACACTCTCCGCCTGCATGGACTCTTCTTCTTCAGGTCCAAGATATGTGTCTGGATGAAATGGTTTCGTGTCCATTTTTACAAAATTAGGCATGCGAATAACCCAATTCTGGACAATGAGTTTGAGCGGCGGTACAGAAAGTCCGACGCGGAGAACAAACTCACATTCCCATCTGAGCTTTTCGGAATAGGAAGGTTAGGGAAGGAAACGTCAGCCTCCTTAACGACCTCGCTTGTATCCAATGGAGCTTCGTCTTCCTCGTATTCGAGTGCTTGCCTATGTTCCCTTTCTGGAGTCGGCAGTCTGTCCGATTCAAGCCCCGAGGCTGTGGGAGAGACAGCAATACTCCTGTGACACATACAGTCAAGGAAGACCATAACCCCTAAACATGGGGACATTCAAACCTGTCAGGTTTCGCCACCACTCCCTCGTCGTCACCAAACAGGTCCGGCATTTCTTCGTCCTGTTCCCCAGATTCGGAGGCTGGGTGGGGTGATCCTAGATGCATTTCTGTATCACCAAGTGTAGGATCAGGTTTGATTTTTTTAATAGTGGATTCGTTCAGTGCACGGGAGAGCGAATACATAGCCTGAATGTAAGGAATATGTAATGAAACGCGAGAAGGTCACGTGAAGAGAGCTTTTTTTAATGTATTTCTATCAACAAGCAAACTAATGCTAAGACGCGGAGGGCCTAAATAGGGTCCGACATCGGTTGTGAATCTACTGAAGGCATGAGGCCAGAGGAGGAGGAGGGTATGGGGCGGAGCTTTCCAGTAGATAATTGGAGTAGCGGTATGGTGAAGCGACCATATGGACATGTACAGTTATTTACCTTGAATTTACACAGGATTCACTTTTTGCATCTCATTTTCTGGTTAGCAACTGTATGAAGTATCAATTATCATTCCATCACTGGTCACCAACCATCTGCCAATAATTTTGTTCTGTCTTTGGGATTGCTGTGTAAGCGTGAGGCGGTTCAGTTCACTCCTTCTGGTTGAATGACTCACGGAGCATATCAACTCGGCCTCATAATTTCTGAAAATCCGACCTAGGCATGACTCGATGACAGTTTCCTCGAGGACCCAGTCTCTTTTGTTCCAAACTCGTAGTTCTGTTTTTAGCCCCATGGATCACGGGAAAAAGGAGCGCCCCGACTTTTCCACTTGAGGCTGAGTAACGGCAAGAGGAACCGAACATTACAGCTTGTATTTACCCCAGAAATGGTAAGCTGTCAAAACTATCTCTTGCGATATCTAAGCAGATCTATATAAGTCCACCACTCGAGGCCCTACCCAAGTACTCCTTGATGCCCTACATAACAACAGCACTAACAACTCAAATGCGGTCAGTTCTATTTTGATGACGCTCATGACTCTGATACTCATAAAACTGTAGAAAGTGTCCCCCTCACTTTGACGCTTCCTTTTCCTCACAGTGGCAGTGCGATCCGTCGTATTGGCAGTACCGTAACCCTCTCTCAGCACTTTTCCCTCCAAGCGATTTTTCGTTTGTAATGGCTCCATACGTTGTGAGCTATCTTCTTGGTTGCTACTCGTGAATGTTTTGATTGACTCTATCGGACAGAACGGGTACGGGTATCCTGATACCAGCATCGACAATGCTTTGTCAAACGCTGGCTTCATGGATTGTTGCAACAATCCTTTATACGGATCAGACACGAACGAATGGCAACCTAGATTTTCGCTCAGCTACGAAACTCCGGAAGTGCAGTCCCTGCCTTTTCCTGCGGCCTCGTTTCCTGGACCTTCATGGTCTGGACCATCTGTCACATCGCATCATGATCCTACGCATTATCAAGCCTCATTCAACAATAACGATTTTCATTTTATGGCAGGCCAACAACAAACGGGCACAAGTTTTGCTTACCCTACGGCAATGACTGCCTCAGCAGAATCTTCGATGATGAACTGTCGTTCAGAAACCCCCGCAAGTGTCATCTCACATGGGGGGAATTCCTTCGATATTCAGTCGAGGGCTACTACAAGTTCATCCGATGTAGGCACGCACGCGATTGACGAAATTCGTTACTCATTGCATTTTTAGGTTGAACTGTCGAAGCAGGGCATTTACTCCCATCAGGATCAGCTCTTATTCTTCAAGCAGACATTGTCCCTCCCCGCCACAGGCGCCATGGGGCCGTTCATCCCTCAGCAAATGTATGTGCCTCACACCAGCAGTGACAGGAAGCGTTATGTAGAAGAGATCGGACTTGATGCTCCAATCTACTGCTGGATGTCAGACCCAGAAGAGTGTGGTATCTCGTTGGCCGATGCTCTTCATTCTCGAGTGAACCGCCTGCAAAACCGAGACTGTCCTGTCTTCAGGGGGCGTGGACCTAGCGTTTCGATCCGTCTTCAGGTAAGTTTCTACTTTTGCATTTAAACATTCACAATGCTGATCATTGCAGTGGCCTGGATATCGCCCATGGAGCAGACAAATACCCACCAAAGATTTCCGTAGCCCGCCCGGTCCTATCACTCTTGCCAAGTTGGCTAAAAATATAGCCAAATGCATCCAACGGTTCATAGAGGTATGCATCCTATCCTAGCCGATCGGCGAATTAGAAGCTGAACGATATGTTCTTCTCAGGAGCGCCAATACTCACGGCTTGAGGATGTTACCGATCTGCGCTGGCAAGTGGGATCTACCGGCAGTGGGCTGATCACGCTGGACGACATTGTTCTTGTCAGTATACATCACGTATCACTGGGCAGTTGGCAACCTCACCTAAGGTTGAAACACTCATTCGATCTACACGCTCGCCAATGAACCCGATCAAACTCCCATCCACCTCTTTTCTCATCAACTTTGTAATAACTCCTCTCCCGCACTAAATATAGACATATGGGCGCTCAAGCACTATTCTTCTTACTCTTTGTTTCTTCAAACTTCGGTTTTTCATTTTCGGACCCACCAACATAATCATCAAGCACGCACTCGTTTGCATTGATTCTACTAAATATCCTTTTTATTTGATTTAAATATTATTTCGACTTCGTTTCTTCGTTCGTCCGTCTGATCTTTTAGAAGATGTAGCAGTAATTATTCTTCAGCTCCTACTTTGATGTCGGCGCTATGTATCATCCTTTGACACCATACCCTAGTGATCGTGGACTAGTGAATATCAATCCATCTTAATTTACATTGATTTGGTAGTAGATCCGAGTTTTAAGTCTTTGCCCCATAGATAATGGTCGAGGCTGTGTGACAAAAGGACGTGAAAATTCTTCTCACCCTGGATTGTTATGATTTACGCTATTATAGCTTCTAAATGATCTAGAGGTGGAGTGATGGAAAAGGCGGTAAAAGACACCATCCGATTACGGCACCGTGATAATATCGAGATTCGGTACCTGGTGCCTCACAAGGTTCAGAAAATGACGTATTAATCTCAGTGCACGCCATGACCCTTATCCTGTGCCGCGCCGAATACGATGTGTAAAGAAAAATGCATGCGGAAGAGACGAAATAACAACAACAACCAGAGAATTGGATCTGTCTGTAACATGGTTAATTGAAAGTATCCACACACTTACGAAACGGCACCGTCACTATCCAACTTGTTCATCGAACATCATTCTGTATACATGATCTAGTGT
>Ga0153999_1000741_pt1 | contig 13825 bp, 7 predicted proteins | sample TSNC083MetaG_FD_104675 | JGI IMG/M metagenome (GOLD analysis project Ga0153999, IMG submission 104675) | Attine ant fungus gardens microbial communities from North Carolina, USA - TSNC083 MetaG | ecosystem: Host-associated > Fungi > Mycelium > Unclassified | place: USA: North Carolina, Lumber... | reverse complement strand
GAGCAGGAGATTCAGAGTTTAATCCGGTATCTGGCAGTGGGAATTGCCAATATTGTGAATTGTTTTAACCCAAAGCGTGTTTGTATTGGAGGTTATCTTGGAATGCTGCTGAAGGATAATGAAGAAGATTTAAATCAGCAGGTGAACCAAATGCTGTTGAGGCATTTCCGGGATAATTCCAAGATCTTTTGTTCTGGTCTCGATGAATGGGGGGCAGCATTAGGCTGCCTGACAACGATTCGGGAACGGCTGATCAAGGATAGCTAACCGGCTATGCTACTTGGTGCTTTCTAAATCTTTTATATGCAAGCGGCAAAGTTATAACTGTAATACAACTTGAAAAATAAAGCAATCGCTGTTGGCATGGGTATTATATTTTCAAACAAATTGAGGAGGGTTACGTGAAGCATTATGGATTAAAAAAAGTAATTCTGGATTTGTTGTTTGTGTCAATTTTAGTTATTGCTTATATTGTAATTAGAAATATTTATAAAGGAGCAGTGCATATTTATCCTTTTGTAATTGGGATAATTCTATTGTATCTAATTGTATGTAAAATTTATATGGTCAAACCAGATAAGAAGCATTGGAAATACTATTTGGGAACATTCATAGTAATTTGTTATCTGTTGTTTTGCGTAGTCTCATTGCCTGGCTATTCTTATCAAGCTGTAAAACGGGAAATTGAAGATGCTTTTTCATTAGAGGCGATTGAATGAATTGATTCCAGTGAAACCACAACAAATCTATATTATTTGGGAAATTGGATATGTCCAAGTGCTTACTATTATCAATGTAAAATCAATGGTACATATAAAGACTTTTTTGCAGATCCATACAATGGAGAATATTTATGCATTAGTGATCTAAATGGATCTACATAGAAAAGGCATTGTTTGCGTTGTCACCAATTCAAATTGTTTACAACACCGATCCTTTTTTTGTAATAAAACAGGTACGGAAATATCCTGGGCACTGTGGTAAAATGGCATTGTAAAAATTTCCCGGAACAGTTCTTCTGGTTATATAGCAAATGCCAGCCTTTCGGCTGGCATTTGCGCTGTTCTATCCTACAATGCATGCCTTTTTTTGATACATTTTTTTACTGAAAGACAAAATAAAAAAATACAAAAAAAGATTGACAATTTATGGAAAAATTGTTAATATAAAACTATAATTCGTTCATTAAAAAGAATGGAATACGTATCTGCTGGAAAGCAGTATCTGTGAAATCCAGCCATCGAGATATCCACACCTCCACACTAAAAACAATAGCTAAAAGTAGACTTCACCAAAATTCGCAGCAATATAATAGGTTTTCAAGGTTCCTATCGCAAAAGAGATCTTTTTATTTTCCCTTATGTCGCTTAAATCAAACTATACAATAGATGATAGTTTCAACGCAAGAAAAAACATACTATATAGTAATACGGGGTTGCCGCCATACGGCCCATCACTCACCTCCCTGGGTTCTGTAGCATGCCAGCAGCCTACAAGAGGAGTATAACAAGAAATGAAAGGAAGTAAAGGCCTGGAGGGTATTTCATAACCCATCTGTGCCTTTCGCGGAAAGGTGGATGATAGCAATGAAAATAAGATTAATGCTTTTAACTCTGGTCTGCTTTTTTGCGGGCTGTGCGTCTTCGGAAATTGAAACGCAAACTACGGATAACGAAAATACTATAAGCCTTGAAATATCAACTGAAACGGAGCACATAGAAAATACGCGGTCAATTGAGATAGAGACAACGCAAGAGATCTCTGACAATGAGAAAATCCGAGACTGTATACAAACATATATCAATGAGCTCGTTCAAACATTAGATCAAGACAGCGAAAGAACGTATAGTCCGGAAGAATTTGCAAGTATTAATGGTTACATTATTTCCAAAGTGTTTGTATGGGGACGAGATAGCTATAAGCATTGCTTTGAGTCAGGTATCACGGATGTGATTGTAAATCCTATAGTAATGAAGGAGGTGATTGCTTATGATTCTAACTATGAGGTAAGTGTGCTTTTAACTTATAGTTGTACATTTAACTCATATGAAAAATCAGAACGTGCATGCTTGTATCGCTGTACGATAGAAGAGTATCAAGGGGATTACAAGGTAGTTGATATTGATACAGCAGATGATTATTTAGTATCAGATATGAAGGCTGGGCTGCTATTGAAAAAGCAGCAAGGGGAAGTTGATGAAGTGAAATATGTTGACGAACGAGTCCAAGAATGGTATGACGCTATGTCGGAAAACGTGCCATAGATAAGCTCCAAATAGCCCAATCAAAGAGGAAACTCTTGGATGGATTAAGAATTTATCTAAATCCGAGTGCGCAGCGGAATTAAGATAATATGAACAAGATAAGGAGGTAATTTTGTAGCTAGGAGTATATATAGTAGAATATGAGGAGGAGATATATTATGAAAAAATATAAGATGTTAATTTGTATAGCGGTTATTTTTATACTATTGTTTCAAAATGTGGTCTTTGCTTCCTCGGAGTTACCCGTAGCATCTACAGATACAGAAAGCTCCATGGTTATCGACTGCCTACAAGGATACTTTGAAAAGCTTATGCAGACATTGGATTATAATAGCTCGCAAGTCTATAAGCCCGAGGACTTTGCAAGTATTAATGGTTATATTATAGCGAAGATTCTCGAATGGGATAGAGATAGTTATAAATATACTTTTGAAGAAGGGATAGAAAATGTAAAAGTATATCCGATTGAACTGAAGGATTTTGTAAAGTTTGAAGAATATTATGAAGCAAGTGTACTGGTAAAATATAAATACATTTTTAACAGCAATGAAGAGAATGAAGGCGTGCGCTTGTATCGGGTAACATTAACCGAAAGTAATGGTCAATTTACTGTAATAGATTTAGATACCGTTGATGACTATGTTGTTATGGATTTAAAGGCTGGTCTGCAGTTTACAGCTAAGAAAGAAGCTGTGAACGAGGTTGACTTTGTCAATAGTAGAATAGAAGAGTGGTATAAGGCTTTATATTCTACACCAGAAATAGATTTAACAAAGGAAGCGGAGTCGGAAGCTGCGGTTATAAAGGACACTGAGGTGCAAGCAAAAGCAAGTTATTCTTATGACAGCTATGTGGCTGCCTTGTATGCATTTAAGTGTGCAGGTGTTAATTGGTATGAAAATTACATATTTCGTAGAACAGCTCCTGATTGTACAAATTTTATCTCTCAGTGTGTTTGGGCTGGTTATGGTGGAACATCCGGATACACTTTACCGGCAACGCCGAGCGTAAGTAATAGTGCGATTACTGCTCTTAGAAATCGTGTGGCAAATGACTATCGGATGACTAGTTCCTGGTATGGCAGAAACTATTATTCTTCTAATCTTAATGATCCGCCAGCAAAGTGGTGTGGCGTTGTCGAATTTTATTCATATGTTACAGGTTCTGATACATATGGCCCAAAAGCAACAGGGTATAATAACGGTAACATCTATACTTCATTAGGGAGTACAACAATTGCGCAAGGGAATATAGTTCAATTTTATAGTAACGAGCTTGGACGATATTCTCATTCGGCAATTGTTACAACAGCAACCAGTTATACAGTAGCGAATGCCTCTAGTGTACGTGTTTCACAACACTCTGGACAAGATAATAATCGAAATCTTATGGATGCTATACAAAACTCCGGAGGTCAAAAAATGCGATTGCTAAAGTTTAAGTCCGCTTCTTTTAACCAGTGATAAAGATCTTAAGGCAGCGGTTTTATGTTTGCATAAACCGCCGCCTTATACGCAAGGAGGAATTGGATGCGGTCAAAAAAGTTGATAGTTATGCTGTGTCTTGTTTTTTTAACGGCTTGTAACAGTCAGGGTAAAGCAGTTGAGACAGAGTATCAATTGGGAAGGAATTATCACTGTTTTCTTGCGAGTATTCATGATGATGTTGTTTTTTATAAAGATGAGGCGATTGGAGAGAGTGGCGAATTTGAAAATGCAGGCCTGTATGCACAGCGGGCAGAAAAGGGAAGTTACGGTACGGATACGCTCTTGTGCGTAAATTTTTTCTCCTGTCCCAATTTTTATAACGATCAAATATTTTACATTGACACGTCTTGGAATATATCTTGTGTAGATATTGAAACGCTATCTGTAAGCCAAATATTGGCATTTAATTATGATGTAACAAATCTTTTAATCATTAATGATTTCATGTATTTCACAGTAGAAAATGAAGAGCAGCAGTATGATTTATATGAAGTTGATCTTCATACGAACGATAGCATATTGTTAACGGAGAATGTTAATTGGGTTTATTTATATAACTATAGAGATAACATTGCGGTGGTATCTCTAGAACAAGAAAAGGTAATGATATATTCCAGGAAAGAAAATCAATGGAGTTACTACAGCTTTGAGGATGAATTGATGCACTTGTTTGATGATGATATCTGCCTGTGTCTTAAAACGGATGGTACTTTATATTTCTGTACGTTGGATGGGGAGTTTGTAAAGGAGCTTGCGCGTATAAATAACATTCGACATGTAATAGCGGATGAAGAGAATATAACAATCACTACAGTAGATGGAAGTGGCTACATAAGTGTTTATTCTTATTCGAGAGAGGAGGATGAATTGCAGATGGTGGGCAGCCCGGATTACTTGCCCCAAATTCATACAGAAGAATTTCTGATCTGCTTTAGTGAAGCAGGTTCTTATGAAGTACAACTATTAGAAAAATCAACAAAAAAGAGGGAAGCGTTTGCAATGCATTGATACAAGGTTGTGTTCTCTCTATAAAACCTGACTTTGGTATCAGACATTAAAAATGGCGTTAATTCATTAAAAACGAAAGCTGTTGCAGTGGAAATTTGCACATTTGCAACAGCTTTTTATAGTACCAGCATTCTAAAATTTATGATTTAAGATGAATTTTATCTGTGTTTCTGTCAGAAAGTAATTCGTTAGTGGCAGCTTAAGTTTTTCCGATAATTCAGTAATAAAGCTACTGGACATAGTGGTATTGATGTACTTGGTATCGGCTTTAGTGACTTTGAAATTTTTTATAAAGTTGAAAATGTCCGAAGTCGGGTATTTATCCCGAGAACCTTAAATTGAAAGATGCGTTCCAAAAGAACTGCGATATGGCATATGAGAAAATGCCCTTTGATCGTTTCTTCCTTTTGCGCGAATACAGGCTGCGCATCCAGATCGGATTTCATTACTTTACAGGGATGGACACTTGGAACTGTCAGAAATCTTACGCACGCCTGATTGGGCATTTTTCTGATTCAGGGCATCCACTTCTTTCTGGAAATGGGAAAGGGGATCGGCAATACCTTTCTCTTTCCAAGTCTCTACAGAACCAAGAGACTGATAACACTTATGTGCGGTTCCTTTCTTTTCGTGGCTGTAAAAGCTCTCATCGATAGAAAGATAAGTACGCCCCTTGAGTTTCATTTTTTTCAAATAATATGCCATGATGAACACCTTTTGTTCACAGCTGAAAAATGTGGTAAACCCCGAGTTGTGAGATATTTCCTGAAGTGACTTATTTTAAAACTGTTGACTTGTGCAGGGAGATATCATATAATGACTTTATTAGTAGGATTTAATGTATAGACAGTCTTTTGTGGCCAGAATGCAAATTCTATTGATAAAAGCAAGATATAATAGCAAGCTATAATAGCACGACCAATCGATGTCATACAGTGTTCCATATGAGAAATATCCAGGCTGTACAAAATAAATCTTCAAGGAGGAAATTTAATGAAGCTGCGATTAAACAAATTAATGGCGCTATGTCTCAGCCTTTCCATGATCTTGTCGCTGTTCCCGACAGGCATCATGGCGGTGGTACCTGAAACGCTGGCAAGTTGGGAATTTCTTGCCGATACAGGAGAAACAACAAAAGCTACATTACCTGTAGCTGCAGCAGATGGCGTTAATGCCGATTCCAAGTTCGAGCATTACAGCACGGTAGGGACCGGAGATAGTCTCACTCTTAACTACACGGCCAGCAGCAAGACCATATATACGAATGGCTGGGAAGACGCAGATACAACCGATAAGTATTGGCACATAACGACAGAGTCGACAGGCTATGAAAAACTCAATGTCAGCTTTGGCGCATATGGCACGGACACCAGTCCGAAAACTTTTGCGCTGGAGTATTATGACGCCGACAGCGCGAATTGGGTAGAGGTTAAAACGTATGAACTTGCGAACCGCAGTGGCAATGCTGCCGCAGGCACCTACAGTATAGATCTCCCTGCGCAGACAGCGAATCTAACGGAGCTCCGGCTACGCTTTCGTGCCGTCGGTACCGAGAGTATTATCGGCGCCACAGTTGTCAGTGGCGGAAACAGCCGCATGGCCAACATAGTCATCACCGGCGTCGCGATAGCGGACGACACCCAAGTCGCTATGCCTGCGGCGAGTGTCACCTCCGGTACCGCGGTGGCGTCCGGCACCACGGTAGCACTTTCCACTACAACTGCCGGGGCGAAAATCTACTATACCACCGACGGGACCGCCCCTGACACAAGCAGCACGGAGTACACGACTCCGATAACCATTATTGCCGACACCACCATTAAGGCCATTGCCGCAGACCCGAATGGCGTCCTGACAAGCAGCGACGTGGCGACCTTTACATACACTATCAAAGGAGCCGACACCGGCGCAACCTTTGTGCGGGTAACCGATGTTACCGATATTACAGCCGGCTATTATCTTATCAGAGGTTTTCACAATGCAGTTATTGATGATGGGGTGACGAACTCCGGATTTATAACAATCGCGAATTCTTCAGGAACCCGGCTCATGTCAACGCAGTTAACCATTGCAGGAGACGAGGTGACGACAGGGGACGCGCTGTGTATCTGGGAGCTAGTCGAAACGGGGAGCGGCTTCCGGCTCCAAAATTTCGAAACCGGTGAATACATTTATTATGGGGACAACACCGGCAATAACATTTACCAGTCCACCACAACGCCTGCCGTAGGCGGCGTTTGGACCGCGCTTTACGAAAGCGGCGTATTCCGGCTGCAGGAAGTTTCCAGCACCCGGCAACTGAGCGCCAACCGTTTTGGCAACGCCGGCAGCTATTACATAGGGTTCGCCGCGTATGCCAACAGTTCCTCCACTTTGCGCTCATTGGAATTCTATAAGCTCGCAGATGATTCGAGTTTAGATATGAATGTGGCGACACCCACGGCGTCCCGTTCGTCCGGAACGGCGGTTGCCTCCGGCTCCACAGTGACGCTCTCAACGGCCACAGCCGGTGCGAGCATATATTACACAACCGACGAAACTGAACCTACAGCCCAAAATGGCACGCTATACACAGGGGCAATAACCATCACGGCAGACGTCACCATCAAGGCGATTGCTACTAAGGGGGGCCGCGCTGACAGTGAGGTGGCTGTGTTTGAGTACATTGTCAAAGACGACCCAAAAATCACAGCCGTCACGCCGAAAAAGGGCGCGGTGCTGGGCGACGATAATAAGCCGAACATTACCGCCGACATCAAAAACGTAACGGAAGGCACCACGGCCAAACTCACCCTTACCCTGCGCGGGGCGATTACCCCCACGCTGGAAGTGGATATGACCGTAACGGAGGTCGATGCCGGGGCCGAAACCTATAAGGCCGCGTATACGCCGACAGAGGCGCTGGCGGACGGAAAATACACGGCGAAGGTCGTCGTTACAAGGCCCGACAACGAAACCGCCGAATATGAGTGGTACTTCACCGTGGGCGAGTCCACATACAACATGTACTTCGGACAGCTCCACTCACATACCACTTATTCCGACGGCGCGGGGAGCCTGGAATCGGCGCTGGACTACATTAAAAACCTGGCCGCCGGCGACAATGTGGATTTCGTGGCTTTCACGGATCACTCCAACTATTTTGATACGACGACCGCGGCAAACCCTAAGGAGGCTCTGTATGACACCACAAAGATGACCGCGGCCAGCACCACTCTTTGGGACACCTATAAGAGCACCATCGCCGCGTTCAACACGCAGTTTGGCGCGACGGGCGTCCTGGCTATAGGAGGCTTTGAGATGACCTGGTCCGGCGGCCCCGGCCACATCAACACCTTCAATTCCCCTGGTATCGTCAGCCGGAACAACTCGACGCTGAACGCAAAGACCAATAACACGGGAATGCAGGCGTACTACGACCTGCTGGTTGAGACGGAAGGCAGCATTTCCCAGTTCAACCACCCGGGCACGACTTTCGGCACATTTGCCAACTTCGCGTACTACACCGCGGCCAGGGATGAGGCCATCACCATGATAGAGGTAGGCAACGGCGAAGGCTCCATCACCAGTACCGGCTACTTCCCGTCCTACGAATACTATACGCAGGCACTTGACAAGGGCTGGCACCTTGCCCCCACCAATAACCAGGATAACCACAAGGGCCAATGGGGCAACGCCAACACCACTCGCTCCGTCTTCGTCTCCGATGAACTGACTGAGAACAGCATCTATCAGGCGATGGACGACATGTCAATGTACGCCACCGAGGATAAGAACCTCGAAATCATGTACACCCTGAATGGCGAGCTTATGGGCTCCACAATCGACGGGACGCCAGAAAGCGTAAACATTTACGTTAAAGTGAACGATCCCGACGCAGATGACGTAGGTGGCAAAATCCAGGTCATCGTCAACGGCGGCATTGTAGCTTACGAGGAAGCGTATACGGATAGTTCCTGCATAATGGAAGTCACGCTCCCTGCCAGCTACTCCTACTACTACATCCGGGTCGTGCAGAGCGACAACGACATTGCCGTGACGGCTCCCGTATGGGTGGGCGAGACCGCGAAGGTCGGCGTGACGGATGTTACCACCGACACAGTTATGGCGGTCGCCGGTGAGGAAATGACCTTCAAGACCTCCATGTACAACTACGAGGAAACAAACCTGACCATTAACAAAATCACATACACCGAGACCTACTTGGGTGCGGAAACGATACTGGATCCGACGGAATACGGATACATAGCCTCTGGCACCGTGACCGCCGGGACCAGTGAGGAAATCTTCACTCTCAATTACACCCCCGAAAAGACGGGCTATGTGATGATTACCGCGAAGGTCGAGGCCACACTAAACGGCACCGCGTACGTATTTACAAAGAGCATTGAGTTCGAGGTGCTGGATCCAAACGATGTAATCGAAATCGCCATTGACGCGGGACACTCCAACTTCTACGTCAGCGGAAATTACGCCAACAGCGACTCTGCTTTTATTGAAATGTGCGCCATGAACGGCGTACGGGCGGTGCGTCTGCAGGCGGGTGAGCTGACCTACGATAACCTGAAAGACAAGAAAATGCTTGTTCTTACGGTACCGCAAAAATCATCCAGCGCGACCAGCAACGATGTGGAGGACAGCCTGTACACCGCGGCGGAGCTTGCGGCGATAGCCGAATATGCCGCGAACGGCGGAAGCATTGTAGTGTGCTCCAACTCCAACAGAAGTGACCGGGCGGGCGGCACAAAGGCTTCCGAGATTACAAACGGGATCCTGGAGGCTCTCGGCACCGATACCAGAGTGGGGGAGGCCATCGTCGTGGATCCCACTCGGAAGTCCAACGAGCTGTACAGAATCACCCTGGGCGGCGAATCGGAAGAGGATCAGAAGGTCTTCAACTATGCCGGCATGGCAGCCAATGACCTTGTGGCCATGATGCTGAAGGACGTCCAGGGAAGTACCAATAACACCTTTAGTGCGTACAACAGTGCCCCCATCATCCCTGGTACAAACGCCGAGGTTCTGGTCAGTGGTTTCCCAACCACCACCTTCAGCGTACCCTATGCCGATCTGTCCTCTAACACGGCATTGAAAGATCCTTTCACAACCGTGACGGGTACGGGCGAGACGAATCTGATGACGGTTGAGGCGCTTAACAGCGGAGGATTCCTGGTCGTCTCCGGGGTGACCTTCTTCTCTACCTTTGAGGTGAAGATCGACCTGGATAACGCCACTGAAAAACAAAACTCCAACTACCAGCTGGTCCAGAACATCCTCGACCAAATCGTACCTGAGCCGACCGTGACCGATATTGCGGACGTGCAGGCGGCCAGAGAGGGACAAAAATTCACCATTGAGGGTGTCGTCACCTCTAACGCCTCCGGCTACGACAAGGATTCGGCCTACTTTGACTGTATCTATGTGCAGGACGCGACCGGCGGGATTAACATCTTCCCGGTAGACGGCAATTACCAGATCGGCCAGACCCTGCAGCTCACGGGCTATACCAGCTCCTACAACGGGGAACGGCAGCTCAATGTAACGGGATATAAGATCATTGTGACGGACAGCTCCATAAAGGAAGTAACGCCGCGGGAGATCACGACAAAGGACGTGGCGGATGAGACGTATCTCGGCTCCCTTGTCAAGGTGTCCGGCACTATTACCGGATACACGCTAGATAACGATGGCCTGGTCGAGAGCATCCTGGTGAAGGACGAAAGCGGCATGGAGGCCCGGATATTCATAGACGGATATATCACCACCGGCACCGTGATTGAGAATCTGGCGGTGGGCAACACGGTGACGGCCGTCGGACACTCTTCCCACGATACGGAGGGCCCCCGTATCCGCATCAGTAACCGGGAAAATGTGGTCTGCACGCCGGCTGCTTTGGATACCTACACCGTAACGTATAACGCCAACGGCGGCAACGGCAGCTATGTGGCAGACGGTCTGGAAGGGGACAGCCAATATACGATTCTGGGGCTGAGCGCAACGGGGATATCCCATGCCGGCTACACCTTCAAGGGCTGGAACACGGCGGCAGACGGCAGCGGAACCGCCTGTGTCGTGGGCGGCACCATTACGATAACAGGCGATGTGACGCTCTACGCCCAGTGGCAGCAGGAGGGCACCGGTCCGGCGGCGACCTACACCGTAACGTACAACGCCAATGGCGGTAACGGCAGCTATGTGGCAGACGGTCTGGAAGGGGACAGCCAATATACGATTCTGGGGCTGAGCGCAACGGGGATCTCCCATGCCGGCTACACCTTCAAAGGCTGGAACACGGCGGCAGATGGCAGCGGAACCGCCTGCGCCCCGGACGGCACAATTACAATAACAGGCGATGTCACGCTCTACGCCCAGTGGACAAAGACGATTCCCGGGAGCACAACGGATTCCGGAAATAACGCCAGTACCGGTTCCACGAAGACCGGCGATACGTCTAATATGGTTCTGTGGATCACTTTGGCGTGTATTTCCCTGGCAATTGTGGTAGCCCTGTTGTGGGTAACGCACAGAAAGAAGCAGCACGGGCAAAAACGCTGATGCGTCAAGAGGTCTGTCCATAGCTGTATACCCAAGGAAAGGGAAAGAAAAGGCGGTGCTTCACTATTTATTGGAAGCACCGCCTTTGCGGAGAGCGAAAGTACATAAAAATAGCATAAGTGGGGTGTAGGCAGAATGAAGAAAATAAACCGATCCACGGCGCTGCGTTGGACGATAGTGCTCATCTTTATCGCGGCGACTATAGTGACCATGGTGATGATAAACCGGCCCGACCCGGACGCTGTCGCCACCAGCGCCAGTAAGCTGCATTATGCCACAGCGAGGGTAACGGCAGTCGTCAGCGATAACACCGAGGCGGACTACAAAAACGCTGAAGGGCGCAGGGTCGGCATCCAGGAACTTGAAATATTGATTTTAAACGGCGACCACACAGGCGAGACAATGAGCATGACCAATTACCTCAGCGCTCTCGCAAATGTGGACGTCGGCGCGGGTGATCGGATTATTGTACAAATAGTCTATAACGACAACGGTACGTACTATCCAACCATGCACAACTATGACCGGGGAATAGTCATGGGCTTTTTTCTTGTGGCCTTTATCGCGGTGATTATACTGATTGGCGGGAAAAAAGGCGCCAAGGCGCTATTGGGACTGGTCTACACCCTTCTCTGCCTGTGGTTTATCCTCATCCCATTGGTTCTGAAGGGCTATAACTCCATACTTACCGCCGTTACCATTGCTATCATTACGGCGGCGGTGTCATTTGTGTTTCTGGATGGGTTTACCCGCAAGACTCTGACCGCCACACTTGGGTGCGTGGGGGGACTGGCAGTGGCCGGCATCAGCGCGGCGATAGTCGGCGCGATAACGCCCCTCAGTGGTTACAATATGGGGGAGGCTGAGAGCCTTATACTCCAGGCCACCTATGAGGACGTTACAATCAGCGGGCTTCTGGTATGCGGAATACTGATCGCTGCCCTGGGCGCCGTAATGGACGTGGCCATGTCGATATCCTCGGCCATACACGAGATGGATTCTATAACGCCGGGACTCCCGGCACAGCGAATCTTCAAATTCGGCATGGACGTGGGACGGGATGCCATGGGCACCATGGCCAACACCCTCATTCTGGTCTTCTTCGGCTCGTCCCTGAATACACTGCTACTGGTCAAAGCGTATGAATACCCGTTTCTCCAGCTCATAAACACCGATTATATCACAATAGAGCTGCTGCAGGGGCTGTCCGGAACGATAGGCATCGTCATGACCGTCCCTCTGGTCGCGGCTTTCAGCGCGTGGAATATCACCCGCAGCCGTAAAAAAATGAAAAAGCACGTCAGAAAGGCGTAGCTAGTTAATATAATGCTTGCTAAGTATGCTCCAATATCCTATACTGTCTTATCCTCGATTGTCAAAACGGTCTGCATGGTCTTGGCTCCTTAAGATCCAAGGTTGTGTTCTCTTTCTAAAAAGATTATAATAAAGAACATGAAGATACTATTAGTGGCTATCAATGCAAAATATATTCATTCCAATCCGGCAGTCCATAGTTTGAAAGCGTATGCCAAAGAACATGAAGCGCATATTGAAATTGCGGAATATACCATCAACCATTTGGTGGAGCGGGTGCGTGGTGATATTTTTCGCCGTCAGCCGGATGTTGTGGCGTTTTCCTGCTATATCTGGAATATCACCTATGTAGAAGAATTGGTAATTGACCTGCGTAACATCCTGCCGGATGTGGATATCTGGCTGGGAGGACCGGAGGTTTCCTATGATCCGGCAGACGTACTCGCACGTCTGCCGGTAACGGGTGTGTTAGTCGGGCAGGGGGAGTTTTCGTTTGCTCAGTTAGTGTCTTCCTATGTGCGGGGAGATGCAATTCCGGGGAAATCCATTTTACCGGAACAGCGCGTGGATCTTGACCAAATCCCTTTCTGGTATGACGATCTGGAAGAATTTTGCAATCGGATTATTTATTATGAAAGCAGCCGGGGATGCCCTTTTTCCTGCAGCTATTGTCTTTCGTCCATTGACAAGCATCTGAGTTTTCGTGATGTAGAAATGGTGAAGAAAGAAATGGACTTCTTTTTAGACCGGCAAGTCCCGCTAGTCAAATTTGTGGATCGAACCTTTAACTGTAAGAAGCAACATGCCCTGGCAATCTGGAAGCACCTTTTGGAGCATGACAATGGGGTCACCAATTTTCATTTCGAGGTCGCCGCGGATCGGATGGATGAAGAGATGCTGGCCGTTTTGGAACAAATGCGCCCGGGAGCCATGCAGCTGGAAATCGGTGTGCAGTCGACGTATGAAAAGACAGTAAATGAAATTCACCGCAAGATGGATTTCGAGAGGATCCGCAGCGTTGTAAAGCGTATCAATTCCTGGCATAATATTCATCAGCATCTGGATTTGATTGCTGGCCTGCCTTTTGAAGATTATGAACATTTTTCCCAGTCGTTCAACGATGTGTATGCCTTGGAGCCGGAACAGCTGCAGCTGGGGTTTCTAAAGGTTTTAAAGGGTTCCCTTATGCAGCAGAGG